>TARA_R110000744_G_scaffold273278_1_pt1 | contig 51447 bp, 55 predicted proteins | sample TARA_R110000744 | Tara Oceans TARA_R110000744 (sample SAMEA4398083) | marine metagenome | biome: Polar Biome; feature: [DCM] deep chlorophyll maximum layer (ENVO:01000326); material: water (ENVO:00002006), including particulate matter (ENVO:01000060) such as... | depth 36 m | reverse complement strand
ACCGCCTCGAGCGCCGCGAGCCGCGCATTCAGCGTTTCGATCTCTTCGCGCGCGGCCCCGAGTGCCGCCTTCACCACATCGAATTCCTCGCGGCTGACCAGATCCATATCGGCAATAAAACGGTCCGCCTGGGCACGCATGGCCGTACGCGCTTCGTCACCGACCGCCTGGGCGGCACCGAAGGCATCCGTCATCAGTTCAGCGAAATCATTCAGAAGCGGGTTGCGCGTTTGCATCAAAGAAAGCCATTAGTGTGTCTCACAGCCGTCTATATGCGTCGTGGGAGGCAAAAGCGCAACGCGTGGATGCCTCCAGTCTGCATCTATTTTCCGGGAACGCCCATGCAATACTGCCCCTCCAGCTTCGATCTGATCGACCCGATCCTGTTCACGATCGGCCCGTTCGATGTGTTCGGCCTCGATCTGCGGTTCGACCTGCGCTGGTACGCGCTGGCCTATATCGCCGGCCTCCTGCTGGGTTGGCGCTATATGACACTGCTGTCGCGGCGTCCGGCGATCTGGCATGCGCCGGGCACAAAGAAGCCGAAAGCGCCCTTCTCCGAGCTCCAGGTCGACGACCTTCTGGTCTGGGCGACGCTGGGCGTCATCGCCGGCGGCCGGCTGGGCTATGTGGTATTTTATGCGTGGGATTATATGGCGACCGGCCTGCGCGGCGGCATGATCACCCCTGACAGCGTCATCGAACGCCTGCTGTGGACCGTGACCGGCATAACCGAGGGCGGCATGGCTTTCCATGGCGGGCTGATCGGTGTGGCGCTGGCGCTCTTCATCTATGCGCGCCGGAACCAGCTCGACCTGCTGCGCATCGGCGACGCAGCGGCGGTCGTAACCCCGATCGGCCTCTTCTTCGGACGCCTTGCCAATTTCATCAATGGCGAGCTGTGGGGCCGCCCGACCGATCTGCCCTGGGCAATGACCTTCGCCAGTGACCGCCTGTGTCTGCCACGCCATCCCAGCCAGCTCTATGAAGCGGCGCTTGAGGGGCTGGTCCTGTTTGCGATCATCAATCTGGCGACCTGGAAATTCCGCGCCCTCGAACGGCCCGGGCTGAATTCCGGTCTCTTCCTGATGTGTTACGGCCTGTTCCGGGCGGTACTCGAGACCGTCCGCGAACCGGATCTGCACATGCCCGAAGCCCTGCGCGGCCATGTCACCATGGGCATGCTGCTCTCCATCCCGATGATCATTGCCGGTGCCTGGCTGGTCCACAGGGCCCTGACCCGCACCGCAACGCCCACCAGCAAGGCCTGATCATGATTGCCGACCGGCTGCGCGAGCGCATCGCACAGGGCGGACCGATATCGGTCGCCGCCTTCATGACCCAGGCCCTGTTCGATCCGAGCGAGGGGTTTTACGCCACCAAGGATCCGATCGGCGCAGGTGCCGATTTCATCACCGCGCCGGAAATCAGCCAGATGTTTGGCGAGCTGATCGGCCTGTGGATCGCCCAGTCCTGGCTCGATATGGGCAAGCCCGATCCGTTGCAACTGGTCGAGCTCGGTCCGGGCCGCGGCACGATGTTGGCCGATGCCCTTCGCGCCTGCCGCGCCGTGCCGGGCCTGTTGCCGGCCATACAGGTGACGCTGATCGAGGCGAGCGCCGCCCTGAAGGCCGTGCAAGCTGCCACGCTCGGCCCCAGCGGCGCCCAGATCCGCTGGATCGACCGGCTCGAAAACGTGCCGCCTGGCCCGTCCATCATTGTCGGCAATGAATTTCTCGACTGCCTCCCCCTGCGCCAGGCCATCCGGCGCGACGGGCGCTGGCATGAACGCCTGATCGGACTCGACAATAGCGATAGCGGTGAATTCGTCTTCGTGCTCGGCCCGCCGCTCGGGCCTGATGAAGCCCTGATCCCGGAGCGGCTGCGCGAGGCGGCCGACAACAGCCTGGTCGAATTGCGCCCCGGTGACCGGCAGATCGTCGATCTCCTGTCGAGCCGTTTCGCCGATCATCCGGGCCGCGCCCTGCTGATCGATTACGGCCCAGCCCAGAGCGAGCCCGGCGACACGTTGCAGGCCATTCGGGCCCATCGCAAGGTTCCACCCTTGGAACAGCCAGGCACCGCCGACCTGACGGCGCGGGTCGATTTCGAATCATTGACCGGCTGTGCCCGTGACGGCGGGCTCACAGCCTACGGACCGGTCGAGCAGGGCCCTTTCCTGCTCGGCCTCGGCATTGAACCGCGCGCCGCCGTACTGTCCCAGTCCAAGCCCGGTCAACGCAGCGTCATCGCCCGTCAGGTCTGGCGTCTGACCGATGAGCAGCAAATGGGAAGCCTGTTCAAACTGGTCTGTTTCGACAGTCCCGGCCTCGCCACCCCGCCCGGATTCTCCGCAGACTGAGTCTTTCGGCTTCAATCCCGGCCCTGCCTCTGTTAATCAGCCTCACGATTGACAAGGGGCTATCCGCCATGAAGTTGCTGTCCGGAACATCCAACCGGCCACTCGCGCGCGCGATCGCCGATTATCTCGACGCGCCGCTGACGGCGAGCGAGATCGAGAGTTTCGCCGATGGTGAAATTTTCGTCCGCATCGACGAGAATGTCCGCGGCGAGGATGTCTTCATCATCCAGTCGACCTCCTGCCCCGCCAATGACCATTTGATGGAATTGCTGATCTGCACCGACGCGCTGGTGCGCGCCAGTGCCCGCCGGATCACCGCCGTCATTCCCTATTTCGGCTATGCCCGCCAGGACCGCAAAACCGGTGGCCGCACACCGATTTCCGCCAAGCTGGTGGCCAATCTGATCGCCAAATCGGGCGCTGACCGCGTGCTGACGATTGATCTGCATGCCGGCCAGATCCAGGGCTTTTTCGATATCCCGACCGACAATCTCTTCGCCACCAAGGTGATCGAGGACGATATCCGCCGCCGCTATGGCCTCGACAATCTTATGATTGTCTCGCCCGATGTCGGCGGCGTGGTGCGCGCCCGGGCTCTGGCGAAACTGCTCGATGCCGAAATCGCCATCGTCGACAAGCGCCGCCCCAAGGCTGGCGTGTCGGAAGTGATGAATATCATTGGCGATGTCGAAGGCCGCCGCTGCATCCTGTTCGACGATATCTGCGATTCGGGCGGCACGCTGTGCAACGCAGCCGACGCGTTGCTGAAATGCGGCGCGACAGAGGTTTCAGCCTATGTGTCCCACGGCGTCATGTCGAATGATGCCCAGGGGCGGATTGCCAAGTCTGCATTGAAGGAAGTGGTGATCACAGACTCCATCACCGAGCTGCCCGGCTCGACGCAGACGAGCAAGGTGCGCCGGCTCTCGGTCGCGCCATTGCTCGGCGAAGCCATCCGCCGGATCGCCAATGACGAATCCGTCTCAAAGCTGTTCGACTGAAGAAACTGCCCGATTGCTGACTCTTCCCGTCCCGCACTGTTGCGCGGCGCGCGGGTATCCGCTATAGCCCGCCGCTCGAAATAACACCGTGGCGCGATGCCAAGAAAAATCGCCGCCCGCTTGGTCTGGCGGCGTTTGTATTTAAGGAAACAGGTCGATGAGCTCCAACATCGTTCTCACCGTTGACGTTCGTGAAGGCACTGGCAAGGGCGCGGCTCGCGCTGCCCGCCGTGAAGACCTGGTTCCAGGCGTCGTCTATGGCGGCTCGCTGGGTCCGGTCTCGATCAATCTGCGTGGCAATGAAATCCGCAAGGCCCTGCTGAGCGGCAATTTCCTCTCGCACATCCTCGAGCTGAACCATGAAGGCAAGAACCAGAAGGTGATTGCCCGCGACATCCAGTTCCACCCGGTCTCTGACAGGGCGATGCATGTCGATCTTTATCGCGTCGAAGCCGGCACCAAGATCCGCGTCAATGTCGCGGTTCGCTTCGAGAATGAAGAAACCTGCCCGGCTCTGAAGCGCGGCGGCGTCCTCAATATCGTGCGTCACGATCTTGAGCTGCTCTGCCCGGCTTCGGACATCCCTGAATTCATCGCTGTCGACCTGACCGGCCTCGAAATCGGCGATTCGATCCACATGTCGGCCATCACCCTGCCAAAGGGCGTCAAGCCAACCATCACCCGCGACTTCACCATCGCGACGCTGCAGGGCTCGCGCGCCGTTCTCACCGAGCTGGATGAGACCGAAGGCGAAGACGCAGCTGAAGTCGAAGAAGAAGGCGGCGAGGAGTAATCCTCGCCGGCCGATCCTGAGGGCGGCCGACGATGATGATCCTGGCAGGGCTCGGCAATCCCGAGCCCAAATACCTGCGCAATCGGCACAATGTCGGATTCATGGCGATGGATATCATTGCCGCGGCCTGGAGTGCCGGCCCCTGGCGCAAACGCTTCAAGGGGCTGTGCGCCGAGCTGACGGTATCCACCGCCGCCGGCCCGAAAAAACTGCTCCTGCTCAAGCCGCAGACCTTTTACAATAATTCCGGAAACTGCGTCGCCGAGGCCGCGAATTTCTTCAAGGTCGCGCCGGAGAATGTCGTGGTCTTCCATGACGAGCTTGATCTCGATCCGGGCAAGTTCCGGCTCAAGACCGGCGGCGGTGCGGCCGGCAATAACGGCATCAAATCCATCACCCAGCAGCTCGGCCCCGATTTCCGCCGCGGCCGCATCGGTATCGGCCATCCCGGGGACCGTAACCGCGTCACCGATTATGTCCTGTCCGATTTCGACAAGCATGACGAGGTCTGGCTGATCGACCTGCTTGACGCCATCGCGGATTCGATCGACCTGCTCGCATCCGGCGAGTTTGACGCCTTCCAGACACGCGTGACACACAAGGCTCCGGCCCCGTAAGAGCGGCCTTCGGCCCCGGTATCAAGAGGACAAGCATCATGGGTTTCAAATGCGGTATCGTCGGCCTGCCCAATGTCGGCAAATCGACCCTGTTCAACGCTCTGACGCAAACCGCTTCGGCCCAGGCTGCGAATTATCCCTTCTGCACGATCGAGCCGAATGTCGGCGATGTCGCCGTGCCCGAGCCACGCCTGCTGAAACTGGCGGCGATCGCCGGCTCGAAGGAAATCCTGCCGGCCAAGATGAATTTCGTCGATATTGCCGGCCTGGTCGAAGGCGCCTCGAAGGGTGAAGGCCTGGGGAATAAATTCCTCGCCACCATCCGCGAGACCGATGCGATCGCCTATGTGCTGCGCTGTTTCGATGATGACGACATCACCCATGTGGCCGGCAAGGTCGACCCGCTGGCCGATCTGGAAACCGTCGAGACCGAGCTGATGCTGGCCGATCTGGAGAGCCTGGAGAAGCGCAAGGCCGGTCTCGAGAAGAAGGCCAAGTCCGGCGACAAGGAAGCCAAGGCGCTGATCCCGCTGATCGACCTGGCCCTGGCCGAATTGACCGAAGGCCGCCCGGCCCGCTTCGCCAAGGTCGCCAAGGATGACGAGAAAGCCTGGCGCGGCCTGCAATTGCTGACCACCAAGCCCGTCCTCTTCATCGCCAATGTCGGCGAGGATGATGCCGCCACCGGCAATGCCTATTCGGAAGTCGTCACCAGGCGCGCCGCCGAAGAAGGCGCCGAGGCCGTCGTCATCTCCGCCCGTATCGAAGCCGAACTGGCCATGCTCGCCAATGAGGAGCGCGCCGAATATCTTGAGGAGCTCGGCCTGCACGAAGCCGGCCTCGATCGCCTGATTCATACCGGTTACAAATTGCTCGACCTGGTGACCTATTTCACCGTCGGCCCGAAAGAGGCCCGCGCCTGGACCATCCATGAAGGCTGGACCGCACCGCAGGCCGCCGGCGTCATTCATGGCGATTTCGAAAAAGGCTTCATTCGCGCCGAGACCATCGCCTATGAGGATTTCGTGGCCTGTAACGGCGAATCCGGCGCCAAGGAAGCCGGCAAAATGCGCGCCGAGGGCAAGGAATATGTCGTCCAGGACGGCGATGTGATGCATTTCCGGTTTAACGTTTAGTGGCGGATCCGGCCGGGCTCGCACCGAGCCTGGCCCCGCCATTCCAGCCTGCGGAGCCACCCATGTCCGAATTGCCCCCCTGCCCGAAATGCGCCTGCGCCTATACCTATGAGGACGGTCCCCTGCTGGTCTGTCCGGAGTGTGCGCATGAATGGCCGGCGGCGGCGGCGGCCGAGACCGGGCCGGTCTGGCGCGATGCCAATGGGGCCGAGCTGGCCGACGGCGATACAGTGACGGTGATCAAGGATCTCAAGGTCAAGGGCTCTTCCCTGGTGGTGAAGGTTGGCACCAAGGTCAAGAATATCCGCCTGGTCGAGGGCGATCACGATATTGATTGCCGCATTGACGGCGTCGGCGCGATGCAGCTCAAATCGGAATTCGTCAAGAAGGCCTGACGGGCCGCACCCAGGCTGCCGGACTATTCAAGTCCGGTTCAAGCCGCTCGTGTCATACAAGGCCCAGGAGGACTGTCATGCTGCGACGCCAATTTATCCTTTCCACCCTTGCCCTGGGCCTGGCCCCGGCGGCCTTCGCCCAAGGCTATGGCCGTTTGAGCCAGGGCGATGCCCGGTCGGGCATTCGCGCCGCGCTCGACACTGCCGCGCGCCTGGCCACGAACCGGCTGGGTCAGACGGACGGGTTCTTTGCCGACCCGGCCGTTCACATTCCCCTGCCCCGCAATATCGTCAGCCTGCAGACGCAGCTGCGGCGCGTCGGCATGTCGGGCCCGGTCGATGATCTGGAATTGCGCATCAACCGCTCGGCCGAAGCCGCGATGCCCGAGGCCGGCCGGATCTTCAATGATGCAATCCAGTCGATCACGGTCGGCGATGCTGTCTCCATTGTCCGCGGCGGCGATACAGCGGCTACCGATTTTCTGCGCGGCCGCAGCGAGCGCCGCCTGACCGGCCTGCTACGCCCCTCGATGGAAAGCGCGCTGACCGGATCGGGCGCCTATCGCGCTGTTGATGCGGTGGAACCGCAAATCTCGGGCGGCCAGAATTTGCTTGGCAGCCTGTTCGGCAATCGCAGCGCCACTGGATCGCTGCGCGACACGGTGACCGAGCATGCTGTCAGCCGGGCGATCGATGGCGTCTTCCATTATATTGGCCAGGAAGAGCGCGCCATCCGCCAGGACCCGGTGAGTCGTGGCACCGATATCCTGCGGCGGGTATTTGGTTAGCCATGCCGGACGGAAACGCCCCCATGCCGCGAAACCGCGCCATCGATGCGGCGTTGATTTCCGATCTCGTGGATCGCTTCTACGGCCGTATCCGCCTGGAGCCACTGCTGGGGCCGATCTTCGAAGCCGAGATCGGTGATGAAGCGGAATGGGATGCGCACCTGGCGAAGCTGAAAAGCTTCTGGCGCTCGGTCATGCTGCAGGAGGGCAGTTATACCGGACGCCCGATGCCCGCCCACATGAAACTGAAAGGCCTCACCCCCGAGCATTTCCAGCGCTGGCTCGGCCTGTTCCGGCAAACACTCGGAGAGATCGGGGCCGGCGACGCGGCGACCGAGGCCCTGATGGACCGCGCAATGCGGATCGCCCAGAGCTTCCAGCTCAATATTTTCTACAATCCCGCCCGCAGCTGAGCGGCCCGAGCACAGTTGGTGTCTTGCAACCGCCGCCATCCTTGCGCATGTCTGCCGCCTGGGCACGCACATGAGAGGGGCACCAATGTCATCGATAGCCACGCCTGTGCCCGATCCTGCCAGCATGAAGCTGGGCGAGCTGGTGGCCCTGCTGGTCGCGATGACCGCGGTGGTCGCGCTGGCAATCGACATGATGCTGCCGGCGCTGGGCAATATCGCCGCCGATCTGGGCACCGCCCACAGCAATGACCGCCAATATGTCATCACGACCTATCTGCTCGGCTTTGGCGGTGCGCAGCTGGTCTATGGCCCGCTCTCCGATGCCTATGGCCGCAAGCCCGTCATTCTCGGTGCGCTGGGCCTCTTCCTTGTCGCCACCCTGGTCTGCATGCTGTCGCAGAGTTTCGAGATGCTGCTGGTGGCACGCGTATTCCAGGGCGCAGCAGCGGCGGCCTGCCGTGTCATCGCCACGGCGATTGCCCGCGACCTGACCTCGGGCCGGCGCATGGCCGAAGTGATGTCGATGGTGATGACCGTCTTCATGGCCGTGCCGGTACTGGCCCCCAGCCTCGGGCAGCTCATCCTCTTTGTTCTGCCATGGCAGGGTATTTTCGGCTTCCTGCTGATCTTCGCCTTCGGCCTGATGGTTTGGCTGCATTTCCGCATGCCGGAGACCCTGCACCCGGAATTCCGCCAAAAGCTGGGCTTCGGCAATTCCTACCATGCCTTTGCCGAGGCGATGACGACGCGTCTGACCCTGGGCTATACCCTGGCCGGCGCCGCCTTCTTCAGCGGGCTCTATGCCTTTCTCGGGTCATCGGAGCAGATCTTCGCCGAGCATTTCGACCTGGGCGACAAATTTCCCCTCGCCTTTGCCGCCATCGCACTGGGCATGGGCGTGACCAGCTATGCCAATTCCCGGCTGGTGATGCGGCTGGGTCAGCGCCGCCTGTCGCACTGGGCCCTGATCGCCTTCACAATCATCAGCGCCGCCCATGCCGGCATGTTGATGGCCGGTGTCGACAATCTTCTGGTCTTCATCATCATGCTGGCGGCGGCGATGGCCCTGCTTGGACTGATCGGTGCCAATTTCAGCGCCCTGGCGATGGAGCCGGTGGGCCATATCGCGGGGACCGCGTCGGCAGCCTATGGCTTCATGACCGGCGTCCTCGCCGCGCTCGCCGGCGCCTATATCGGCCAGCTCTATGACGGCACACCGGTGCCGCTGGTGATGGGTCAGGCGGCGATGGGCGGGCTGACGATCATTGTCGTGCTGGTCACCGAGCGCGGACGCCTGTTCGCCAATAGCGACGAGGATGAAGCGGCGCCGGACACGCCGGCCTGACGCCGGCCCGGCGGGTGGCATCAGGCCGCCGCTCTGCTAGCGTGTACCCGCTTGCCAACGGGGATTCGCCGCCATGACCTTCAACACCATCACCTATGCGGTCGAGGACCATGTCGCGACCATCACGCTGAACCGGCCGCACCGGCTCAACGCCTTCACCTATGAGATGGGCGATGAGCTGATCGCCGCCTTCGATGCCAGCGATGGGGATGATGATGTCCGCGCCGTCATCGTCACCGGCGAACCGCCCGCCTTTTGTGCCGGTGCCGACCTGTCGATGGGGGCCGAGACTTTCGATCTGATCGGGCAGTCGCAGGAGAGCGGCGCGTTCGACGCTGCCGATCCGAAATGGCGCGATGCCGGCGGCAAGCTCAACCTGCGCATCTGGGACAGTCTCAAGCCGGTGATCGGCGCCATCAATGGCGCCTCGGTCGGGATCGGGGCGACGATGATCCTGCCCATGGATATCCGCCTGGCCTCGATCGAGGCCAAATTCGCCTACCCCTTCTCCAAGCGTGGCATTGTCTGGGATGGTTGCGCCAGCTGGTTCCTGCCGCGGGTGGTGGGGATTTCGACCGCGATGGATTGGGGCCTGACCGGCCGCACTTTCAGCGCTGCCGAAGCCTTCGAATCCGGTCTGGTGACCCGCGTCGTGCCGGCCGTCGACCTGATGCCCGAAGCGCGCAAGCGGGCGAAGGAGATCGTCGATCGTTGTGCGCCGGTCTCCGTTGCCCTGATGCGGCGCATGGCCTGGCGTATGCTCGGCGCCAGCCATCCGATGGAGGCCCATCGGGTGGAGACGCGTGGCATTCTTCAGGCCGGCATCGGCCCGGATGCGAAGGAAGGCGTGATGTCCTTCCTCGAGAAACGCTCACCGGATTTCCCGCTCAGGGTCTCCACCGACCTGCCCGACTGGCATCCCTGGTGGGACAGTGCCGAGGACGAATACTAGCGCCCCGCGTCGGCAGGGCTCGCCCACACCCTGAGGCTGTGCTAGTCTGGATGCTTCGCAATCGCGTGAGGCCTTGCCATGCCCGGACATGTGTTGCTGATCCATGGCTGGAGTGCGTCCGATAAATCCATGGCCGAGATCGGGCATTTCCTGACCGGACACGGCTATCAGATCGCCGACCTGTTTCTCGGCGGCTACCCGTCCATGTCCGACGATGTCCGGGTCGCAGATTCGGCGCGGCGCATGCAGGCCGTGATTGCCGAAATGCAGGCCGATGGACGCCTGCCAGCCCGCTTTCACCTGATCGTCCACTCCACCGGCGCCCTGGTGGCCCGGCGCTGGCTGGCCGATATCTATCCGGCCGGCGGTGCACCCGTCGATAATCTGCTGATGCTGGCGCCCGCCAATTTCGGCTCGCCGCTGGCGACGCTGGGGCGCTCATTGCTGACGCGGGTGATCAAGGGCTGGAAGCGCGGTTTCCAGACCGGCACGGAATTCCTGCACGCGCTCGAGCTCGGCGCCTGCGCGCAACAGGACATCGCCCTGGTCGACCGGCTTTCGCCCGATGGCGAGACCACCAGCCCCTTCTCGGCCACCGGCACCCGCCCCTTCGTCATCGTCGGCGCCTGCCAGATCCCCGGCACCCAGATCCTCGGTGAGGAGGCCTGGGACGGCACGGTGCGGATCGCCAGCGCCAATATCGACCCGCAGGGCCTGACCGTCGACTTCACCACCGGTTCGCTGACCGAGCCGAAACTGACACAATGGACCCGGCGCGGGCCCGACAAGACGCCCTTCGCCGTCCTGCCCGACCGGCATCACCTCACAATCCTGCGCCCCGCGGCCAAATGGAGCGAATCCGGGGACACGGCGACGGCTGGCCAATTGTCGCAATTGATCCTGGGCGCGCTGTCGGTGAAGACCGCAGCGGCCTATCTCCAGGCTGCGGAGCGGTGGGCCGCCATATGCGACGAGACGCGTAAGCTGGCCCAGGATGGCGCGGAGGCCGACGCCCTGCGTGAGCGCATCCTTGGACGCGCCAGCGCCAATAAGAGCCGCTTCAATGAATTCTACCAGATCGTCGTCGATGCCGTCGACGAAACCGGCCTGCCGGTCACCGATTACCAGCTCTGGCTGACAGCGCCCAAAGTCTCGGGCCGGAACAGCGTCACGAGCGGCAAGCCGATCACCCGGGTTGAGATCGATGCCCACAACAATCTGATCAAGGCCGCCCACCGCAATCGCCGCAATAGCGAACGGCGGGTCCTGCACATTGACCGCCGCGCCCTGCTGCAAAGCGACGGCTTCCTGCGCAAGACACTGACCCGCGCCTATGAACCGGTCCTGGCCGCCGCGATTACTGCCGCCTCGCCGGGCGACAAGATCGCCTATTTCTCCAAGGATGCGCGCGAGGGCAGCGGACTGATACGCCTGCGCACGCATTCGCCCAGCTCGGCTGCGGGCGGAGACCGCTTCCTTCGCCGCTATGCGACGCATTTCCTGCGGGTGATCATCCCGCGCGTACTCGATAATGATGTGTTTACGGTTCGGCCCCTGGGTTAGCCCGGGCAGATCAGAGCAGCACGCCTTCAGCCACCTTCACGGCCTCGCCGCCGATCATCAGCTCGGTCAGCTTGCCGCCCTCGATGCGCAGCAGCATCCGGATATGGCTCGGCCGGCCCATCTCCAGGCCCTGATAGATACTGACCGAATGATCGCCATCGCCCAGCCCGCCCTGCTCGGCAAGCAGGCCGGCAAAAGCCGCCGCCGCGCTACCGGTCGCCGGATCTTCCATCAGGCCGAGATTGGGCGCGAACATGCGGGCGCGCCAATCGGTGGTGTGCTCGGTCGACGAGGCCTTGGCGACCACGAAGGCCGCCACCGGCTCCGCGCCGCCGCCGAATGCCTCGTCGAAAGCCACCGTGTTGAGACGGATATCGGCCATGCTCTCGGCGAAGCGCACCGGCACGATGGCGTAGGGCACGCCGGCCGACCAGATGCCGCCCTGCACCGGGGTCTGCAGATAATCACCGGCCTTGAGACCAAGCGCCTCGACGATCGCTTCCAGCTCCGGCAATTCGCCGAGATGTTCGGGAAGCCTGGGCGCGAAGAAGCGCGCTGAGCCCTGGACCGGACTGGCATAGCGGGCATCGGTGGTGACATCGCCAACCGTCTCTTCGAGCACATAGCGACGGCGCTTGCCCGGCTCGCCGCCGGCTTGCAGCGCCAGCGCAACAGCGGCGCCGACGGTGGGGTGTCCGGCGAAGGGCAATTCGGTTTTCGGCGTGAAGATGCGCAGGCCGTAATCCGCCTCCTGGCCTTTCGGCTCGGTGATGAAGACGGTTTCCGACAGATTGAACTCGGCGGCAATGACCTGCATCGCGACCTCGTCGAGATCATCCGCCTCGAACACCACGGCGAGCGGATTGCCCGAGAAGGCCTGGTCGGTGAAGACATCGAGAATGAGATAGGGGTGCGGCATGATTGATCTTTCCGAGCTGGCCAGGTCGGGAATTCATAAATGGAATACCGCCTTGTAGCGACCCTTGGTCAGTGAATACATTCTTCCGGCAGGATACCCGGGGGGAATGCCGATGAATTTGAAGTTCGAGCAAGTCGATCTGGGACGCCATCGAGAAGTACTCACACGCTTCAATATCGCCTATCTCGACTGGGCTGCTGCGGAGGTGGAAAAACGGTTCGCGCTGTCGCTGGCAGGGCTGCTGGGCACGACCATCCCGGCCTATGTCGATGGCGCGTTGGACAAGCTGTGCGAAGGTACGCCGCCGACCGGCGTCTTCTACCTTGCTCTGGACGGCGATACCGCTATCGGCATGGGAGGGCTGCGCCAGGTGAGCGAAGGCGTGGCTGAGATCAAACGCATCTATGTCTCCGAAACTGTCCGGGGCGGCGGCGTGGGGGCGAAGGTCCTGGACCGGCTCGTGCAGGACGCACGCGCCTTCGGCTACCGGGAGCTGGTGCTGGACACGGGCCCATTCATGACCTCGGCTCATCGCCTGTATGAAGCGGCGGGCTTCGTCGATATCCCGCCCTATCCCGGGGCCGAGGTGCCCGAAGCGCTGCATCATGATTGGCGATTCATGCGCTGCCTGCTGCGCTAGCTGAATAGCGCCAATCGACGAAGCTCGGCCGATTGGCGGGGCGTCCGCGCGAGATCAGTCTGAAACCCAGTCGGGGCGCCGGGAAACTAGTCCTCGTCCGCCTCTTCGACATCTTCTTCGGTCAGGGCGCCATCAAGCCGCCAGCCATAGCCATCGCCCTGGGCGAGGGTTTCGGCGAGCCAGGGCAGCAGAGCGAGGAGTTTCTCCTCCAGCTGCCAGGGCGGATTGATGATGATCACCCCGGCGCCGGCGAGCTTGCCTTCGCTGGCCAGGTCGCGGATCCACAGATCGGCGCGCAAGATTTTTTCCGGCTCGAAACCCTGTTCCGTGATCAGCCATTCGGCGAGGCCATTGTCGAACCGGTCGGCGGCCCAGAGATTCTTCAGCGAGCGCCAGAAAACATAGGTCCCGGTCGGCCATTTCTTCAGGGCCGGCATCACGGCTTCGGCCATATGGGCCAGTTCGTCGCGATCCTCGAAGGGCGGATCGATCAGCACCAGACCGCGCTTCTCCTTCGGCGGCACCAGACCGGTCAGCGCCTTGTAGCCATCGCGATGCTCGACCTTGACGCGGCCATCGCGGGCATAGCGCCGCTCGAGCGTGCGCGCATCGGCCTCGTGCAATTCGCACAACTGGATCCGGTCGACCGGGCGTGCGATGCGGGCCGAGATCTCCGGCGAGCCGGGATATTCGGTCAGGGCGCCGGGATTCATCGCGACCAGAAGGTCGAGATAGGGCTTGAGCGCTGCGGCGACATCATCGGGCATGTCGGCACCGAGAATGCGGCCAATCCCGTCGACCCATTCGGGGCTGCGGGCCGCCTCGTCGGACGTCAGGTCATAGGCCCCGATCCCGGCATGGGTGTCGATCACCCGATAGGGCTTGTCCTTGGACCCGAGATGCTCGAGGCAAAGCGCGAGGATGGCGTGCTTGACGACATCGGCGAAATTTCCGGCGTGGAAGGCGTGACGATAATTCATGGTCGGGCTATAGCGCGGACGCAGCGGCAATTCCATCACGCGACGCGGCCCGCATGAGCTGAATCGGCGGTCGATTCGACGGCAGGCTTGCCCTAGGCTGACCGCCTGTTTCAGAAGGGGTGAAGCTGGATGTTCGTGAAACTCTACCGGCAAATGCAGCGTGATGCCGAGTTCAACACCCGGCGCCGCTACAAGATCGGCTGGCTGTTCAAGGAAGAGAAAGCGAGCCTGATCTGGGACGCGCCGCAGCCCGTCAGCTTCGATGTCCCCAAGCCGACCACATCGAAATCGGCGACGGTCTGCCCGGCAGCGATTGAATTCGACCGGCGCCATTTCGCAATCAATTGCCCCATCGATCTGCATCTGCGCATGCAGCAAAACGCCCAGGGCCAGCTGCAGATGACCAATGTCGACGGCCCGATGGCCTCGACCCGGCCAGCCGGTCTGCAATCCATCATGGCACTGTCGCCGCAAAATGAATGGCGCCATCCCAGCCGGCCCATGCTGCAGATCGCGACGCCCTTCGTCTTCGTCTCGGACGATCCGGTCTATGTGAACCAGTTCCCGCCCTTCCTGCACTACATGCCGGCCCAGCGGCCCGGCGTGATGCTGTGTGGCCGTTTCCCGATCGATGTCTGGCCGCGCCAGCACATGTGGGCTTTCGAATGGCATGATCTGTCGAAAGACCTGATCCTCAAGCGCGGCGAACCGCTCTTCTATGTCCGCTTCGAAACGCCCGACCCGTCGGCACCGGTGCGGCTGGTCGAGGCCGAGCGCACGCCGGAATTGCTCAGCTTTATTGCCTCGCTCACGGATGTGACCAATTTCGTCAATCAGAGCTTCCAGCTGTTCAAGACGGCCCGCGAACGCCGGCCCAAGACGCTGCTGGTCGAGAAGCCGCGCTAGATCACAGCCAACCAAACCGTAACTTTGTCTCCATTCTGGTGCGCGCTAAGCTCGCCACAAACCATGAGGGGAAATGACATGATCAAAGTCCTGGCCGCCGCCTTGAGTCTGGCCTGCCTGTCCGTTCCGGCCTACGGGCAGGAAACGGCAAACACACCGGAGGCTCGCAGCTATGAAACGCGCGGCCAGGTGACGGTTAACGGTCAACGTGTGCGATATACCGCGACGGCCGGCGAAACCTACCTGCTCGACGAGGACGGCAATCCGACCGCCTCGATCTTCTCCACCGCCTATATCGCTGACGGCACCACCGATCCACGCACCCGGCCGGTCGCTTTCGTCTTCAATGGCGGGCCGGGCTCGGCCAGTCTCTGGCTGCATATGGGCGTGTTCGGACCGCAACGCCTGGTCCTCCCCGACGTCCAGGATGACGGCGCGGCACCCTATGATGTTGTCGAAAATATCTATTCAATTCTGGACGTTGCCGATCTGGTCTTCGTCGATCCGGTGGGTACCGGCTGGAGCCGTCCGCTCGGCGATCATGAGGGCAGCGAGTTCTGGGGCGTCGACGAGGATGCCGAAAGCCTCGCCGCCTTCATGCGCATGTGGCTGAGCGAGCACCAGCGCTGGAATTCACCGAAATTCCTGCTCGGCGAAAGCTATGGCACGCTGCGAATTGGCGCCCTGCTCAACCAGCTCGAAGGCGGTTTCACCGATGTCTCGATCAATGGTGTCGCACTGATTTCCACCGTGCTCGATTTCCGCTTCGACGACACTTCGGACGGCAATGATGTCGGCTATGTCGGCCTGATGCCCGGCTTTGCCGCCACAGCCTGGTATCATGGCCGCGTAGACCGTTCCGCCTGGGACAATGATATCAATACTTTCCTCGATGCTGCCCGCACCTTCGCCATCGAGGAATACATGCCGGCCCTGATGCATGGCGTGACCCTGCCGGCCGAACGCAAGGCCCGTATTGTGAGCGAGCTGTCGCAATTCACCGGCCTGTCGGAGAGTTTCCTCGAACGGGCCAATCTGCGCGTCTCCCTGCGCCGCTTCCAACGCGAATTGCTGCGCGACCAGGGCCTCTCGGTCGGACGTCTCGACAGCCGCTATACCGGCCACGAAGTCGACGGTGTCGGCGACAGCCCGGAACAGGATCCGAGCTTCTACGGCATTGATGGCAGCTATACCGCGTCCATGCTGGACTATTTCTCCCGCACCCTCGGCGTCGATATCACCGAATATTATTCCACCATTGGCGGGGTCCGCGGCTGGAACTGGGATACCGGCCAGTCGGGCGGCAATAGCTATATCAATGTTGCGCCCTGGATTGCCCGGGCGATGCGGCAAAACTCCGATCTCCAGGTTCTGGTCGCCCAAGGTCATTACGACCTGGCGACCCCCTTCTTCGCCGCCGAACTGATGTTCAACCAGCCGGGTTTCGATCAGGATCGGGTCCATTTCAAATATTATGAAGCCGGCCACATGATGTATATCCACCAGCCCTCGCTGGTCGATTTCACCACCGATATCCGCGAACTGATCACCAACCGCTAGGCGTCGCGCCGGGCAAGCAGGGCCGCTCCGACCATGGCGTCGGAGCGGCCCTTTGCTATTTTGCGGTCCGCGTCAGATCGAAGCCGGCGGCAATGGCGCAGATGACGGCGTACATCCCAACGGCGGAGTATCCCGCGACAGCGATGTCGTCCGGCGGCGGGGTGGTCATGCCGAGATAGAACAGGCCGAGCAGCAGGAATGAGGCGATGAAAGGCCAGATGCGGCCGAAGACGCCCCTGGCCCGCGTCCCCGTCAGATAGATCGCCATGCTGCCGAGGAAGATCGTCAGCTCCAGACCCATGGCGAGCGGGAAATTATTCCACAGGCCGAAACCGAATTTGATGTCGGAGCCGGGATAGAGCAGCAGATCAGGCACGTGCACGATCAGATCGGTCAGCCAGTGCGAGAACACCGCCGCACCGACGACGATACCGCCGAGCCGTTTCTGCTTGCGGGCGATCAGACTCCAGAGCCAGCCGGCACCGAGAGACCAGACCAGCGCCATCACCAGGCTATGCGTCCACGGCATGTCATAGAGGTCGAGACTGTTGGACGCCGTGAACCCTTCGATGATCCGGACATGCTCGATGCCGGTCGCGATGAATATGCCCCAGGCAATATCCACCAGCTGAACGGCGGCGAACAGCACCCAGAGCGGAACGGTTTTGGCGATGCGTTTGCCAAGAAAGGCTGGCGCGTAGTGACCGATAAACATTGTATTGCTCCCTGACAATTTGCGACAGGCTAACAGGCGAGGTGGCCCGGGTTGAAGCAGATTCTCACGGGCCGGCCCGCGTCTTCCGCCGCCGTCCCGCAACCGTCACCAGCCTTTGGAATGTCGGGCATTCCATATGCGAAGGTGCCGGACAATCGGCGACATGGCGCAGCCCGTCCCTCAGGGCGGTGAGATTGCGGATCTGGCGGTCCAGCGCGTCGGCACGCGCACGAAGTTCGGCGCGCGGCAGATCCGGTCCACCATCCTTGCCGAACATGCCGGCGATGTCGCGCAGCGAAAACCCCGCCGACTGTCCCAGTGAAATGAGCGAGAGCTGCAGCAGCGTCCCCGGCCCGAACTGACGCCTCAGACCGTGACGGCCAACCGAGGCGATCAGGCCGATCTCCTCATAGTACCTCAGCGTCGAAGCCGGTGTACCGCTCAGCTGCGCGACCTCGCCAATGTCCAGAATTTTCATGCTTGACCTCAAGTGAACTTGAAGACGTATCGTCGCGCTTCCGGACTATTCCGGCAAGAGGACTCACGGAAATGACGACGGATACGCGACTGCGCCACACCCGATCAACGCCTTGGGCAATCACCGGCCTGGCCCTGTGCATGCTGCTCTCATCGATGGGGGTGAGCATTGCCAATATCGCCCTGCCCGCTTTGGCGCAGGCATTTGCAGCGCCCTTTCCCGAAGTCCAGTGGGTGGTCCTCGCCTATCTGCTGGCCGTTACCACCATGGTGGTCAGCGCCGGCCGTCTCGGCGACATGCTTGGGCACAGGCGGATATTGCTGGCCGGGCTGGCGATCTTCATGGCGGCCTCGCTCCTGTGCAGCCTTGCGCCGGCACTCTGGGTGCTGATCGCCGCACGCGCGCTGCAGGGGATCGCGGCGGCAATCTTGATGGCGCTCACGGTCGCGCTCGTCCGCGGCACGGTTCCCGAAGAACGCACCGGTAGCGCGATGGGCCTGCTCGGCACCATGTCGGCGGTCGGAACAGCGATCGGCCCGTCGCTCGGCGGCATCCTGATTGCCGGCTTTGGCTGGCGATCCATCTTTCTCGTCATGCTGCCAATGGCCGTCCTCGCCTTCATCCTCGCCTGGCGTCACCTTCCCGCCGGAACAGGCGGACACCCGGTCAAGGCCGGCTGGACCCGGTTTGACGGTCTGGGCACCGCCTTGCTTGGAATGACACTCGCCGCCTATGCCCTCGGCATGACGACGGGAAGCGGAGCCCTCGATCGGTTTCACCTGGCCATGCTGCTGACAGCCGCGTTCGGACTCGCCCTGTTTCTTCGACATGAGTCCCATGCTCACGCACCGCTGATCCGGCTCGCCGCCTTCCGGACCCGGGTCCTGAGCGCCGGTCTTCTCATGAACGCGCTGGTGGCAACAGTCATGATGGCGACACTGCTGGTCGGCCCATTCTATCTTGCCCGTGCCTTGGGACTCGGGGACGCTGTCACAGGCCTCGTGATGTCGATCGGGCCGGTCATCTCGATTTTCAGCGGCGTCCCCGCCGGCCGGATCGTCGACCGTCTCGGTGCACCACGTGTCGCCACCCTTGGCCTCGTCGCGATGGCGGCCGGCGCGGCCGGCCTGTCCCTGCTGCCGCAGCTGTTCGGAGTGGCCGGCTTCATTGCAGCCATCGCCGTCCTGACGCCCGGCTATCAATTATTCCAGGCGGCCAATAATACCGCCGTCATGATGACAGCCAGCGCGGATCAACGCGGCGTGGTGTCCGGCCTGCTCAGCCTGTCACGCAATCTCGGCCTGGTGACGGGCGCGTCGGTCATGGGATCGGTCTTCGCCATGGCCGCAGGGAGTGGTGATCTGACGGCGGCCGGTGCGCAGGCGATCACGGGTGGGGTGCAGACCACTTTCGCCCTTGCCGCCGGTTTAGTGGTGGCCGCGATCGCGATCGGTCTGGCCTCCGGCACGCTGGCCTTCATTGCGGTCCGGCAACCGCGACCGTCAAACTGAATGCGCATCATCCGGGTCCGCCAGGCAATCCGGCTTGCCCGTCCCGGTGCCCCTCAATGCCCCTCGTAGGACACCAGGCTGGAAACCGGCACGCCCATCGCCTCAATTCGCCTGGCCCCGCCCAGATCGGGAAGGTCGATGATGAAGGTGGCCCCGACCACCGTCGCCCCGGCCCGCTGCAGCAGTCTGACCGAGGCTTCGGCCGTGCCGCCGGTGGCGATCAGATCGTCGACCAGCAGGACCCGGTCGCCCTCGCGGACGGCATCATTATGGATCTCGATGGTGTCAGTGCCGTATTCCAGCTCATATTCCTCCGACAGCGTCCGCCAGGGCAGCTTGCCCTTCTTGCGCACCGGCACGAAGCCCACCGATAGCTGATGCGCCACCGCGCCGCCCAGGATGAAACCGCGGGCCTCCGTGCCGGCGACCTGGTCAATCTTGGCGCCGGCCCAGGGCTGGACCATTTGATCGATCGCGATGCGAAAGGCCCGCGGATCGCCAATCAATGTCGTGACGTCGCGAAACATGACACCCGGCTTGGGAAAGTCCGGGATGGTGCGAATGGCGGCTTTGAGATCCATCAAATCATTTCCGTTCAGAGATCAGGCGTCTGAGGAACCAGGCAGCAGCAGGACTTCACGCTGCGCCGCGTCGAACCAGTCGCGATAGTCTTCATCGGCCAGAAGCACATCGCAATAGGCTTGCGACGCTGCGTCGAGCGTGATGGCGAAGTGGTGGAAGCGGGCCGCAACCGGTGTGTAGAAGGCGTCGGCAATGCTCCAGCGCCCGAACAGGAAGGGCCCGTCAGCGCTGCGACGCACGGCGGCCCAGATCGCCTGGATCGCGGCGACATCCTTGCGGACCGCTTCATCGAGCGTAATCGGCGCCACTGGCCGGCCCAAATCCATCGGGCAGGCATTGCGCAAGGCTGAGAACCCGCTATGCATCGCCGCCGTGACCGAGCGGGCCTGGCCGCGCACGCCCGGATCTGACGGCCAGAGGGCCGCATTGTGCTCCGCTGCCCACTCGCAAATCGCCAGCGAATCCCAGATTGCCACGCCGCCGGTCTGCAGCACCGGCACGGTGCCGCCGGGCGAAGCCGCCTCGAGCGCGGCGCGCGATTCCGGCCGATCAAGCGGAATCATATGTTCGTCAAAGGCAATCCCGGCCTTGCGCAGAGCCAGCCAGGGCCGCAGCGACCAGCTTGAAAGCTGCTTGTTGCCAATGTGCAGGACGGGGCGATTCATTTCAGTGTTCCCGCAATTCGGAGGCGCGCGACCGATCAAGGCTGATCTGGCAATCGAGGACAATTTCCTCACGCGATTGCTCACTGACGAACATCAGGGAACCGCGCCGGGTACACTCCGCATCGCGATACCGGACCCAGCTCGCCTGGGCCTGGTCGAGACCGGCCTCAGCATTGAACAGGCCTCCGGAATCGAGGTCGGATTCGCGTGCCTCCTGACGAGCCGCTTCATGGGCGGCCTGCAGATCGCTCGACGCTGTGCCTGCCAACGCATCGAGGCAGGATCGGCGCGCCCGCGCGTCGGTGACATGTTCGGCGCATTCAAACGCCGGACGCGGATTGGGGGCCCCGAGGGCCGGCACACTACCCTGGACCAGCAAGGCCATCACAAGAACCAACATCAAAAACTCCCGAACACAACAGGGGTCTTTATGGACGAGGGCTGGATCGGGGAAAAGGCTTGTTGACTTCAGCCGCCCGATTCTTCGGCAATGAAATCGATCAGGGCCTGCAGGAATTCATCGTCGAGGCGGCGGCCCACGCTGTATTGCCGACCGCCTTCATTGAACATCACATATTCACCCAGCTGGACCCCGATCACGTAGGCCTCGCCCTCGATCTGCGCCAGCAGGGGCGAGCCCGAGAGACCCGGACGGGCATAGCAATCGTGGAAGATCAGGGTCGGCTCGACGATCTGGTCCGGGGCCGGGGTGATCTGGCACGGTTCGCCATGCATCGCCGCGCGCAACATGGAAAGCTGACCCTGCTCGCGCCCGGCATAGGCCGCCGCGCGCAGACGCGATATCGAATCGTCCAGACGGCCTCTCGTACGGACAATCGCCCAGTCCTGGCTGAATTCCCCGAAATCGTTCACGGCAGGGCTCGAGGTCTCGATCCCCGCAATCTGTCCGCGCCACAGCGGTTCGCCGCGGACATGGCAATTGCGCTCCACGGTCCGGTCCATCACCGCATGCCGCGCGGCGAGGAGGATGTCGAAATCCCCGGCAAAACCGGGAATGTCGAGCACAACGGCGCGGCTCAGATAGACTTGCCCCGTCGCCTCATTCTCGCAGATGAGCTGGATCACACCATTGCGCGAATTGAGATAGGCCTCATCGTCCAGCGCACGAATGCCGGCCTGATCGGCCGCGAAGGCGGTGGCCGGAAGCAGGCAGAAAGTGAGCAGCGAAAGGGCGCGCAGCATCGGCATGTCCGCAGGTTAGGGGCTCACCCCCTCGCTGTCCACGCAGATGGAAGCACCGGCGAGCTCAGCCGAGCACGCGTCCCGCAATCATCGCCAGCCGCTGCACCATCTGCGGATCTCGCGCGCCGGGCGCCGTGATGATGGCGGAATCGAGCACGGTTTCGATCCCGTCCGGGCCTGGCGTGCGTGGCTGGGCGGACATCGCGGCGGTCAACCGGTCGAGCAAATGCTTCGCCTTGACGGTATTGGCGCGCATCACCTCCAGCACGAGAGCGACATCGACACTGTGCGTATTCTCGCGCCAGCAATCATAATCGGTCACCATGGCGATCGAGGCATAAGGCAGCTCGGCTTCGCGGGCCAGGCGCGCCTCGGGCATATTGGTCATGCCGATCACATCCATGCCCCACAGCCGGTAGAGCTCGCTCTCGGCGCGGGTCGAAAATTGTGGCCCCTCCATCGCCAGATATGTGCCGCGCGGTGTCAGCGCGATGCCGGCGGCCGTGCCGGCCTCGGCCACGAAGCGTGAGAGGCGGCTACAGACCGGATCGGCCATTGGCACGTGCGCCACACAGCCTGGACCGAAAAAGCTCCTCTGGCGCCCCTCAGTGCGGTCGACATACTGGTCGACGATCACGAAATGGCCCGGCGGCAATTCCTCGCGCAGCGAGCCACAGGCAGAGATCGAGAGAATATCGGTGCAACCCGCCTGTTTCAGCGCTGCGATATTGGCGCGATACGGGATGTCGGCGGGCGACAGCCGATGGCCTTGCCCATGGCGAGGCAGGAAGACCAGCGGCACGCCGTGCAACTCGCCGAAGGTCAGCGCGTCGGAGGGGTCGCCCCAAGGCGTCTCGATGCGCTCTCGGCGGACATTGGCCAGACCATCAAGCTGATACAGGCCGGAACCGCCGATAATGCCGAGCGTCCAGTGGCTCATCGAATGATCTCCCCTGCCAGAAAACGAAAAAGGGCTGCGAACTCACGTCCGCAGCCCCGATTCATACCGCGTAATGCGCGATCAATGCTTCACATTCGCCCAGATCTGGCGGTAGGCGATATAGACCAGGATCGCGAAGATGAAGAGGTAGAGCAACACCATCACGCCCATCTGCTTGCGCGCTTCCATGTGAGGATCGGCGGCCCAGGTGAGGAAGGTGACGATGTCTTCCGACATCTGTTCCATCGTCGCTTCAGTGCCGTCAGAATAGGTGACAATGCCTTCCGAGAGCGGCGACGCCATCGCCAGCAATCCACCCGGGAAATAGGGGTTGTAGTGCTGACCAGCGGCGAGATGCACATCCTCGGGCACTTCCTCGTCATAGCCGAGCAGCAGGGAACGCACATAATCGGCGCCATGGCTGCGGGCCTTGACGATCAGCGACAGGTCCGGCGGCAGGGCGCCGCCATTGGAACCGCGCGCCTGCTGCGGATTGGCGAAGGGTGACGGGAAGGCATCGCTCGGCAAGCCAGGACGCTCGAACATGTCACCGGCATCGTCCGGACCGTCTTCGATCATATAGCCGGCCGCGATCTGCATCACGATCGGGTTGTCATTCGCGTTCGGGAATTCAGCGCTCTCGAACGGGCCGCCGGCCTCGCCGAGATTGCGGAACTTGATCAGGTCGAGCGAGTGACAGCTGGCACAGACTTCCTGGTAGATCTGCAGGCCGCGCTGGACCGCTTCGCGGTCAAACGTGCCGAACGGACCGGCATTGTGCCAGTGATGATGCTCGGGCGCACGCTGGCCGGCGGTCGCCGCCCAGGCGAGACCGGAGAGGCCAAGAGCTGCCAGGGCAGCGACGAAAATGCGGGTCATCTTCATGGTCATCGCTCCCCTATGCCTTGGCCGTGCCGAGAACAGCCGCTTCGATTGAAGCAGGACGGTCCAGCGGCTTCTCGATAAGCCCCATCACCGGCAGAATGATGAGGAAGTAGGCGAAATAGTAGAATGTCAGCAGCTGCGCGAACCAGACGAATTTGAAACCCGTCGCCACGCCTTCGGCATCATGGCCGATCGCGAAGACAAGGTCGTCAGGGTTTTTCGCGCCACACCAGCCCAGACCGAGACAGGCCAGGACGAAGAGGATGAAGAACACCCGCGTCACCGGACGGAAGCGCATGGACCGGACCTTCGACGTGTCGAGCCAGGGCAGGACAAAGAGGATCAGGATCGCACCGAACATGGCGATCACGCCGCCAAGCTTGGCGTCGATCGGACCGATATCGAAGGTGATCGCCCGCAGGATCGCGTAGAAGGGCAGATAATACCATTCCGGAACGATGTGCGCCGGGGTCGAGAGCGGGTCAGCCGGGATGAAATTGTCGGCATGGCCCAGAACGTTCGGCAGGAAGAAGACGAAAGCCGCGAAGACAATCAGATAGACGATGATCGCGAAGCCATCCTTCACCGTGTAGAACGGGTGGAAGGGCAGCGTATCTTTCTTGCTCTTCGGCTCGATGCCGACCGGATTGCCATTGCCCGGAACGTGCAGCGCCCAGATGTGCAGGGCAACGACGGCGGCAATCACGAAGGGCAGCAGATAGTGCAGCGAGAAGAAGCGGCTCAGCGTGGCCTGGCCGACGGAGAAACCACCCCACAGCCATTCACGGATCGCATCACCGATAAAGGGCAGTGCGCCGATCAGATTGGTGATCACCATCGCGCCCCAATAGGACATCTGGCCCCAGGGCAGCACATAACCCATGAAGCCGGTTGCCATCATCAGGAGATAGATGACGACGCCGAGAATCCAGAGGATTTCGCGCGGTGCCTTGTAGGAGCCGTAATAGAGACCCCGGAACATGTGGATATAGACAGCGACGAAGAAGAAGCTGGCGCCATTGGCGTGCATGGACTGGATCAGCCAGCCGAATTTCACGTCGCGGCGGATCCGTTCGAGGCTTTCAAAAGCCATGCTCTCATGCGGCACATAATGCATGGCCAGCACGATGCCGGAAATGATCTGGATGACGAGGAAGATCGCGAGGATCCCGCCAAACGTCCACCAATAGTTCAGGTTCCGCGGCGTCGGGAAATCGACGAAACTGTCATAGCCGAGGCGGATGATCGGAAGGCGCTGGTCCATCCAGCGCGTGAAACCGGTTTTCGGCTCATAGGTCGAAGGACCGCTCATGATGCAACCCACCCAGATTGTGAAGCTTCGTCAGGCGACAGACCGATTTTCACGGTCGTTTCCGATTCAAAGTAATAGTCCGGAACCGGGAGGTTCTCCGGAGCCGGTCCGCGGCGAATACGTGCCGAGGCGTCATAGTGCGAGCCGTGGCAAGGGCAGTACCAGCCATCATAATCACCGGTATCAGCGCCAATCCCGAGCGGGACGCAGCCGAGATGGGTGCAATTGCCTTTGACGATCAGATATTCCGGCCGCAGAACGCGGTTCTCGTCGGCCGCCGAGGCATTTTCCATGCCGGCATTGAGATTGCGCGAAGCCTCATCAGGCAGATCGCCGAGTGGCACAGCGCGAGCTTCGTCAATCATCGCCTGGGTGCGGTGGCGGATAAAGACCGGGCCGCCACGCCACATCACCGTAATCTCTGTGCCATCGGTCACGGTCGACACATCAACCCGGATCGAACCGAGTGCCAGCGTGTCCGCGGCCGGGTTCATCTGATCGATGAAAGGCCAGATCGCCAGACCGGCGCCGATCGCGGCAGCGCCTGTGGCCGCGATATAGATGAAGTCGCGGCGAGATGGTTCCTGACCATGTTCACCGAGCGCGCCGTTCTGTTCCGTCACGAGCCGACCTCTTCTCTTTTCTTAAACGGGGGTCACGCGAGTGCGGCCCCCTGCCCCAGATAACTTGACGTCTTCGCCCAAGCGGGCTTTGACGCCGTATAACCTAATGCCGGATTGGCTGACCAGTGCGCGGCGCAATGCCACATGCTGAAATCGACCCCCGGCCAATGCGCGGCTTAAAATGCGGATCGTTTTTTTTCAACCTGATATTCCGCAAAATCTTGGGGCGGCCATGCGCGTGGCCGCCTGTTTCGGTGCGGGTATGGACATTGTCGAACCCTGTGCATTCCCCTTAACAGACAAGAAAATACGCACCGCGGCGATGGATTATGGTGCGGCAATTTCACCCACCCGGCACGCCTCATGGACTGCATATCAAAACAGCGCAGAAGCCGCGCGAGGCCGCCTTGTCCTGTTCACAACCGCCGGGGCCGGCGAAATCTGGGACTTTGAATTTTCTGCAGATGACCGCCTGCTTTTCGGCCGCGAGAGCGCCGGTGTGCCCGAAAACGTCCACGAATCAGCTGATTCGCGGGTGCGCATTCCGATTCGCGAGGGGATGAGATCGCTCAATGTGACGGTTTCAGCCGGCATCGCACTTGCGGAGGCCAGCCGGCAATTGCGCTGAGGCGGCACGCCGACGTCCATCCGCCGAGGGCCCGCCCCTGCCCTGCCGCATCAATTATGCCTTGCGCTGCACTGCAACATGTGACCATCTCCTCCTTGCCTGCGCACCGCGCGTAGACGCCAAGGTGAGTCATGGCGCGCAGGGAGTACCGGCAGACGGCTGCTTTTTCGCTTCCGACCGCCATCAGCGCCCCCGGGTATTGTCCACTTGCTGGCCGGTATCGCAGAGGCATCGCCGAGCGGCTGACCTACGCAAGCTTCTTTTTAAAAATTATTCGGTGCAGCGTGCGGACGAATCCGTGCGCGCGCCTCAATATGAGTGTCCATTTGACCCAATTTGCAGATCTCGGCCTGGCCGAACCCGTCCTGCGCGCCATTACGGCCGCCGGTTATGAAACCCCGACCCCCATCCAGGCGAAAGCCATCCCCACCCTGCTCGAAGGGCGCGACCTGATCGGTATCGCCCAGACCGGCACCGGCAAGACCGCCGCTTTCGTGCTGCCGCTGCTGACACGCCTGGCCCAGGCCAATGAGCGCGCCAACCCGCGCAATTGCCGTGCCCTCATCCTGGCGCCGACGCGTGAGCTGGCTGCCCAGATCGACGATTCCATTCGCGACTACGCCAAATTCATGAAGCTCAGCCATTGTGTGGTTGTCGGCGGCGTGAAGCCGCGCCCGCAGATCAAGCGTCTTGAAGGCGGCGTCGACATTCTCGTCGCCACCCCGGGCCGCCTGCTTGACCATGTCTCGACCGGCGCCCTGCGCCTCGATGGCGTCAAGACGGTGATCCTCGACGAAGCCGACCAGATGATGGATCTCGGCTTCATGCCGGCGATCCGCCAGATCATGTCCAAACTGCGCAAGACGCGCCAGACCATGCTGTTCTCGGCCACCATGCCGGCCCAGATCCGCAAGCTGGCGAGCGATTTCCTCGATAATCCGGCTGAAGTCAGCGTTGCACCGCAATCCAAGCCGATCGAGCGTATCCAACAGGAAGTGATGCTGATGGATGCGAGCGCCAAGCGGAACGCCTTGCGTGACATCCTCAAGGCCGAGGACGTCAAACTCGCCATCGTCTTCACCCGCACCAAGCGCGGTGCCGACCGTGTCGTCCAAAACCTGGAGAAGGACGGCCTGCGCGCCGCCGCCATCCACGGAAACAAGAGCCAGAACCAGCGGGAAAAGACCCTCGCCAATTTCAAGAATGGCTCGGTCAATATCCTGGTTGCGACCGATATTGCCGCCCGCGGCATTGATGTCGATGGCATCACCCATGTCGTGAATTATGAAATGCCGACCGTAGCGGAAGTCTATGTCCACCGCATCGGCCGCACCGCGCGCGCCGGCACCGACGGTATCGCGATTGCCCTGGTTGAACCGGACGAGCGCACCATGCTGCGCGAGATCGAGAACCTGATCGGCAAATACCTGACGGCCGAAGGCGCCGCCCTGCACATTCCAAAACCGGTCAAGAAGCCCGGTGGCGGCAATCGTGGCGGTGGTGGTGGCGGCCAGCGCCGCGGCAGCCGTCCGCAGGGCCAGACCGTGACGGCAACCGGTTCCCGCAAGCCGGGCGGTCGCCGTCCGGGCCAGGGCGGCCAGCGCAAAGCGGGTTAAACCGCTACGAGTTGTCGCGGGCCGCGAATGGCCCGCGACCTTGCCCTTCGCGGCAAGCGCCGTATTGATGGCGCCATGATGACGACAAACACCCCCACCGCTGAAGCGCTCGATGCCCGCCGCACCAAGGCGCGTGCCTGGTTCGAGCAATTGCGCGATTTGATCTGCGCCGAATTCGAACGCCTTGAAGACGAAGCCCCCGGCGACCTCTATCCCGGCGAGCCCGGCCGCTTCGTGCGTGAGGCCTGGTCGCGCGGCGACGGCTCAAGCGATCAGGGCGGCGGCGTCACCTCGATCATGAAGGGGCGTCTGTTCGAGAAGGTCGGCGTGCATGTCTCGGCCGTGCATGGCGAGTTCTCCGAACAATTCCGCGCCCAGATCCCCGGTGCCAGCGAAGATCCGCGTTTCTGGGCCTCGGGCATCTCGCTGATCGCGCATATGTGGAATCCGCATGTGCCGGCCGTGCACATGAATACGCGCTTCATCACCACAACGAAGGGCTGGTTCGGCGGCGGCATGGACCTGACCCCGGTGCTCGATCGCTATCGCAACCAGGAGCATCAGGACGCCGTCGATTTCCACGCCGCCTGCCAGAGTGCCTGCGACAGGCATGGCGCCGATTTCCATGCCCGTTTCAAGCAATGGTGCGAGGAGTATTTCTTCCTGCCGCACCGCAATGAACCGCGCGGCATTGGCGGGATTTTCTACGACCGTCACGACAGCGGCGACTGGGAGGCCGATTTCGCCTTCACCCGCGATGTCGGCCTGGCCTTTCTCGACATCTACCCGCAGCTGGTACGCCGCCGCATGACGACGCCCTGGACGCCGGACGAGCGCGAGGAACAACTGGTCCGCCGCGGCCGCTATGCCGAATTCAACCTGCTCTATGACCGCGGCACCAAATTCGGCCTCGAGACCGGCGGCAATGTGAAATCCATCCTGTCGTCCATGCCGCCCGAGGCGAAATGGCCGTAGACGCCGGCTGATCACAGCCCGCCTGCATCCAATCCGTTCGCCCGTGCATCCTATCAACAGGGCATGACGGAGACAGACGGATGATGATGGCCGGGCAGGCGGATAGCGGGATCAGGCGTTTTGGTGCCCGCCTCGACAAGACCGCGTTTTCGCCGCATCGCCACGATGTCTACACGCTCGGCCTGACCCTGCGCGGCGTGCAGTGTTTCAATTATCGCGGCGCCGCGCGCCAATCCCTGCCGGGCGAGCTGGTTGTGCTGCATCCCGATGAATTGCATGATGGTCATGCCGGCACAGCGGACGGCTTCGCCTACCGCGCGATCACGATTCAGCCCAGCGCCATCACCTCCATTCTCCCCGGCCAGGCGCTGCCCTTCATCGAGGGCGGTCAGTCGACCGACCGCAGCCTGAAACGGGCCGTCAGCGCCGCGCTGGCCGATCTCGACGAGCCACTCGATCCGCTGCGCGCTGCCGATGCGTTGTTCGATATCGCCACCGCCTTGCAGGCCGCAGCCGGGCAGGCTGCGCCTGGCGGCCCGCTCGATGCCGGCGCCGCAGAACGCGCCCGCAGCTATATTCACCAGCATCTCGATGAGCCGGTTTCGATGGATGATCTCGAACAGGTGGCCGGTCAGGATCGCTGGCAATTGTCGCGCGATTTTCGGCACCTGCACGGCACCAGCCCCTATCGCTATCTGACCATGCGCCGCCTCGATGCGGTGCGAGATCGCAGCCAGCGCGGCGAAAGTTTCGTCCAGGCGGCGCTTGCTTGCGGCTTCAACGATCAGAGCCACATGACACGCCATTTCCGGGCCACCTATGGCCTGAGCCCGGCACGCTGGAAGCGCAGCGTCATGCAGGGCGCCCACGCGGCTCGCACAATCGTTCAAGATTGAACCCAGGCTCCGCGCGAGAATGGGCCTGTTCGCAATCCGGCGAACCGGTTCATTCCTCAAGCCCAACGGTCTCAAAATGCCTGTCTACGCGCCTCATAAACCCCGCTTTCTGCTGCTCGAGCTCGGCGCAGCCATCGCCTGCCTGATCCTGACGAAAATGGCCTTCGACCCGATCGCCTGGCGTTTCGCCGGACCGATGTCGATGACCTGCACCATCGCCTTCATCGCCCTGATGGCCCGCCTGCGCTCCGAAACCTGGTCCGATTTCGGCCTGCGGTCATTGCCCGGCCTGAAATCCAAGCTCCTCTTCCTGCCCCAGGTCCTGCTGGGCATGGTCGCGATCATGGGTTCCGGTGCCATCGTCGGCCTGGGCGGCGAGGCCCTGGGGCTCTGGGACATGAGCGCCACACCCTCCGGCGTCGAGGATCGCTTTGCCGGGATCACCGGCAATCTGCCGCGCTATCTGATGTGGCTGGCGCTGGGCATTGTCAGCGGCGGTTTTGGCGAGGAAGTCTTCTTCCGCGGCTATCTGATGCGCCGTATAGAGGGCATCCTGCCCGCCACTGCCCTGCGGCCGGTGCTGATGGTGGTCCTGCCGGCGCTGATGTTTGGCGGCGTGCATTTCTATTACCAGGGCCTGCAGGGCCTGCTCTCGATTGCCGCCATCGGCTTTGCGATCGGCACGCTCTACCTGCTCTACAAGCGCAATCTCTGGCCCCTGATCATCGCCCACGCCCTGGTCGATTCGATCGGCTTCACCGCGCTCTATCTCGGCGTCGAGGTGTAGCGCTCCAGCAAAAAGCCCCGGTCGACGACCGGGGCTTTTTCATTCGAGGATCAGCGCATAAACACTAGTGCTTGAGGCGCGCGATCAATTCTTCCCTGGTCGGCTCGAAGCGTTCGGCGATCCAGTGGGCCTTGAGGGCATCCATCGCATCACCGAGCATCGGACCGGGCTCATAGCCGAGCAGGATGAGATCGCCGCCGGAAACCGGGAAATCGGGCTGTTGCCATTCGCGGGCGAATTTCGCCAGCAGGGTCCAGTCGCGCGGCGGCGGGGCGACATCGCCAGCGGCGCTGAGCCGGACCTGGTCTTCAAAGGCGCGCGCGCCGAGCGACATGATCGCCCGTTCCGCTGCGGCCATATCGGTAAAGGCCGCTTCGACTTCGCCGCACAGCGACGGATCGACCGCGCCCTGCAGGCGCCGGCTTTCGGCATTCGACATTTTCAGTTTGGCTGCCATGATTCTGATCCTTTCGGGCCCACCGCCAATGAGAGCCACAAACCGCAAAAGCGGGTCGGGTTCCAGACCGGCAGAGATATCTTGGTTTATAATACCTACAAGGATTCTTAAGGATCCGTTCACTCCCAGAATTTCCGACAGGATCCCGTGCTCCGCCATCACGGCGACCGCGGGGCCCGGATCGGGTGCGGCGAGCAGTTTCTTCAGCTCCGACCAGACCCGTTCCGCCGACAGGGTGTGCAGACCGTCCTTCAGCCGCGCTGCCGCCGCGACGCCTGCGCTGTCAGGCACGCCCGAGCCATACCAGGCCTCGAAACGGAACAGGCGCAGGGTGCGCAGATAGTCCTCGCGGATACGATTTTCGGCCGACCCTACGAAGACAAAGCGGCAGGGATCGAGATCGGCGAGACCGCCGGTCGGATCATGAATTATGCCCTCGCTGTCGGCATAAAGCGCATTGAGCCGGAAGTCGCGGCGCCGGGCGTCCTCATCCCAGTCTTCGGTAAAGGCGACAACGGCGCGGCGGCCATCGGTCTCGACATCGCGGCGCAAAGTGGTGACCTCGAACGGGCGGCCGCCGGAAATGACCGAAATTGTGCCGTGGCGAATGCCGGTCGGCACCGGTTTCAGCCCCGCTGCCCGGGCCGCTTCGATCACCTGTTCGGGCAGAAGCTGGGTGGCGATGTCGATATCGGCGACCGGCTTGCCCAACAGGGCATTGCGAATACAGCCGCCAACGAAGCGCGAGCCGCCTGGCCGCACGGCCTCGAGCGCTGCCATCACCGCCCGCGTCGCCGGATCGCGCATCCAGGCGTGGTCGGCCGGAGCGAGGCGAAGCGGTACGGGCCGGGCTGCTGTCATTGCGGTTCGGGGCTGTCGCTCGTCTCGGGATCGGCGGCTTCCGTCTCCTCGACCGGCACGAAATAGCCCGGCACAACACGGCCATCAACCACACGCGAGGGCACATAGAGCTCGCCCTCATGTCCGCCGCGGCCAGATTCCAGAAGGACGAGCGCAATCATCACCAGGATCGACAGCCCGGCCCCGATCGCCGCGAGCCGCAGCGTCGGCGTCGCCTCGATCGGGTGTTCCGAACTGGACTGCCAGCGCCAGATGAAAAAGATCAGGAAAGGCAGGAGAAACGAGGCAATTTCGATAATTGTGATGCGTATCATGACTTACCCATACAGCTTGTCGTGCAGCGACTTCAACAAGCCTGCCGTGACACCCCATATATAGCGATCTTCCCAGGGCATGGCATAGTAATGTCGTTCCTGCCCCTGCCAGACGCCCGAGCGCTGCTGGTGATTGAGCGGATTCATCAGAAAATCGAACGGGGCCTCGAACACGCTGGCGACTTCGCCAGGATCCGGCCTGAGGTCATATCCCGGTCTGAGAACACCGACAAAGGGCGTGATCTGAAAGCCGGTGCCGGTCTCATAGGATTCGAAACGGCCCACCAGTTCAACATGCTCGGCGCCGATCCCGATCTCCTCCTCGACCTCGCGCAGGGCTGCCTGGGCCGGGCCGGCATCGCCCGGATCGAGACTGCCGCCGGGAAAGCTGATCTGGCCGGGATGCTTGAGCAGATGGCTGGCGCGTTCGGTGAAGAGCAGGCGTGGTGGTCCATCATGCAGGATAAGCGGCGCCAGCACCGCCGCCGGACGCAGCTTGCGGCCACTTGGCGAGGGCAGTCCGTTGAGATCGCCATCGCCGCGAAACCCTGCGCCGCTCTCGCCTTCAACCGGATCAAGCCGCTGGCGCATCAGGTCGAGCAAGCCCTTAATCGCTGGCATTGGCCTCCTCCAGAGCGAAGAAGGCACCGCCGCTCCACACGCCCGTCACCCCCTCATGCTCGACGGCGAGTTCCACCAGTTCGTAAAAGACCGGCCGGGTCATCAAAGCGTCAAGACGGCCGCGGATACGCACCAGCGGTGTCGGCTCGCCGGTAACGGGGTCGATACGGACCTTGATCGGGTGATCCGGCCCGGCTTCGGCCAGATCATCGAAATTCGTCGTGAATATCAGCGATTGGGCCTCGCCCTCGCCGGTCGCATCGACTCGCACGGCCACAAAGGGCGCGAGCTCGACCTGGATGGCGATTTTTTCGACCGGCGTCACAAGATAATGAACGCCGTCGTCATCTTTTCGCAAGATTGTGGAAAACAGCCGTGACAGAGGCTGGCGCGTAATGCGCTTTCCCTCATGCCACCACGAGCCATCGCGTTTGATGACCATGTCCATTTCGCCGCAATTTTCCGGGTGCCAGCGCTCGACCGGCGGCAGGCCGTCGCCGGCGCTCCGGGCCGCTTGCAGGAGAGACTGCATTGCATCTGGCATTTCAGGCGTTGAGGCCATGGACAGCTTTCATGCGTGACGCCATGCTCTCGTCGAGCAAATTGGCATATGAACCATCTGTATCGCGAAGGATTTTAGGACGATGACCGAGATGAATGAAGCCGGTACAGACTTAATTGCCCAGGCAGACGCAGCTACGGCCCGTTTGCAACAGGTCCGCGACTCGATTGGCCGGGTGATTTTCGGTCTCGAAGACGAAGTCGAACTTTGCCTTGCGGCCATCCTGTCAGGCGGTCACGCCCTGCTGGTCGGCGCCCCAGGCCTTGCCAAGACGCGCCTGGTCCAGGCCATCGCGGTGGCGACCGGTTTGGAGACCAAACGCATCCAGTTCACGCCCGATCTGATGCCGGCCGATATTCTCGGCTCGGAAATCCTCGAGGAATCCGATGATGGCAAACGCCATTTCCGCTTCCTGCCCGGTCCGATCTTCTGTCGCCTGTTGATGGCCGACGAAATCAATCGCGCCAGCCCGCGCACCCAGGCCGCCCTGCTGCAGGCTATGCAGGAAGGCCATGTCACCATTGCCGGTGAACGCCATGACCTGCCCCAGCCCTTCCATGTTCTGGCAACCCAGAACCCGATCGAGCAGGAGGGCACCTATCCGCTGCCCGAAGCCCAGCTCGATCGCTTCCTGCTGCGCGTCGACATCCCCTATCCGACCCGCGAGGCCGAACGTCAGGTCCTGCTCGCCACCACCGGCGCAGCCAGCACCGATGCGGTCAAGGTGCTTGACGCCAACGAAATCCTCAAACTCCAGGCCCTGGTCCGTGCCCTGCCGGTCGGCGAGAAAGTGCTCGATGCCATTCTCGACCTGCTGCGGCTGGCGCGTCCGGAAGAGACCGATGTCGAGGCCGTCCGCACCGGCGTGTCCTGGGGCCCCGGCCCGCGTGCCGGTCAGGCCCTGATGCTGGCCTGCCGCGCCCGCGCCCTGCTGCAGGGCCGTCTGGCCCCCTCGACCGAGGACGTCGCGGCGCTGGCCGAACCGGTTCTGAAACACCGCATGGCGCTGTCCTTCGCCGCGCGCGCTGACGGACATACGCTTGAGGGCTTGATCAAGTCGCTTGCCGAGCGGGCGGCCTGATCCCATGAGCGAGGGCGTCGATCGCCAGTCGGAATCTCGGGTCGTCCAGCTGCGCCACCAGGGCGAAGCGGCGGCCGCAAGCCTGCCGGCCCTGATGGCCGAAGCGACGCGTATTGCCGCGACGGTCGCCCAGGGTGTGCATGGCCGGCGCCGCGCCGGCGTCGGCGAGAGCTTCTGGCAATACCGTCACCATCGCCCCGAAGACGGCCGCGCCGCCGTCGACTGGCGCCAATCGGCACGCAGCGACCAGCTCTTCGTGCGTCAGAATGAATGGGAAGCAGCCAATACCGTCTGGCTCTGGCGCGACGGCTCGGCCTCGATGCGTTTCTCCTCGTCCAGGGACCATGCCAGCAAGATCGATCGCGCCGCGGTCTGCCAGATTGCCATGGCGGCCGTGCTCACCCAGGGCGGCGAACGCGTCGCCGTGCTCGGTGAATCGGCGATTGCCCGCACCGGCGCCCTCGGCCTCGAGCGCACCTCGCGCCGGCTGGCGCTGGGCCCCGGTGACATGACCGCGGTTGAAGCGCCGAATATCGGCCGGTTCGGACGCGTCGTGCTGGCCAGTGATTTCCTCGACCCGCCCGAGACCTGGGCCGCGCGCCTGTCACGTTTCTCGGCGATGGAGGCGGAAGGCGTGCTGCTGCGGATTGTCGATCCGGCCGAGGAAGACTTTCCCTATTCCGGCCGCACGCGGTTTGAGAATCCGGCCGGCGGTGAAGGCCTGTTGTTCGGCCGCGCCGAGGAAGCGCGTTCGACCTATCGCCAGCGCTGGGCCGAGCATGGCGAGGCCCTGGCCGCGCTGGCGCGCCGCTTCGGCTGGTCGCTCGTCACCCATCGCACCGACCGCACCGCCACCAGCGCCGTGCTGGCGCTGTATCGCGCCCTGGCGAGGGATGCCTGATGTTTGCACTCGGCCCCCTCTCCTTCGGCGCACCGCTGGCCCTGATCGGCCTGCTCAGCCTGCCCATATTGTGGCTGCTGCTGCGCGCGACGCCGCCGGCACCGCGCCGCGCCATCTTCCCGCCGCTGCGCCTGCTGTTCGGCGCGCCCGACGATGCCGAGACACCGCAGCACGCCCCCTGGTGGCTGATCCTGTTCCGCCTGCTCATCGCTGCCCTGGTGATCCTCGGCCTGTCGCGTCCCGTCTGGACACCGCCAGCCGTGATCGACGAGACCCGCCCCGAATTGATCGTGATCGATAATGGCTGGGCCGGCGCCGCGAACTGGGGCGAGACCAGCCGCGCGGCCATCCGGCTGCTCGACGAGGCCGAACGCGACGGACGGCTCGCCGCCATACTCCTTACCGCCAATAGCGGCGAAGCCCCCGCACCGCTCCGCCTTGACCGGCCCGACGCCGCTCGCCGCTTGCTCGCCACGGCCAGCCCGATGGCCTGGGGCACGGACCGTGACGCTGCCGCCGACCGGGTGGCTCTTGCCCGCAATGATGGCGCTCTGTCCGATGCGATGGCCGTGACCTGGCTCAGCGACGGCATGGATAGTGAGGGCAGCCGTGCGCTCGCCCGTACTCTCACGCCCCTCGGCACTGTACGGATCATCGAACCCGATAATGGCCGCGCTGCCCTGGCGATGGCACCGCCGGAACCGACCGCGTCCGGCTTGTCGATTGAATTGCGCCGCGTCGCGACCGGACTGCCGCGCACCGCCGCGATCACGGCTCTGGGAAGTGACGGACGCGCCATCGCCCGCACGGATCTGAGCTTCGATGCCGATAGCGGCATTGCCCGCTCTGAACTGAGCTTGCCGCTCGATCTGCGCAACCGGATCGCCAGCCTGCGCGTCGAAGGTCCGGGCACCGCCGGCTCGGTCCGCCTGATGGGCGATCAATGGCGACGCCCGCGCATCGGCCTGATCGACGCGACACGGGAAGACGGCCAGCCCCTGCTCTCGGACCTGCATTATATCGAGAGCGCCATCGCGCCCTTCTCGCAACCGGTCCGCGGCACGCTCGACCAATTGCTTGAAACTGAATCAGCCGCCCTCGTCATGGTCGATGATGCCCGCACTGACGATGCCCGGATCGGCGAATTTGTCGCCAATGGCGGTCTGTTAATCCGTTTCGCCGGCCCGCGTCTGGCCGCGCGCAGCGACAGTCTCCTGCCGGTGGATCTGCGGATTGGGGGGCGCCTGCTCGGTGGCGCGCTCAACTGGGAAGAACCCCAGCGCATCGCCCGTTTCGGTGATGACTCTCCCTTTGCCGGCCTGCCACCAGATGCGACGGCCACGGTCGACCGCCAGGTTCTCGCCCAGCCAGGCAGCGCAACGCCGGACCGGGTCTGGGCCCGACTCGAGGATGGCACACCATTGGTCACGGCCGTGCGCCGAGGCCGTGGCTGGATCGTGCTCTTCCACGTCACCGCCGGACCGGACTGGTCGGACCTGCCGCTGTCGGGCCTCTACCCCCGCATGCTGCAGCGCATCCTCGGCCTCGCCCAGGGCGGATCGGCGACGGGCCCGGCCAATGGCGCCTGGCAGCTCGATCGCGCCCTCGATTCGAGCGGGCAGTTGACGACAGCCCCCAATAGCGCCCGCCCGATCGTCGCAGCCAGCTGGGACGGCGCCAGCGCCAGCCCGATCTCGCCGCCGGGCCTCTACCGCCTGGGGTCGGCAACCGCCGCCCTGAATGTGATCAAGGCCAATACGACAATCACGGCCCTGCCGCGCGACCTGCCCGGCGTCCTGTTCGCCGGGCTCGACGGGCCGCGCCCGCTCCGTTTCATCGCCGCCCTGCTCTCGCTCGCCCTGATCATGCTGGCAGTGGATGTCCTGCTCGCGCTGGCCCTGGCGGGCCGCTTGCCGCTGCGCCTGTTCGGGACGGCAGCGACGGCCTGGCTGATTGCCCTCGCCCTGCCGCTCGCGCCATCGGCCGAAGCCCAGCCGACAACCACACCACCGCCGCCGGTCAGCGATGACAGTTTCGCACTGGAGGCGGCGCTCGATCTGCACTTCGCCTATGTCGTCACCGGCAATGCGGCGATCGACGCGCGCAGCCAGGCCGGACTGACCGGACTGAGCCAGGAAGTCACCCGCCGCAGCGCCATCGAACCGGCGCCGCCCATGGCAATCAATGTCGAGACCGATCCGCTGATCTTCTTCCCGATGATCTACTGGCCGGTCGCCCGCGATGCCCGCGTGCTGTCACCGGAAGCTGCGGCGCGTGTCAGCGCCTATCTGCAATCGGGCGGGCTGATCGTGTTCGACACCCAGGATGCCGATGTCGCCATGTTGCGCGCCGGCGCGCCGCATCCCGGATTGCTGACCATCCTCGACAGTATCGACCTGCCGCCTCTTGGTCCGGTTCCCAGTGATCATGTGCTGACCCGCTCCTTCTACCTGCTGCAGGATTTCCCCGGCCGCTTCTCGGGCAGCCCGGTCTGGGTCGAGGCCAATCCTGACGGCGCGTCGCGCGATGGCACGTCCGGCGTGATCATTGGCGCCAATGACTGGGCCTCGGCCTGGGCGGTCGACGCCGCCGGCCGGCCCTCCGCTCCGGTTGAGGGCGGCGACCGTCAACGCGAAATGGCGATCCGCTTCGGCGTCAATATCGCGATGTATGCGCTGACCGGGAACTACAAGGCCGACCAGGTCCATGTCCCCGACATTCTCGAGAGGCTGGGCCAATGAATGCCACCGCGCTCGATTTCGCACCGCTCATAGCCTGGCCGTTTCTGGCCGGGCTGACGGGCTTTGCCCTGCTGGCGATCATTCTGGGTGCCTGGCAACGGCTGGCTGGCTGGCTTTGGCGCAGCCTCGCCGTACTGGCACTGGCGCTGGCGCTGGCCAATCCCTCACTGGTCGAGGAAGAGCGCGATCCACTGGCCGATATCGCGGTGCTGGTCACAGACCGCAGCGCCAGCATGGAAGTCGGCGAACGCAGCGCGGCAGCCAATGCCATGGCCGCCGCGCTGCGGCAGCAGGCCGAGAGCGATCCCATGCTTGAGCTGGTCGAGGTCGAAACCGGTACCAGCGCCGATGGCACAATGCTGTTCGAAGCGCTCAATGGCGCCCTCGCGAGCGTGCCGCCCGACCGGCTCGCGGGCGTGGTCCTGACCACGGACGGGCAGATCCACGACGCGCCGGCCGATCCAGGCAGCCTCAATCTCAACGCTCCCGTGCACCAGGCCATGGCCGGCGACCGCAATGCCGGCGACCGCCGCCTGGTGATCGAGGAAGCGCCGCGCTACGGCATTGTCGGTCAGACAGTCGCCTTCGTGCTGCGCGTCGAGGATGACGCGATGCAGGGCACGGCGATGGTTTCCTTCCGCTTTGAGGGCGGCGAACCGCAGACCCACCGCATCCCGATCGGCCGCTCCACCCGCGTTGAAGTGCCCGTCGAGCGCCGCGGCCAGAATGTCATCGAAGCCGAGGTCGAACCGGGCCCGCAAGAATTGTCCCTGATCAATAACCGCGCCGCCGTATCGGTGAACGGGGTGCGCGACCGCCTGCGCGTGCTGCTCGTCACCGGCGAGCCGCATAATGGCGCCCGCGCCTGGCGCAATCTGCTGAAATCCGATCCTTCGGTCGATTTGGTCCACTTCACCATTCTGCGTCCGCCGGACCGGCGCGACAGCACGCCGGTCGAGGAACTCGCCCTGATCGGCTTTCCGGTGCAAGAGTTGTTCGTCGAGCGCCTGAGCGAATTCGATCTGGTGATTTTCGACCGCTATCGCCGACGCAATATCATGCCCCCGATCTATTTCGATTATATCGCGCGCTATGTCGAAGATGGTGGTGCCTTGCTGGTGACCGCCGGGCCACCTTTCGCCGGCGGCCCAAGCCTCTACCGGACGCCGCTGGCCGCCGTATTGCCGGTACGGCCAACCGGTTACATCACCGATGGTGGTTTCACACCGCAGACGACCGCCGCCGGGATGCGCCACCCGGTCACGGCCGGGCTTGAAGGCGGCGGCGAGGCTCCGAGCTGGGGCCGCTGGCTGCGCCAGATCCATGGTGTGTCCCTGGGCGGGGAAACCCTGTTGCAGGCGCCCGATGGCAACCCGCTGCTCGTGGTCCAGCGATCCGGCGAAGGCCGTGCCGCCATCGTAATGAGCGATCAGACCTGGCTGTGGGCACGCGGTTTTGAGGGAGGCGGGCCCTATGCGGAAATGTTCCGCCGGGTTGCCCACTGGCTAATGAGAGAGCCCGAGCTCGACGAGGAAAGACTCACCGCCTACGCCAATGATGGCGAACTGCACGCCAATCGCGTCACCCTGGCCGATGCTGCGCCGCCGCTGCAAATCACCTGGCCCGATGGCGAGCAAGAGATCACCGGCATGAGCCAGGACGCTGATGGCCGATATTCCGTTGCGGTCCCGGCCAATGGGTCCGGCCTCGTGCGTCTGCGTTCCGGTGATCTGACGACCGTCGCCGCGCTTGGCCCGCTCAACCCTTTGGAATATGCCGACCTGCGCCCGACCGGCGAGAATCTCACCGCCGTGCTCGACGCTATGGGCGGCGGATTGTTCGCGATCGGTGAAGGTGCCGATGCCCGCCTGCCCGACCTGCGCCGCACCCGGCTGGGTGCCGACCAGGCCGGTCGCGGCTGGCTAGGCCTGCAGCGCAATGAGCGCTACATCGTGCGCGCCTCGCATGCTCGTCCGGTTCTGCCGGCATTGATCATCGCCCTGCTGATCGCAGCCTTCATGGGTCTTGGCTGGTGGCGCGAGGGCAAGTAGCTCAACCGGCTCCCCCTGAACAGGTCCCCGAAACGGGCGGGCGGATTAGTGCCGGGCGGGAATGATTTCGCGTCCGCAATCGCCATTTTTCCGGCCGGCCCACGCCCCTATCTCTGTCGTCAACACAGACAGATGGAGATCGCTCATGATCGAGAAACGCGCATTCGACAGCCTCGGCCGGTTCAGGAATGACTGGCTCAATGCCCGGCATCATTTCAGCTTTGGCGGTTATCACGACCCGGACCGGATGGGCTGGGGTGCCCTGCAGGTCTGGAATGATGACGAGATCGCCGCCGATGGCGGCTTCGCGCCGCATCCTCACGAAAATATGGAAATCATCACCTATGTCCGCGAGGGCGCAATCAGTCATCGTGACAATCTGGGCAATGCCGGCCGCACCATGGCCGGTGATGTCCAGGTGATGTCTGCGGGCAGCGGTATACGGCATTCCGAATTCAATCAGGAAGCCGAAACCACCACCCTGTTCCAGATCTGGATCCTGCCGCGCGAGACCGGCGGCGAGCCACGCTGGGAGACGGCAAGCTTTCCGGCCGGCGATCGCACCGGGCAGCTGATCGTGCTCGCTTCGGGCGATCCGGAGCGGGATGGCGGCTTGTTGATCCGGCAGGATGCCAAGGTATTCGGGGCCACGATGGAGGCTGGCCAATCAGTCAACCACCGCCTGAAACCGGGGCATCGGGCCTATCTGACGCTCGCCATCGGTAGCGGTTCCGTCAACGGTATTGAGCTCGATGCCCGCGATGCTGCGGCCATCCGCGATGAGGATGAAATCCGCATCGAGGCGGGCAGTGCGCTCGAGCTGGTGATGGTGGAGGTGCCGGAATAACCCGGAGCATTCACCCTAATGCAAGGCTTGTGGGCGAAGGGTGGCAGGCTGATAGCTGGAGACTGCCATGAAATACCTTCGCCCCATCCTGCTCCTCGCCCTGATCGCACCATCGCTGTCGGGCTGCCTGGTGGTCGGTGCGACAGCACTGGTCGCCGATGTCGCAATCGGGACAGCAGGCACCGCCGTCAAGGCTGTCGGTGCCGTTGGCGGTGCTGCCGTCGATCTGGTCCTGCCCGACTCCGATGATTCGGAAGACGATAATCGCTAGGATTGCGAGAATTTAACCCGGACCCACGGCGTCGCATCTAACATTCCGGCCCGTCAGCTGTTAAGCTGACGATGAGGGACATTCACCTGTTTTCATGGAGGCGTACATGTTGCGGCTAATTACGAAGACATTCTCCCTGGCGGCTGCGGCGGCTCTGTCGCTATCGGCCGGAGCGGCGCTCGCAGCGGAACCGGTGTCGATTGCACCGATCCAGATCGGCGAAGCGCTGGCGGCCAAGGCCGACGAGATTGGCGAACGGGAATTCGATCGTCTCAGGGAAATCTTGCGCGGTGATCTCGAACGCGAGCTCGCCGGCCATCTCGGCGAGAACGGTTCGGTTCTCCACGTCACCATTCTCGATGCCGACCCAAATCGGCCGACCATGGACGAAATGGCGGCGACGCCGGGACTGAGCATGGAGAGTTTCAGCATTGGCGGAGCGAGCCTTGAGGCCGAACTGATCGCATCCTCCGGCGATACGCTCCAAACCTACAGCTATGCCTGGCGGTCGCACTCGATCCATAATGCGGCCTATGCCGGCACCTGGAGTGATGCACGGCGGACGTTCAATCGCTTCGCGGCCGAAATTGGCGACAGCCTCGAGAGCGCGGCTGCCGACGGTTCCTGACCACGAAGACAGGTCCGGAACTTGCAGGATGAGGGGCGCGCCAGCAATGGCGCGCCTATTCTTTGGTGGACTCATGCTCGCGGGGGCGCAATGATCCAGCCAAAGCCGGTCTGGGGGGAAACGGCATGCTACTGACGAGTTTGATTCCATTATTCGCATTGACACTAGCGGCGGACGCGGCCGATGCGCCGTCCCGCCAGACGATGACGCGTGAGATCGTGCGATCCTGCGTTGCCCAGGTCGGCACGCAATTGCAAGACCCGGTCCCGTCCTGTGCCTGCACGGCCGGCTGGTTGTCGGCACAACTCGATTACCGTGATTTCTACGTTGTCGGCCGCATCTATCGCTATGCCAGCGACCCGGCCGGCATGGAGACCGAAATTGCCCGCCTGGTCCGCGATGGCGGCTATGCGGCCGCGGACATTTTGCGGGTCGCGCGCTTCCTGCAGGACTCCGAGGCGGAGATGAGCGCGGCCTGTGGCTTTCTGGAACGCTGATCGAAGTCTCAGGGCGCGCCGATCCATTTATGGGTCTGCAGACTGAGCGTCCATTGCGGATGGGCGATGCAATATTCGAACGCCGCCTGGGCGTTTTCCATCATGCCGGGACCGTCCATCGGCTGTAGCGAAAAGCGCTTGAAATCCCAGCCGAGATAGTCGACCGGGTCGAGGCCGGGTTGAGGGTAGACCAGTTTCAGCTCATCCCCGCTACGCTGCACCACCGGCGCCTTGCCTTTCGGGCTGACGGTGATCCAGTCAATACCCGCCGGCGCAGCCAGCGTCCCATTCGTCTCCACAGCGATATCAAAGCCCGCCGTGTGCAGGGCATCAATCAGACGCGGGTCGAGCTGCAGCAGCGGCTCACCGCCCGTACAGACCACAAGTGGCCTGCCACCGCCGGGCCACATCGCGGCCACCGCTGCCGCCAGAGCCTCCGGCGTCTCGAACCGGCCGCCGCCGGGTCCGTCCATACCAATGAAATCCGTATCGCAGAAATTGCACACCGCAGCGGCGCGGTCCTGCTCGCGGCCGCTCCAGAGATTGCAGCCGGCAAAGCGCAGGAAAACCGCCGGACGGCCGGTCTGGCCGCCCTCGCCTTGCACCGTCAGGAATATCTCCTTGACCGAATATTTCATCGCACGGCTCCACTGCGCCATAAATGCCAGCCGGCAGCGCGCAGGTCACAGGCCGGACAGGCGCCGCAGCCATAACCCCAGACATGCAGCTCGCTGCGATCGCCGCGATAGCAGGTATGGGTGCGGGTGCGGATAATTTCCACCAGTCTGTCACCGCCCAGGTCATGCGCCAGGGCCCATGTCTGGGCCTTGTCGAGCGACATCAGCGGCGTCTCGATGACGATATCCATCGCCAGACCGAGCCTCAGTGTCTCCTGCATCGCGTCAATCGTGGTCCGGCGGCAGTCGGGATAACCGGAGAAGTCCGTCTCGCACATGCCGCCGACCATCACGCCATGGCCGCGCCGGTAGGCCAGCGCCGAGGCAAGCGTGAGGAAGACCAGATTGCGGCCCGGCACGAAAGTGGTCGGCAGTCCGTCGGCGGCCATCTCGATCGCCCGGTTGGCGGTCAGGGCACTCTCGGCGATGGCGCCATAACCGGCGATGTCGACGACATGATCTTCGCCGAGCCGCATGGCCCAGTCCGGGAAAGCCGCAGCCATCGCCGTGCGGACATCGAGACGCGCCTGCATCTCGACATGATGGCGCTGGCCGTAGTCAAAACCGACCGTCTCGACGCGTTCATAGCGCGACAGCGCCCAGGCGAGACAGGTTGCGGAATCCTGGCCACCGGAGAAGAGTAGCAGGGCAGAGGTCGATGTCGGTCGGGTATCCATGGCCGTTCTATAGTCGCGCGAGCAGGGGATGACCATGAGCAAGTATCGCTGGATCTACACCACCTGGCCTGATGCCGGCCTCGCCAAGGAGGCCGGGCAGACCCTCGTGGAAGAGGGATTGTGTGCCTGCGTCAATATCCTGCCGGGGATGACCAGCGTCTATCGCTGGCAAGGTGCGGTCGAGACCGCGAGCGAGGCAGTCATGATCCTCAAGACCAGCGCCGCAAAGGCGCCGCTCGCCATCAAGCGCCTCGTCGCGCTCCACCCCTATGACGAGCCTTGTGCTGTGGGGCTGGAGATTGATGGAGCTGCATCCGCTCCGGCCTTCCTCGCCTGGATGGACGCGGCGGTCAGCAATAGCGCCTGAGCGGGGTCTCAGACTTCGGGATCATGGTCGATCACGGCCTCATGGGCCGATTCGTCAAAGCCCCGGCGGCGGCCAATGATCAGTACGGTCGACAGGACCGCGCCAAGGATGATGGAGAACAAAACCCCCAGGCCCAGCGCAAACCAGCCATGGCTGCTCATATGGATGGCCGGCAAGTCACCATAGCCGAGTACGAGAAAGGCGGTCAGAGCGATAAGAACAACCGCGACGAGGCCGAGCAGAAGCTTGTTGGACAAGATAGTGGACATGACAATGACCCTCAAATTCATTGTCAGTCTACGCCAATCGCCGCCGAAGTCATCCCGATCCGGCCAACCGCGCCTAAATGTCACGGGGCCACCAGGACGCCGGTATCCGGTTCAGTGCCGGTCTAATCATGCTGAAATTGCCGGTCCGGGCCGCTGTCCTCCCGGACGAAAAATATGGTAGCGGGAGGGAGACTTGAACTCCCGACCTCAAGATTATGAGTCCTGCGCTCTAACCAGCTGAGCTACCCCGCCACACCCTCTGCAAGCAGAGAGGCACGCCGTATACGCGGACCGCCCGCAGCTGACAAGCCACGGGCGGTCCCTGATTTCAGTTGTCTGCAGATCAGGCCGAACGCACCTCGGTGAGGAATTGCTCGACGGAGGTTTTCAGGCTGCCCGACTGGCGCGAAACGGCCAGCGACGCCTCGAGAACCTCACCGGCGCTTTCGCCGGTTTCCGAGGTCGCGCGATCGACTTCCTGGATATTGGCAAACACATCGCGCGTACCATCGGCAGCTTCCTGGGCCGAGCGGGTGATCTCGCCGGCTGCGGCACGCTGCTCTTCCATCGCCGCAGCGATGGCCGTCGCGATTTCACTCATCTCGTGAATCGTGCCGCCAATCGAGGACATCGCCTCGACCGCCTTGGAGGTGGCGCTCTGAATGCCGGAGATGTGTTCGGAGATATTCTGCGTCGCAGCTCCGGTCTGGCTCGCTAGCGCCTTCACTTCGGAGGCCACCACCGCAAAGCCCTTGCCGGCTTCACCGGCGCGGGCGGCCTCGATTGTGGCGTTGAGCGCGAGGAGATTGGTCTGTTCGGCGATGTCATTGATCAGGCCGACAATGTCATCAATGCTCTTGGCAGCATCATCGAGACGCTGGACATCGCCATTGGTGCGTTCGACCTGGTCGACAGCGCTGCCGGCGATCTGGGTCGAGCGGGCGATCTGCTGGCTGATCTCGCCAATGGAGGAGACCATCTCCTCGGCCGCAGCGGCCACGGTCTGGACGTTTTGCGACGCACCTTCCGAGGCATGCGCCACAGCGGCAGACTTGCCGGTTGTGGCGGCGGCGGTCGAACTCATCGTGCGGGCGGCGGTTTCCATCTGATTGGCAGCGGCACTGACCTGGCCGATGGCATCGGCGGACGCCTCTTCGAAGGCCTGGATCAGGCTCTCGACGGCCGCAGCCCGTTTTTCCTTCATTCGGCGCTCTGCCAGCGTCTCGGCTTCCAGCCGGGTACGCTCGATCGCGTTCTGGCGGAAAACATCCACCGATCGCGCCATGTCGCCAATCTCGTCATTGCCCGGCGTGAAGTTCAGATTGACGTCGCTATTGCCCTCGGCCAGCGCCCGCATGGTACGCGCCATGGCGCTGATACGTTTCAGGAGCGTCCTGTTGACGTAGAACCAGCCGATACCGGCAGCAATGCCCAAGCCGATCGCGGCGATCGCGATCAGGACGACACGACCTGTCACGACGGCAGAATTGGCGGCTTGGGTCGCAATATCGACCCGCTGGCTGACTTCCTGTTTGAATGCGGTGACATGGGTGGTAAGCGCTGAGGCCGCGGTGCGGGCCTCGGCGGCAAGGACCTCAGCTTGCGCAATCGCGGCCAATTCGGCCTTGCGGAGTTCGAACACGCCCGCCGCGCCGTCGCCATAGCCAATCAACAGGTCGGCCTGGTCACGGACCAGCGGTGAGGCCGGACGCTCGAGCAGGGCCAGGTTGATATCAAGCTCACCGGCTGCTTCGTCATACCGGTCGTAGATGGCATCGATCTCCGCATCGGACGCGGCGATATCGAGTTCATTGTACTGGATCAGGAGCTGGTTGGCGGCGATCAGGGCGCGCAGCAGGCTTTCGACATCGCCCTCTTCGCTATTGTCGAGCGCGGTCTCGATACTGCTGGCCAGGCTGACCCGGCCCTGGCGCGCCAGATTGGTGGTGTCGCGGCGCTGATTGCGGACGGTAAGACGCCGGTCGACCGCGGAATTCATGCCCTCGACCATACCGGACAACTCTGCCGCCGCTTCGTTCAGGGTCGTCAGCTCGCCGCCATTCGACAGAACGCGGAGCGCGTCCAGTTGCGGCGACAGGTGATCGCGAAGCTCAATGGCGCGTTGGAAGTTCTCGCCCCTCACTTCGGAGGTCGAGGAGAGCGCGAGTTCCTGCAATACAGCGCTGAGGCCCTGGCTGTCCTCGCTGAGCGCGTCGACGGCCAATGTTTCGGGAATGGCGCGGCTGGTGATCTGACTGACCGCGAGATTGGTGGAGTTGAAGCCCGTGACGCCCACGACAGCCGCCACGAGCGTCATCACGGATGATAGAGCGAAGGCGGCCAGAAGCCGAAATTTGACGCTGGAGGTTTTTTCTCCAAGTCCGGCGAGTACAGCATTCATGGGCTGGGCCCCTTATGGTTAATGGCCTCGGGCAAGAAATTACAGGCGACGCTAACGCGCCGCCCGTAAATGAATTCTTATTTTGATGGCGATCGCTGAAATCTTTTGTCCGCTGACCGCACCACCCGGGTCATTAACCGCCCAGGTTGAAATCGAAACGCTGTACCACGCCCTCGGTCGAGGCCTCAGCTGGCGCATAGCTCCAACCTTCGATTGCATGCAGGACAGCGCGATCAAACACGCCTTCCGGCTGCGCTTCGACGACCGTCGGATTTTCGACAGTGCCATCGGGCGACACCGTGTATTCGACAACTGCATAGCCCTCGACACCGCGACGCTCGGCGCCACGCGGATATTCCGGAGCTGCTACGCTCGTACGTTCGCGCTCTTGAGCGAACGCCGGAGCGGCTGAAAATGCCATGGCGGACATTGCCACCGCCAGGATCATTGTTCCCGTTTTATACATTGACTTACCCTTCATCCAGTTTTGGCGTGCGCCGTCCGGGATTTTTCCCGTGTTCAACGCGGTGTCTTCTTGTCCGGTCCAGCAATTGTCCGGCACGAGGGAGAATGACTCAAATCAATTGCTAAACGCTTAAGTGGCACGGTGAAATTTGAGGCAGTGCTGGTTTTTCTCATTTTGCCACGAAACCGGCTCGGCCGGCCTGGCGCCTGACCGGTCAGCCTGTATCCATTGATGCTGTGGCCGTGACCGATCGGAGGGCGGGCGGCCGGGATTACCGGCTTCACCGGTGAGCGGGTATGGTCCGGGACGGAGGGCGCCTATGATGGCCGTTCCGATTCCCTGACACTCGCAGTGAGGCCCGATGAAGACCAGCGATATCCGCCTGCCTGCCCGGGAGATGACCGAGTTTTGCGCCGCCCTGCTGAGGGCTGCCGGCGCGAGGCCCGAGGATGCGGAAGGTGTATCGGAGCATCTTGTATCTGCCAGCCTGGCGGGACATGACAGCAATGGCATCGCGCTGCTTCCGGCCTGGCTTGAACAGGCCGGCCGGCAACTGGTCAATCTCGACAGCAAGGAGCATGTCCTGACCGAGACCGGGATCCTGCTGCGCGTCGATGCCGATGGCGGTTGGGGCGCACCGGCGGCGTCACGCCTGATCGAGCGGGCCGGTGCCAAGGCACTCGAGCACGGGCTCGCGGCGGCGACGCTGGGCAATGTCCATGATCTCGGCCGCATCGGTGCCTATGGCGAGCAGGCGGCTGCGGCCGGCCTGGCGGCGCTCATTTTCGTCAATATCACCGGCCAGGCCCCCGTCATGGCACCGTTTCATGGCTCCGATGCCAGGCTTGGCACGGATCCGGTCTGCATCGCCTTTCCCGCCACCACGCATCGATCCAGCTTTGTGCTCGACATGGCCACCAGCCGCATCTCGCTCGGCCGGCTCAAGATTGCCGCGGCGCGCGGCCAGGACATTCCGCCCGGCTCGCTGATCAATGAGCATGGCATGCCGACGACGGATCCATCCGGCATGAGCGAACCGGTGCGCCGGGGCGCCCTCACCCCGATGGGCCGCCACAAGGGCTATGGCCTCGCCCTCGCCTGCGAACTGCTCGGCGGCGTGCTCTCCGGCGGCGGCACGATCCAGCCGGAGCATCCACGCGGCGGCGCCGTGCGCAACGGCATGTTCGCCATCCTGATCAATCCGGCGATGTTCGGCGAAGCGGACTGGATGGAGCATGAGATCGAGGCCCTGGCGACATACGCTCTCGCCTCGCCGCCGATGGATTGGGACAGTCCGGTCCTCTATCCCGGCGATCCGGAACGGGCCCTGCGTGGCAAGCGGCTGCGCGAGGGCGTGCCGGTATCAGCGGAACTGGTCGAAGCCCTCAATGCCGCTGCGGCAGCGAAGGGATGCACGGCCCGCCTCTAGCCCGGCACCTGAAACAATTCCAGCACCTCACCATTGATCCGCATCGGACGGCGCGTCGCGCGGTTGATGCGGCACCATTCCGTCACCGCCCGGGCCGAGAAGCGTTTGGCGCCGGGCTTGCGGATATCGACATGGCGGTCAAAGCGCGGGCCTCGGACCTCGCCGAGCCAGGTGCGGATCTCGGCGCTCTCGCCGGGCAGGATCGGGTCACGATATTCGATCGTGTGCTTGAGCGCGATCCAAACCTCGGTCTCGATCATCTCCGGCGGCGCCGCGACATGCCAGTGAGTGACGGCAATATCCTGCACCCAGCGCAGATAGACGACATTATTGACATGACCGAGCTCGTCGAAATCGCCCGCCTGCGGCGTGATCTGACGCATCAGCGCCGTCTCGAACGAGACACAGCCAAAGCCCTCGCCCGCCGGCGCATTCTCCAACGGCTCGATGACGCCAAAACCCGGTACGCGCTCATTCATCGGCTCAAACCCTGTTGCAGGCCTTAATCATACGCGCCTGCCCTCCCCGATGGGAAGTGTATGACCGCCATGCGTCCGGCTAGATCGCACCCTTTTTGAGGCCCAGGGCATCTGAAATCCGATCCAGCGCGCCCGCTTCCTGGGCGACAATCGCATTGTCGGCCACCACCGCGGTTTGCGCAGCATGGATGACGGCGCGCTTGGCAATCCCGTTGCCGCTGACCGAAGCAATCAGTTCCAGGACGCGTTTGGCAGCGGTCTCGTAGTCAGCTGCAAAAGCCTTTTCAATGGCTGGAAGGGCCGCTTCAAGGTCAGCTTTCGCCACCCCCGCCGGGACATCCTTTGCCAGCAGTCCGTGAACCATCCGGACTTTCTCCGACAGCGCATATTTGCCGTCCGAGAACGCGACCATGAGGTAGGCCCCGCACACGGCGTGGGCGATAATTCCGGCCTCTGTCGTCGGCTTTTCGAAATTTGCCATTTGGACTCGCTGCTCCTGCGGATTAGCGTTCGGTGCGGTCGTTATTTCTTCGGCGCCGAAATATGGATCGGATGGCCCAGCGCCGTTAGCACGCTTTCGGCGAAGCCTTCGGTCAGGGTCGGGTGGACGTGGATGGTGCCGGCAATGTCTTCCAGACGGGCGCCCATCTCGATCGCCAGGGCGAACTCGCCCGACAGCTCGGAGACATGGGTGCCGACGGCGTGGATGCCGAGGATGACGTGATCGCTTTCGCGCGCCGTGACACGGACGAAACCGCCATCACTGCCCGCTTCCATCGAGAGATAGCGGCCCGAGGCGGCGAGCGGGAATTTGCCGGTGATGATGTCCTCGCCCTTCGCCTTGGCTTCGTCCGGCGTCAGGCCGACGCCGACGATTTCAGGCTCGGTGAAACAGACGGCGGCAATCGAGACCGGATCGAACACGCGGCGATGGCCGGCGACCAGTTCGGCCACCATCTCGCCCTGGGCGGTCGCCTTGTGGGCCAGCAGCGGCTCGCCGATGACATCGCCGATCGCCCAGACGCCGCGCATGCCGGTGCGGCATTGGTCATCGACCTTTATGAAACGGCCATCGACCAGTTCCAGCCCCATTGTCTCGACGCCCCAACCCTCCAGGCAGGCCTTGCGGCCGACGGCGACGAGGATCTTGTCGGCCTCGATGCGCTGGGCCGCGCCCTTGGCGTCTTCGTATTCGAGGAAGGTCTTCTTGCCCTCGGTAACGACGCCCTTCGCCTTGCAGGAGAGGTTCACATCGACCTTGTGCTTCTTCAGCCACATCGTGATCGGACGGGTGATCTCCTTGTCATAGATCGGCAGGATGGCCGGCGCCGCCTCGATAAAGGTGACCTCGGAGCCGAGCTTGCGCATCGCAATGCCCAGTTCCAGACCGATATAGCCGGCGCCGACAACGACGAGTCTTTCCGGCAGTTCGGTCAGATCGAGCGCCTGGGTCGAACCGATCACGGTTTCGCCAAACGGCAGGAAGGGCAGTTCGACCTCGACCGAGCCGGTGGCGATGACGACATTCTCGGCATTGATCTCGATCTGGCTGCCATCCTCGAGATCGACGACACAGGTCTTGGCACCGTTGAATTTGGCCCAGCCGGAAATGTGTTCCGCACCGGCTGCCTTGAGCAATTGCGCGACACCGCCGGTCAGCTTGGTGACGATGCCGTCCTTCCAGCCTTTCAGCTTGCCCATGTCGAGGGTCGGTGCGGAAGCGAGGGAAATCCCCAGCGCATCGCCGCCGGCATGTTCGCCCATATCCTGGAACTTGCCCGCCGCATGGATGATGGCCTTGGAGGGAATACAGCCGCGATTGAGGCAGGTGCCCCCGAGCCCGTCCCTGTCGACGATAACGACATCAAGGCCCAACTGGCCGGCGCGGATCGCGGCGGGATAGCCGCCCGGGCCGCCGCCGACAATGAGAAGCTGGCAATTGCGTTGTTTCATCGGAAGGGCTCCATCACGGCGGCACAAATCATGGGGCGGGATTTAACCGCTCGCAGGTCAAAGGGAAAGGCCCGGCACTGAGGCCTCAGCGCTCACGCCCCAGCGGCACGCGCTCAACCAGCTTCACCCGCTCGCCCTTGCGCCGCATAATCTGCACCGCGCTGGCCAGACAGCAGATGGAAAGCTCCGCCTCGTTGAGTTCGCGCATGCGAGCCTGCGAGGCGGCGGCATCGCTGTCACGCCCGATGGTGATATGGGGCGCCTGCGCCGGCCCGGCGGGACGCTCGGCGGCCAGGGTGCCGGAATAGAGCCGGTCCTGCAGCGCAGCCAGCGCCTCGTGGCCGGGGCCCGGCAGTAGCCAGTCCATCACTTCACTGCGGCCGTCATCGCGATGCGAAACGGCGCGGTCCAGCACGATCTCGAAGGGTCTGACGCCAAGCAGGCGCGCCTCGACCTCACGGGCAAACTCGCCGGGGCTCCAGCCGCTCACCGGCCCGACCAGGGTGAAGTGCGGCAGCAGTTGATCGGCCCGCTCCGCGTCATGCTCACGCCGCCAGAGCTGGATCTGCTCGTAGTCGGCGAGGGCAAATTCCGGGCAGAGCAAGGCAAGATGGGTTTCGGTTGGCATGGGTTGTCCTCTTGATTGACGTTCACCCTATCCCACAACCGCCCGCACCAAAATCTCCACGCGGCGTGCCGCTGGAGGTTTGA
>TARA_R110000744_G_scaffold10369_4_pt1 | contig 51801 bp, 67 predicted proteins | sample TARA_R110000744 | Tara Oceans TARA_R110000744 (sample SAMEA4398083) | marine metagenome | biome: Polar Biome; feature: [DCM] deep chlorophyll maximum layer (ENVO:01000326); material: water (ENVO:00002006), including particulate matter (ENVO:01000060) such as... | depth 36 m | reverse complement strand
TGTAGATCCTGTAGATCCTGTAGATCCTGTAGATCCTGTAGATCCGACAACTACTACCACTACAACTACTACCACTAAAGGTCCTTGTGACTACTGCCTTGAGTGGAGATGTTGTGATGATTTTGAACATATGAGCAATAAACAGTTCAATGAATTGTGTACTCAATGGCTAGAAGATAATGGAAGTGTATCTGCTGATATGAGAGCTAAGATTGAAGATTGTTTAGGGAGATATGAAGATGATATAATATCTACAACTACTACAACTACTACTGAGGATCCAGATTCAACTACTACGCCTCGCCCAGAAGATCCATACATAATACCAGATACGGATCCAGATGATCCAGATGATCCATATCCTGATTATAATCTATGTCATTGTATAGCATTAAGGGGATCATTTGGTGGTACAGCCAAACAACTAGAGTTTTCACTAGTAGATGTCCAACCTATAGGATATTTTGGAGGTGAGCCTATATTTTTATGGTCTGCGGAAGATGGTAGTGATGGATATTACATAAGGAATATCAAGACATCTAGAAATTCTTCTAATCATGTGTGGCAACTATATGATAGTTCAGGCGGGAGTAATCCAATCGGAACACCAGGCGGATTCATTGATTCAAGCTCCTTTGATCCAGAAACAGGTGGCAAATGCCCAGATGATGGTGCAGGCTTCAATTTATATACTACAAGTGCTTGTAGTTCCTACATACCAAGTCCTGATCCTGTACCTGATTCTGACCCATCACCTTGTGTGGACATATATTGGTCATATGATAGTGTAACTTCAGGGACAGGGTGGATTGAAAATTCCCCATCAGATATAGATTTCCGCGCAGCCTTGTCTCAAAACTGTGGTGGCACAGATTGGGAACCTCAGTCTGGTACCGCTGACGCACTTATCACAGTACCGGTAGGTAAAAAGCTGACACTAAGCTGGCATTTAAGGTCTATAGTAGAGAATCAAGACGGTGGATTTGATGAAACAAATTTAGATATAGCAGGTGTTTATTACTCTATTGGATCAGAAGGAAGTGGCCTTGGATGTGTACCAGTAGAAAAAACATTAGAAGGTTCAGATGTATTATTAGAGGGAACTCATAATATAACACTCAACTATGACACTATTGATGGTGATTTTCACACAGGAGACTCTGGTACAAGGTTCATTATAACTGACTGTTTACTTGAAGATGTTTAAGAAAGTGCAGTCCATATAATATAATATAAATATCATAAGATGGTAGTTGATAATGAAATAAAAATGAGAGGTGAGTATAGTATTGATATTAACGATATACAAGTGCTTGGTTACTCAAACAATCTTATTACAACTAAAGGTTTTGAGGAATTTGTGCGTAGTTCACCTACAGCATTTAATGGTAAGAATTTTAGAGACGTGTTAAGTAAGGTGTCAGTAGGTTCTGGCACTTCTGATGCTGCTCTTACTGATGTATCTCTTGAAAATGATCTTATATTAATATTTGATCGTAAAGAGGTTAATATAAGCCATAATCCAACTCTCTCTATAATAAATGTTCAATTTGAGAGTTGTGTCCAAGTTGATGCTGGTGTTATTAATGAAATAGGTATCACGAGTGATACCGGAGTTCTTGTTTCAAGAATAAAGCTTAGTAATCTTATCAAATTTGAAGCAAATGATAAGATTACTATCAAATATAGACTAAACATACTAAGACCAAGCAAATCTTATGATTCATCTTCTTTAGCTCTCTATAAAGCTTTCGATATTTTAGGAGTAGAAGACGAGGAATTTTCAATTCCGTCAACACAAGTAGCTAATACAACTAGTGGCACGTTTAATGTGTTGAGAGGTACTATATTTCCTACGGATTATCCTCATGAGGATAAGTTACTTGGCAAAGTAGACATACTACTAGGAAAACTCAATGATTATGAGCCGACCACATATACGCATGGACCTGGTAATTCATACAGACTTAATAAAACTGATAGAGATAGATTATTAAAGCAATCTGCCGAGTGGGATGGTGATAACACCACACTATCAATGGTTTATAAGACGCGTAGGCGTGCTCTTTTGATTAATGTAGACTCTCTTATTTTTATTAGTGATAGCATATCACATAAGAGAGTTAACTTTGGTGGATACATACCTTTCTCTGTGCTCAAATATAATAATGTTGATCTATCACAGTATGTTAGAAACTTTAATTATAAAGCTGTTGAGATGAAGGTAGTAGTAAATTTTAGATTTATTAATTACTAATTCTTCTCATCAGCATCGATATCATTATGATATGCTACTGGTATATCCGTCGGATTGAAACCATTAAGCTGTTTATATAGTCCATGGTAGGTTCTAATAAACATTGCTGATATATAATGTCGGAATGCACTCGGTTTAATCCAATTACTGGCACGCTCCATATCAATATTCTTTCTCTCTGCAAAGTCGCCTGACTTCTCCACCCCCTCTATCAAACATCCCCATCTCGTAAACTCTGACAATGACATTGTTTCTGATCCATTCTTAGTTTCTAATTGTATTTTCATTTATTTCTTTGTATATTTTATTGTGTTAAGTAAAGCTACTAGCATAATCTCGATTACATTCAAATTATATGAATGCGGATTATCTTGTGTGTTAATTATAGTCTGTTTTCCGTATTCAGTAATATTATTGATAGCTGAGAATATCATATTTTGGTATTTTACATCGCTAGCTCGTTCCCCATCAAAGACAACCTGCTGAGATAATGCATCCTTAAGTAGTTTGAATATAAAACCAGCATTATCAACATTACTGAGCCTTCTTGATGAGGTACTCTTCAAGTAATCTTTATGATCTTGTGTACCTTCACTACTTTTGATGACACTCTCAATAAGATCATCAACTTCTTTAATAAATTTTGATTTATCCATGTTAGCCTTTAGTTACTAGAGTAGCTTCAAATCTACAAATAAGGTCAGATTGACAATCATCACACTTAATAACTCTAACATCCTGATTAAAAGGAATACCTTCAAGCATTACACCTTTATCACAAGGACACTTTAGATCACATCGCCTTTCTTCATCCATCGCACATACAAAAGCTGCAGCTTGATTTACTATATTTTTTGCTGTAATCATTGCGGATATATAAGTTAATAGTGATGTGCCAGAAGCAGTTAATATCACTAGCCATAATGGCATACCCACAAATAATCCAAATCCAAAAACTAAAGACCCACTTAGTAGTGATGCCATTATTATCTTTCGTGTATTGTTCATATACCTAATTATATCATAGTTCCGAAAGCATTTCAACTGCTGTTCTTAAATTAGTTACAGCTTTTTCGGTATGATTTATACATTTTTCTACGGCTTTGTTACTCCTATGTTTATCAAGGAGTTTCATAATATCAACAATATCAAGATACACCTGATTAAATCGAGTATCAAGGTGTTCAAACTCATATGGTAATGATTCACCATTTATACTCTGGTTCTCTCCATGATCAATACGATCATCATGCTGTCTTGCTGGTAAGCTCTTTCCTGTATTGTTTAACGTAATTGGTTGTCCATTTTGATCTATCATTTGCTTCTATTTATACTTTTTACTAAATACAAATATGCTTAGTAGAATTAAAAGTTTCGCTGATCTCTTAAATGAGGCTGCCCAGTATGAGAATGAAGAAGGATTTGTTAAGGATGTAGGTCCTGATGATATTAACATAGGTATTGAATCAGATGAGGGTGAACTTAGTGTTGGCGATATCAATGATGATGGAATTGTAGATAATGAAGAGCAACAAAAACTTAAAGATCTACAGAATATGCAACTTAGTAGACATGAAGAGCAAGTAGCTCAGATATCATCTTGGATTGCAGAAATTGAAGGTGTAACAAATATGCTTAATGGAGTTGATGTTGATTCTATTCAGACACTAGTGGCAACATCTGAGGAAGGAACAATCCTCCATGAAATATTTACTAGAGAGACTAAGAAAGTTTCTAAGATTGCGCAAGAGTTTGCAAGTTTTGGTGAAACTCTTAAAGGATATATTGCAAGAAAAGACGACTACAAGTTTAGAGGACGTTAAAATAGCGTTTTTATATACATTTCAGCGCTAAGACCTCTCCTAGTGTTATCTAATAACCATTGAGTAGGGATACCTGCAAGATTACGCTCTTTACACATTTGAGCAATGTCTTTAAAAAGGTATCCTTCTTCTTTTGGCCACATAAACACACTCTCACCAGCTTTTGCTAATTCTATAGTCTTTTCCTTTGCAGTATTATCAAGATACGGTGAATCTATCACCCATATGATGTTATGAAAGGGGAATTGCTGTAATTGAGCTTCTTGTTCGACTGTATACAGTTTTTTAAGGTTAATCCCGCTTGTACAAGTACCATTCTTAATAAACATTGCATCTGAAGGGCCTTCACACACAAATATACTATCAATATTGACATCTATTCTGTCTAAGCCATAGAGAGTCTTAGTTCCTGCCTTTGTTTTATGTCTTATATCATCATTATCATCGAGAGCTCTACTTTGATAACAAGTAATATTACCTTCCGCATCAAAGTAAGGTATAATTAGCCTATTTTTATGAGACTTATCAGTTAGAGATATATAAAAGGTGCGAGGTCTATTAACAGCTTTATAGAAATTACGCTTTATAATAAGGTTTAGTGCAGCTTTCACATAGGAATTATCTTTATAATACTCTCTCTGTATAGGATCTCCAAGATTAATACAATCAAGAGGGAGAGAAGGTATGCTAAATACATTCTTACTCTCTTCACCGTAATGAGAAATGCTATAGTTTATAGTATCATATGAATCACAATCCTTTTTTATCTCATTAAATGACATTCCAGAAACCGCTTTAATCCATTTCAGTGGTTTTGAGGACCAACCACAATTATGACATACAATTAGGTCTTTATCAAGGATATAGAAAGATCTCTTCTTCCTATTCCATGATTTACCTTCCCTACAAACAGCACAAGCACCATTAAACATGCGATTATGAGGAACTGATACAACATTACCACAATGTAGGTAGAATTGTTGTATTGTATATTCTTGTGGTATTATAAAATCCATTTCTTATGTTAAGAAGTCAAAATTACCTATCATCTTATTAAGACTCTTAGTATTTGTAGGCTTTTGACTTTGTTTAAATACTGCTTTCCAGTCACCTAACTGGTTTAATAGCTCAGGTGCTAACAGACATGCTAGATCTTTGAAATCATCAAAGCGTAGAGCATCTCTATAATTGTAATCCCATTTTTTATCAATTTGAGATTCATAATCTTCGCGCTCATTTACTATATTCTTAGTATTAGCATTGATAAGTCTGAGATCCATCATGATTGTATTATTTCTTACTATCTTTTTCTGATCTTCTGTGAGTACCTTTTCTCCTCTTATATATTTGAGTGCTGTTTTCTCGCCTACTCCAGGGATACCTGCAATATTATCCGAGTTATCACCTACTAGTGACTTATAAAACACGAACTCTTCAGGGGCGAAATCATACTTCTCAATAAATGTAGATCTATCATAATCAATCTTCTTAAGTGGATTATAGATGATTGTATCATTAACACCAGCTAATTGTAATAGATCATTATCACCAGATACAATAATTACCTCATCATCAGGACGATTTAGAGAAAAGTGAGCCATAATATCGTCAGCTTCCAGTATAATAGGAAACATATTGATAATATCTAAGTGCTCAAGCATTATCTCTATATCAACTAGTGAGCTATACAATACATCTAGTGAGTTATCTGTAGGTCTTCCTTGTTTATATTGAGTATTGATAGTCTTACGAAGAGCTTTAGCTCCTTCGACGTTCTGACGCTTATCCCACGCTATAACCACCTTGTCAGGATCATACTTCTTGACAAGAAGTTTAATTGACCTCATAAACATTGTAATAAGTCTTTCTTTTAACTCAGAGGGCGAGCCTGTTTTTATCTTAGCTATATGAAAACTGCGATGAATTGTGTTATTTCCATCTATTACTAATACTTTATCCATTATTACTTAATTTTTGTTTTATAAAGTTCATCGAGAATTTTTCTACCTTCTTTTTTGACCTGTTTAGGTTTGCATATAAGCTTAATAAGGTCATTCTTCTTTAACTTTCTCCAAGCATCGATAGATAGACGTTCTACTTCTTGTAATTCGAACGCTATCACATCAACATAACCCCCTTTAAGGTTCACATCTGCTACAGTTAGATGTAAATGCTTATTGATATCTACATTGAAGTCATTACTCCCTGTTACTAGTACATACTTTACGTTGTTGAGTAACCATGTCTCATACTTCTTTGGTAAAATTAATTTTTTTATACTTGTGCTCATTTAATCATTGGTGTTAGTATGTATTTTGCTTTATTATGCTTAGTTTTGATATTAAATGTCATGATACCCTTTGAGGAATCAAGTGTTGATTCAACCAACTCTGGTTTGGTTCCTACTAATGCCTGAATTGCTTCCATATTCATAGGCTTGCTATCTTCACTGATAATATCAGGACCGTCATAATGTTCTGACAGCATTAAAGTAACGCTATCCATAGATGATTCTCTTCTATCATCTAGACAACAATGGATTGATGATTCTTTGCTATAGAAGTACGCTTTAGTAGCAGTAGTAAATGATCGAGCTTTCACAATCTCAACTAGATTGGCAGGATTAACTGTAAATTTACAATCACCTTCAAACTTCTTTATATTTTCTGGGTTAGCTTTTGGTTTTGCAACACGCTTATCACCAAGAAGGTAATACCTAAACCTCATAATCTTACTCTTATAGTTAATATATGCACCCGTATTTGAATTAGGCTTAGACATGATCTCAAGCTCATTACAAACATCAGTATCTATACGTTCTAATGACCATACCAATCTTCTGATATCAGGAATGTTTAATTCTACATTAGTGCTACAACCAATTGCATCAGTTTCACTATACATTAGGAATGTAGTACAAGCACTCTGCACAAGGCACCACATCTTATCCTTCTCAATTGTGAGAACACATACATCTCTAACAAGAGCTATATTATTAAGGAAGTCTATAAGTTTGTCTTTATCTTTAATTGTAATATTCATATTAATCTAAATTAGCCTTTAGCATCAATTTTTTGATCAAGCTTTATTATCATTTGTCTAATACCGCTTAACGTTGCTGCGTTATCCTGTATCATCTTTAATAACTCATCTGATGTTGGAGGCTTAAAACTAAAAATCAACTGATCTTCATCTACTGGAGGTGCAGTCTGTGCTTGTGGAATATTTGGATGTTGTTGGGGAACATTTGGATTGACAAGAGGAACATTAATAGGTGTAGGTCTATGTTCATATGCTCTATCCCTTTGTTTCTGCTCTAATTCTCTAACAAGTTGTTGAGGATTAACTGTGTGCTCAGCATGTTCTTGTGAACTACTGATAGGTGCAAGCATTCCTAAAATGGAATGAAGTGCATCTTTATCTGCTCCTGTCTTCCATGCTCCATGGTCAAATTCTTGTGATTGGTTGCTCATATTATATAATAATAAAGGAGGATGACTTAAAAGCCACCCTCCTTTGATACTAATACACTATTTCTAGGTTTTACTCTGCCATAAGAGCTTCAAGCTCTTCTTCGCTAATGTCGAACGCATCAGATCCCTCGCTAGAGTCACTTACTGGTTCTTCTTTCTTTGCAGTTTTAGCAGCCTGAACAACCTTCTTAGGTGCTTCTTTCTCCTTCACTGCTTCATCGATGATAGAACTTGATGTATCACCACTTTCAGGCTTTGCACACTCGTAATGCTCTTTCCATACCTTCTCTAGTTGATCGTTTGTCTTGATCTCAAATATACTTTCAAGATCATGAACTGACTTGTAAATTTCTTCAGACTTAACTTTAGTAACGCCAATGTCGGTAGAGTTGGCAAAGCGAGAAGTAACAAAAGAAGGAAAATCTCCATTCTTAGTAACTTTTACCTTGAGACTCATCCCTTCTTTGCTCAACATAAACGCCTTATCTCCAATCTCGTCAGAGTCTTCACCCATGATTGATGGTCTGATAATATCATCTAACTGCTTACCATATCGCATGATCTTAACTGTACCATTATTCTCTGGCTTAATAGGATCATCAACAATGTACACATTTACAAGGTATTGTGTTCTGCGCCTCACAGCTTTTACTCTTTCCTTCTCATCCTCGGTTCCGAGTCTGTAGATTTTAGAACGTGCCTCGTTAATATAACAACGCTCATCATGAGTACTTGGAGATACTTCTTGAATATATTTACCAGTCTCTAAACTCTCCCATCCAAATGAAATATATTCAAAGAATGTTTTTTCTGGAGCTTCTATTACTGGTAGAATGCGCACTGTGTATACGTTAGATCCGTTTGGATCTGTTGGTGGGGTAAATTTTAAAATGTCTGAAAACCCTCCGCCTTTTTGTTTTGATTCAAGTCCAGACTGAATTGACTTGAACATCGATTTATCGAATCCCATATTATTAGTTTGTTTGTTTGTTTGTTTGTTTATTCGTGTTTTAGTGTTCTCTCACTTCTCTATCATTATGATATGAAAATTTCTAATTGCAATATTTTTCTTTAATAGCTTTGATTATTTTTTTATACTTCGTTGATTTAATATAGCTCGTGTAACAAGTACTTAGTATTTTCTTGTAGTTTTGACCTAATAATAACGTGGAAGCCTCTTCATTTTCGTGGAATTTTTCGTATGAATCCATTAATGCAATTACAAGCTCTTTTGTTATATCTTTCCTAGCAATATGATCATACCATACATAGTTCATACCATCCTTTTGGTTAAGGTATTGATTAAGATTTATGTTATTTAATTTACAATGATCTACTATGAAATATATCTCTGTTTTTAGGAACTGAATTGATATTTTACCATCCAAATCATTTGCTTTATTGATAAGAAACTTACCATACATTGTCTTAGCTCTAAATGTAGTGTAGAAGTCAAGACTATAGTACTTTATATCTTCACCTCTCTTCTTTGCTTGTATAAATGGTATCTCAAAGAATGTATCAAGATGTACATTATGTGTTTCAACAAAACGCTCAATTATCTCTAATTGAGCGAAACGTTCTTTTGTTATTTTACTAAAATCCTTACGTGGCCTGAAACCTCTACCTGATTGCTTTGCTATTATTTTTAAATATGCATTATAGATGTCCCTTTGGAGCGTTGATACTGTCATGATTTTCTTTTCTATATCTATTCACAAATGATGAAACGAATTTACTTCTATCTATAGATGGTTCAAATGATGCAAATATTTTACATGCATCAAAGTCTGTGTCTACACCTATTAGTAGTTTGAATAGATCTTTTAACTTCTTATCTGATAACAATGTGAGGAAAACATTAGAACTCTTAAGCTTTCTTCCATGTAATAGGTAGATGAAAGTACAATACTTATGTATTACATCTTCATCTTCATTGTTAACTATGTTTTGTTGTGCAGATTGATTGATCATTAATATTAATTATTACAACCGTTGCAATAATCAACTTTATCCCATACTTTCTAGTATGTTCATTGCATCTTCATCCATAATTCCACCTGCTGCATCAGCATGCCCTCCACCTTTAAATACACTTGCAGCACATACAGATAAATCAAAATCATTATCTGTACCTTTACGGAGAGATATGCGCATACCAGGAGATACAAACATTAATATATCGTATTTGTCTTTTCTTTTTAGTATTCTGCCCATTGTTGATGGGCATATATTATGATGTCTATCCTTATTAATTATTAGTAGTGTGCTTAGTGATCCATCTACGTTTCCATACTCTCCATCTATTGTTCCTACATGTTTCTCAGCTTGTTTGAATGAAACTTTAAGGTTATTGTAGAATTTAACGATAATTTCTCTATCTTCATCAGTGAATCCGTTAAATCCGTTAAAAAATCTCTTCTTAAATATAGTCCACTTGTCATAACCTAATTCTGAAAATATAATATTAAGATTGAAGCTATCTTCTGATTTGAGCTTGAAACTATCGTAATCATCAGCGTGAAATACTAGTAAGTTCTGATTATGAGTGTAATTTCCGTCTTGTAGCATCTTGTATACCATCTTAGCGGTTGAAGATGCATTTGAATCAATAAGCTTATTAACACCCTCAACATATCCAGATTTACTATGCGTATCATGGTGATCTATCACCGTAACCTTTGTAAGTTTAGCAATTTTGTTGATTTCATCTTGATATTGACTTGTATCAAGATCTAAAAAGAATATATGGTTATAATCTATGTTATAATTCTTATTTTTATCAAACTCAGCTTGTAAGTCCTTAATCCTGCAAGGTATGAAATCACATATATTGCCATACTTCCACATAAACTGGATAGCTGCTGTATTACCATCTAAATCGTCATCAAAAATTATAAGATATTTGCTCATGTTATTATTGTATGATATAAATCAACTAATGCAACCCTAGCTGTTAAATCCATAATCAGTAAACGATGCTAATGTTGATCCAATACTATCTTCATCTTCTCCAATATCGTTTTCATCAAGCTCATCAGTCTCTACAAGAGTCATTCTACTAAAATCACACTCAAATACAGCTATACCTGACACAGAACCAATTCTGTTACGTGCAATACCAAGCTTTATAAAGTTCATTTCATAATCTTCAGGAGTTCTAAAGATGGAGAATATAACATCAGCAGTCATAGCTACTCCATAACTCTCTGCTAGGTGCTCCATCTTCGGACTCTCAATGGTTGCAGCACTTCTATTGAATTGTGTAGCAGAAATGATTGGCATCTTAAAATAGTACGTTAGAGCACGAAGATCCTCACATACAGCTTTATAATTCTCATAAGAATTATTACCCCTTGAAGGTTTTAGTATGTTTAGGTAGTCAACTACTACTGCATCCAACTTGCCATGTGTAGATTGAAGATTTTCAATGTATGACTTGAGTTGTAATACTGTTAAAGATGCGGTTGGAAATTCTTTGATGTATATTTCCCCGTAATTTTCTTCTTCCTTGACAGTTTTCATTGTCTGCTGTACCTGGAGAGAGGAAGCTGTAAGTTCTTCATGAGTAACTTGACCAACAACATTGATAATACGCTTACTATACAGTATCTCTGACATCTCTAGAGATATAACAAGCACATTTAACCCTTGTCTTGCAATATTTCGAGCAATATTACCTAAAAATATAGATTTACCAACGTTTGGAGGTCCGGCAAACATATAAATCGCTTTTCCTTCTTTAGCAAAACCACCATTCAACCTATTATCAATGAATTCATACCCAGATGATATAGTATTGAATGGTTTGTTTATTTCATCTGCAATATATTTAATATCAGCAAACAGTCTTACTCCAGGATCAGTCATTAATGATACAGAAGTAGCACTTTCAAATATAGGCAACACAGCTTGTGTATCAAGAGTATCATTCATGACATCATCACTCACGTTTCTAAGTGCGGCCATTATCATTCGCTCCTTTAAGAACTTTTCTGCCTCTTCAAATAGATATTCATCATTAAAGTCAGTCTCAATATCCTTACAAGTCTTGATCACATACTTTATAGCTTCAGAATTATTGTTAGTTGAAGTGATTAGCTCTGATACATTAGGTATGGTGCCGTATTTTTCAAAGAAATTCTTAATTCCATTACATACCACGAAGTTATTATTCTCGCCAAATATATCCTCTGTTATATAAGGTGACACAGCAGTGATAAACTTGCGATCTTGAAGGCACTTCTTGACAAATATACGCTCAAAGAAGTCTAATTGTTTAAATCTATCCATTATAGTGTGAAATATGGTGTTTTATTTGTGAATGTTAACTCTTGACTTAAAGGTTTATTATGATTCCAACGATACACTATACCCTCTGACATTTCAACGTTGTTAATTTCGGTGCTTATTGTTGATATTACTTGACCATCTTCAGAATGCCATAATGGACTACCCTGTCTTGCAAAGTATATCTTAGGATACTTGAGACTCTCACCTCTTATTATATTATTATCAACAATACATAATCCAAATGTACCTTTGATGGAGTTTAATGTATCTTCAATACCAAATGAATGTAAAAGTAAAGGAATAAGACAACTATCAACAGAACATCTATCAATATTAATATTATAATTATAATTTATGATCTTATATTTCAGTTCATCCTCATTAGTTATGACACCATTATGAAATACTACCCACTTACCATATGTAAAAGGGTGAGCATTATCAAATGACCACTCTCTTACATCAGATGTAGGAGATTGACAATGTATTATGTTAAGTCCATCCTTAGCAAGTAACTCATTATTGAGCATACCTTCATGTTTATTTATTTCTGATACTCCATAGTATTCATAATCACCATATTTAAGGTCATATTCTTCAGATGTATAATAGCCTGTAGCTAATTCCCCCCTTCTAGAATTTACATTATAAATGTCTTCTATTACAGCTATTTCTTTGTTATTTGTAAATATAATTGCGCACATAATAGATTGTATAATATTTTTTGTTGTTTTTCAACCTTATTGTATAAATAGAATTATGGCTAACCATAAGCAATTCATCACAGAAGCACGCAAAACCAAGAATCCTATGAGGGAGCGCGTAAATAAAGCACTTACAAGCGGTAGTGTATCATCAGATTCCAACCTTGGCGGAACACCTTTTTATACAATTAAAAAGATTATAAATAGGCTTAGTGAGGATGGAAAGACTCTCGAAAATATAACTGATGAGGATATATTTGCTGCTGCTCAACTGGTAGGTTCTACTGGTAGAAAGAATCTCACCATACAAAAGCGAGATGAAAGCGATACAGGCGAAGTCAAACAATTTAGACACGAGAGGGGAGGAACAGGACCAAAAGGCCCAAGAACAACTCCACAATCTGCATATAACAAGTCGTGGGATGATATTAAACAACAATTTTCAGGTGTATCTTTCCAAATTGCTCACGGAACTGATACGAAAGGTAGAGTAATTTATGAAGCACAAGTAGATGGTAAGACAGCTAGACTTCTAGTATATGATAATACATTTGGTAAGCAATTACCAAAAAATACAACTATAGATAATATAGATGACGAGGATGTAGATGGATTCACATATGGAGATGGTACAGATTCAGCATCTCTAGAGATTGACTTCGTTCCAAGCCATGTAAAGAGTATGTTTGATGAAGCAGATGATGATGAAGGGGATTATCAAGAGGATGCTGAAGAGAATGAAGATCAACATGCTTCTGATTGTGATTGTGATGATTGTAATTGTGAAGAAGATTCAGAGGAGATTATCAATGAGCGTAGACATAATAATCTCATAAATGAATGTTTGTATATGATGACAAGCGATCATATTAACTAATTTAAAAAACGCCCAAAAAAACGCCCCCCAAAAAAGAGCTAATACTTAATTGTATTAGCTCTTTTTTATATTATATGTCTACAATTGGATATGAATACATCCTAGAGCATCATACTTCTCATTTAGTAGTTCTTGCTCTTTATATGAAAGAGGATCTCTCCATCCATTCTCAATAAATCCTTGGATCCTTAAGCTACTTGATGCACTTGTAATGGATGGTAAACCTTCTCCGGTATAACATGTATATGTATTACTAAAATCTACACCATTCTCTACTCCCCACTTTACAATATCTTTTTTATCCATTGGAAGGAGAGGAGCATGAACTTTAATCTTTTTCTCTCTATTAAGTTCTGATACTGCATTGAACCTATCAATAAAATTCTGATCAGCATCCCATACGCCTGCCATACTATCTACTTTAGTAGCTCCATACCAAACAGACTCACAATTATTAGATTCTGCAAATGCCATCGCTAGACTCAAGAATATCTGATTCCTGAAAGGTACATATGATGCAGGTTGAGCTTCGCCTCTTACTTCTGCTACATCAGGAGTATCTATATCGTTATTTGTAAGTGATGATGTTGGTGATAATGATCTAAGGCATTTTAAGTCTATCTGTCTGACATCAATTTTAGGATTATTAAGGCTATTAACATAACAATGACCATAATCTAACTCAATCGAGTGCCTTTGGCCATAGTCTATCATCAACGCATACACCTTATCATACTTTTCTAGAGCCATATGTAGCATTACTGTACTGTCACACCCACCTGAGAATAGGATTACTACTGATTTTTCTTTATTCATCATCTTTTATTAAATTCTTAACATCATTGATATCAAAGGATGTAGGTATATCTAAATCCTCGCTAATATCTAATTCTAAATCTTCTTCGCCTGACCCATATTGCCAAACCTTATCAACTGCTGCTTGCATATCTGGTACAAGAGTGTTCTCCCAGAAATCTTTATCAGTAGCAAACTTACTTGCATATCCCATCTTCTTGCCCTTGTATACAAACGTTGATCCTGTCTGTTCAATACATTCTAACTCCACTGCAAGCTTTAGCAAGCCGAAATATGGACTTAGACCTTTTGAAAAGCTTAGATACATTTCAGTCTGTAAGAATTGTTTAACAAATCTATTCTTAATAGTGAGAGCTCTAAGAATAACACCGGGATATGCCCTCTGACCCGCAGCGAGCTTATCACCATCAGTCTTATCTTCTTTTACAGGCTTCCTTGCTAGTTGTACACTTACACTTGGTAGAAATACAACTGACTTACCGCCAGGCATATTCTTAATGATAGATGGATGTAATGCTCCTGGATCATCATATGTATGATTAGTCATTAATATAGTGGTTTGGGTGAGAGCTGATAGCATTGTACATGTCTTGAGTAATGATTTCATTGCTCTTGCTTTAGATCCCATATCCATTGAGTCGGAACCTTTTTCCATACGCTTCAACTCAAGTGCACTATCTAAATTACCTAGTGAGTCTACTACAATGAAGAATTTATTTGTTATTCCCGCTTCTTTTGCTTTTGTTAAGAAGTTATAAATCCAATTTCTACAATCCTCTATACTAAACACTGGTACATAACGTACTGTTGATGTATCCACACCTAGTTTCCTAGCTCCATCTCCATCTATAGCGCTTTCTGTATCAAATATGAGTACAGTTTTTCCTATTTTTTGTGCTTCTGCTATAAGTCGTTGTGCTATATACGACTTACCTGTCATGCTCTCCCCTGCAATTAGTGATAATCTGTTTTGTGGTATACCTCCATCCTTAAACTTGCCTGATAAGATAGCATTTAGAGCATAACTACCAGTACTAATGAATCCAGGCACTGTTGATACTGTATCATTATTTAAAAATGTGGCAAATGGATTATCTTTTCCAATAGTTTTAGAAAAGATGTCATCAATTAAATCATCTTGTGTTTTCTTTTTTCCCATACTTTATTATATACACAAAAAAAGTATAAGCCAATTAAGACTTATACTTTTTATAATATAGATTGACGGCAGGTTAGCCGGTGAAGTTTGGACCTCCACACTCAGGACCCCTTGAAGCTATCTCTGGATTTAGAACGCCACCCGCCGAGGGCGTGGATTTTTATGCTCCTATAATATTACTCTCTGGAGACTTCTCCACACTTGTTAGTGTAGTGATATAGTTATCATACAATTCTCTGATACCTTTTGTAATATTATCTGAAGAGAGTACACTGATAGATGATTTATCAAAATCCCAGGTCTGTTTAGAGGGGGTTTCAAATACAGCAGAAGTTATAAGTGGACTGATATTAATTCTTCCTTGACCTTCTTCTTCTCCGTCATCAAAGCTTACTTGCACTGGTGCTCTCACTTTGAAAGTATTTGCATTTTCTGTAACTCCACCAAGGAACAATGCACCTTCGTAGAAAAATATTGTTGTTTTATTTGTCATATAATAAATTATATAATACTTGATCTATTAATCAACTAAAGAAGCTATCCAAATCTATCTCAGGAGCTTTTCCTGGTTTAAATAAATTCCACTCAACTGCTTTGTATATATTTTCTAGGGATGATAATATAATTTTTCTAAACATCACATTATAATCAATATCAAGCAAGTCTTCAAATTCTTTAGGTATATCTCCCTGCCATCCAATAGTTGTTATACCATACTTATTATTAGACTTTACAGCTATTGATTTTACTTTATCACCACTACCAATCTTTTGATATTTATTCTCGAGGCCAAGCTCCTTCAATAATTGATTATGAAAGTATGCAGCTTTGAAGTTGGCTGTTCCGCCTTTTGATACTTGGAACTCTCTGCAACCTGGTAGATATTTTTCATAGTCTGATATACCTTGAGTCGTCGCGAGTTCATTATAGCTCATATCATTAAATAGAGTATTGATATTATTATAATACTTCTGAGTCTCAACAGGATCCATAGTATTGATCATGATCTCAATCAATTCCTTAATCAAAGGCTTTAATGCTTTCGGCATGGATGTACGAACTACAGATATACCTGTATATTTAAACTTAACCCCTACCGCTCCTTCATCATCCACGACCTTGAGAATATACCTCTTCTTCTCGTTCTGAAATATCCCGCGCTCTGCAATTGCTTCTCGCTTGAATACAAACCTTGGATCCTTACTATTAAGTGCTATCCTAGCCCAATGATCAACTCCATCATTAAGGGCATCTTCAGTATCTTGAATGATGCTATAAACATCCTTCGATACTAATCCGTCTTCGTCAAGTAAAGGTTTGTCGAGATGATCCAAGAGTGTCTGAATAGATATATACGAACTATCAGTATCATTATATATAATTTGCTTTGTGCAAGTTTCAGAATCTAGGCCTGTAACCTTTCCAATATACTTTGCTAATTGCACGTTACTTTGCTTAATCAATGATTGACCTGTTAATGTGATTGATGAAGCAATATCATCATCTCCTAATGGTGCGTGCTTATTTCCAAATCCACCATACACAGAATTCAAGAATACCTTAATAGCCAATTGGTTAGCATGAAGTCTATCATACTCGTCATCTACAATAGACTTCCTTGCGATCGATTTTTTATCATTCTTACTCTTTAGTGATGCTTGCTCTTTCTTAAGCACTAACATTTCATCCTTGACAATCACCCGCTTATCATAATATCTATCCAATAGTAAAGGTACGACTCCTTTTTTCTTCTGAGAAAATAATACTTTCGCTGCTGTCATAGCTATATTATTATTCTTTAACAGTTCTCTAAACTTAGGAATCGTCATCTCAGTAAGGGTACCATCAACTAGCTCTACCTCTACCTTATTATTCTCTTTATCCCAGTATGTCACCTTGCCTACTTTAGTCTCAGGAGATATATTACAAGTTATCATCACGCTTGGATAAAGAGAGTTGGCATCGAATGAAACAATCGAATCATTAAATCCAGGATTATGAACACATACATAGGCACCTGGATTTTTTTCGTCATTACCATGTCTTATAAATTGTGGGATGAATTTTCCGTGCTTTCTTGCCTCAATAGCTACTGAACCGTTAATTACAGCAATAGCTCCCATTGATCTCTCAAGAGTACAACAACCAACATGAGCAAACATTCGTAATAAGCTGATAAAATTAAGTTTTTCTTCTAATCTAACAATGATTCTAACGTCTTGAATATTATAATCTACAAATAACTGCCAATTCTCATCAGCAAGCTGCCAAAGAGTTAGGTCACCGTAATCAATCTTCTCATCATTTAGTTCTACCTGAGCAATATTGTCTAATTTATAGCTACTACGATTCTTAAATATAAATTTCTTATATACATCAATATAATCTATGCATGATACACCTTCAATATAGAATCTAGTTGTCATCTTTCCAAACTGCCCTAGCATTTCTCGTTTATTGATCCTATGAGTAGGGCTAAGTCTTGCTGATTCGCCATCTCCAAGCACTCTATCTATTCTAGATACAGTATATGGTATATCAAACCCATTTGAGTTCCACCCACTTAATATATCAGGATAATCATTCTCAATAAAGACAATAAAATTTTCAAGAAGCTGCGCTTCACTCTTACAATTTATGTATGTCACATTATCAGGCACACTTTCATGTTGTCCTGGCTTCCAAGCTCCTAATCCCCAAGTAAAGTAATGCTTATTCTCAAGATCATAAATTGTAATAGCATTTATAGTATCCTTAGGATCACTCCATTCAGGGAAACTTGTAGGGCTGTATGTTTCAATATCGAATAGTAGTGTTCTTAACTGATTCTTGGTGAAATCTTTATGATCTGCATATCTCCAGAACGTATCAATCAAGTATTGCTGTTCAGGCTGTATACACTCGAATGTTCTTGTGATATTCTTATCAGTAAGGTATTTTTTACGTTCCCAGCTATTACGAAATTCATACTTCTTGAGTTTAGAGTCAAATATACTATCATATTCACCTCTGCTATCTTCTAGCATCATATAAGGCGAGTGAGAAACGTTGCGAATTATACGTTCTCCGTGCTCATTCCATGTAAAAATCTTTAGCGTTCCATTTCTGTTGTCTATAATGTTTCTATAGCCAGTAACGCCCTTAGGTAAGTTATCCATATGGCAATTATACTACTAAAGATTGATAAATCAACTAATGTCTGATAATTCACCGTCTGCAGCTCTAAGTGTAGCACCATTAACCTTTTCTAGGTTGATAACATTACCTGTAGTGATTTGTGCCGACTCTCTTCTATGTGATACCACGTAGATACACTCATTAAACTTCTCATAACGCTCTTGAAGCACATCAAACACAAGCCCAACACCTTTTGCATCAAAAGATGAGTCAAATAACTCATCATAAAAGCCAATATTATAGACTACATCACTTTGAAGGCGTCTAATATCATTAAATGCAAATAAACATGCAACATCTATACTTTTACGCTCAGCTCCGGAAAAATTAGCATATGAACACACTTTATTATTCTCATTTATGAGTTCTTCTTCAAAAAACTCATTAAAGAAGCAAATAATACCTGAATCCATCTTTTTAAGGTAATATTGAATTGTAGTATTGAATACCATGAGCATTTTCTTGATGATAAATGTTTTTACACCTTCATCACTTAAAATAAACTTAGCATTCTCAAGTAATGATATTTTATTCCTTAATATATGGACACTACTCTCAATCTCTACTAAATTATCTTCACATTGATTGATATTATCATCAAATGCACTTGTAGATGTACTTAAAGAAGATAACTCATTGTTTAAATCTTCAATATTACTATTAAACATTAATACTGATGAATTAGCTCTTCCAATGGACTCATTTATATTGTTAGCGTTGCTAATCTTATCTTGAATATCTTCAATAGTATCTTTAAATTTTGATTCTGCCCCTTGAAGTTTTGTTAAGTTGGATTCAATAGTTATAAGATCCTTCTTCAATATTTTATTACTCTCAGAGTACTGTTTCTTGGATAATTCAGTCTTATCTTTACTATCTTCATTATAAGGAGCACTACAAGTAGGGCATACATCACCAACACTTGATAAACTATCAATATGAGAGATGTTATGTTTTAGTGAATGGGCAGTTTCCCACTTCTTCTTCTTAAATTTATCAATAGTATATGATAATTTACTACATTTATCCTTTAAATCTGTTAAGATCTCAACTGAGTCATCAATATTAACAAGGTCTACATTATCAATAACATCTTGTTGTGTGGATATATCAATCTTCAACTGCTTTATCCTGTCTTTGATTGCTTGCTTGCGATCTTTAGCACTGATTATTAGATTTTCTTTAGATATTTTAAGTCTTGTTATATTATTATTATTATCTTCATACCTATTCATCTCGATCTCGAAATCTTTATTCTGTTGATTATAATCTGCTCGTACCCTTGTAAGCATTTCACTGAATACTTCCAAGTTAAGAATATCCTCAATAAACTTACGCTTTTCTCCAGTTTTCTTAGACATGAACGGTACAGAATCGTTACAAGAGAATATCATACAATTTCTTATAGTTGTCTGTGAAGCAGACAACACATCACAAATGTATTTGTTGGTGTTAGCAATAGTATCAAGAGTCTTTAACTCGTCATTCTTATATATCGAAATACGAGATGGTCTTAGTGTTCGTTCAATTCTAAAATTATCATTACCCTTTGGTGATTCCACTCTGAACTTAAGTGCTACCTTACAAGTATCATTGTTAAGGTTGTGAGCAATCAACTCTTTCTTCATGTTGCGAGTTGTAACTCCAAATATAGCAAAGTATATAGAATCTATCACTGTGGATTTACCGACACCATTGCGCCTATCCACCTTATCCTTATTAATACCTGTAATAATATTAACTCCAGGCTCAAAACTTAATTTCAGGGGTACTTCCCCTACTGACATAAAGTTTTGAGCTATAACCTCTTCAAAGAAAACTTTTTTCATGCTATTTTTTTGTATAAATCTTGTAGATATCTTGTGATTTCTTTAGGATTCTCTATAGTGAGCATCCCAATATATTCTGCAATAATATCTAGTTTATCAACTGATTGTATATCAGCCATTCCATCACTCATTGTCAGTTTATTATCATAATCTCTTTCTACATCTATTGACATAGGTCCATATTTTCTAATATGGTTTTGTATTACTGTTAAATCATTATTATCAATCTTAAGATCGAGATAAAATCTTAAGAAGTTATTGGATATGCGAGATTTAATATTATCATCAAAGCCATCTTGTTCAACAAGCCATGATAATTTCATTTTCTCATACTTTGGAGAAATATTATTTTCAACAAACTCCATATCTAATGTCTCGGCATCTAATATATAAAATCCTTTTGTACTACCTTCATCACCCAAATCAAGATGAAAAGGTGATCCAGTGTAGAGAATTGATTTATCGTCGTATATCTTCTCATCTCTTAAGTGGAAATGTCCAGTAATGACTCTATTGTTGCAACGCTTGACTAGTTCTTTAGGGTTAGTTCTACCATCACACATCTGAAATGACGTCATCTTGAAGTAATTAATTTCAAAGTGTCCAAATATTACATCACTAACTGGTATATCAGTTACTTTAGTGCCCCAAGGTACCTGTGCGAATGTATTACCATGTGATTTTAATTGTGTTACATTTGAAAATACATTAATGTTAGGCCATCTTGCTAATATTTCAAGTGAATTGATTTCACTTGACTCTTTATAAAATGCATCATGATTACCAACAAGTATTGATATGTTAAAGTCATCCCATATCTTTAAGATATTAACAGCGTGATGCAAAGTATCAACAGATATCTCATCTCTATAGTGAAATAAGTCGCCTGAAATTTGAATATCTTCAATTCCACGCTTTTTAAGCTCAACAGCTAACCAAGTTGCCCATTCAGTATTGATATTGTGCCAAATATTACTATTTTGATGTACACCGATGTGTATATCAGAGATACAGCACACTTTTTTACCTCTAAAGAAGTTATCAATCATCTTAATTGTTCTGGTCTGGTCTTTGATATATATTCGAACTACTATCCATCTCGCCTGAACTTATTAAATCATCATACATCTGATCTTTAAGTTTTCTTTCGCCAGCTTCATGCTTTTTCTCAAGCTTGATGCGAGAAATAAATGCATTACTTGCAACCGTGGTAAAATATGAGAAAGGGTTCTTACCTCTATCTAATTTAAAGTTTTTATTGATTAACGCATTGTTCATTATCATGATTGCATCTCCTTTCATATCATCAAGGTATGAATATCCTGAGAAATTACCTTTACGGCCTAAACCGTTAGCGATCTTAATAATATATCCGCCAAGTTGGTTAGATATAACATCAGAAGCATAGTATTTCTCCAACTCAGCTATAAACTCCTTTGCTGTGACATAATATTCATCTTTAGCAAGCTCAGCCTTCGTTCTGCGCTTTCTCTTCTTTTTAGCTTTAGGAATATCCTCTAATCCTTCAAGTACCTCTTCGTTAACATCTTCCATTTGTATTATTATAACTACATTCTACCTTAAGTCAACTTCTATAACCTTAAATGGTATGGACTGTTTGTTATATATTAATGTTCTTTCAGCAAAATGCTTAACACTATACTCTAAGTCGTCACTTATGTCAATAATGTTTAACACTTCCATACCCTCCATCAATCTTAAGCCTCGACCAATAGATTGTATGATAGATATCTGAGATTTTCCTCCATCTACAAACATAACATTCGCGATTTCATTAATGGATAAACCTGTTGAGAAGATCTTAGCATTGGCAACAACAATACAATGATCATCATTGCGCATTTTATCCTTGATCTCCTCTCTACTATCCGCAGGTACATCACCTTTAATAATATGAGCATGTTTCTCAAAGCCTTCATCTATTAATGCTCGATATATGTTATCTCCTTGGAGAGTCTTGTGATATATTATAAGTGTCGTGCCTTTTAACTTCTGAGTACATATTTTTGCTATTAATTTATTTCGCTTTTCACTTGTGAATATAAAATTTAACTCTTCTCTATAATCTTTAAGTTTAACAAATGGATACATAAGCTGGTAGCAAAATATTCTAGCATCTGTCAGGAATCCCTCGTCTCTTAGATCTTTACTATTCTTATAGTGAATAACATCGCCCACTTTACCTATAATAATCCACCTATTATAATCATCTGGAGGAAGTGTACCTGTAAAGCCGAATATATTACTAGTATTACAACTATTAATAACTTCAGTTAGTACATTTCCTGGTAATAATGAGTGACACTCATCAATCACTAACATATCAAAATCTTTTATGACATTTTTATCACTCTTAAATGAGCTTATTAAAAATGATGTTGATGTCATTACGAGTTGCTTACTTCTATCTAAATCTCTATCCTTCACACTCCACTTTTGTGTTGTGAATTTGACATCATAGTCTAAAAAGTCCTGATATGTCTGATTCATCAATGTTGGATTTGGTACTATCATCAAAATCCTCAAATTAGGATTATGATCTATGTGTGATTGTACTATTGATGCAGTTGTTAATGTCTTACCTGCACCTGTAGCATGTAAAATAATGCCTCTACCTCTCTTAACTGCCAATTTAGCTGCAGCATCTTGATAATATCTCAAATCATACACAAGATCATTACTAACACTAATATCTTTACCTAGATTAGGCACATATAACTTAATAACATCCTTATCAATCTCTACAAGATCCTTATTATATTTGAGCTCTTCAATTATATAACGATAAACTTCACCTACTAATCCTATTGGCATTAAACCTACTTTAGAAACAGCCATACGCATATGTGCATATCTGTTTTTATTCTTTGAGAACTGCATACCTGGTGTCTCTCGAGTAAAGTTTTCAACAATACATTCTAACATCTCTGGAGATGTACATTTAAGTTTACACTTACTGTTAGATTTAGTAAATCTTATCACATATATAATTATGCAATAATATATGTAAATCAATGGACTACATCGTTTCTAATTCAATAATTCTTGTGATATTTTTAATATCCCAAGTCATTGATTTAAAAATATCACTAGCTCTTGATAAAAGATCTACAAGTAACTCAACTTCTACTATTTGTTCTTCAATCTTAATAATACTTGTGTGATTATATGCTTTAAATTGAGCTTGTTTAAAGGGCATGATAGTTGGACTCTGTTCAATTATAGCTTTAGCTACCTTATCAACTAAATCTTTCTTTCTAACCTTCAAGTTGTTGAGATCTCTAGTATGATTGACCAATTTTGATGCCCAAAAGTGCTTTCTACCTGGTAACCCTAACTGGGCATCCTTCAAATTCATCTCATCTATATGGAAATCATTTTTTAAGTCTTCAATATATCTGTCTAGTAGATCACTCATGTTAATATTGTAAATATAATTATTATGAAATCCAGCTTTGAGGAGTACTTTTACGAAATGAACGTGGGAAGCGTGGGTATGGGCCCGGTTGATAGTGGAGAATATGCTGAAGGTGATGAAAGGTTACCTTTTATATTTGGAGCATTCAGGAGAAACGGTAGGTTTAGCAAACATAGAAAGAAAAAGAAAAAATGTCAAAAGAAGAAAAAGAAGTGAGCGAAGAATTCGATACAGGACACTGGTCAGTAGTTCCTGATGATTTTACAAACGATACTTTCGGTTTTGTATATGTTATTACTAATACTGTATCAGGTAGGAAGTATATTGGTTGTAAGCAATGTAAGAAGCGAGTTAAGCTCAAGCCTTTAAAAGGCATGAAGCGTAAACGCATCAAGATTTATGATAGTGACTGGAGAAAATATACAGGATCAAGTACAGATCTTAATAATGATATTGAGGAGCTCGGAAAGGATAAGTTTCACTTTGAGATATTAAACTCTTGTGATGGTAAGTGGGAACTTGCTTATACAGAAGGAAAATTACAGTTTGAAAAAGATGCATTACTGAGTGATGTATACTATAATGGTATTATTAACCTTCGTATTAGTACGGTACCTAAATTATACAGAGAAAAATATGCAAAATCACAGACTAAAGCTTAGGAATATAGAGATTATAAGGATATCTGATATGGAAAATGAATTAATCAAGAATATTAATGAATTAATATATGACCAGACTTTAGATCTAGATAATGTTAAGACTTATAATAATAGAATCATAGGGTGTGTTATATTTGACAATATAATGAAGATTAAACGTAATACTAGATCTAAAATAGTTGTTGATACTTATACATCTAATATCGTCATATCAGAATCAGTCCCGTTCTTTGAGGATATGGCTCGAAATGTTAATATATGTATAGTGCATGATACATATGACGATAATGAGATAATAACTAAGTGTGTAAACTCTCAATCCAAGCGTCGTAGTAGCTCCCATCTAAAAAGCGCTTTAAAACGTAACTTATTTAAATCATACCTAGACCAAGTTGATGAATTAAAAAGTGTTTATGAATTGATATCTTGATGCTTTCTTGTAAAACATAGTAAGTATCTTCATGAGTGAAAGAAAGAGTAGTTATAAGGTACTACAAGAAGCAAGAGATAGATTTATAGGTAATGATAGTCCTGATCTAAGTGATATGAATGCTGAAGGGGTATTATTTACTGATATATTGCCAAGTGTTGAAAGTGCTACAGTTCAAGAATTTTCTGAAGATGATAATACTATTACATTTAGAGTTAATGGTACATTTCCAGAAGGAGCGTCATACCTTATATCTGTTAGAGTTGAGGACTTTTATTCTGATAGCGGTATTGAAGAAGACGAAGAGGAGCAAGTTGGTATGGATGATATGGCAGAATTACTATCTGTTGAGTCTGATGTTCCTGAAGTAAAAGCACTTCAACAAGCGACTCGCGGTCAAATCAGTAAGTTGAGACAACAAATACAATCTAACTCATACTAAAATGGAAAAATTTAAACAATTAAGTAATAAGTGGAATCTCATGTTTGAGAATGATGAATTTGGTGAAGAGGGTGGTACACCTGCACCAGCTCCAGAGCAAGAAGTACAAGCATTATCATCACAAGGAGAAGTAGCTCTTATCAGATCAATGCAGGCAGCTCTTGCAGTCTCACCTGACCCTGAAGATATAACAAAGATTGAATCTCTAGGAACTATAAATGAAATTAATTCAAAAGATGCACTTAAGTTGATGCAGGCTATTATTTCAAAATACACTCCAACAGATATATATTAATGGATTTTGTAAGTTACTATACTGAAGGGCTAGATAGCACTAATAAAGTAGTGGTAACTTACGGTGGCCGATTTCACCCTCCTCATAAGGGCCATATATTTGCTTATGAGTATTTAAGAGATGAGTTTGCAGGTCACGATGCCTTTATTACCACGTCTAATAAAGTTGATCCTCCTAATAGCCCTTTCACCTTTGATGAAAAAAACAAGTTGTTTCAAGCTGCTGGCATTTCTCCAGGTGTTATATATCAGGTAAGAAACAATTACAGTCCAGTTGAGATTCTTGATAGTTATGATAAGGAGAGTACTATATATGTTACAGGTATAAGTAAGAAAGATATGGAAGATAATCCACGGTTTACTTTTAAGCCTAAGAGGGATGGTTCCCCTGCATATCTTCAAGAATTTAAGAGTATAGAAGAATGTAGACCTATGAGCGAGCATGGATATATATTCACGATACCTACGATTGAGTTTGATATGTCTGGTGTATCATTCAATAGTGCGAGTGAAATTAGAAAGCTGTACATTGGGAGTGATGAACATGCACGCATTGCGTTACTTAAAGCGTTATATCCTAGTTACAATGACGAGGTATACAATATATTCAACAGAGCACTATTAAATGATTAAACAATACGATAATTTTGAGCAATTCTTCAAGGATGCTACAGTTCTAGACCCAATTGAGATAGTTGAGATTGATAACATTGGCGAGTTCGAAGCTAAGGTAGATACTGGTAATGATGGTTATAATGTACTTCATGGCGAGAACATAGAATATAATGATTCCAACAACAGTGTTTCATTCACTACAGTGAATGGCATTAGTGTTAATGGTATGACCGTATACAAGCACGTAGAAGTGAATGTAGGTGCAGGCAATACTGAGGATAGACCAATCATCAAGTTGACGTTTACTCTCAATGGACAAAAATACACCGATTGTGAGTTTTCTATCGGTGATAGAGCAACAAACTCACAAAAGGTGTTATTAGGTCGAAAGTTCTTATCAAATAAGAACGTATTTGTTAAACTTTAGTTGTTATTCTTGACTATTATAGTCAAGGCCTCAAATAATCCTACTATATTCTCAAGCACATCATCCCTGCATCCATCCTTGTCTAATATACTATCCCAAGCTTGATTAACCTCCTCTATCATTTGATCTTTTATTTGATCTAATGATTCCTCATCATCACCTATTTCTATCTCAAAATCTAATTTTTCGTCTTCAGTGACACCCTCCCATCGTTTACATTGTTTTTCTGAAAGTTCTTCAGGTGATAATAAATCATCAGCTTTGAAGGTAAAATCATTAGAATCTTTTAACAGGCCTTTCTTAATATATTCTGCCATTGTCATATCAAATTCTGCTACATATGTATCATCTTCTACTTCACTTGACATTGCACCCATAATTTCCTCTGAACTCTTGTATACCTTTTTCTTAAATATATCAGCCTCCTCTTTAACTTTATCCTTAACTGATGCAATTTGTTCTTTGCATAAATCTATATAATCAAGCAAATCCTCTTGATGTGACAAGTCACTCACCATCTGTGGTATACCTGTTACCGGCGGAATAATATATTGTAGTTCCTCTATGCTTTGATTTACTTGCTCAGGCGTACTAACACCAGTCGGATAAGCCAACAGTATTGTATCTTCCCCTTTAGCAACTCGATTAATATCCAATACATTGATATCTCTACTAGAACCATAATTTAAACTTGTATCCGTAGCATCTTGATTATCATACTTACTACTATTATTCTGGTGCTCTTGAATTTCAACACTTACCACATAAGCTCTGTTATCAGTAATACTTCTAATATATGAATCTACTCTAAGAGCTACAAACTCTGCAAAACGTTCCACTCCAACACCACTCTCAAATACTCTCAACGTTGCTCCGCCAGCCTTCTCAATCTCCTTCATTAATGGTATGATAGGATCACCCTTAGCTAGACAAACCTTATGATCAAAGAAGTATGATAAATCCTTTTTAATATCTTTGAATGATCCATAATCAAATACCCAGTTATTATGATCTAGTTTAGTTGAACCGACTGTAATAATAGCTGATAACTCATAACCGTGAATTTGATTACAATGAGACGTTGCATTAGGCTGTCTAAATGCAACACTACCTAATGATAATTTCTTTGTTATAGTGAATCTTTTGTTACTCATACTTCGATTATATATGACTAATCCCTTAATTCAACTAATCACTTGTAAAAATAGAAAAAGATGTGCAACCGGAAAAATAATAGTTGCACATCTATAAAGTGGAGGTTATAATCTTTTTAGAGAAGAAAATGAAACCAGAGATTATGAATCTAATTTAGAAACAATATACTTTAATATCTTACTTCTCTTTACGTGTTTATCAGTGAATCTTATTTGATGTATACCATTATCTTCATCTTTAGTGTCATTAAATTTATTAAGAATACTAACAAATCCACTATTTCTAATATCTTGTTGTCTTTGATCTCCTATTATAATATATGTAGATTTATTACCAAACCTTGTCAATACACTCTGAATTTCATTATATGACATATTCTGTGCTTCATCTATAATTACACAAGTATTTCTAAATGTTAAACCTCTCACATAGTTAACAGGAATACATTCTATAATATTACTACTGAGCAAGTGTGTTACATCTTCTCTTGGTAATACTTCGCTTAGCTTTTCAATTAATGGTAATTTCCAAGGTTGAAACTTATCATCTAAATCTCCAGGTAGTGATCCAATAGATTTATCTGCAGATTCTGCTAGAGATCTAACATATATAATCTTCTTTACACGTTTACTCTTAAGAAGCTCAAGCGCACCTAGTACTGCAATATATGTCTTTGCAGTACCAGCAGGTCCATCAGCAAACACTACGTTTGTTTTTGGATTCCTCACTTTAGATAGCATCTCCTCATGTAGTCCCTCAATAGGATGTCTATACTGAATGTTCATCGTTGTGATGTTACCACCACTTGTCATTTCTTCCGCAATATCATTGAGATCACTATCATATAAACTTATTGGTTCAAGTTTTTGATAATTATTTGCTCGACGGCTTGCAGGTGCATTTTTTTTAGCCATTCACATATATTTACATCTAAAAAAATAAATGTTGTGATAAAATATCATTTCATTAAATAATGAATATATAACGCATTACCTATGAAGACACTTAATGAATCAAAAAAAATAGCTCCAACTAACAGAGTTGGAATAACACACCTAAAGAAGATGAAACCGTTAGATTTCATGAAATTGATGTATTTTGCAAGAGATGAACTTGGTGGTATAATGGGAACAGAGAATCTAGTTGTTACTGAGAAGGTTGATGGTAGTGCATTTAGGTTTGGAATGGATGAGAGTAATAATATATTTGTTGAAACAAGCCACTCTGGCCCGAAGTTTGATAAAGGATCATTTCAAGTAGCAAGAAAGGAGAAGTTTGGAGAAGATGCTGACATGTCTATATCAGGAAGATTTGACAACTTGCTAGATATATTCCATGAAGATGGTGATATAAAGAAAATTCTCACAAAGCATAATAACGGTACTGGTATTAAAGTTGTTGGTGAGATATTTGATGTACATGCAGCAGAGGTGATTGAGAGTAAGATTAGATTTGTTGGTATAGCATATGATAGAAGTAAGATTGCTGAGAGGTTCTCATTTGTTGTATTCAGTGTGGTGGATGGTGAAGGCAATACTATGGCTAATCAATCCGACATAATAAGGGAGTTTGAAGATGCTAGTAATAGTGTTAGAGCATTTCATGCTATACCTAATGCAAACATTGCAGATGTGGATGTAAGGTTTGCAATTAGTGATGTTGAGAAGATTGTTGAGCAGTATCCTGAGATAGAGCGTATAATATTATCAAGAAAGCATGCTGATAGAGAGACAAAGGGCCTTCTCAAGGATATGTTAGCTGAACTTCAAGAGAATGTTAGTAATGAAATTGCAAGAGCATTTAGAGGTAGTGTTTTTGGTCCAGATGTGGAAGGAATCGTCATAGAGACTCCAGATTATAGTATTAAAATCATATCTGATAAATTTCAAGAAGGAAGAGAGGCGAACTCACTATTTAATGATCACTTTGAAGATTTCTTCTTCTGGAGTGGTGATGATGAGCTCTTATTGGAAGGTGGTAATGCTATTACAAACGTTGTAAGGATCAATAGAGCTAATATAGAACAAACTCTAAAGCATATTTACAATGAGCTACTACCAGCTATAGGAATTAATAAGAAAGATACAGTGATATTAGGATCAGTAGGCAAGAAAGATACATCAGGAGATCTTGATCTTGGTTTTAATAAAATAAAAGCAGGAGCTAATCTAGGAGTAAAGCCTGATGATGTGCATAAGAAGATTCAGAGTATACTCGAGAATCAAGGTAGAGAGATCTATAAAATAGCAGGAGGTATAACATCGCTGGGATGGCCTATTGCTAATGTTGATGGAAAGCAAACTGATGAGATTGTTCAATTAGATCTCATGCCAAGTGATGATCTAGAAACAACTGCGTGGGCGTTACACGGAACAGGTCCTGAAGAGAGTCAATATAAAGGCACTATGAGAAATATTCTCTTATCGCTTATTGCGAGATCGATAGATTGGGATATTCTTGAGGAGGAAGAGAATGAAGAAGGTATAAATATACCAGTTACTTGGAAGAGAAAAGTTTATCATGCAGGTTTAATGGTTGATAGAGTTCAGACCATTAAAGGTAAGAAGGGGCACCTAAAGAAGCCTAAGAATGTTGAGACTATGAATGCTATCAGTGGACATCAGGAGGTTATTGATATAATGTTTGGTCCTGGTAACTACACTAAGGATGATTTACTAACTACTGAAGATGTTATTGCAGCTATCATGTCATCTAAGTTCTTATACAAGAGTAAACGTAAGGATATAGTTGCAACATTTAAAGGTGATATTGAAAGAAATGGGTTAGAGTTACCTGAAGAATTTAAGAAGTTTCTTTAGTTGATTAATGCTCAGAGTATTATATTATTATATAATGAACGAAGAAAAATTACAAAGAACTCTAAGCATCTCAGAGATGTTCTATAGTATCCAATGTGAAGGCTTTAGAACAGGTCGACCTGCTATCTTTATTAGATTATCCAACTGTAATTTGAGTTGTGGTTTTAGTGCAAAGGCAGTTGTAGACTTTAAACGTGAGTTGAAGGGTACTGAAGACCGTAAAGGTGGGGATGATCATGAATATGCCGATTTAATGAAAGAGGGAAAGGCTTCCTGGTGTTGCGATAGTTTATCTGTATGGGCACTTAAGAAAAAGAAGACTGCATTTGATGATATTATAGATGAGTGGAGAGAGTGGGGAGTTTTAGATGGTGTTATTAATGGATATGTTGAGCTTATATGGACGGGTGGTGAACCTACCCTTCCTGGACATCAAAAAGATATTGTATCTTTCCTCCAATACTTTGAAAATATGTTTATAACTGAGAATGTTATAAATCAAGTTGAAACTAATGGAACCTTACCTATCACAGATGAGTTCTCTAATAGACTTAAGATTATAAACTGTAGCCCTAAGCTTGCTAATAGTGGTATGCTTGAAAGGCAGCGTATTAAGCCTGAGGTTATAGAGCAAATAAAGATGCATGAAGGTGGGACGTTTAAATTTGTTATTTCTACAGAGGGAGACGTGGAAGAGTTTCTTAAAGACTTCGTATATGCATTTGATATTGATATTCGTAATGTATGTATGCAGCCAGGCTTGGATAACTTTGAACAAGTTGCTGAACGTACTGCTTTCTGTATGGAGATGGGTAAAAAGTACCAGATCAGCGCATTAACTCGTAATCATGTAGTAGCGTGGGATCAAGCTACTGGTGTATAGTAAATATGAAAATAGAATTTAAAGTTAGAGAGCGAGCTCGTCAATTTGGAGCTAATGCAAAAAGAATAATCATCAGCAATAGAAAATTATAAATCATGGCGAGAATAGCAATCATAGGAACAGCAAATATAGGTAAATCTACATTGGTGGATGAATTCATCAAGACATATAAGACATACAAAACTCCAAATGAAACTTATAGGGATATAATTGAGAAGAATGACCTAGATCATAGTAGTAATGGTAATCAGGATAGTCAAAAGATGATCATAGATTTTCTTAATGAACAAATATCCAAGAATGAAGAGAGTAATATTATATTTGATAGATGTGTTATTGATGCACTTATCTATACAATGTATATTGCAGATAAGAATAATAATATAGATGCAGATTTTGTAACAACATGTATCAATCTATGTAGGGAGAGTACTAAGAACTTAGATCTTGTATTTTATATTAAGAGGGATGAATCTATTAAAGTTGTGGATGATGGCTTGAGAGATATTCAAGCTATTGAAGAGGTGGGAAATATATTCGAGGTGTTTTATCAATCATATCTCAATAACTATGGTAAATGTCCTTGGTTTCCTACAGCAACAGATGAAGATGGTTGGCCTCCTATTATCGAACTCAAAGGAACCACAAAAGAAAGAATGGAGCAGATCTCATATTATATTGCTAAAGATGGAAGACTTGTAGCTCCATCAGATGAGGGTATATCTGGAATTATTACTGATTATGCTGATATAAATAATGTTGCTGACTTGGATGATATTATCAATCAACAGCATCAGATTATCCATAATAGCAAGCCTGAGAATATAAAGATTAACTAAATTACTCTAGTTAACGTTTCCGAGAGTTGGTGAAAGTGTATTCTTATCACCAACTCTTCTTATGTGTAGACTAACCGGCGTCTCATATATATCAGCAAGAGTTGATAATGATGTGGAGCTAACTCCAAGCTCACCATTTGAACTATAATCACCTATAAGGAATCCATCTGTACTTCTAGCTCTGATATATACTTCAGAACGTTGACATAAGAAGAAGTACCCGTGACCTCTCAAGGTATAAACACCAGTGTTAGCGTTCATTCTCTTTCTTGTACCATTTATAAGTGTAAATCCGTTTGGTTTACCGGCAATCCCTGTTTTAGAGAATAAGTCAACCACAATATCATTGTTATCTGCAAGAGATCTTACATCTAAATCAAATTGTGCTACATATAAACCAGGATCAAGTACTACTGTTCCATCTGATGATATACCAGCATTAAGAACATCACCGCAAGAGTTACTAATAAGAATAGTGTCACTATTCTCACTTATAATATTATTAACATGCGATACATTCAGAGGTATCGCTACTCCATCAGGTAAAGATCCGTTAAATACTGGGGATGTGTCATTTATATCAAGCGTATAATTAAACTGTGCCACACTCGGAGTAGATCCTATTATATCATCTTGTGCTTGGGCAACGTCACTCTCAATCTGTCGTATAAGAGGCTTAAAGTCCATATTATCAATGGACCACTTCACTCTATCATTACGTATTCTACGTGCTTTAGGATTTGAACCTAAAGAGAAAGATATCATCCAATCACTTGGATCAATCTTGTTAATAGTTTCGAGTTCGTTAAATTTGAAGTTGAATGGTTTACTAAAAACATCTTCTGTAGAATTAATCATAAAGATATTTACATAAAGGTCACAATAAACAAAGGTGTTGATTAATTCATTTCATACCTTATAATAATCTATATGATTAATAAAATTAAAGAAGGAGATGTTTACTATGGTGATGTTATACATCAGCCATTCGCATACAAGCAATATGGTAAGCTTATGAATCCAACAGGTAATGTTTTTGTATGGCGAGCGCCCATGCATGTAGATGTTGATAATATGATTGATCTTGAAGATGTCATTCAAGAGGATAATATCAGATCAAAAGATGCTATTAATATTATTTGGGAAGTATATAATATGGACCCGGTAGGATCTGTTGCTTTTCAGAGACTTTTTAACACACTTATATCTGGTGCTATTAAAGCTTGGAGAGGAGATGACTCAATAGTATTCATGCAAGGGGATGATATAATGTCAAAAGCTTCTATATATGATACAACAAATGAGAAGTTGAGCGTGAGTATTACATATTGTGATAATGGAACAACAATTGGACATACCGGGTTAAATATTAAAGCTGGTAAAAAGGCTCCTAGCTTTGCAGGTAATATAGGTGTTATGGATGATGATGATATAGAAAACTTGGGATGTGAAATTAGTCGTATCTTTTATGAATTACTTCACGATCTTAATGTATCCTCTCGTAAGATTTGTATCAAATAGATGAATATATTTCAAGCTATAGAAGGTGTAATAAAGACTAAGAAATTCGGCAATCTTTCTGAGGAAGATGAAGGTGCTGTAAATTCATTTATGGTTCAGCGATGGTGCTCAATGCATAAACCTCAAGTTGCTGTATTATTAAACGAACACTTCAATGATAAAGTATGGGATGTAGACTTTGATGATACCCATCAGATGTTAAATTACATGGCAGCTTTATTGCCTAAAATGTATTTAAGAACATACGGAGGTATAAAGTATATCAAGAAGAAAGCTAAAAAGAAGGCACTAACAAAGAGTGAAAAGGAGCATGCTGATAATGTTGAAAGATTATCAGAGATATATGAACTTTCACAAAAGGAAATTGAACAGTTGATTTCAAGATAAAATATAATAATATTAGGATATGGGAGAAAGAGATATAGATGACCTAAGAGTCAATAAGACATTATTAAGTTTTGATAATGCAATAGAGAATAACGATTTTGGTATTGATGATATGCACGTTACAAAAGTAATGTCGGATGTTATTTTGGCAGAGTTTATAGATGCCACTTCAGCTGGTGAAATTATGCGTAATGGTATTCTTGTTCCATCAACTGCAGCTTTAGGTGCTTGGAGAAAAGCAAAAGTTCTTATTGTTGGTAAGAGTGTGCAAGGAATCGAAGTAGGTGATATTGTTTTATTACCTGGAGATAAAGGTATTCATATATCTAATGTACAAGTCTTAGCAAGAGATTCATTAGAGCCTTATACAGTAATGAAGGGCTTGTTCATTAGTGAGGATAGAGTTCTTGCAACTTGCAGTATGAATAAAGTAGCAGAAGGATAATGAGTTTAATATCAATGCTGAATGATGGGGTTGTAGATATAACTTTTTCAAGAACTATACCTGTAAAGGGTAAGTCTCCAACGAGAAGGATGTATGCATCTCAATGCTCAGAGATATTATCGAGTAATAATGGTAGAATTACTCTTAACTATAGACCACCCACAAAGACAGCACCATACAACGCCCAATCAAAAGGGCTAGTTGTTGTTTGGGATATCTTAATGCAGGATTATAGAACTATTAATCCTAATAATGTAACGATTAACACATATATCGATGCAGATGATTTTTGGGAGTATTTTAATGCTAATATTTTCAATATGACAGGTGATGAGAAGATAGCATTCATGAACGCATAAAATAATGACAGAAACAGAAACATACACAAAACAAGACGTATACTCAACTTGCATAAATAAGATGCTTCAAGAAAACATTGAAGTTCGTGTGGAAGGTGTAACTAAACCTCATAGACAGGGAAAATTATTGCTTGTTAACATTGCAGATTTTTATATTTATGTTACACTTGAGATGCCTAAACCTCGAAAGGGTAAGAAGCTTAAAGGTAAAAAGCATAGAGTATATGAGATACCGTTCCCGTTTGATTTTCACATTAAAAATGATAATCATTACATATTAGATTATAGATCACATAAGCTAACTAAGGGAATGGGGGAAGTTGGTGATATTATAAAGACATTAGGAAAACCAAAGCATAAGTTTTGGAATAAATTAGTACATTTAAAGGTAAAAGATGATTGAAGAGATAGATACATTTATAACAGATAACTTCCCGAAGGATTTTGAGCCTCGATCTAATCAGATTGAGGCTCTTCACCATATTGGGCAGGTGATTGGTAAGAAGAAGGTAATAATAGTTCATGCTCCGACTGGAAGTGGTAAATCATTTATTGCTCAGACAATAGCAAACTCTACAAGAAAGTGTCATGAGGATACAATAAAACTTATCCAGCATAATGAAATTTTTAAGAGTGACTGGTCAATGTCTGAATGCTGGGGATGTACAACTCTGACTGTTACTAAAAATCTCCAAGATCAGTATGTTGAATTGTTTGATGATATCATTCCTCTTAAAGGTCAAAATAATTATGTTTGTGATATAGATGATAACTTCACTGTTGATGTTGCTCCGTGTAAAGCTCCTGGAAGCAAGCTTAAAAAGCAATGTATTGAGTGTAATGAATGTACGTTCTATAATACGGTTAAAGATGTTTATGCAAGTAATCATAGTACTCTCAATTATAATAAATTCTTCTCACAAGAATCAAAATTTAAAAAACGACAGGTGATTGTATGTGATGAGGCATCTGAAATTGAGCAGAGTATTGTATCATGCTATACATGTAGGATTCCTCATAAATTATTAAAGCATCTTGGTAGAAATATACCTAAGCAATCTGAAATTAATACTAGAAGTAAAGCTCTAAGCTGGATAAACTCTGTAGAGGAATCAATAACAGAAACTATTAAAGAACTTAATAGTAGAGCTAAGATATCTTATCTTAGAAACGTTCAAAATAGCATTGCTCAAACTAAAAGTGCATGGGATAATGGCGAATATGTTGTAGAATTCCAAGATAACTATATTGAATTTATTCCTGTTAGAATTGATGGTATATTCAATAGAGAAATTGCTAGTAAGTGTGAGACTGTAGTTCTTATGAGTGCTACGTTCATTGATCTTAAGAAATATATTAAGATGTTAGGTATAAAGGAGGAAGATGTTGAGATTGTAGAGTGTGAAAGTACTTTTGATAGCTTAAAAGCTCCTATTGTTCATGCAGGCGATTTCTATCTTAATAGGGAAAATGTAGATAGGAATATGAATGCTATCATGAAGATGGTGCTCCATATATGTGAAAATCACAAGGGTCAGAAAGGCCTTATACATACACAGACTTTAAAGTTTGCATCAGCTCTCCAGCGTATTACCGACAAGATTCCAGATAAATTGAATCATCATTACCTTTATAGGCAAGGAGATGTTATGAATGAGCAGCTACTAGCTACTCATAGCGAATCTGATGAACCTACTATACTTGTATCTCCTTCTATGACTCATGGGGTAGATTTAAAGGGTGATCTTGCATCGTTTCAGATAGTTCTTAAAGCTCCTTATGCAAGTCTTGCAGATAAAAGGACTAAAACTTTATTTGATAGGGATAAAGATTGGTATACTAATAAGATGATATCTAACTTCATACAGCAATGTGGTCGTGGAGTGAGATCTGAAGATGATGAGTGTATCACATATGTTCTTGATGGAGTTCTTATTAATCAAATCATCAAGAACTCTCATAAGCTTCCAAAACACTTCCTTGATAGGTTAGTATAGTAAATAATATTCATGCATAGACAGCCATTTTTCTACGAACAAAAACATCTTTTAGCTCAATTTGCAGCTGCATTGGATGGTATATTAATTGATAGAACAGATAGAGATGGAAATACAAGAGATAAGATTGAGGTAAGAGTTACGTATGGAACAAAGCGTAAAGTTACTGAAGATCTTGTCAATAAAGATAAAGGTATATCTCTCCCAGTTGTATCCTTTTGGAAGACTGGCATTCAGTATGATGCACCAAAGGTATCTAACAAGTATAAGCAATTTCATGAGAATGCTCTTATTGAAGATCCATCAGGCCAAATTATTAACATTCCAAAAGGTATAGCTTTCGAGAATCCTCAACCTGTTGAGATATCAATCGATATGACCATCATGACTAAGTTCATGGAAGATCTAGACCGAATTGAAAGTAATTTATTCACATTCTTTCAGCCTTATATTATTCTTAGTACAAAATTACCTGATGAATATTCTACAACAGAGTTACATGAAATAAGACATAAGGTTACTTGGAATGGGAGTTTGACGTATAAGGATATGACTACAAATATTCAAAGCAACGAGAAGGTACGTTTTGAAGCTAATACAAGCTTTGTTATTAAGGGTCTATTATTTAAAGATAGATATGTACTTTCTGATATAATCCATACTGTTGAGACAGATTTCAATGCAATTAACTCTTGTAATATATATGATGATATAGACAAATTGGATGATCATGTTGAAGATAAGGATGTATCAATATATAATGGCGAACCAAGGTTCGAGTCTGCATATCACCTTCAACTATTTAATAGTATATTATATAGAAGAGAAGAAGATGATTATGATGTATGGGATAACTTTATATATCTTGAAAACTCAGATACAAGTGTTATCATAACTATATCAAACGGTGCGAACTTGAATCATATCGATAGAATAGTATCACCAAATCACGATGATAAATTAGTTGACTACTTGTTATCTAATGTAAGTAATGATAAGGCGACAATAAAAATAGATTTAGAACAATTCAAAGTTGATGGTGTTTACTTGAATAGTCAAATTGAACTAATAGTAACAAATAATGCAGGATCAAATACACTACCAATAATCATAACATAACATGGCACAATCAAAACAATCCTTTAAAACTCGTATTAAGAATGCGATATCAACAATATCTAATGCTCAATCTGTAGATTTAAATCAGAATATTGAAGCACTCAATCCTAAGTTCCATGTCTTTAGAAACATGGGTGTTAATAGAGATAGGGCAATATTAAATAATAGTTCTACTCGCGTTAAGCCTAACAGGCCTGGAGGATTTGGAGGAGCAGGTCTTGATCAAACTTACAATGACTTAATCTATGTTTCGCTTGTTGAGAACAAGGCAGAAAGATTAGCTGAATGGCGCGAGATTGCTTCATTTGCTGAAGTTGGTGATGCTCTTGATGAAATTTGTAATGAATTCATAAACGAGGATGATCAAGGAAGAATTATTGATATATTATGGTCTCGTAGTTGTGATTTGACAGGAGACCAGAAAGATGCCATATCAAGAGAGTTTGATAATTTTATTGATAGTTTTGAATTAAGAACAAGAGGTTGGTCTTATATTCGTAGAATTTTAATTGAAGGTGAACTATATCTCGAGCATATTGCTCATGAAGATTATGTAGAAGAGGGTATTGTTGGTACAATGATGATCAATAACGAACTTATTGAGCCTATCTTTGCTGATTATAGAAATAACATAATGGATAGTTTCCTATACACTCGTTATGACCTCGAGAAGAACACAAATATGCGTCATAACGCATTTGAGGTTGAGCATGAGAAGGTACCTTTCGATAAACGACAAGTTACGTATGTGAATAGTGGTATATGGGATGATAACGGAAGATATCCTATAGCATTCATTGAAAATGCTAGACGAGCTTACAGACAGTTATCACTCATTGAGGATAGTATTGTGATTTATCGTTTAGTGCGTGCTCCTGAACGTCTAATATTTGATGTTGATGTTGGTAACCTATCTGGACCTGATTCAGAGCAATACCTAAACAAGATGATTCAGAAGTACTGGGCAGACAAGACGTTTGACCCTAATCAGAATGATATTGTTAAAAAGTTCAAGCCACAATCACAACTAGATGCATTCTGGTTTGCTAGAAGAGAGGGAAGTGAAGGTACAAAGGTCACACAACTAGCAGGTGGAGCAAATTTAGGAGAGCTTACTGATCTTAACTACTTCAAGGAGAAGCTTTACAACTCTCTTAGAGTTCCAAATAATAGATTACAGAAAGAAAACACTAAGAAGGATGGTGCTGAAGTACTAAGTGCTGAATTAAAGTTTGCTGAATTTATTATAAGAATGCAGCAACAGTTTGCTGCTGCCCTTAAAGATAGCTTCTTTACCCACTTGAAGATGAAAGGCATGTCATCGAATGATGATTACTTCCTATCTACAAAGGATCTAGATATTAAATTCACACCTCCTACGAACTTCCATGAGTTAAGACAACAGCAAAGATTACAAATTAAGATTTCAAACTTTAATGACTTTATATCTCATGAAAGTATCTCAGCTATATATGGTCAGATCAAATATCTTAAGTGGTCTAAGGGTGAGATTGAAGATAATATCAAGCATCTCAAACAAGAAGCTGCCTTATCATTCGAACTTGAGCAGATAAAAGGTGCAGGACCTAACTGGAAGATGGCTGAAGCTGAAGTAATTGGAGCTGATGGCTTTGAAGGTGGAGGAGGTGGAGGAGGACCTGAATTTGGTGATGACTCTGTTCCTGATTTTAGTGGTGGAGAGCCAGACCTTGGCGACGATGAGATTCCTGATGTAGGAGATGAAGAGATTCCAGATGTAGGAGACGAGCCTATTGAGTAAATACAATCATGGATTGTCAAATAACACCTATATCAGCTTTTCCTAGCACTAATCTAAACAGTAAGATTAAGAGTTTTACTGATGTTGCAAATAGAATCACGCGCCAGCTAGGAGCTCCTGTTAGTAATCTTGAGTTACATCAAGACCAAATAATGGAGTTCATTGCTCAGTCATGTGAATTCTTTACTAAATATGCAGGTATGTCAAAGCAGTATATTATATTTGACTCACGCGTTTATGAAAGAGGAAAAGGTGTTAGAATGGATCACTTGTATACCCTTGCATCTATTCCACAATTTTCAGACTTTGGTATTGAGAGAGAAGTAAGTCATGACGTGTTAAGTTCAAATGTATCTCATTACCTTAATAGACTTAGTGTAGATACTATGTATGTTGTTAATAAGACTATTGATTTAACATCTCCCGACTTCGCGCTTGTTGGTGATTTACAGCCATATATTGAAAAAGAGTCTATTGCTCGTGGTCAAATAATGCAGCCTGATACAGTTCAATTAATACTTGATAATTCTACAGATCCGGAAGTAACATCTTGGTTTACTAGAATGAAAGAATCTAATCTATTAATCAATCAGATTGATGGTGAAGGTGAAAGAGTAAATGTTGCAGTGGACTATGACTTGATGGATTACAGAAAGGTTTCTGCTGTTTGTGAGTGGACTCAAGGACAGACAAGTGGTATTAACACATTGTTCAGTATTGAGCAGACACTTGCCCAACAAACATACTTCTCATATGCACTTGCCAACCATGGATTTGACCTTGTTAGTTGGTATATTGTAAAGGATTGGATGGACATGAGAGAAAAGCTCCTTGCTACTAAGAAGGATATCTACTTTGATAAGAGAACACAATATCTTAAAATGTCTCCTGAGCCTAGAAGTCATGAATACACTGTTGGTGTACTTGAATGCTGGGTGGAAGATCCATTAAGAGATGTTATTAAAGAGCATTGGGTACAACAGTATGCGCTTGCTCTCACTAAGATTGCCATTGGACATACAAGAGGACAGTTCCAATCAACGCAATTATTCGGAGGTGGTACAATTAACGCTCAAGATATGATGTCTCAAGGATTACAAGAGAAAGAAAAACTTGAAGATATGATGATGAAAGGTGCCACATCAGGATTCGGAGATTCTGAGCCACCTATTTTCATGGTTGGATAGTGTTAATATACAAAGAGTTGCATCAAGTCATAATATTATCTTGAAGTTATCTTGAAGTTAACTAGTTATTATATACTTCACTTTTATTTGTTTACTTGTATTAAGTTGTTAATTCCATAAATAAACTCACAATGAAATTACTTTATGGAGATCACACCGATCATGAATATGAGACCATTACTGAAGATAATGAGTTTGGTACTAAGTCTCTATTTCTACATGGTCCATTCTTAGGAGCTGATAAGAGAAATGGTAACAGCCGTGTTTATCCACTTGAAGTCCTTAAAGATGAGGTTGATCATTTCATATCAACCAAAGTAAAAAATTGTAATTCTGTTGGTGAGCTTAATCATCCACCTACTCCAGTTGTTGATCTTGAAAGAGCTTGTCACCTCATAACTGAGATCAAACAAGATGGTAATATTTTTTACGGTAAGAGCAAGATATTAACAAGCACACCAATTGGTAAAGTTGTACATGGACTTATTACAGATGGTGTGAAGGTTGGTATGAGTTCAAGAGCTCTTGGAGATGTAGATAAGAGTACAGGAGTTGTAAATAAGATGAAGCTTATCACAGTTGATTGTGTATGTGATCCATCCCTTGATATTGCAACAATGGACTCAATAGTCGAAGGGAAGGATTGGTTCTTGGATGATAATGGAGAATTAAGTCCTGAAAGCTATGAACAAGCAACTCTTAAACATAATCAATTGATTGAGAGTATGGCAACGCTACCAAAACACTCAGATGCTAGGTCAGAACATATTGCTAAGGCATTTTTAAGTTTCATTCAAGGATTAAGTAAGTAAGTAGATATATGCCAAAGACAAAAAAATCAAATAGCCTAGCAAATCTTGTACAAAGTATTATACAGGACGACTATAAGAATGCCAATAAATATCTAAAAGAGACCTGTGAAGCTAAGGTTTCACAGAAAGTTAAGAATGTATCTAAGGATATCAAGAGCATTTAGTAAATAAATTTAACATTTTAAATATATGAAAAATAAATCGACTACACAGCCAACAGAAGATAAGAGTAAGTTCGCTCTTTTCCTTGAGAGTGCTAATCTGTCATTAACCGATGAAGCTAAAGGTTTAATCATTGAAGCATTTGATAGTGCAGTAGATGATAAGACTAAAACTCGTGTGGACGCTGCACTTGCATCTCAAGATGCTAGAATTGCAGAACAAACAGAGATTCTTCTGGAGAATATTGATGGTAAGTACACAAAACAAGCAGAACGTATGCTTACTACTAGAGAGAAGCAATACACAAAGCTACTTAAAGCTACAAATGATCGCTATAAAGGTGAGATGGTGGCAGAAGCTAGACAATTCAAGAATAATACTATCAAGAAGCTTTCCAAGTTTATTGATCTTAAGATTGATGAAGCAATTCCACTTGGAATGATCACTGAAGCAGTTAATAATACTCGTGCAAGTCAAATTGTGCAAGAGTTTACTGAGCGTCTTGCAGTTGATAATGCAATGAGCAATAAGGTTATCAGAGATGGTATATCAGATGGTAATAAGCAGATCCAAACTCTTAACGAGTCACTTAAAGTTAAATCTACTGAACTTGAAAATGCTCTTGAAATTGTAAATGAGCACAAGAAGGAGCAATTTATTAATAATAAATTAAAGGGTATGGATCAACGTAAATCAAAGCACATTAAAACTGTATTTGATAAGTCACGTGACCAGTCTTTCGAATATCTTACAGAAACATTTGATTATATTGACAAGCTTTATGAGTCAGATAATAAGCAAACACGCGAGAGCATTGTAGATAAGCACAAGAGATCAAGAGGCCAAGAGCAATCTTCTTCAACAAAAGAGTTTATCACTGAAACGATTTCTAATAGGGAACCTGCACGTCTACGTGCAGAAGAAACTATTGGTGGATCTTTTATTGATGCAATGAATGAAAATTATTAACATTAACAATCCTTTTTATACTAAATAAAGTTAATTAAAACAATCATGAGTACACAAACAACACAAACAAACAAACCAAAAGACTACATCACTGAGTCAAAAGCAAAAAGATTGCTTAGCCAGTGGGGTAAGTTACTCGATGTGGAGAGCGATACAGTAAAGCCTATTAAGGGTTACCGTAACCGTCTTAACGCATCTATGCTTCTTGAAAATCAGATGAATGCTCTTAACGAGTCTACAATGTCAGCTGGTGGCGGAGGGGTATTTGACTCTGGAGCGGGAATTAATAGTTCACGTGCAGATGGCCGTAGTGATAGCAACTATGCACCAGGTGATAATCGCTTGGCACGTGTTCTTATCCCAATGGTACGTCGTACATATCCTGAACTTATCACTAACGAAATCGTTGGTGTACAGCCAATGGATGGACCAGTTGGACTTGCTTACGCAATTCGTTACGAGTATGATGGAGATGTTCTTTCAAGAGGAACAGATCGTCGTGACATCGATGGTGCTCCTTCTTACACACCTATTGCAGGTGGTAACCCAGGAACAAGAGACGTTTCACACATTGCAGGAGATGCAGGTAAGGAAGCTGGATACCAGTACCTTAACTCAGCTCACTCTGGTGTGGATGGATCTGCAGAGCTTGTAGAAGGAACATATACACTTGATTCGTTCGGTGATGTTGTTGTTGCTTTTGAAGGACTTGCAACTGACGCTTTCGTTATTGTTAACACAGTAACAGGCGCTATCAGAACAAACGCTACTGATAACTCTGCAACTAATGAAATCGGTTGGCAAGAGGGTGAAGTAGTTCCAGCTGCTGTTGGTGGATATAGCCGTAAAGCTATTACATCTCTTAGCGGTATTGATCTTGCTACGCAGGACATGGGTCTTGGTGAATTCCTCTCTAACTACGAAGCAACAGGAGACATTCCAACAATGTCTGTTAAGTTCCGTAAGACAGCGGTTGAAGCTACTACACGTAGATTCGCAGCAACATGGAGCTTAGAACTTGAGCAAGACCTTAAACACCAGAACGGACTTGATATTGATCAGGAAATCGTTGGTGCTATGTCTTACGAACTTCAAGCTGAGATTGACCGTGAAATCATCGTACGTATGCTAGTTGCTTGTGCAAAAGGTGGACAGGTTTCTACTTGGGCTCCTCAGGAAGCTGATGCACGCTACCATATGGAACGCTCACGTGATCTATATCACAGAATCCTTGTAGAAGCAAACAGAATCTCTGCACGTAACCGTCGTGGTGCTGCTAACTTCTTAGTTGCAACTCCAAGAGTACTTGCAATCCTTGAATCACTTCAAGAGTTCAAGTTCATCGACACAGTAGGTACAATTGACACATCTCCAACTGGAGTTGCTAAGATTGGTACACTTGCAGGAAGATTCAACGTATACCGTGATACTCGTTCAGAAGTACAGGCAACTGCACATTATGGCGATCAAGGATACACAGGACGTACAGATCCAACTAAGACATTTGAATATGTTCTTCTTGGATATAAAGGTTCTGAGTACTATGACACAGGTATCATCTTCTGCCCATACATCCCAGTAATGGTTCAGAGAGTACAAGCTCCTAACGACTTTACTCCACGTATTGGTCTTATGTCACGTTATGGTATTGTAGACAACATCTTTGGTGCTGATCTTTACTACCACACAATCGTAGTTAAAGGACTTGGAGAAGGATTCGATCCAGCTACAGGTACAGTTAAGTACTTCTAGGATAACTCTTAGAGTAACAAATAATTTCAGAGGAAGCATTCGTGCTTCCTCTTTTTTTATGTTGCACTTTATATATATGTTAATATCATTAGGATATGAATATAGATGGAACAATATTTGCAATAGACTTTGATGGTACATGTGTAACACATGAATTTCCTGATGTTGGTGCTGATATAGGTGCACAAAAAGTATTAAAGCGTATCATCAAAGAAGGTGGAAAGCTTATATTATGGACAATGCGCGGAACTCAAAATGATGCTCTTGGAGATGCTATTAAATGGTTTGCATATAATGATATCATGCTTTACGGTATACAAATTAATCCTACACAGAGGCAGTGGACTGACAGTTTTAAGGCTCTTGCACATGTATACATTGATGATGCTGCATTAGGATGCCCGTTGAAGTTTGGAACTGGTGATAATAAAGATGCAAGACCTTTTGTAGACTGGCCTCAAGTTGAACTTAAGATTTTTGGAAATAATGAATAAATTTAAAAGGGGTCCACACTTAAGGTGGTATGTTGATAAGATTTGGTTTGATGTTGAAGATAGTTTAACAAGTAAATCAGAATACCTAATGATGTGCGGAGATCGAGGATTTTATCATTCGAATGGTTGGGATGATTACCATGCAAGAGAGAAAAAAAAGCATGCAGAGATGGTTAAGAAGGTAGATAAGAATGGTCAAGTGAGAAGGTCTTTGAAGACTGCACTTGCAGATTATAGTCGCAGTAATGGCTTATTACCATCTTATAAGAACTCACGTAAAAATATTGAAGGTCATCAGCTGACATTTATAGGATGGATTTATGATCCTAATATTGAATGGGATGGGGATGAGGTATTTGTAACATTAGACGAGGAAACATATTCTGTATGAGTAATATACAAGTAGACGTTAAAGAGGCTCTTAATAATAAAGAATCTTACGAGGTAATCTATACTAGTCCTTGGCCTGGACTTAATAAGGATGGTGTGGATATAGATGTAGGCATTGAGCTAAGATTATCTGTCGATGGTGCTATAGATATTGCAAGATACATGCATCATCAGCGATATTACACATCAGAAACAGAGTTTGAATATGTAATACCTGATGATGATGTGCTCTTAACTGAGTTTATAGCTGTAAATTGGGCTGAAATAGTAACAAAAGGAACAAACTTATACTTAAATTAGATAATGAAAGAAGAAACAGAGCATAGTAATATAGAGTTAACATTAATTGAATTGGCTGCATATTTTAATAATAATAGACAAGTAGGTCATACATATACAATGCTTGAGGGAGCCAATAATGTAGATAATTGCATCATTATTTCTCATAATAATCGTTATAGTGATGTATTACAAAGTAAAAATAGTTGTAATGTAACTCTAGGTAGTATTTTGCATAATTCTCTTAGAGGTCATAATCAACCACTTGTATTTGATAATGCAGCGCTTCAAATGATTTTTACTGACACCTTAATCAGATTTCAAGACCTTTATGATAGATTATATACTTGTAGATCAAACAATAAACGCCTTTCAGATAAGAATGCCAGAATACTTTTTAATAAATCTCAAATAGAAATTGATTTAAGGAATCAAGTAGGTAATCAGGCAAAAACAATACAAGAACTTCGAGATCGTGTAGATCAGCTTGAAAAGGAGAGTGTTGAGAATAAATCTATAGAAATGTACGGATATATTTCTATAGAATATTGTGAGAGTAATAAATGACTGTACGATGAGTACAATACAAGACAAAAATCAATATATAGGATCATATAAGAATATATCCTTTGAAGAATGGGACGAAGGCATTATTTATTGCCTTTATATGCCCATCATAAAACAAACTAGACACAATAACAAAATGATACAAATAAACCAAAATAAAACAGCAGATAGTCGCACTTGCGATTTTAAAAATACACCAAAAGAGGTAGTATTACAATCTAGCCTTCAACATATTCAAGATGTTGTTCAAGCCTTGAACTTTTTCGTTGGAAAGCTTGTGACAGCAGCAGGAGAACATGACTATGATAAGCTGACAGACATTGATGGCTTCTATTCTGACTTTAAAAACGGATTTGAGACTACTACTTGGTGGGATAATCATAGAAAAATTCATAGGCACCACCTAGCACAAGAAGATGGCATCCCAGATGATGTAAATCTTATCGATATACTTGAATATATTGCTGATTGTGTCATGGCAGGTATGGCAAGAACAGGAGAAGTGACTGAAATTATTGCTATGCCTGGATTATTAGAGAAAGCCTTCAAGAATACTATAGATATGCTTATAAAAGAAGTACATATATATGAATAAATCACCTAACTTTGCATTTTATTATGATCCATCTAGTACAACTGTAGATGGATGGAAGGATAGACTAACTATATGTGATGGAACCTTTGATGAGTTCAAGAGGAACTATATACGCGAGCATAGAATGGTGTATTTAGGTACAGCGAGACTGGATCAGCACGATAAAATCGATAAAATATGGTCAAAAGCAAGAGATATTGGATAAGATTATGAATAAAAAAGAATTTAATGAAATATGGAATGAAATGGTTCCTAAAAATGAGTTCACCTCTGCTGAGGATGAATTTGACTCGCGTCTAGTTGAGAGTTGCCCGCCGCATCTAGTAAAGGCTCTAAGTGATGCTGAAGATTCAGGAAAGGTTTTAGCTATAGAATGGTGTATTTAGGTACAGAAAAGAATAAATTTATGTTATATATTACAAAGGGGTAGAAGTAGTACCAATAGAATTAGAAGATTATTAAATATGAAAAGTAAATGTTTTACACAAGAATTAAAGCCGTATGCAATGAATTTAAAGCACGGCGTCGGCGCAGGTAATAAGTGGTCTCAAGGAGATAGAGCTTTGAATTATCTTGAAAATGAAGTACTAGAATTGAGAAAGCACATGAAAAACATGCTTGATATTCAAGGTTCAAAAGGTAACTAGGATCATGATAGGTATATGCATGGTATGTATAATGGAATGGAGCTAATATTTGCTACCTTAGAAGATAGAGAGCCAATATATAGGGAAGCTCCTGAAAATTGGCTATGTGATAAGGAAAGTGTTGATAATAAGGCAACAATACCCCAAAATTAAAATAACTGTTAAATAATAATATGAATAAATTGTTCAGAGAAGATAAACCTCACACAGCTTACATGAGAGAGCTATTACTTGAAGATGGTATAGATTTATATGCATCTCGCAGCGGTGAAAAGCAAGTACACCTTGGAAAAGTCCACAAGGATAAGTTTGACAGGGTAAAGAGAATAATCAAAACAGAAAGTTCAAATGTATCTGAGCTAGTTGATATAATTTATGAAAGAGCTGGGTGGAATAATGATGTTGCAAAGGCATCGATGATAAATGCATTCCAGGACAATAATACAGATTATGAAAAAATAAATAGCTGGATTGATATAGTTAGCAAAGGTACAAAAGAGTTTGATAGCTTAGTATCTAAGGATGGTGTCGGTAATTTACTAGATGGTTCACTCTTTAGTAGGAAGCTAGAGGAAATATTTGCATCTCATAATGATTATCTTGGATGGATACAGCATCTACATCATACAACATTTCAAGAGAATAGTCTAGGTGTAGGAAAAGGCGAGCTCTTATTAACTTGTGCACTCTCATGTACTAAGGGTCAAAGCGGGGATATCATGTATAATGGTCTTGAGTTAGAGATTAAAGGTAAAGGTGCACGCCCAGGCGGCCAGGGATATGTTTATAATAATGGTAGAAGAGAGGTTAGTAAAATTGTAAGTGAAATATTTGCTGATAATATTGATGAACCTTCTATCAATCATGCTGTTAAGACTATTATGTCTCATACAGGCTTTGACGATAAAAGGTTACAAAAGTATGAGAGCGGTAGCAAAAATGCAAAGATTAAAGGAGAAGCTCTATATAGTATAAGAGAATCAATATTAGAGGGAGATATCGATACTGCTCTATCAGAACTCCGACAAGGACCATTTAATAAGGTTGAGAGCGAGATGATGGAAAGAGCTATTAACAAGTCAATTGATAATAAATTAGACTTTGCTGCAGATCCAGAAGCTCTAACTAAAATGTCAACCATACAATTGTTTCAATTTGTCCTCAATAATAAAGATAACATTGAGCAGGCAGGCGGAAGTAAAGCTCTCGCTTATATCATATACCAATTTAGGTCATATAACGATGATAGTTCTGATATGCTAAGATATATTACAAACAATCTAGATGATATATTATCATCTGCAATATCATTCAAATATTTTATTGCAGCAATGCAGATATTTGAATATTCAAATAAAGAACACTTTGACAGAATAATATTTATTAATGATGCATCAGGCCGATGTGTTGTGATTAAGTCTCCTAATAGTATAAATGATATCTCTAGAATCATAGACATCTTGAAGTCAGAAAGAGCTCAGATATCTATTAATGTTGATAATATTGGAAAGTCAGTACAAATAACTATTCCAGGCTAGATATTAAGTTCTTTCTCTGTAAGGATAATAAATTTATAACTCTTACTTGCGCAGTACCTCCTTGCATACTCCCATTTGCGTTGATTTATGGCCCAGGTTGTGCATTCCTTTAGAAATGTCTTCTTTTGTTTTCTTGGAGTCTTAACAGGCTTGCCAACTTGCTTGGCAGGTTTGATCTCTATCAGGTATGTCTGTATATTCTTACCTTCTCTTATTCTAACGTAATTATCAATGTAGTATCTATGAACCTTGCCATCTATGGGATGAACATATGGAACAACAACGTTCTCGCTACCCCACTCTATCACGTTTGGATTGTGGTCGCACCAATTCATAAATTTCAGCTCATAACTAGATCTATAGATAGGATCACCCTTACCTATAAATTTTGATCTATCTGTAGGAGTAAATCGTCCTTGTTTAAAGTTTCTATATGACCTTGCCATGCTATTACTTATAGGCTATAATGATAATATGAAATTTGAGTGGAATAACATTGAAGTATTAGTAGGAAATATGCGAGATGACTGCAGAGCAACTGAAAATTTAATGCAATTTAAATATGACGCTGTTGTTAGTATATCTCGTGGTGGTTGCATTCCAGGAACTATGCTTGCATACTTATTAGATCTTCCAATGTTTGTTGCTGGTGTTAATATGTACACAGCAGATGACAAGCCTACTGATGATGTAGTAGTGAGACAAAAACTATATCTACCTGAAGATGTAGAGAGTATTATAATAGTGGATGATATAAGTGATAGAGGAGACACTCTCAATTATACTTGGAATTGTTATAATGATAATTGTAAGTGGATTAAGAATATATCCACTGCAACACTATGCACAAGACATAGTTCTAAATTCGTGCCCACATTTCCTGGTATAAAGATAGATCATGACGACTGGATAACATTTCCGTGGGATACTCCTAAGAGCTCTAAATAATTATATGGACTTCAAATATCTAACAGATCATTTACAACTTGTAAATGAATCATCCAATCAAGGATATCTTCCTGCCAATAATAAATCTGGAAAATATTCTAGAGGTGTTGGTACGATGACCCCGCTTAGAAAAGCAGCGATGACTGGTGATGCTCAAGCTCTCCAGAACCAACTTGCAATGTATGATGTGCCTGAAGTTCATGAGATACAAGCTCTTTATAGAGAAACATTAAAGAAAGTTAGAGAAGCAAATAATGCTGGTGATATCAAGTTAAAGCAAGATTTAAAAAAGGTGTTGAAAATACTATTAAGTGTACTATAATAAGGTATGAGCGATACACCTAAAGGTAAAAAATGCCTCAAAGTCAAATGTCTATTATCAGGTGTTGAATCTGTAATGTCAGGTGACAGACTTACAAAAAAGATTGAAGAATTTGGATCTGTTGAAGAAGTTGAAACAACATATGTTCATCGACGTGCTATAAGATTATTAAAGAAGGGCTATAGTGTTGAAAATATAAGAAAGCTTCTTAAAGTGGATGATCAAGCCCTTCCTATAATTGACGAGGATAAATATGATAGGATTTACAACTTATATTGTAAAAGAACTATGTTAAATCATACAAATATACCAGATTTATCAACTTTGATTTACGAAAAAAGTGACCCGAAGGTAGTTGAATTTATTGCAAAAATTTAATTTTATTAATAACACAATATGACTGAACAAGACACATAATAATGTGTCTTTTTTTGTGGAAAATGGCAATTATCTTGCCATAATGAATATGATTTCAGGTCTAAATATAGAACGATGAAACACCAAGAATATAAAATAATGGAAATAACAAAACGTAACGGGGAGAAGGTAGAATTTAATAAATCTAAGATTATCAACAGTGTGAAGAGGGCGTGTAAAAGTCTTGAGAGAGTAGATGTAGATATTATTGTTCATAATGCCAGTATCAAGCTATTCAATGGAGTGTCAACTAAGGATATTGATGAATCGCTTATTAAAAGTGCAAGAGCGCTGTATGAACAACATGTAAACTATGGAGTGGTAGCAAGTAGATTATTAAGCTACACAATCTATAAAGATGTTATCAATACATGTAATGAACATCAAGATATAGATGATAAAGATATTGATTATCACAAAAGGGGCGTATCAAAAGAGAAGATTATACCTCGCATCTTTAAACATACAATTAAAACTCTACAGGATCATGATGTTTTAAATAGTAGACTCAACAATGAATACTTTGATTTTGATGTAATTTCAAAATCTATCGATATGTCAAGAGATGATAAGATTCCTTATGCTGGAGCACAAACATTATCAGATAGGTACATTCATAAAATTAATGGGCGTCCAGCAGAAACAATTCAAACAATGTGGATGCGCATTGCCATGGGATTAGCGTTAGGAGAGGGTGATAT
>TARA_R110000744_G_scaffold284515_4_pt1 | contig 52831 bp, 46 predicted proteins | sample TARA_R110000744 | Tara Oceans TARA_R110000744 (sample SAMEA4398083) | marine metagenome | biome: Polar Biome; feature: [DCM] deep chlorophyll maximum layer (ENVO:01000326); material: water (ENVO:00002006), including particulate matter (ENVO:01000060) such as... | depth 36 m | reverse complement strand
GTCAGCATGTTATGTATAAAGAAGCTAAAATCAAGTAATTGATAGCCTCTTATTTAAAAGCCCAGTTTTATACTGGGTTTTTTATTGCCTAAAGAAAATAACGTAGTCCTTCCTTACCTTTATACGGTAATACCACAGGTAAATTTATATTTGCTTACTTTTCTCTTTTTGGTGAAAGTTGCCATGACATTTTTATCTGATATACACTGAGAGCAAAGAATAAAGCGCTTTTACCCAGTTTTTAAGGGGTTATTAAAGCCAATATACGTTTATTTCGGAGTTATTATCAGTACTTGTCAATCTATTCCAAGCATTATAGCCGGACCTATTGTTAGGCACGTTAGCCAACATCAATTGACCTTTTGGTTAGTGACTAGGCAAGCTTATCAGCTGCAGTTTCAATTATATGCTGAAGATGAACGGACGTTATTAGCTGATATGGCGTTAGATTGTCGACAAAACCAGCAAGTACGTATTGGTGAACAAGCTTTTATAAACTTAATATCAATAAACTTTCAAGACGCTTTACCACTTAATACTTTACTCTCTTATAATTTTATTTTTGGGACTGGTGAGCAGCAGCAATTGTTGACTGAGCTAATGCCTGAATTGCTGTATGCTGGGCAGAAATATCCTAATTTTATGATTAAATTTGACCTTCAGCAGATACTACATGGCTCTTGTCGAAAGCCGCATTTCGATAGCGCAGATGGTTTGGTTCAAGTGGATAACGTGATTGCAAATTCAATTAATGAAGGGCAATTACGGCCTGCGATGTTAATGATGTCAGGTGACCAAATTTATGCTGACGATGTTGCTGGGCCTATGTTGGTGGCTATTCATCAGGTTATTGAGCTATTAGGCCTATATGATGAAACTTGGCAAGGTACGGTTGTTAGCTCAAGTGATGAGCTGTTTGCTAGCCCTTTTTGTTACTATCAACGAGATCAACTACTGCCGAAAAATGATGCCAATAAAGCGGTTTATGAAAAAATATTCTCTGCCAGTAAAAAGCCGATATTTACTTCGGTTAATGCTAAAAATCATTTAGTCACCTTAGCAGAAGTCTTTGCAATGTATTTATTAACGTGGTCACCAATGATGTGGCGCTTGGTGGACTTAACCTCACATCGCGTGGCAGAGCCCTTTGCCGAAAAATATCGGATTGAAAGTAAAACTATTGAACAATTTTCGGCGGGCTTATCAGCTGTTGGGCGAGCATTAGCGCATATCCCAAGTTATATGATTTTTGATGACCATGACATTACCGATGACTGGAATTTAACCCGAGGTTGGGAAGAAGCCGCTTACCAGCACCCGTTTTCTAAGCAGATTATTGGCAATGCCTTAATAGGTTATTGGTTATGTCAAGGTTGGGGTAATGCCCCCGATAAATTTATTGAATTGAATCAAGAAGCTAACAATTACTTCACTGATAATGGCTATTTGCAACAAGAGCAATTGATTGATGCCCTGTTGGCTTGGGATCAGTGGCACTATAGCTTAGCCACTAGCCCTAAAGTTATTGTCCTAGATACGCGAACTCAACGTTGGCGCTCTGAAAGTAATGCTAACAAGCCCTCAGGTTTAATGGATTGGGAAGCATTGTCTGAGTTACAGCAAGAGTTGATTAATGAGCCAGAGGTAATATTAGTTTCACCAGCGCCTATTTATGGTGTCAAAATGATTGAAGCCATTCAACGAATTTTCACCTTTATCGGCTTGCCTTTAGTGGTTGATGCTGAGAACTGGATGGCACATTCTGGTACCGCTAATGTCATGCTAAATATTTTTCGCCATCATAAAACGCCACCAGATTTTATTATTTTATCTGGTGACGTACATTATTCCTTTTTTTACGAAGTTACCCATAGGTTTAGACGCAATAGCTCGCGAATTTTTCAGATCACTGCCAGTGGTATCAAAAACCAATTTCCTAGTGGCTTACTGAAATGGTTAGAGCGCTTGAATCGTTATTTATATGGTAGTCGTTCACCATTGAATTGGTTTACTAAACGCCGTCGTATGAAAATACAAGTGCGTAAGCCAGATCTGGAACAACGAAATGCCTTAATCAACCAAAGTGGTATTGGCTTGATCACTCTAACGCATGATGAACAAGTGGTAAAAGCGGAACTGCTAACGGCAAATAATAAACGAGTATTGTTTCATCCCCTGAACACAAGAGAGTAGTAATGCGACTTATCTCTTAAAGCTCGAAATGATATTTCAAGGGGATTTTCGCCATTAAACAAGGAGAAAGCACGGTAGGCATTTTCTCCGGTTTGATGGCTATCGATGCTTTGGAAATTATGTTTTTTGCTGTTTTATCCAATCCATTGTTAACTCTTCAAGTAAAGCCATTGGCAGGCTACCATTTTTCAGCATTTGATCATGAAACGTTCTAATATCGAACTTACTACCTAAGGCTTGTTCAGCTTTAGCACGCAGTTGACGAATTTTTATTTCGCCAATTTTGTATGACAATGCTTGTGCTGGCCAAGTGATATAGCGATCAATTTGAGCAATAACGTCAGCCATACTAAGTGCAGTATTCTCGGCTAAATAATTAATCGCCTGTTGTCGAGTCCAACCTTTGGCGTGAATACCAGTATCAACCACTAACCGACAGGCGCGCCAAGCTTCATAAGTTAAGCGACCAAAATCACTGTAGGGATCTTGGTAGAAGCCCATTTCTTTCCCCAAACGCTCTGAATACAAGCCCCAACCTTCACCATAAGCTGAATGGTAGAGGGTTTTACGAAACTCAGCCATTTCAAGTTCTTGAGCGATGGCACTTTGTAGATGGTGACCGGGTTCGGCTTCATGAAAAGTCAGTGCTTCTAAGCTATATAGCGGCTGGCTGCTTAAGTTTTCGGTTTCTAAAAAGTAAGTACCGGGTGTTGTGCCACTGCCATCAGAGGCAACGTAATAAGCGCCACCGTTCGGGCTTGATTTAATATCAAATGTTGAACGTGGCAATACTGAAAACCACTTGGGCAACTGTGCCGCCATTTTACGGGTGATATAGCTGGCTTTTTCTAACATATCCATTGCACTATCGGTATAAAACTGCTTGTCGGTACGCAAAAATTGAATAAAGTCTTTAAACTCGCCTTTAAAGCCAACTGCGTTGATAATTTGCTGCATTTCTTGGCGAATACGGCTCACTTCGTCTAAGCCAATTTGGTGAATTTCGTCTGCTGATAATTGGGTTGTAGTGTAATATTCGATTAAGTATTGATAATAGTCATCGCCACCTTTAACGCTACTGATACCAGCGGTTGTACGACAGTTAGCCATATATTCTTGGGTGAAAAAGTCATAAAAAGCTTGGTATTGGGGTAATACGCTATCAGTAATTAAGGCTTTTACTTGCTGACGATATTTTGTTTGTTGCGCCGCTGAAATGGCTTTTGGCATCGTTAACATTGGCGCGTAAAAAACGCTGTCTTCAACATGTTCAACTAGGTATTTGCTGATCGATTTTTCATAACCTTTAAAGCTTTCACAATAGTGGGTGTGACCTAAAGCTATTGCTTGCTTGAGATCGACAATATGTTCTTGATTGTAACGTGGATAATCAGCAAGACTGAGTAAATAATCGCTATAATCTTCTTCGGTTAGAAAAGACATATTTGCTGGCGCGCCAGCAAAATAACGATGAAAGCCAGCATAGTAAGTTAACGGATATAAATGATCTTGAAATTGGTAGCTTTTTGCTTCGGCTTGACGCTCATATTTAAATAGGCGATAGGTTACTTGTTCAGCAGGCGATAGTTCATTGACATCAATAGTGGCAATACGTGATAACAATTCACTATTGTATTTTGCTCTACGCTCTCGGCCCTTTTGTGACATTTCGGGCAACTTACCATTCATGCGAAAAGCGTCGGGGTCTTTACGAAAGAATATTTGTTCTTTATTGGCTGTTTGCCAATGCTCATTAAGGAGTTGATTTAATTGTTTACTGGCGGGTTCGGCAGTTGCACTAACTGTTGTTAATAAGCTGCAGAGCATTAATGCGCTGATAGTGAATTGTTTCAGTTTCATAGATAGCCTTACGCTGAGTGCTTTTTATTATTGCGATTAGTGTAAAGCTAAGTACAAATAAGCTCAATTTTTTCGTATGATAATCACTTATTTAAAAGCTTGGCGCTGTCTTATGATTAAACTATCAAAATCTGGTTGGAATAATGTCATTATTTTTGTGGTAATGGGCTTTATTTTACTTATTAATGTGGTGAATAAAAAAGTCTATTCACCAGAAACTGATAAAAATGCTAATCAAGCGCTGACTATTCTTGGGCAAAATCAAGTGATATTGACGCTGTCGATAGAAAATGTCGTGCTAGTTGAGCGCATTGCTCGTACATGGCGAGCGCGTCCTGGTAATATTTCTGGCCAAGCATTAGAGCAAATGATGATGTCATGGCAGCAAAGTAGTGGAGAGCTGATGATACAAGCGCCAGAAATTGACCGACAATTTGCCTTGAATGTGACCTTAGATATTGCCGGACAATCACAACCTTTGCAGTTAAATGTCTATGCTACTGAACAGCAACTACTGGTTTTTAATCAAAACACACAACAATGGCTGGCGTTACCTATCGAGATATATGGCCAGCTATTTCCACAAGAAATTTTTGCTAATTAACCGGTGTAATAGCTATTACACCCCAATGAGAGCTTAAAATTATGAGAAAATGTGCAATTTTATCCATGGACAGCTTAGCTGACTTTGAAGCGTATGATGCGTTAATTGATCAGCCTATGTTAGCGTTAGGATGGCAAACAGAACTGGTGTCGTGGCGTAACAGCGCGGTGAATTGGTCAGATTATGACGTGGTGGTTATTCGCAGTCCGTGGGACTATCAAGACGATATGGCGAGCTTTGTTAAGGTGCTTGAGAGCATTGAACAGTCAAGCGCTCGTTTAGAAAATAGCTTAGCGGTTGTGCAGTGGAATATTAATAAAATTTACTTAACGCAGCTAGAGGCTGATGGCGTCACTATTGTACCGACATTATGGCCAGAGACTTTTAATGCTGACAACCTTGCCGGTTATTTTTCACATTTTTCTACTGAGCAAATGGTATTAAAACCACGAGTCAGTGCTAATGCCGACAATACCTTTTGGTTAACTCAGGACAATTATCAAAATAAAGTGGCTGAACTAAATACGGCCTTTGCTCATCGTGAATTGATGGTGCAACCCTTTATGGCGGATATTTGCCAAGAAGGTGAATTCTCTTTGTTCTACTTTAATGGTGTATTTAGTCATGCAATATTAAAAACACCGGCTAAAGGTGATTTTCGCGTCCAAGAAGAACACGGTGGCGGTTTACTATCAGTAACACCTGAGCTGGCACTGAAAGCGGCAGCAAATAAAACCATGCAAGCGATTAGTAAACTTCATGGCGAGTTACTGTATGCTCGTATTGATTTTGTTCGCCATCAAGATAGCTTCGCGCTGATGGAAGCTGAATTAATTGAGCCATCACTATATTTCAATATGGATGCAGCTTCACCACAACGCTTTGCTAATGCGTTAGTAGCGCGTATGGCAAGTGCAGAAAACCAGCCCAAATAGGACTTATTTTAAGATGCCAGAGTTACCCGAAGTAGAAGTTTGTCGTTTAGGCATAACACCGCATATTGCTGGGCAGAAAGTTGCAGACGTAGTGGTGCGTAATGCCAAATTACGTTGGCCGATCCCTGATGAAGTACACAGTGTGGTAGGAAAAACGTTAGAAAAAATAGAGCGTCGTTCAAAATATCTATTATTGAGGTTTTCTAACGGCACCTTATTACTGCATTTAGGCATGTCAGGCTCGGTGCGTATTTTAGAGCAAGATACTCCCGACATTAAACATGATCATTTTGAAATGCTGTTCGAAAACGGCAAAATGTTGCGACTTAATGATCCTCGCCGTTTCGGCGCGGTACTTTGGTTTCCCCAACATCAAGATTTGCAGGGCTTACTAACCAAATTAGGCCCAGAGCCGCTGACCGATGATTTTGCTTACGGACATTTGTTTGCTAAAGCTGGCAATCGGAAAGTGCCCATTAAGACTTTTTTAATGGATAACCATGTTGTGGTGGGGGTCGGTAATATTTATGCTAATGAAGCCTTATTTATTGCCAGTATTCACCCTGCAACGTTAGTGAATAGCATTAGTGAAGAGAAGTATAATCAGCTGACCGATATTATTAAGCAGGTTTTAGCCGCCGCTATTGCACAAGGCGGCACAACGTTAAAAGATTTTACCCAAGCTGATGGTAAGCCGGGTTATTTCGCGCAAAAATTATTTGTTTACGGCCGAGCAGGTGAAAAATGTGATGGTTGTCAAAGTGTTTTAGAAGAAATCCGTCAATCTAATCGCAGTTCAGTGTTTTGCCCACAATGTCAGCTCATGCCGAAAGCCACACCTCAGCAAAAATCGCGCTCGAAAAAGACCACGGTTAAGAAAAAAGTGCTTAAAAAGTAAATGATAGATCGCGACAGTGGTCGCGTTATTTTTATCAGTATAGAGAATTCAGCGTTTGCACTGCTTAATTTAAGTCGCTTATTTTGTAGAGATAAATAGGCGATTTATAAAAGTCATCTAAAACAATTTTTTTATCGGCTTTGACTGAAGGTAAAGCAAAATTATTGCTGATCAAAAAGGCGATATTCGGCTGTTGTTGTTTGAGTTTATCCGCTATTTTTATCATGGCTTCAGGGTATAAATAGCAAACAATAACCGATGCTGCAGGTAGATTTTCGTGATAAAAGTTTTTTCTGTGTAGACGCAAATTTTTTAAGCCCAAGGCTTTTTTCAGTATTATCGAAATCAGCCAAGGTAATAACGATAATTCATAACCTATAACTTGTCTTTCTGGTGTACGTTTTGCTAATGGAATGACAAAGTTACCCCAGCCACTACCTAAGTCGATGATAGCGCCAGTACCGGTTTCATCAATTAATCTCAGCATAACTTGATAAGCTTTTTTTGAGCTTGGCATCGGCGATATACCTAGCCTTATCGTACTGTAAATGAGCGATAGCGCGATGAATGCCGTGCTAATAACCAATAAAATATCAAATATGTTCAGACATAACTCCAAAAGTAAGTATGCTAGCAATTATCACGCGTAGATTAACGTTAAGGCTTGAGTAAACTCGCTGTTACGAAATAATTGAGTCTAAGAGGAATGCTCCCATTTCCCGACAATATTAAGATCTTCGGCTTAATAAGGCGAGAATAATTGTCGATTAACGCTAGGTTTAGAAAGCTAAAGCTATTTACTCTATGGTATTCACTGTATACTGAGTTTTTTAAGTCTGATGGTTAGATTGAGGTGAATATTACGGTAAGTGTTCGTGATATCGTCAACTAACCCTATTATGAGCCAAACAATCGCATGAAACCCTACGCAAATATTGCCGAACTAATTGCCAGCTTAGAATCTGAAATACGATCATTGACTGAAGAGATTACTACTTTAAAAGAGCAACCACAAAGCTTTAATGAACAAGTTATTTTTAAGTACATTGATACCTGCAGTACAGGTAAAACAAAAGATTTTGTGCGAGCATTAGGGGTTAAATCAGAGCGTGGTTCATTTTTTTCATCAGGTGATGTTAGTAAGTTAATCAAAGATGGTGCCGATGATATTTCACCACAGTTACTTGCTATAGCACGCAAAGTGGCGAGTATGAAAAACAAACATGGTAAGCATCATTAATATTTAAAGTGATATTTATTTTAAGCTAACGCGACAAAATTCAAATTCTAATATTGTAATGGTGATAGCACATTAGAATTATATTTTTCACCGAAGATAAGAGAATAATATGAGTAAAGGTATAGTTAAATGGTTTAATGCCGATAAAGGTTTCGGGTTCATTTCTCCAGAAGACGGCAGCAAAGATTTGTTTGTTCATCATTCTGAAATTCAATCAGGTGGCGAATACGCAACATTGGCTGATGGCCAAGCGGTTGAATTTGAAGTCGGTCAAGGCCAGAAAGGTCCATGTGCAAATAAAGTTGTAGCTGTTTAAGCAATTAGCACAGATTTTATATAAACGAGTGTACTTTGTGCACTCGTTTTTTTATCAGCCTGAAATGATAAAGCTTGCTTTTATCAACGATCCTGACAATGAAAAATTGTTCTGAAATCAATCACCTTTCGATTTTTTTTGCATACTATTTTCAAGTGCTTGCTTAACAATAGGGTGAACAAATTGCCCCACATCGCCGTTATGTAAGGCAACTTCTTTTACTAAGGTGGAAGAAATAAACGAATTCTTTTCCGCAGGGGTTAAAAATACTGACTCTAAATCCGGCGCTAAACGACGATTCATGTTCGCTAATTGAAACTCATAGTCAAAATCAGAAACCGCACGTAAACCACGAATAAGTACTTGTGCTTTGTGCTCGCGAGCAAAATCTATCAGTAAGCCACTAAAGCCAACTATCGTAACATTCGGTAAATGTTGCGTGACTTCTTCTAATAAAGTAACTCGTTGTGCTAAGTCAAAATGTGGCTTTTTACTTGGACTAGCAGCGATACCTACAACGACCTCACTAAATAAGCGACTAGCACGCTCGATTAAATCGGCATGACCATTAGTGACAGGATCAAAGGTACCTGGATAAATTGCTTTTACTGACATAATTTTAGCGCTTTCAATAGTGTAAAAATCTTATTGTAAATGCCAAGCAGTCTAATTTCAAAGCTATCTTACTTCATTGCTTGCTGTTGCAGTGTTGCCAGCATGGCGGTCATTTGGTCATTGATCATGTTTAGTGCTTTGTATGGTCGGATCATGACTTTAAATTCGGTAATTTTTCCGTCTTCATTCCACGTGATCATATCAATGCCATTGATATCGATACCGTCGATGTTCAAGGAAAACTCTAATACGGCAGCATTATCAGCGGTAAACTCCCGATCGTAGTTGAAACTGCCATTTAAAAAAGTATGAAAAGCTGCGGTTAAATACATGCTGACCATCTGCTTGCCTTGTATTGGCGTATGAATAACCGGTGAAAACAAGGTTACGTTGTCTGCAAGCAACGTTGACACTTGCTCGACTTGTTTGTTTTGTATCATGGTGTGCCAATTGTTAAGCATTTTATCGTCCTTTTGATTGATTTTTATTCACTGTTAGCTAAGATGCCGTCAAATCTGACAGCTGTCAATATTAATGTTACTTAAAGTATTTACTCGAAATACTTTAATGTTAGTTAATTTTGATAGTATGATGGGAAAATCTATGTCGACTAATACAAGAAGTAGTATCAATGAAAACTAGGGATAAAATAATTCAAGCCAGCATTGCATTATTTAATGAACAGGGAGAACGTAATGTTACCACTAACCACATTGCTGCCGATCTTGGTATCAGCCCAGGTAACCTCTATTACCACTTTCGCAATAAAGAAGACATTATCCTGTCAATATACGAGGAGTATGCGCGTAACTTATTGATCGATACTATGCCGGAAGTTAGTCCTGACGTGAAACCACTCGATGCGATTATTTTATATATGGATGCGGTGTTTCAGACCTTAATGAAGTTTCGTTTTTTCTACAGTAATTTACCGGTACTGTTGGCGAAAAATCCTTTGCTGCACGATAAGTATGTTGAAGTACAGGACTTTATTGCACAACGCGTGAGTGAGTTATTACTATCGCTACGTGACGCTAATATGATGGAGTTTTTAGATGAAGACTTACCTGATATTGTGAGTATTTTACGCTTAGTGAATACCTTTTGGCTAAGCTTCTATCAAACGCAAAATAATGAAAATGAAATTAACGACGCCGTATTCTATCAAGGCGTACTGAAAATTTTAGTGATTATCCAACCATATATCAGTGACTCTGCAAAAGAAGAGTTTTTAGAGGCACGAGCAATGTATCGTCAACGCTGTCAAGATAGCTTAGTAGCTGTATAAATAACTTTACAATCAAAAAGTTAAGTTTATTTGCAAGAAATTAAACTTTATGACTGGTAACCGTTTAATAGCGCTTGCCAGTTTTTTTCAGTCCAGTAAAAATTAGTCATTCTCTGTTGTTCTTTTCGAAATGATCTCAGTAACCTGGCCATATTATCTTCCGGCCATTTACTTTGCTTTGCTCTGTGCTCACCTTGATCAAAGTCGATCAACCAAACCTTATTATTACCATCAATCAAAATGTTATGAGCATTCAAATCATGATGATAAATTCCCTGTTGGTGAAATGATTTAATTACTTTGCCTATTTGCTGCCAAAGTAGGTCAGTAATTGTTGTTGTGCTAAGCACAGCGACTAAATCCTGAGCATTTTCGATACGTGATGACAATAAGTCAGCACGATAAAATAAACCTTGCCTAATAACACGAAAAGCGACAGGTTTTGGTGCTGGTAAGCCTAATGCACGCATTGACGTTAACAAGGTAAATTCTCGAGCCGCGCGGGTATTTTTGTATCCGGTAAATAAATATTGATCATTAACCACTTTGCCAATTAAGCCACCGCGGTAATAATGGCGTAAGACCCAATTGCGTTCAATGTTTTCGGCGTTTTCTGTGGCGATAAACCACGTGGTGCCGCGCCCTTGCGCACTGCCAACAATGGCATTTTTCTCTTGCCAATAATCACTGTTAAGCATTTCAGGTAAAAAGCTGGTTATTTCATCGCTGTCATATTGACAATAAATATTGCCTTGTTGAAAAGTTTTTTCGTGACAGGGTTTTACAATTGCGGGCTGGTTCAAGATAATAGGCCTATATTATATTTCTGCTCCTATTGTGGTGAATCCTTTATGCTGGGTCAATTATCTGCTCCGAAAAATTTATGTTTATTGCGATTATCAGCCATTGGTGACGTATGTCATGCTGTAGCTATGGTGCAAAATATCCAACGACAATGGCCAAATACCAAGATCACTTGGGTGATAGGTAAAATAGAAGCCAGTTTGTTGCTTGGTATGGAAGGCGTTGAATTTGTTATTTTTGATAAGAAAGCCGGTTTAAAAGCTTATCGTGATCTTCGAGAAAAGCTTAAAGGCCAACAATTTGATATTTTATTGCATATGCAAGTCGCATTGCGTGCCAGTCTTGCAAGTTTATGTATTCCGGCAAAAATAAAAATTGGTTTTGATAGTCAACGTGCGAAAGAAGCACAAGGGTTATTTACCAATAAAAAAATTGCTGCACAAGCTCAACCTCATGTCTTGGATGGCTTTATGGGTTTTGCCGAAGCGCTCGGCTTAGCCGTAACCGAGCCATTATGGCATATGCCATTGACCGATAGTGAACAGCTATGGGCGAGTGAAAAACTTAGTGCAGAAAATGCTGCCGGTAAACCGATTGCGGTTATTTGTCCGGCAGCCAGCAAAGCTGAACGCAATTGGCATGCTGAAGGTTATTCGCAAGCGGCTGAACATTTAAATGCCCGTGGCTTTAAGGTCGTAATTTGTGGTGGACCAACCACCATGGAAAAATTACTTGCTGAAGCGATAATTAGCCGGAGCGACTTTAGTCAGGGCGCTAATGAAATACAAAATTTGGTTGGGCAAACGAGCTTGAAGCAACTGTTGGCAGTATTAAAGCTTGCTCACCTTGTGGTGGCACCTGATACTGGTCCTGCTCATATGGCGGTGACGGTAGAAACACCGGTTGTTGGCTTATATGCTCACAGTAACCCTAAGCGTACTGGTCCGTATTTATATCCTCAGTATGTGGTTAGTGCTTATGAATCAGCGATACAGCGACAGTATAAAAAAACCGCTGAACAAGTGCCTTGGGGAACTCGCGCTAAAGGTAAAGACTTGATGATGCAGATCAGTATTGCTGACGTGAAAAGAACTATCGACCGCGTTATTCATGATAACTATAGCGAGTTATTATAAGCCAGCAAAAGGAATAGGCGTGAAAAAATATGTTACCGGATTTTTATTTTCTCAAGATACTAACCAGATTGTCCTGATTAAAAAAATAAATCCGCAATGGCAGCGCGGTTTATTTAATGGCATTGGCGGAAAAGTTGAAGCGAATGAAACTTCGATTGATGCGATGGTAAGAGAATGCGCTGAAGAAACTGGAGTAATAACGCAACCAGTCGATTGGCAATACTTTGCTAACGTATTTCGTCCCAATGGCTATGATGTTGATCTCTATTTTGCGCGCACTGATTTAGCGTTAAGTGCTAAAACCATGGAAGCAGAAGAAATACATATTATGAAAGTATCGGCAATACCGAAAAATATCATTCCGAATTTACAATGGCTAATCCCGCTGGCATTAGATAACCAAGCTGACTTTTCTACGCCTGTTTTTATCAAAGAAATAGCACAAGAGCGCTTAAAAGCCTAAGCCGCTTTATCTCAATAATTTTGGCTTTTACTATAAATGTCATCCTTTTTTACTCCTTAATAAAGCAGCTTAATGTGATTAAAAGTAACAAACTACACAAAATAATTGGTCTGATTTTAGTCTTACCTATGTTGGGATGGACAATCACCGGTATGATATTTTTTATCAAACCCGGCTATCAGGCTGCCTATGAGTCACTGGCAATTAAAACCTATCCATTGAACGATTCGTTTATGATCAGTCCAAAAAGTGACTGGCAAAAAGTCAGCTTAGTGAACACCATTTTAGGTAAGCATTTATTAGTAAAAACAACAGATAAAACCATGCACTTAGCGCCAGAATCGCTAGTGGATCAAGCGCCACCATCCGAGCAAGCATTTAAAATATTATTGCGGGATGCTTTTAATGGCAGTGACAGGTACGGTGATATAGTCAGCGTTAATGGCTTGTCGGCAAAAACAAGCACAGGTGTTGAGATAAAACTTGATTGGAAGAACCTTAGCTTAAGCCAAAAAGGTCAAGATACTGAGTTGATTAATTTGCTGTACAAAATTCACTATTTACAATGGACAGGCCATAAGGTACTTGATCAGTGTCTAGGTATTTTAGGTCTGATACTATTGATCACGCTAACGGTTTTAGGTGTTAGGTTATATGTTAAAAAACGCGTTTAAACATGGTAAATGTTAAGTTTATACGCGTAATAATGTTTGTAGAGCCGTTAATGAATGGGCGGTTGCGCCTTGGTTTGCTAGTACAACTTTATAGCCATTTTCACCCACGCGTTGTGCGCTGTTTTCATGGGTAAATAAAGCCAGCACTTCATCTGCTAAAGTTTGCGGCATATTTTCATTCTCAGCAATTTGCACTATAGCTTGCTCAGACTTTAGCTGTAGTAAAATTTCACTAAAATTGCTCATATTTGGGCCAACGATCACTGGTTTTTTAAATAAAGCCGGTTCTAATGGGTTGTGGCCGCCAATATCGCTAAAGCTTCCCCCCATAGTCACAACGTCGGCTAGAGCGCATGTTGCTAGTAACTCACCTAAAGTATCGATGATCCAAACATCTGTTTGTAGGGTTACAAGATGTTGCTCACTACGCTTAAGTAGGGGGTATCCAGCTATTTGTGCTAGCTTAGCAACTTGTTCAAAGCGTTCAGGGTGGCGAGGTACTATGATCAGTAATGCATCAGGTTGTTGCTGTTTTATTTGCTCAAATGCCTGTAATGCTAATGCTTCGTCGCCGGGGTGGGTGCTAGCAATTAGCCATACTTTACGTTGCTGGGTTATTAAAGCTGCTAGTTCTTGTTGTTTAGCCGCAACGTCATTATTAACGCTGATATCAAACTTCAGATTACCTGATAATTCACACTGTTCAGGGTTTGCGCCCATGGTGAGATAATTGTCTTGATTAACTTGGCTCTGCGTTAATATTTTGTCAAAACGTTGAATCGTTGGCATGATCAACCAAGCAAGTTTTTGGTAGCTACGCATCGATTTTTCTGATAATCGTCCGTTGATCAAGAGTAATTTTATTTGCTGCTTTTGACATTGAGCGATAACATTTGGCCATAACTCAGTTTCCATAAAAATCATCGCTTTAGGCTTTAAACGCTTTAAAAATAATTGCGTAGAAAAAATATTATCCAGTGGCAAATAGCAATGCTGCACCTTATCAGCAAATAATTTTTTTACCTGTGCTGACCCGGTTGGCGTAAATGTTGTTACCGTGATCGGTAAATTAGCATAATTATTAAGTAGTTTAGTGATAAAAGGCTTTAAGGCGATCACTTCACCGACGCTGGCGGCATGAATAATAATACCGCCGGTTTGCAGTGCGGTTGAAATAAATCCAAGTCGCTCCAAAAAGCGTTGGCGATAAGCTTGATGATTAATCGAGCGCAGCAATAACACCACCAACAGTAAGGGTGTTAACAGTAAGAATAATAAGCGGTATAACACTAAAGCAAGAATAAAGCGCACTTAACAAGCTCAAAAATCAGCAATCAATGTTGCAGAGTATACCTAATAAGTTGCGTAAAAAATCAAGCAAGATATAAAATAGTTAGGGGCTGTTGATCGTTCGAGATTGTTTTTGCAGCGAATTGTTGGGATTTATACAAGGCAGAGCCTTTGTCATGTGGCCATTGAACAAACGGTAGCGATAACGGAAACGGATGAATTTAAGCCCTCGGTGCGGCTTATTCTTGGCTCACCAAATGCTAGAGGTGCGATGTTTTGCATGATTGTCAGCATTCAGCCACCAATTATCAACCACTCTAGGCTCCAAGAGTACTAGCTAGCGCTCAAATATAGTATCAAGGATGATCGAGGAGTTAGTTCTAGCAACCCCTTCAAGTGAGCACACCATATTCAGTACTTCACTGAGTTTTTCCAGGGTAGCGGCTTGTATAGTGACTAATAAATCATACTCACCACTGATAGAGTAAATATGGCTAATTTGATGAACTTTTCTCAAGGCTAAGCAGATGGTTTTTCTAAGGTTAGGGTTTACTTTTAATGACACATTCGAAGAAATTAATCCACTCGTATACTCACTACCTAAAACCACACTATAGCCTTCGATAACATTATTGTTTTCGAGCTTATTGAGTCGGTTCTGTATTGCGGTTCTAGAAACACCGGTGGCCCTTGCCATATCAGAGACACTCGCGCGGGCATTGAGGCGTAATATAGATAATAACTCTTCATCTTTTTCGGTTAACAACAAGTGATAGTCCTGAGGGGCATTAGGCAAAAAAACACCTAATATATTACACTTTGACACATCTACATGTCAATTTGACTATTAAAAATGACAAATTAATAAGTAATGTCACTTTTCTTGTTAAGTCGTCTAGGCTGATAATACGATGATTGCAAGACTCTTACTTTTTAAGGAATTACCGTGACCGATTCTGCTAGCACTAATAACTTTTATGACCATTTAACTGCGCAAATAAATCAAGTTAAAGAAGAGGGTTTATATAAAGCTGAACGTATAATCACTACCGCCCAACAACCACAAATAGCAGTTAACACCGGTGAAGATGTGGTGAATTTTTGTGCCAATAACTATTTAGGTTTAGCCAATCACCCAAGCTTAATCGCTGCGGCTAAAGAAGGTTTAGATGAGCACGGTTTTGGTATGGCGTCAGTACGTTTTATTTGTGGTACACAAGACATTCATAAAACCTTAGAGCAAAAGTTAAGTACTTTTTTAGGTATGGAAGATACCATTTTATATTCCTCTTGTTTTGACGCTAATGCGGGTTTATTTGAAACCTTACTCGGCCCTGAAGATGCCATTATTTCTGACTCTTTAAACCATGCATCAATTATTGATGGTGTGCGCTTATGTAAAGCCAAGCGTTTTCGTTATGCCAATAATGATGCCGCAGAACTTGAAGCGCGCTTAATTGAAGCGGATGAAGCTGGTGCACGTTTTAAGCTAATTGCTACTGACGGCGTATTCTCAATGGACGGTGTTATTGCCAACTTAAAAGCGGTTTGTGATCTAGCCGATAAATACAATGCTATGGTGATGGTTGATGATTCACATGCCGTTGGTTTTGTTGGCGAACAAGGTCGTGGTAGCCATGAATATTGTGATGTTATGGGGCGTGTGGATATTATTACCGGTACCTTAGGTAAAGCGATGGGTGGCGCCTCAGGTGGTTATACTGCCGCTAAAAAAGAAGTAGTTGAATGGCTACGTCAACGTTCACGTCCTTACTTATTTTCTAATTCTTTAGCGCCTGCGATTGTAAATGCCTCAATCAAAGTGATTGATTTATTAGCTGAAGGTGACGAACTGCGTAAAACCTTAAAAGACAACGCGGCATATTTTAGAACACAAATGGAAGCCGCTGGTTTTACTTGTGCTGGTGCTGACCATGCCATTGTGCCAGTGATGTTAGGTGATGCGAAAGTGGCCAGTGCTATGGCGGAACGTTTATTAGCTGAAGGTATTTATGTTATTGGTTTCTCATTTCCCGTCGTACCAAAAGGCCAAGCCCGTATTCGTACACAAATTTCTGCCGCGCACACTAAAGCTGAATTGGATAAAGCCATTGAAGCCTTTATTCGTATCGGTAAAGAAATGAAAGTAATTGAGGGTTAACGATGAAAGCTTTAGCAAAATTAAAAGCCGAACCGGGCATTTGGATGACCGACTCACCTAAGCCTGAGTTAGGACATAATGATCTGTTAATCAAAATTAAAAAAACCGCTATTTGTGGTACTGATATTCATATATATAACTGGGATGAATGGTCACAGAAAACTATTCCGGTACCTATGGTTGTGGGTCATGAGTATGCGGGCGAAGTGGTTGGTATTGGTCAAGAGGTTCGTGGTTTTACCTTAGGTGACCGCGTTTCTGGTGAAGGGCATATTACCTGTGGTCATTGTCGTAACTGTCGTGGTGGTCGTACACATTTATGTCGTAACACCGTTGGTGTTGGCGTTAATCGTGAAGGTTCATTTGCTGAGTATTTGGTGATCCCAGCTTTCAATGCGTTTAAATTACCCGATGAAGTTTCAGATGATTTGGCGGCTATTTTTGACCCGTTCGGCAATGCTGTTCATACCGCTTTATCGTTTGATTTAGTCGGTGAAGACGTTTTGATCACCGGTGCGGGTCCTATTGGTATTATGGCGGCAGCCGTGGCAAAGCATGTTGGTGCTCGCCATGTGGTGATTACTGACGTTAATGAATACCGTCTAGACCTTGCTCGTCAAATGGGCGCAACGCGCGCGGTCGACGTTAGTAAAGAAAAATTAACCGAGGTGATGGCTGATTTAGGCATGACTGAAGGTTTTGATGTCGGTATGGAAATGTCAGGCGTGCCATCGGCATTTACCGATATGTTGGCCAATATGAACAATGGCGGAAAAATTGCCATGCTCGGTATTCCTGGTCAAGATATGGCAATTGATTGGAGTCAAATTATTTTTAAAGGTTTAACCATTAAAGGTATTTATGGCCGTGAAATGTTTGAAACTTGGTACAAAATGGCGAGTTTGATCCAATCTGGCCTAGATTTAACGCCAATTATCACTCATCACTTTAATGTTGATGATTTTCAGCAAGGTTTTGATATCATGCGTTCAGGACAATCAGGTAAAGTTATCTTAAATTGGGAATAATGAATAATGGCAAGTAGTGAAGAAAGTTTTAAACATATGCAAATCAGCGAACTGCATAAGGTATTAGCTGATGAATCACATGTAGTTGTTGATATTCGTGATCCTGCTTCGTTTCAATCAGGGCATATTCCAAATGCTATTCATTTAAGTAATGAAAGTTTAGCTGATTTTTTACGCGATGCTGATTTTGATGCTCCTGTAGTGGTTTGTTGTTACCACGGTATTTCAAGCCAACAGGCGGCGCAATTTTTGATCAGTCAAGATTTCACTGAAGTATACTCGCTTGATGGTGGCTTTACTGATTGGCAGTTACAGCATCCGGATGTTGTAACCTGTTAATGCCAAACACTGACTTACGGCCACTAGTAAAAGTAACGCAACATAGTATTGCGTTACTTTTTTGTGATTACCTGAAAACCTTACAGGTTCAAACGCTAGTTGAAAAAGCAGCTGATGGCTTTGTTATTTATTGTCAGCAAGACAAATACGACTTCGCACAGCAAGAATTTGCACAATTTATTAATCAACCTGAGCAAGCTAAGTACCAACAAGCGGCTTGGCAAAATGGTGATGTAACTGAGGTTAGTTCAAGTTTTCCCACGTTAATGAGTAGCTTTAAAAGTCAATTTTTTTCACATGCAGGAGTCGTGACTTTAGTTGTTTTTGCTGCGTGTTGGCTAGTGTTCCTTGCCAGTAACTTCGGTTGGGGTAATGTTGTCTTTCAGCATTTACAATTCTATCCACAACTCAGTGTTGATGTGGTACTAGCAGCACCTCACCGTTTATTAGGGCCCGCTTTTTTCCATTTTTCATGGTTACATATTGTCTTTAATACCATGTGGTGGTGGCAGTTGGGTGGGTCGATAGAACAGGTAAGCGGAAAGTTTAGCTTATTGAATTTGTTAGTGGTTTCTGCGGTTGTATCTAATGTTGGCCAGTTTATGGTTGACGGCCCTAATTTTGGTGGTTTATCGGGTGTAGTATACGCACTGGTTGGCTATGTTTGGTGGATAGGCTGGCTAATGCCTGAAAAAGGCCTGTCATTGTCAAAACCTATTATCGGCTTTATGTTGTTTTGGTTGTTACTCGGCTATACCAGTTTAATGCCGATTAATGTTGCTAATACGGCTCATCTACTCGGTTTAGTTAGTGGTTGTGTATTGGCTTTTTTGCAGGTTTTAAAGACAAAAAAACACACTCTTTAGTCATACTGAGTGTGTTCTAAACTCGCTAATGTAGTGCTAAGTTGTATAATTAAAGCGCTTAATTATCTAACCATTGGGTAAATAAAAGCTTTTTAATTAGAGGTTTGCCGGTTTCTTTTTCCAATAATTGTTTAACTTTTTCTTCGCATAATCGTTGTATTTCATGACGGCCATTGATCGATTTTACTTTTGACTCAGGTTGCTGGCCAATAATATTAATAATGGCATCACGCAATAGTGGCGCATGATGCTCAACAACATCATAATTTGAAGCGTCTTCAATCATGAGCTCTACAGATAGGCGCACGTAACCCATTTTTTTCTTCACTGCTACGTAATTGGTCACAATAGAAGGTTCAAAGCCAAAGTAAGCATAATCAGCCGCTTTAGCCAAAGGTGAACTCAGCAGTACCAACATTAAAATAATGGATGTTTTCATACATTAGAACTCAAATTAGGACGTTAGTTAAAGATGTTGATGATAGTAAATGATAACGCGAATTTTGATCAAGCGCTGAATTATTTAGTAATTTTTAAAGTACGGATGTTTTTATGAAAAATTCAGCTTTATTTATAATCTGCTAATCGTCGGTTATTGCACGCAGTAAGCTGTATTTTTGTCATGCTAAACGCTATCATAGCTCGTTTTTCGTTAAATAGTTTTCAGGTATGACAACAGAACATTTATTATTTCCCGTGCAAATGCTCACAAATTGGCACTCGCCAGACACCTATACTCTTCCCAACAACCTAGGTGATTGGTTACTTGATCCCAGTTCATTAACGGCACGTTTAAAAGCGCTTTGCCAAGACTTTCGTGTGGAAGTGCTCGGACAAAAAATTATCGCTTGTGATGCCGCCGAGGCCAATGATGATATCGTCGCCGGTGAGCAAGTTTTGATACGAGAAGTATTATTGTATTGTGATGATATTCCACAAGTGTTTGCGCGTAGCTTATTACCGCTCAGTTCTTTAACCGGTGCGCAGCAGCAATTAGCTCACTTAGGGACACAGTCTTTAGGGCAGGTGTTGTTTAATCACCCTGACTTGTTGCGTAAAAAAATTGAAGTAACAGCATTTAATGCACAATCCAGCGTTGCTAATTTGGTTAATTACTTAGCAATAGCAGAAAATCAACAACCGCTATGGGGTCGACGTTCGATATTTGTTTTGGATGCTAAGCCGCTGATGGTGGCAGAAGTCTTTTTGCCCGGTGCGATGGCATATCAAAAATAAAAGGGCATTACCTTGAGTGAGTTAACGAAAAAGCTAACGGCGATTAAACAAATTACCCGCATGAATAAGCCCATTGGTACCTATTTGTTGTTATGGCCAACGTACTGGGCGTTATGGATAGCTTCTGATGGCTGGCCTTCGTTACATCTGCTGTTGGTGTTTAGCTTAGGTGTGTTTTTTATGCGCAGTGCTGGCTGTATTATTAATGATTATGCTGACCGACAAATCGATGGGGCAGTCAAACGTACGCAAAATCGTCCTTTAGTAACCGGGGTATTGTCAAGTAGTGAAGCTTTACAGTTATTTGCTAGCTTTATTCTCTTGGCTTTTGCTTTAGTGTTGACTTTAAGCAATTATACTATTGTGCTGTCTTTTGTTGCGGTGTTATTAGCTGCGAGCTACCCGTTTATGAAACGTATTACCCATTTTCCACAGGTGGTACTAGGTGCGGCGTTTAGCTGGGGTATGATAATGGCCTTTGCCCAAGAGCAAGGTCAAATACCACTAGCAGCATGGTTATTATTTGCTGCTAACGTATTATGGACTATTGCTTACGATACTATGTATGCCATGGTTGATCGTGATGATGACCTAAGAATTGGTGTTAAGTCGACAGCGATTATTTTTGGCGAAAGTGATAAACGTATTATTATGTTTTTGCAGCTAATGACCTTAGCTTTATTGTTCACTGTCGGTGACATATTGGCGTTTGGTTGGCCTTATCAGTTGTCATTAGTGATAGCGGCAGGATTTTTTTGTTATCAACAAATACTAATTTCTGGACGTGACCGTGAGCGTTGTTTTCAAGCCTTTTTGAATAACCACTATGTTGGCTTAGTTGTTTTTGTTGGTGTTACGGTGGAATACTTATAAATTTTTCTGAGCAAAATAACAGCATATCTGCTGCTCATACCAATTCTACTAAGTGGGAACAAACTTAATAGACTTGGTATAATTAACAAGCAGTAAATACTTATCTCAGTAAGGTATTAACGAATAATACTTTGTAATACTTCAATATCGACTAAATTACTGACTGAGCTTTTCAATAGGCCTAAAGTGCTGCTGTCGACTAACTTATCGTTATCATCTAAGACGATATAACCCTGCTCTTTCATCGCTAGAATTAAAGTCGATTGGGCTTTTTTATCAATAAACTCAGGGGCATTGATATTATTGAGTACCGATAGTCGCTGGGCAATGGCAACCACTTTTTCATCTAACTCTGATTTCTTAATCGGCGCCAATTGGCTCAGCAATGAAGTGATAATGGCAAAGCGTTGCATGGTTTCGTTCACGCACTCGGCAATTAAGCGAACTTTCGCACGTGTTTCATCATCTGGGCTAAGTGACCAAAAGCCGGCTTTGCTTTGTTTAGCAATATTTTGTTCAGTTAAGAACTGACAAACAGCTTTGACTTGTTGCTCAACATCTTCAGCCGATTGCCATAAAAACAAGTCAGTTTTAAGTAGCTGCACTAAACGTTGAATTTGGCCAAGTAAGTCATCTTGGCTAATTTTTGCGTTACGCTCTAATAAACGACACACCAATGACGGTAATATAAAGGTGTGGAGGATGTTATTGCGATAGTAGCGTAACTCTAGAATTGCACTGTCGGTTAATGAAATAATGTCACCAAAACTGTCTTGATTAATCGTTACTTTATTGAGCAAAATTACGTGAGCTAATAATTGCGCTCCAGTTTCAGTCGGGATGGTTAATTCGCTATGGTATGGCGCCGCTCTTTGCATGTCCAAGAAGAAATCAAGTTGGCTAATTAATTCTGCTTTGGTTAAGGCTTTGTTTTCAGTTGCATGTAAAATCAGTGACACTAAAGCGACACCATTTAATGCTGCACATTGGTTGATTGAGGTCATGACTTGTTGTGCGAGTATATTAACACTGGGCGTTAGCCACTTTGGCTTTTGAGGATCTATCGGATCTATATCTTGCTTCCAATCAGGTACCTGGTGGCTTAAAAATTGATTAATATTAATTGGCTCGCCAAAGTTTACGTAACCTTTGCCGTAATTTCGTAAGTTGCGTATGGCTTTAATAACGCCAAATATGGACTCACCTTTCTTTTGGCTGCCACTCAATTCTTTATGGTATGTGCCTACTTCCATCACATGTTCATAGCCAAGATAAACCGGCACTAAGGTTAATGGTCGATCAATGCCGCGCAATAAACTTTGAATGGTCATAGCGAGCATGCCTGTTTTCGGCGCAAGTAATCTGCCGGTTCTACTACGGCCACCTTCTGAATAGTATTTTACCGAATAACCACGCTCAAACAGTAAGCTTAAATATTCACGAAAAATAGTGGAATAAAGGCGATTGCCTTTAAAGCTACGACGAATGAAAAATGCCCCCGCTTTTCTAAAAATTGGACCTGCAGGCCAGAAGTTTAAATTAATACCCGCGGCAATCCGGGGGGTTACTAGACCTTGCTGAAAAATAACATAGGTGAGTAATAAATAATCCATATGGCTGCGATGACAAGGCACATAGATTATTTCGTGGCCTTCTTGAGCTAAGTTTCTTAAGCGTTCTGCTTGATGAACTTCGATGCCGTTATAGAGGCGATTCCATAACCAGCCCAGTATGCGCTCGCCAAAACGTACGGTGACATCACGATAATCACCGGCGATCTCATCCATTATCGCTAATGCTTGCTTTTTCACTTGTGCTTCAGGAATATCTTTATTTTTTGCTTCTTCGCTGATCAAGCGCTTAATGGCAGGGTTAACCATTAAATGATCGAACATTTGCTGGCGATGCATCAATCTTGGACCTGTTGCCGCTATGATTTGACGATGGAAGTGAAAACGGGCAATACGCATTAATTTTTTTGCACTGGCTTCGTCGCTACCATGTTTATCAGCCATATGGCGAAATGAAATAGCTTCACTAAAGCGCACCATCGTATGGCGGCCTAAAAATAAGACGATAAAAAATTTGCGTAACCAAGTTGGCGACTCTTGATCCGTTAATAGGGCGCCAACATTAGTATTATTTTTTTCTTTTGTTGGTGTACGGCCCCAAATAACATTGGCAGGGATAAGTTGAGCATCAAGCTGTTCATTTTTTGCATGGGCATTAAGTAACTCGAAGCCTTGTGCTATCGCGGTGGTTTTTTGCGGTTTGCGCCAATGAAATAATGCCGTCGGTTTTTCTAAAAATAGCAGTCGAGATAAGATTTGTCCGTCAACATTCACCTCTGATAACGGATCAGGCAAGTCAGCTTTTTTACAGGCAGTACGTAATGATAAAACATCACTGGCTGACTGGTGACGTAAAACATAAAATACTGGTTGCTCAGCCTTGAGTTTTTTGGCATTAATTATTTCGTCGGCAACAACTTTGCAACGCACTAATAACATTACGGGTAAGCGTAATAATAAATAAAATAATTTACGAATAGCTAACATCTTGTTTTTCTCAACTTTATTTGACCGGTTATTATAACACTTAGCTTAAAACTTGTCTCTTATGCTCATTGAATTAATCACTACGTAAAATGCAGGTTTTGCCGATGAAATTATCATAGCCATTGTAATGGGTTTCTTCTCGTTCAGTGATACTTAATCACTTTGATATCATTATCTCTGAGATTTAGCGCTTATTTTTATCACTAACTTTGCTTGCGCTATTTAATGTGACTAAAGTCTGTGCCAGCATGAAAATACAGCATGCATAGCCAAATTGTTTGACTATATTGTTATGATACTTCAAGCTGAATTTCTGCATCTTCAAGTGTCATGGTTATAGATACACTATGGTTTCTGTTAATCAAAAGGATTTTTATGCAAGCAAGTGAACAACGACCTAAAATTGCCATATTTGTAGATATTCAAAATATTTACTACACCACACGAGATACTTTTCAACAGCAATTTAACTATCGCAATTTTTGGCAACAAATCAGCCAACAAGGTGATATTGTTTTGGCTAACGCTTATGCAATACAACGTAGTGACGACCAACAGCATAAATTTCAAAAAGCCTTAAAACATATAGGTTTTAACGTTAAACTCAAACCTTTTATTCAGCGTCGTGATGGCTCGGCAAAAGGCGATTGGGACGTCGGTATCGCTGTAGATGTTATGGAAACCGCACCTGAGGTTGATATTGTTATTTTATTGTCGGGTGATGGCGATTTTGACTTGTTACTGAGAAAAGTCAGGTCACGCGACGGTGTTAAAACTCATGTCTATGGCGTGACGGCGCTGACTGCTCAGGCATTAATTAATGCGGCTGATGAGTTCTTTCCTATTGAGCAACATTTATTGTTGTAGTGGTGAAATTTTTGCGTAAGTACTGATGGGTGAAAATATAATTTTGCCGGTAGTTTGAGCTAAATTTGTAATTCTTGTTTGAGCTTAGTATTGTACTAAATAAAGTCGATATAAAAATAATTATAAACGAGGGATCACCATGTCAGTAGAAGCTTTATATAAAGTTATTTTATACCCATTTATTAATGAGTCACTTGCCAGTTTAAAAGCCATGACTAACTTAGTTGGCGAGGCTGGTGAAGCCTTTGTCGATAATGTTGATGAATTTCGCTTTAAAGGTTACGCGGTATGCTCTGAAGTTACTGGAGGCTTAGATGGTGTGATTATGATGCATCACTATCCTGAGACGGCAATCGCTATTGGTAACTCTGTTTGTGAAAATATGTTTGAAGAAAAATATCAATTCACTGAAATTAATGAAGAATTAAGTAATGCCTTGGCTGAATGGGGTAATACTATTGTGGGTCGTTCAACCGATCTACATGGCCGTTATAGTTTAGATTATAAATTTTCAAGCCCGTACTTTGTCCATGATGTCAATGATATGGATAAATATTTAGCCGGTGTGAAAGAAGTGATTACCGTTCCGATCACGATTGAAGGGGTTGGGCGTTATTATTTTAATTTGTTAATTCGTCATGTGGAATACCAATCAGTAGGGATTAAACGCGAAGCAAGTTCTGGTATTGCCAACCCACATACTAAACAACTGCCTGTCGACAGTAAAATTTTGCTGGTCGATGATAGCGCTATGATCCGCAAGGCGTTACGACGTTATTTAGCGCAACTGGGTTATAACAATGTTGTTGAAGCCGATGATGGTTCAACGGCGGTAACTATGGTGCAACAAGAGCAACCTGATTTTATGATCATGGATGTTGTTATGGGTGAAATGAATGGTGATCAGGCTTTAGCAAACATTCGAGCTAATGGCAGTAAAGTACCTGTAGTCATGTTGTCATCAGTCACCGATCAAGCACTGGTTAAAAGTTGTCAAAGCCAAGGGATTTCAGGTTTTATTTTTAAACCTATCCAAGCTGATACCGGTGCACAAATTGTTAAAAATTATCTGAAAATAGCGTAATATTAGCACTGATAACTAGTGGCGATATTGAAAGTGAATGCTTTTATTCGCGACTAGTTATAATAGCTTGAAACTATTTATTCGTTTATAAGGTCTTTGTTAGTCACTAAACGCTAATCAGGGGATGATAATTGCGCTCTATCTATCTAAATATCTTAATTCTTTGTTACTTACCTTACTGTGCCATTGCCAAAAGTATCAATATTACCGTTGTTGATAATGTTAATAAAGCCTTGCCTGATATGGTGGTTTATTTGCAGCCAGAAGATAATATATCATTACCTTTTAATGAAAAAATTGTAGAGGTCGGCCAGTTTGAACGTTCCTTTACGCCTTATATCAGTGTGATGCAGCTAGGCAATAAGGTAAATTTTAAAAACAAAGATGATATAACCCATCATATATACTCACCTATTGGTGATAATAAATTTTCCTTTAAAATCAGTGCCGGTAAATCACAGATTAAAAATGACTTTCAGCAAACGGGTGAAGTTGCTATGGGATGTAATATTCACGATTGGATGAGTGGTTATTTACTGATTGTAGATACGCCTTTGTTTGGTAAAACAAATGAAAATGGTAAGCTTGATATACCTATGCCGCCGGCAGGGAAATATCAGCTTATTGTTTGGCATCCGCAACTTGATGCGCCTAATAATCGAGTATATCAGTCAATAGATGTGTCAGAACAAAAACAAGTAACCATAAAGCTTGATAATAAAATACTGAAAATATCAGAACAAAAAAACGAAGAAGACTTTGATTTTTTATCTGACTATTAGGGATCAACCTCTCAATGAAGAGCCTACAAACTAAAATATTTTTATTTTTTGTCTTATTGCTACTACTTGTGCAAGCGATTGCACTGTGGACCATAGTAGAAGGTAACAAAAGTCAAGAAAGACAAGAGATTACTAATCGTTTAAGTACGGCTAAAACTATCTTTAATGCCCAATTTAATAGTCGACGAGATTATTTAACCGCCTTTGCTGAAACAGCAGCCAAAGACTACGGTATCAAGCAAGTTTTTGAAGATGAATTACGCAGCTTATTAGTGGCGATGAATAACCATCGTAAACGTATTGATGCCGACCTTGCGATGGCAATTTCCTCAAAAGGGCTAGTTACTGCTCAGCTTGTGCTCGGTAAAAATCAAGCCGGGGAATCAAAAGTTAAGCAGGGCAGTGAACGTGAACAAGCCTTTCGTTTTCCACAATGGTTAGAAAGCCAAGAGCAATCACATCTTTATGTTTTAGGCGACTCTGTTTATCAAATTAGCTTATCGCCGATGAATGTGGGCGCTAAAACCATTGGTTGGCTGGCATTTGGTTTTGAAATTAACCAAGAATTGGCGCAGCACTTTCTCGATATTACTCAGTTACATACTGATTTCGCGATTAAAATTGGTGAAGAATGGCGTTTGATAGCATCTTCAAACTCTGCAGCACAATTAGACTTTACTAAACAAGTGGTTAATGGTGAAACCCCGAATGATTACATTGCTATTGGTCACCTTGTTGATGAAGCTGGGCAATTGCAATTAGCCCTTGCCATGTATGGCTTGCGTGCTGATATTGTGGCAGTACTTCAAGAGCAATGGTGGCAGTTTTTAATTTTAACATTTATTACCTTGTTACTCTCTTTATCGGCTGCTTATATTATTGCCGCCTCAATTACTAAACCCGTTAAGCAATTAGTTAAGCAAGCGAAAATTGTTGCTAGTGGTGATTATCATCAAACAGTAGAGGTTAACGATAGTAGTGAGTTAGGGCAGTTAGCGAACGAGTTTAATGCCATGCAATCTGCTGTGCTTTCGCGAGAAAAAGCCATAACGCATCGAGCAAATCACGACCCACTGACTGACTTAGCTAATCGCAGCGTTTTAAAAGTAGCGCTGCAAAACTTAGCAGATCGCGAACAAGCTTTTACCATTTTTCATCTGAACTTGAGCCGATTAAAAGATGTTAATGAAACACTGGGCCATGATGTAGGTGATTGGTTAATTAAAGCGGCAGCGCTGCGCTTAAGTACGCTCGATGAATTTCAGTTACTTTGCCATATTGGTGCTGATGAGTTTATTTTACTTGCAGAAATTAATGAACATAGTTCCACTGAACTTTTGGTCAGCCGCATTCATCAAGTCTTAGAAGATAATTGCGAATATCAAGGTATCAACCTGCAACTACAAGTGCGGATAGGTATTGCTTCAGTGCCTGAGCATTGCCACGATACTAAGTCTGTTTTACAGATGGCTGATACGGCCTTGCATCATAGCCATAAGGTGAGCCAATTAGTGCAGGTTTATCATCAAGGACTTGATGTAAATAGCGTTGAACGCCTGAACCTGATTAATGATTTAAAAGATGCCATTATTGATGACCAATTGGAGCTACATTTTCAGCCGAAGTTAGATTTAGCATCAGGTATTGTTACCCATGTTGAGGCATTAGTACGTTGGCGCCATCCAACCTTAGGTATGGTACCACCGGATAACTTTATTCATATTGCGGAGCAAACAGGGCAAATTAATGCGTTAACGCATTGGGTGTTTATTAATTCGTTGAAGCAATACAACGCCTGGTGTGAGGTAGGTTTAAATATTAGTGTGGCGGTCAATATTTCTGCAGAAAATCTTAAAGCGCCTGACTTTTATGATTTTATTTGCCAGTCAGTTGAAAAGTATCAGGTGCCGGCAGAGAAAGTTACCCTTGAAGTTACCGAAAGCGCGGTTGTTGATGACCCTGAAGCGGCCATTGCTATTTTGCAGAAATTTAAAGACCGTGGTATGCGAATTTCAATTGATGATTATGGCACTGGCTATTCATCGTTAGCACAGTTAAAACAATTACCGGTTCATGAGCTTAAAATAGATAAGTCTTTTGTTCAGCGGTTGTGTGATGATGAAGATGACCGTATTATCGTACGTTCTACTATTGAACTCGCACATAATATGGGCTTGAGTGTTGTAGCTGAAGGTATTGAAGACGAGTTTGCACTCAATTGGTTAGCGAGAAACAAGTGTGAACTTGGTCAAGGTTATTTTATTAGTCGACCTAAACCAGCTAAAGAGCTCACTGCTTGGTTATTGGAAAAAAAAGTCTATGCCTTTGAATAGGATCATGTTTTGTTAAAAATATTTACACTAACCTTATTAATACTGGTGATCAGTCGTGTACATTCAGCAGAGTATCAATTGCATGGTGTGTTAGACATACGTGCAACATCTGCTGATACACTCAAGAGCTATGTTAATGGTGGTTATGGTAAGTTTAATAGCCATGATGGGACGAATGTTTCATTGGCGCAAGCGGGTGGTGAAGTTGTTGTTACATGGGATTTAGGCTTGAGTGCGCATGTTGTTGCCAACGCCTATAGTGATGAAAATGACAGTGTTGTCGGTTTAACAGAAACATTTTTAAAATACCGGACACTGCCGAATGAAGCTGGTTATCGTTGGCAAACTAAAATCGGTATTTTTTACCCTGAAATATCCCTAGAAAACAATGCGTATGCTTGGGCAAGTCGAAACACCTTAAATTCTTCCGCGATTAACACTTGGCTTGGCGAAGAGATTCGTGTGCTTGGTGGGGAAGTTGCATTAACCCGTTTAGGTAAGTTTAATAACAATGCTTTTGACATTACTTTAGCGGCCACTGCTTTTGTTAATAACGACCCTGCGGGTGCTCTGCTATCTTGGCACGGTTGGACCGTAGGCAATCGCCAAACATTATGGACAGAGTCAAAAGCAATTCCTGACTTTCGTGCCCGTATGCCAGGTTATGATCTTAATGGCCAAGCGGCCAATTCAGATCCCTTTTTAGAGTTAGATGATAAATGGGGTTTTCATTTTCGAACTAAAGTGAAATTTCATCAAAAAGGCCAGATTTCTGCTGGTTATTATGACAATAATGCGACGCCTTATATCGTTGAAAATGGTCAATATGGCTGGCGTACACGTTTCTATCATTTTGGTTTGAGCTGGCGTTTACCGGCAGCATTTGAACTGAGCGGCCAATTTCTCAGTGGCGATACCTTGATGCAAAGCCCTTTACGTAGAGATGTGGTTAATAACGACTATAAAAGTGCCTTTATTGCGCTCTCAAAGCGGATTAAAAAGCACCGTATGACGATACGTTTAGAAGAATTTTCTGTCACTGATAATGATCTAACTGTCGGTGATAATAATAATGAATACGGTAAATCAGCAACGCTAAATTATACTTATAGATATAGTAAGCCGGTATTTTTATCGCTAGAGTATAACTGGCTTAATAGTTACCGCCCGGCCCGTATGTATACTGAACAGGCGATTGATTTAACTGAACGACAATGGCAACTTGCTACAAGATATTTTTTCTAGTTACTGGCAATTAATACCAATTTTACAAGTTTCTTTCCACTCAGTGCAGTTTAAAAGGTTTAGCGACGCAGGTTTACCGTTTCAGACTGGACCTAAGTGTAGGCATGGCATTGATTAAAGATAATGGTTATTCTCGACAACTGCTCCTGCGTTGTTCTAATGACTGACATTCCTGTGAAAACCTTATCGAAATTAATAACGGGGCCTGTAAGGCTTTTAAAATCACCCTTGGTAAGCGCTGAGTGGGAACAAACTTCATGGACTTGGTATAATAGCCATACATTTAGTGGCTGTGCTCAATTCAGTATTTGCTAAAATTTTTAATACTAGAACTGCGTTTTTGTATTTTTCGAGTCGATGCTAACCTGTTAGCATCATTGAGTTTTATAACTGGGTAGGCTAGCTACTCGTCGATGCATTTATTTAGTGTACTAAGCTTTCCGAACTTCTATTAAAAAAAACTTGTCGAGTATCAAATTTTTCTCCAATGATTACCCTTAAGTGACTTGATAAAGAGTCATACTTTTCATGGTGAGGTAAGACTTAGGTGGCCTATGTTTAGATAGAATAAATATTGGATAAGTTTTAATTTGTTGTTTTTATTTGATTTAATTGTATTGTTGATGCTGTGGATGTTTATAAAAATATCACGTAGCGTCAGTAATCTTAAAAGGTTAGAAAAATAAATCGAGGGGAAAGATTCCTCTAGAGCGATATATTTCTATTTATCATTTCTTGATAACGTTAGTTTATTATCTGCAGTTAAGATTTTTTCGCCATTTAGCGATGATTAATTAAGCAAACCTTGATCTTTCTTATTAATCTAGTTAGTATACGCATCTTTAGTGCACTAACTAAATTTAAACTGATTAACCAAAGAGGGCAAAGTTATCAATATTACAGATAAAACTTCGACACAGCGTTGTATTTTAAAAGACCTATGTTTGAGCTGTTATCGTTAGCTACTATATCCCCGCAATTTTAAGCACACACCTGAATTTTTAAAATTAAATAAAAAACATTAACTTAGTCGTAAAATATCAATAATACATTATAAAATTATGTCTAATGTTGAGTGGTTTACTATTAATCGTTTACTGAACTTGTCACACGATTATGGCGTTATGCACTGTAATAGACCGTGTGTTGTTAAAGTGAAGCTAAGCGATGTTTGGCTCGGGCCTCTTTATTTTATTTAGTTTGTAGTGGAATTATCTCATGCAAATAATCAACAGCTGGTGTTGTTGCTAATACGCTAATCATTATTGTGGTTAGTGAAAAATGAATAATCTAATTAGCAGTATAAAATCTAAGGACTTACCGTGAATATAAAACAATGGCAGAGAATAGTAATTAAAGTTGGCAGTGCTCTAATTGCACCTGAAAAAGCTGGCTGTAGCAGTAAATATTTACTCAGCATTGCAAATTTTATCATCCAATGTCGCTTATCAGGCATACAAGTGGTTTTAGTCTCTTCAGGCTCGATAGCCGCTGGCGCACACTTATTTGATCGCAGTAAAAGTAATAGCGAAGCGGCTAATATCGTTATTAAAAAAGCCATGGCTGCTGCCGGCCAAGCTGAAATGATGGCCACATGGGATGAGTTATTTGATTTCCCTGCTGCGCAGCTTTTACTGACACATGCCGATTTACGTAACCGTGTTCGTTATGAAAGTATCAGAGATACCATAGAAACCTTATTAGAGAATGATATCCTGCCTATTATCAACGAAAACGATGCAGTGACAACAGACAAGCTTAAAGTTGGTGATAATGATAATTTATCGGCTATGGTTGCATCAGCCGCACATGCAGATGCCTTAATTATTTGCTCTGATATTGACGGTTTGTATGAAGAAAATCCTCATATCAACAAAGATGCAAAATTAGTCGCAGATGTTTATAAGATCGATGCCGAAATTTATGGCATGGCCGGTGGCGCGACCAGTGATGTTGGTACTGGCGGCATGAAAACTAAAATTCAAGCCGCTGAAAAAGCAGTATCACATGGTATTGATACTTACATAGTGAATGGCTTTAAAGCTGAAAGCTTCGAAACGTTACTCGCTAATGGTAATCCTGGAACGCACTTTTATTCGCATAAAAACCCTATGCTTGACGGCGTTCATTGGATGCGTCATACCACACGTGCCCAGGGTGAGTTGATTGTTGGCAACCAATATGACATCACGGATAACGGCTCCAGTGACTTATTACTGGCCGAAGATTTACTGAGCGTAAATGGTGATTTTTCATCAGGTGATATTGTTATGTTGCGAAAGGACAATGGCGATCAATTAGCGAAAGTTAAAACTAATTACAGCAGCTGCCTACTTAACTTTGTTGCAGATAGCGACAATCAAGATTTTTCCGAACAATTAGATAAAACGCAAGAACCGATAATTTCAAAACAATATATTGCGTTAATGGAGTCATAATGAATTTAATTACTACTATTTCACACAATGCAGCCCAAGCGGCTAAAGTCATGGCAATTCAAACGGCTGAGACTAAATCGAAACTACTCAATGATATGGCAATTGCGCTGAGAGTCGGTAAAGCTGAAATCTTCAAAGCGAATGCTATTGATATTGAATTTGCAGTAAAAAATGGTTTGAGTGAATCGATGGTTGACCGATTACAATTAAATGATCAACGTATTGAAGATATGGCCGTAGGCTTAGAAACCGTAGCGAAGTTACCCGATGTTGTTGGTACTATTAAAGACCAAGATGTTATGCCTAATGGCCTTAAAATCAGTAAAATGCGTATCCCGTTAGGTGTTATTTGTATGATTTTTGAAGCGCGCCCGAACGTGACAGCTGATGCTGCTGGTTTATGTATTAAGTCAGGCAATGCGGTGATTTTAAGAGGCGGCAAAGAAGCTTTGAATAGCAGCTTAGCGATTGCGAAAGTACTCCAAGATGTTTTAACCGCGTACCAGCTGCCAAAAGAAATTATTACCGTTATCGCTGATCCTGACCGAGCATTAATGACGCAATTATTAACGCAGAAAAAATACATTAACTTGGTTATTCCAAGAGGTGGTGAAGGGCTAATAAACTTTGTCAGTGAAAACAGCCAAATACCTGTGATCCAACATTATAAAGGTGTTTGTCATCTTTATGCTGATAAAGCAGCCGACCTGAATAAAACCTTAAAAGTACTATCAAACGGTAAAACCCAACGCACAGGCGTATGTAATGCCTTAGAAGCTTTATTGGTGCACAAAGATATTGCCGCTGATTTTTTACCTATGGTAGCTGAACATTTTAAAGAAAAAGGTGTACGGGTTAATGGTTGTGCTATGAGCGTTCCTTACTTTGAAAATAGTAAGCAAATAGCGTTAAACGAGTTTGGTGAAGAATATTTAAGCTTAGAAATTGCTGTTCGTGTAGTTGATGACTTTGCACAAGCGGTTGAACATATTGATCAATTTGGTAGTAATCATACTGAAGTGATATGCACTGAAGACTTAAAGGCGGCGACAAAATTTCAACAACTTGTTGATGCCTCAGTGGTTATGGTTAATGCCTCTTCGCGCTTTTCTGATGGTTCTCAGTTAGGATTAGGTGCCGAAATAGGCATAGCTACAACGAAATTACATGCCTATGGTCCTATGGGTATTGAGTCATTAACCACAGAAAAATATTTGGTTAATGGTGATGGGCAAGTTAGGGCATAACCGTGGCTATTACTAATACTAAAATAGCCTTTATCGGTGGCGGCAATATGGCACAAGCAATTTTAACAGGTTTGTTGATGGCAAAATTTCAGCCAAAAAATATCCTAGTATGTGCGCCAACGGCAACGACTCGTGAGACTTTAACAAGCAAGTTTGGCTTGAATGTTAGCGAAAATAACAGCGCAGCAGTAGTGTTTGCTGAGATTATTTTTATTGCCGTAAAGCCAAATATTGTCAGCACAGTTGCTACTGAGTTGAACGTGGCTATGACGCATGCAGCTAAACAACCGCTTATTATTAACCTTGCTGCGGGCGTCACCACAGAACAATTACAAACACACTTTGAAAGTAATCAGCGGGTTATTGCCGCAATGCCAAATTTACCCAGTGCAGTGTGCAAGGGACTAACCGGCTTAGTGGCTGCTAAAAACTGTGATCAACTAAGCATTACCTTAGCCGACGATGTGCTTACTTGTATCGGTAAAACGTTGTGGTTAGATGATGAAAGTAAAATGCCAGCAGTGGTGGCTATCGCAGGCAGCGCGCCAGCCTATTTCTTTTTATTTTTAGAAGCGATGATTGAGTCTGGTCAGAAATTAGGCCTAACTTATCAACAAGCCGAGGCTGCAGCAATGCAATCAGGCATCGGCGCGTTGACCATGGCATCGACCTCTGCATTATCAGTGGTCGAACTCAAAGAGCAAGTTACCTCACCAAACGGCACCACGCATCAAGCGCTAGCATCATTTGCGGATAATAACCTCAAAGCTGTGGTTGATGATGCGATGCAAGCCGCGGCAAAGAAAGCAGCAAACTATTAATGCGCCATGCTTTATAGCAAAGCTTGAATCTTGAAATAGGTAAGATAAACGACTTATTTTACCTACTTTTATAATTGACAAAAGCTAAAGAGAAAGCCAATAACAACATCCATTAATAACGACTTTATGCCACGTTTTTACCGGATACCATTTGCCATGCTTTACTGAGCAATTGCTTTAAAAATTTAATTAAGCGATAAATTAACCATATTGCAAGTAAGACTAACAGCGTGAAAATACTCCAAAAAGCTATATTAAAACCTAAAGAATATTCTTTTTTAGGTTTATCAGTTTTGACTGACTCGTCAGCTTTTTTAGTGCCGGTAACACTGATCACTTCAACTTTTTGTGGTTGTAATGCGACATTAAAATTGTTTTGGTTATGATCAAGGATAATATTAAATTTAGCTGTTTTATAATCTTTATGGCTCACTTCAACAAGATACTTTCCTGGCGAAAGTGGCATAGAAAATTTATATTTAGGCACAATGTTTAAAATTCTAATTCTCGCTGATTGCGGTCTTGTGTTAATTTCTAGCGGGAAAACTTTTAAACCTTTTTGCCAAAAATTTAGTGCCGTTTTATTGATAACTCCGCTATTTATGATGACTTTCCGTTCAATCGCTTGTTGTTTAGTATCTTTAGGTTGAGCTTTTAACCAGTAAGTACCTGACGCTAATATTGCCTGATCGAATATTTTTAAACCAGGCTCATAACGTGTTCGCGCAATGGTGATATTTTCAGCATTGTTATAATTATCTAGCGCTAATATTCCTCGCCGCTTACTTGTCGAAATAAGCTTAAACTCGTTGGTTTCGATTTTTTCTTTGACTTGCTTTAACCCCGGCAGTTTTGCTAATTCACCGGCAAACTCTTCAAGAATACCTTTTTTAATGGTGCCTTTAATTGTCTTCTTAATATCAGCGTGTGCGATATTGGCTAAGTTAGCAATGAACAGGAAACTACAAAACAATAAGATTTTATTCTTCACTTGAATCTCCAATTAAACTTGTTAACCAACCGATTAGTTCAGGTGCTGAATCACCGAGTAAGTCTATGATCATCAAAACAGTGTCGGTGTCGCCATTATTTTTTATGTAATCCCTAATAATAGTGTCAACGGCGGCTTTATTTTGTTGATAGAGCTCTATACCACTACTTTTCATTAGCTCTTCTAGCGCTTCACCTCTGAGTGCATCTTCAAGTTTTTCCGTTAATTCATTAGATGCTTGATTTTGAGTTTTTACTTTTTCTGCTGTTTTTTTATCCCTTAAATTAATGGTATGCTGGTTAATACTATCCGCTTCGACTCCCATTAACTGCGCGAAAAACACACTAACATTAGAAAGTGCAACCACTTCAAAAATTTGTTTTTCAACCTCAGACTTCGCTGGCATATCTTGTTTGCTTGGCCTGCTTAGATTACATATCTCCGAGTCGGGTAATGTGCTGCAATGGCCTGTAGAAATTTCCTTACCATTAATGAGTAGCCGCCAGTTAAATACCATACCAAAGACTAGCCATAACATATTCCCGCCAGGATATTCTGTGCCGCCCATAGTAATAAGCTTATTTTGGGTTTCTCCCGCCCAAAGAGAGGTCTGGCGTGAGCCTTTTTTTGTACCTAATTGGCACAGGTAAGAAACTTCTAAGCAAACATTTGGTTGGTTGAATATTGAACTTGAGCTGGGGGTGAACTCAACGAGATCATCGCCGGTAAAGCGCTTTTTTCCTTGATTAAGCACGCTAGCTAACTGCTTTTCTAATAAGTTATTGGCGGTACTGGGCTCAGGGTAAGAAAAGCGTAAATGCTCGGGAGCATTAATCACCATAGTGTCAAATTTAACTGGCGTTTCCTTATTTAACGCATTTGAGAGGTAATGTTGATAATACTTTTCCATAAATAATTTAGGCTCTCGAGCGCCGAAATTTAGCGCGGCGACTGTGATGTCACTAACTTCAGCAAGCGGTTTAAAGTTGTCGTGATGTGCGGCTTTTACCGTGATGCTATTGTAACCTGACTTAACAACCTCATTTAGCATATCAAGAAATGCTGAATTTAATCCTTGGGCATTATAGCCTTGACGATACATCTCAAGCTTTAAGCGTGCTCGTTGGTCAATCGACTGTATTGCGATTTCAACTTTTTTTTCCATACTAAGGCAATGTAAGCGCCTTAATTTTTTGCTATTAGCCCAGTTAATAAAATCTCGATAGCCAACTTTACTGTCTGCAACGAGTGCTTCTTGCCATCGTCTATCTGTTGAAATATGGCGAGATAGGTAGGACAGTAAAAAAAAGAAGGTTAAAACCGTACCTAAAAATTGGCTGACACCTAAATAGTAAGGTTCGTAAGGATAGCTTTGTGTTAGTGATTGCGCCGACTTTTCTGTCAAAGGGTAAGTAGTTTCATAGTCTAAAGAAAGCAGTACCGGTGTCGCAAGGCTCTCAATAGGGAGTAATCTATTTTCTTGCCAAGCAAAAATAGTTTGTATATTACCTTTATAGGTAAATACTTTGTCAGTATATATTTGATATTTTACTGAGCCGAAGGCGATAGTTATTAGCCAAACGATGGCGCCAATTAAGGCATAACGAGATAAACGTTTTAATTTAATACGCCAAATAGAGTTTGGCTTTGATTTGGTAAGCTGACGAATGAACATCCAAAGAACAAAACAAGCAAGAATAACAATTTTTATCATTAATACGTCCATGCCAAAATATATGATGAGCAAGCCTGTACCTATTAGGAAATAGCTTTGCCAAGCAAAATATAAATATTATTTATAATTAATTCGACCAATCTATCACTAAAACTCCAATAAAACCAAATTATTACGAGCGTTTTTTAGTCGTTATACTTTGTGCAGGGTAGAGAAAATAAGACTTATGCGCTGTAATCATAGCCTTTCAAATCAATTGATAGTTTCGTTGAATTAAAAAAATAGCCTTTTTGTTTGATGGGGCAGAATGACTGATGTTAAAAGGTGATAACTGAAAGTTCCAGCTTACACGCGTATGAATAAGGCCTACTTAAATAAGGTGAATGAGTTTTGGCTGATAGTTTGGTATTAATTGGCAGCTGAATGTGGATATAAGTAAAGTGAGTTAGTTTCAAATACGGAGTAAAAGTAGGTCGAATTAGTTTTACATACCAACAGCAATGCACAGACGTTGTTTTAAAAATATGCGTTACAAGTTATTAAGAAACTTTGATTTTAAAGGATTAGTGTGAGAAAAGATGGGGTGGCTAAAGGGACTTGAACCCTCGACAACCGGAATCACAATCACGTTGTCGGTAAAGGCTTTACTTGGATTAACGTGTATCAAGCTAGATATTACTTGTGTTACTCATGTCATAGCTTGGATTTAAGTGTAATTTATTAGCTTTACAAACTCACAGAATAGTACCAGAGAAATCTTTTATTTTTTATTGCCAAAATCTAAACTTCTCTGTTCATTAAATTTATACCCTAGCGCTTTATAGCCTTTTGCTCGTTTCTTCCACATACGCAGTAATGTTGGGAAATCATCAATAAAATCGTAAACTTGAATAATAGTTTTACTACTCCACTCTCGCTGAATTCGTCCAGCGTATTGCGCTAAAATGCCTTTCCAAGCTATCGGTAGTGTTATGAATAAAGTATCTAAATGTGGTAAATCAAAACCTTCACCAACGTATTTTCCTGTAGCTAAGACAACAACCGCTTCATCATTGCTTGGTTTACTGGATAAGAAAGTTATTCGTTCTTGCCTTTCTTTTGTTGAAATACCGCCATGCAGTTCAACAACCTTTATTCCCTTGTCAGCCATCAATTTAGCAAGTAATTCAATATGCTCTTTTCTTTCGGTAAGCACCATAACAGATCTGTCATTGTTTACGGACTGCTTGACACTGTTAACAATCATTTCATTTCTTACTTGATCACAAACTAAGTGTTTATAAACTTGAGATATGTGTGGTTTAGTCTCAGGAATTAACCATTCTGAAGGAAAACTAGTATTAGTCTTAACCACCTTCACATGTTGTTCAAAACTACTGGTAGAGCTTGCGGCCTTATAAACAACAGAGCCTATTTGGAAGTGCATTAATTTTTCCAAGCCATCTTGGCGTTTAGGTGTTGCTGTAAACCCGTGAATATATTTAGCATTTACTGACTTTATCAAACACTCGTAGTTTGATGCAGGCAAGTGGTGGCATTCATCTATTAATATTTGCCCATATTTTTCAATGGCAGGTTTAATGTCTATTCCATTACGGCTAACTAAACTTTGATAAGTAGCAACATCAACTTCATAGGTTAATTTATCTTTCCCTCCCAACAATAAGCCTACTTTCACATTAGTTAAGAATACCTTTATCCGTTCAAGCCATTGTTCCGCCAATTGTCGGTTATGGACCAATATTAAAGTATTTACCTTTCTCTTTGCGACAAGAGCTAATCCTGTAACGGTTTTACCGAAGCCCGTTGACGCAACAAAAACACCATTTGTTTGTGCAAATAGAGCATCAACAGCTTTTTTCTGTTGGCTTTTAAGTTTACCAGTGAACTTGATTTTTTTTAGTTGGCTACCTTCAAATCGTTTATCGGTGTATTCAATCTCTATTGTTTGGTCTGATATGATGCGAGTAACTTCGGCTAAACAACCTCTAGGTAAGATTAAATAACCATTTTCTATATGTGCGGAACAAATATATCGACTTGTACCAATTGTTGATAAGCGTAAGGCTTGCCGTTTGTAGAACTCTGGATTAGAAAATACTGCACAATGCTTTAATTTAGAGGTCAGTTTTCCGGGTAAATTAGCGATTGGAACATATAACTGATCAGCTAGCGTTAATGTGACCATCGAAGGGCAATCATTGATCTTAATGTTCTCATTACCGTTAAGTTTCTTCCATGGATCATTGTTTTCAATATCAGCAGGAGTTCGTTCAATATAAGAATTTAGCTGTTTAAGCGTTGATTGAAGCTGCGGTTTAGTCACTTTTCGAGTAGCTGCCAATATTGACCACTGATCATTATAAGGCACGCCTTCATTGTTAATGAAAACACTATTGTTATATTTTCTTGGCTCTAGCTGTAGTGGTAAAGCAATCAGGTTACCAAAGCCACCCTCAGGCATAATATCTTGATTAGGAAATAATCTATCGAAGCAATCAAATGATAGTAACGGATAGAGTTCCATTGTTTTACGAAGTAAACCATTACCTAATCGCCGAGCATCACTAGCAGCTACAGCTTCCGAGAAAAAGATCCATATATGGCCACCGTTGCCACTTCTTGAACGTTCTAATAGATAGGGGATATTTAATGATTCGCAAGTCGTTGCAAATGCAGATGTAGCCTTAAACCAGTCCTCTTTATCAAAATCTGCCGCAAGTAAATACGTTGAATTATCACTTAACAGAGGGTAGATGCCGATGGTTTTAAACCCTTTTAAATGTCCGTAGACAGCTTGATGGTCAGGTATTTTAAAGTGCTGATTTTTACATTCAGTACAACTAATTTTTGGTTTATTGCAAATTTTTGGCTTCCATTCATCCCAACAATCAGGTGAATAGCCACTTCTTCCATTTTTCGATTCCCATCTAAATGGGTAAACATCGTTACGACCTTTAAAATATGAAAGAAAAAGATCAATTTTAGATTCAGGAGAGGCGTGTAGGTTGAAGTTTTTAGCCAGTTCAGCTTCATGCTGTGTTATTAATTCTTGGCGCTCATTAAGTAAGGCAAGACGTTCTTCATTTAATAATTGAAGACGATCATCTATTTTGGCAAGTTTATTAATATGGCTTTCAGTCATGCTTATAACCTTACCAAAATACGATTAGAAATGTTTTGAGAGATCCATACGTTGATGAAGAATACGAGCAACATCAATACCGTTATCACTGACTTGATAAAACACAATATGTTTTTCTACAGGAAAGCTTCTAGCACCATTATAAATATCATTTCTTTCTCTACCGAAGTCAGGGTATTGAGCTAGTTTCAATAATGCCGCATCTATGGTTTGAGCATAAAATTTTGCCTGTGTACTTCCCCAAGATTCAATGGTTGTTGAAATTATTTTGAATAAATCCTCTTCGGCTAAAGGAGATAACCTATAGTTCGACATTGGTATTCTTACTTGTAGACTTACTATCTACTGCAAGGGAGGCTTGTTCAAAGATATCCATTACGCTGTGCTTTGATGATTCGCCAGCAGTTAATTGTTCAAAACCTTTCGCTACTTCTTCTCGTAAGATCTCAAGTTGCTTGTTTTTAGCAACGTCTTTCTCAAACAACAGCCTTAATCCATCACGGATCACTTCACTTGCTGAGGTATATAAACCATCAGACACTTTTTCAGTAATTCTTCGTTCGAACTCTTTGCCTAAAGTAATATTCATAATTAACACTCCATCATTTAATGTTTATATTATGCGCATAATACACGCATAATTCAAATTTAAGATTGTTGTTTATTTAAAATAACATGTCCAAACGCCCTTTTATAGGCAGAGGCTAGCTAAAGCAAATAGTCCATTAAAACTCAGAGGTCATTACACCAATAAATTCAAAGCTTAATAAATTACTTACCTCAAACAAACTTAACAGACAGACGAATTAAATATTCGGCTATCAGTATGAGCTACAGAAATCTAAGGGAAATAATTGTTTGAAGTAACTTAACTTGAACTCGGCACATTGTTTAGATGCTCTTTGCCGGACGCTTACGATGTTTTATCTAAGATTTAGTGTATAAAAAAGTAAAATGAGATAAAGGAATAAGTAGCTAAATACCGCATGCCTATTGAACTGATGGATGGTCTAAGGATTTTTCGAGGGTGTATAAAAGATGGGGTGGCTAAAGGGACTTGAACCCTCGACAACCGGAATCACAATCCGGTCGTTCGATTAATACCACTTTAACTACTATTAGTTATAAACAACTAAGCAGTTATATTTGGTAGTACTTTCTTAACTGCTTTTGTTTCTATATGTGCTGCGGATCTGAAACTACTACAATTCTTATTTAATCAACGTCATAAATTTTATGATTTCGTTCCCACCAAACCATATAAAAATGAGCACCTAAAACTATACCCCACGCTCTCTTTTTATTACCTAGTCTGAAACGAAATATAACATCGAATTCTTCTAAGCCAAGATCAATCCATCGGTCGACAGCTTCATTGGCTATATCACCAATATCATGATCGTGATGCATCAAATGACCTGTGTCAGATACATGGCTGTGTATTTCCTGCCAGTCAAGTCCTTCTAGATGATTCAAGCCTGTAAGGATAGTCTCTTCCCATTCAGTCTCGCTCCATGAACGGGGCTCACCCCAGGACCAAGTACCGTTTGAGTCGCCTTTACGCGCACACCAAGTCATTTTCAATCCAAAACGGGAGCCATTTTCTGCTGTTCTAACTTGTTTTGGGATTTGTAAGGTAGAGATATCTACCTCAGATTTCGGACGTTTTTCTATATCGGGAAGAGTTTCAATTTTAGGCTCTTTAGAGGGATTTTCTTGTATGAAATCAGCTTGAAGCTTTATCGATTTTGCAGCTTTTTTTTCTGCTCTTGCTGCCTTCCTTGCAGCTCTGTTTGCCTTAACCATTAAAGAGCAGAGTAGTATTCGTCCATAGAGCCTTTAGTAATAACATTGCTAGACGCTTGCATTGGCTCTAATCCTTCACGCGCTATTATCCAAGGTTGCTCTTTATGCGTTAAATCACTCAACCATTGCGCCGTTTTATCACCAAAGTATTCGAGAACTTTGTCTATAGTGTCAGCCTGTTCATCAGTCAGTTTTTCAACTTTTCCGTCGTTCACTATATTGCTACTAACTTTAAATTGACCACGATGTAAGTTATATAATGCCCTTAATACTGGACCATTTGCCCAAGCCTCAAAGTCATCATCGAAAAGGCAAGCTTCATCCCAGACTAGCGACCATGCTTGTGAGTAGTACATCAGTTTTTGTAGCTTCATTGCCGATATTTCACCAGTTTTTTCAAGTATATATTTAGCTACATCTTGAAATGTAATATCGCTCATATCTCTCTCCAAACTACTAATTTAATACAACCGCCAATTGGCGGCGCATTATACAGTTTTTCCTTGTTAATGTCATCATACACATTATTACCAACAATCAAAAGATTCATGCCATTTAAATTAGACAGTTCAAGCGTTCTTGCTAACCTTTACCTTTCACCTTTTTGTCCAATATTCGCTGACCCTGAACAGATATTTCAAGTAACTCAGCTAACTGCTGCTTTGTCTTGTATTCAACAGGAAACATATAAACATGTTGCACAACCATTTCCTTAATTATGCGCACACAAACAGGATTATCGTGTAATTTTGCAACTGTTTTCTCGATTGATTTGATATCAATTCTTCGTTTGAACTGTAGTTCAATAGATTGCTTAATCAATGCGTGTGCGGGCGTTTGTGTTTGTTCCTCTAATGCTTGATATATCTCAGCGGCTTCAGCACTTCCAATAGCTGATGATATCTTTTTAACCAAGGCATTAATTACGCCATATGTTAAATGTAAATAAGCACCTTGAGCGTTAGATTCAATGTCTGTATTAGGTAGATTTGGATGCTCTGATAATTGTAATGATATTATTTTTATAATTTCATTCTTAGCCGTATCAGATAATTTAATAAAGTAATTGAGAAACCTCAGTCCTGCTGAAATTCCACTATCTGCAAGTAAATATAATTCATCCCTTGTCATGGTTGCATGCCTGTTTCTAATTATCTGGCCAGCAATCTCAACCCCTTTAAAAGTCTTATTAATTTTAGCTAAAAGATCATTGGCATCGCCTAACTCTTCGTCATCATTTACACGCTCAATTTCGTCCAGTCTTTTATTATGGTCATGCCTTTCCTTCTGAATTTCACGCTGTTCCATAATTAATTTAGGAATTAATTTGATGAAATCCTGCATGAAAGAAAGTTGTTTCTTGGTTAAGCTGGCTTGTTCCTGTTCTTCAAATAACTCTGCAAGTACAGTTTCAATCTTTCTAATAAGCCAAAGGTCTTTGGTGTGGTGAGTAATGAAAATTAAAATATTAGCAAAATCTTCTCTATGAAGGTTATCAAATAAATTCTGAACTTTACCCTCTACTTCTCCCGATATTGAATAACTTTCAGCAATCTTTTTACCTACAAAGAAATAGTATATATACGGATATTTAAAATCTGTAAGCACCCCTTTTTCATGGAGAATAGAATTGTCAATTAGCTTTTTAAGCACATTGGAGCTATTAACTGAAAGGTATTTTTTACCATATTCTCTAAAAAATTCGTCTAAATAGTGGCTATTGAGCCCTTTCTCCTGCGTAAAAATAGCCCATGCAAGCTCAGTTAATACATTTAAGTACAGTTCATATTCTTTTCCACTAATACCCGCTTTTTCAAATGACTGATAAATCAACTGTTGATAGCAATGTCCATGCGATGTCATGTCGATATTTTGCTTTGCATATGCTTCAAACATTTGAAGTAACATAAGAACATAAATAGGCTTGGCTGGGACAATGTTCTTTTTAATGACAGTATCAAGTTGAGCTTTAAGCTCATCGCTTTGAGAATATAAGTCACTTTCCTCAATGGACTCTTCAATACCCAGTGAAACCCACTTTTTACACATTTCCTCACGTTTAACATTACCAAAACCTAAAAGGCTCACGTCTTGATACGAATTTAATGAAGTGAACTCTGCTGAGATATAAGAAAAAGAACTGTGACAGGTGATTATCACCCAATTGAAAATGTCATTAGCATTAGAGAGAAATATGTTTCTGTGCTTTTGATTTAACGAAATTTCATCAATATTATCAATTAATAACACACGGTTATCTGCCAAAACGTAATCTTCAACACTTAAACCAACATATTGATTTTTAATTTCACGTTTAATCACATCTTCTATATTAGATTTATTGACGCTTTTGCCATCAAGATAGATTGGTAAGTAATCAGCTTTTAATAATTCCCTATAGCCCATTTTTAACAGTGATGTTTTCCCTTGCTGCTCTTCACCAGATATTAAATATAAATCAGGTTCACTAAAAAGGTTACTAGAACTAATTATTTTAATATTATCCTTTTTAGACTCATCAGGTACTTCAATATCGGGGACGACAAATATATCACTCAAAAGAACGTTATTAACTTTTCTGTGCGTTAACACAACTTCTGTATCATCTAACCAATTCATCGTTGAATCAGTTATAGAGATCAGGTCTGCAGCAAGATCACTACCTGATTTATCTTCAATAACGGCTCTAGAAGGGGAAAAGTTTGATATGTGTTCTTTTAACCCTCTCACAGCATCTAACCAAGCAGTATCCCGATCTTCCCAAAGAGTAATAGCTCTAGCGTCTTTTGGTACTACTTGAAATTTTGCAAATTCGCAATCTGTCCAGTCACAGTTTCGTAAGATAATCGAAATAATGGTTGCAGAACCTTCTTTCTGCTTTTCTAAAGCTCTTTGCATTTCAATGTCATAACAATAATCAGAAGCTATAAAACTTGAGCTTACTAAAAAAATAATTATATCTGCACTTTCTAGGTTACTATCTATCTGCTCTTTCCATTCATCGCCTGCTGTAATTTTTCGGTCATGCCATACAGATATTACCGACTTTCTTCTAAGAGCCGTTAAGTGTTCATCTAACTCATCTTTTAAGCACTCATCTTTGTGTGAATAGCTTATAAATACCTTTTTACTCATAACTTTATTTTCCTTGTTAAATTTATTTTGATAAGTCGTGTACAATTGGCTCTGGAAATAGAAGTGGTAAATCTTTTTTGTTCATTTTAAACAACGGACCTTTTTCACTTACTCGGCCATCTTTTGCTCTACGTTTTATTAAGTGATCCATGGTAATAACACCATCACGTAAGAGCGGCATTAACTGGTTACTCATAGGATTTTTAGTGTGGGTAACAGATATAAGCTTAAAGTGCTCAACGCCATCAATATCGATACTCTCAGCTTTAATCCAAAATGTTTCTTTATGCTTTTCAAGTAAACGTGACCGTAATAGTTTACCGGGCCACACAGCAACATCACCGAAGTCACTATGCACTTCTACTAATTGATCAGACTTTTCATCGTAGTTAAATTGCAAGCCTTGGCTATTTGGCTTTCGAGCAGATAACGTACAATAAAGCTTAAAATCCTCATCTCGGTAGTAACCAAACTGATCTAATATTTCAGCACTTTTCTTTAATGGACTGATTTTCCAATCAGCAACTTGAGCAAATAAGGTTGTACGGTTATTACCGCCTCGACCAGATTTTAATTCTATACCTTCATAATCAGGTTCTTTACTACTATTAATATCAATACCAATAGCTGTTTCAATCGCTCTACCTACTGCAGTTGAACCTTTCACCGTTGCTTTTAATGGCTCACCTTTAGCCAGAACTTTAAGTTTTTCCAACAACACCTTCGCTACAGAGTCATCATTTGGTATTAGCTCAAGCAGTTTAGCAATAACCGGGCTGTTATCTTCGTGTAAGTCCACATCACTTAAATTGATCAGTAGTACATCATCACCAGCAATACTTACTGAAACTTGAGCACCAGCCTCGGCGAATTTGCCTAATCCTCTAAACCACATACGTGGATCACCCATTTTCGTATTTGGGCGATATAAGCTAACTGTCGTTTCTGTTATTTGCTCTGGAGAAATGAAGATAGCTTTCTTCATCACCTTATGATCAGGCCCTCGACCTTGGGAATCATAATCGTGAAAACCAGCTTCATTAAATAGTGTGCGCACTGGTTGAGTTGCATCAAGAATTGACTTTTTTAAGCCTGTTGCCGTCGGTTCGAATGTTGCGAAATCTTGCCCTATAGCAACAAGCTTCCGCTTGTTATTTAGTACACGTTCTTTCACTTCAACGGCTAATTCTTCGTCACGCTCAGTTTCAACTATGCAATCATCAGATCTTTCCGGTTCGATGGATTCTTCTACAGCTATTGCCTCGACAGCAAACATATCGACTTGGGGTGTAGGGGTTTCCTCAATAACTTGATTTTCGCACGTATGAACAAGCTCAGGCCAAGTGTTAAAACCATATTCTTGAGCAATAAGTAATTGTGCTTGGTGTAATTTAAGGGAGTGCTTCTTTTGAAAAGTTTTAGCTTCTTTTTTATACGTAGATAATTTTTTCATGATTAGTTTCCTGTTTCGATAACGCACCCTCCACTAAAAAGTTTCTCAGGGTTTTACAATCTCAGAGGATTGAAGGCTTCGACCTATCAGGAATTAGACTACTGTATAAAAAGCTAGTGGTCAATCATTTGTATTGATATACTTTGAAAAAATTTGATTAATAACAATAGTCCTGGATTTTTTGCAGGAAAATAATTAAAATATCTACTCACGTATTACACTAGGTTTTTTACTAAATTGAATTATATAGAATTATTTGCCGGATGCGGCGGTTTGTCTTTAGGCTTGGAATCAATAGAAGGCTCCAATATGATAATGGCGAATGAATTGTCGCCAATGCCAGCACAAACATTTGCTTATAATTTCTTTAATGAAGACTTAGAAGTTGAAGGTTTTATACCTGAACGAATTAAATGGTTATCTAGCCAACATCCTGTTGAAAATTTAAGGTTGAGATTACGTGAAGACCCAAGAACGTATCCTGAACTTAATGGCGATAATCACCAAACCGATATTATCGATGAAGACCTTGATGGCAAGCTCGTAGTTGCCAATATCATCCACCTAAATCAGTTTCTTGCTAACAATCCTAACATTACTGAACAACTATCAAATGCTTATGGACACGGTACATTAGACTTTGTTTCAGGTGGACCGCCATGCCAGAGTTTCAGTATGGCAGGGCTTAGAAATAGAGATTGTGATAAAAATTCACTACCGTGGGAATTTGCTCAATTTGTTAATCAAGTACAACCTAGGTTCGCAATATTAGAAAACGTTACTGGTATATTGCGCGCTTTTGAACAGGGTGGTGAAAGGTATCACGCATGGGTAGAAGTATCTAAAGCATTCAGTGAAATCGGTTATGTACCACTATGTTTGCATGTTAACGCCCGTTTCGCAGGTGTACCACAGAATCGACCACGGTTTATCATGATTGGTGTTAGACATGACATTTATGAACAGTTAGCGCCGACATTTAATCATTCAGAAGCACAATTATTCGCAACATCGTTGGAATTCTACCAATCAGTTCAAGCAGGTAATAATCCCGGAATAGAATCATTAAACTATCATGATGTAGTTAATGAAAATGATTTGGAATTATTTACCAATTCATTTTTAGCACCTGTTGTTACAGCACCAATAGAACAAATAACGGTAGCAGAAGCCATTGATGATTTAAGGTTCAATGGGGAACAAGCTACACCATCAGAACACATTGTAAACACCGCTAATTCATTAGCCCATGGTAACCTTGTCGAACGAAACGATTTAACTAATCATGAAGAACGAGCAAATGGCGACCTAGTTCAACGTAGGTTTAGGCTTTATCAAATCATGCAACAGGTGGGTAATGGATTAGCCAAAGAAGTACGCTCTGTATTGAAAGGCTCAGCTGAAACTATCAGTGATGCGGCTTGGACAGCTTTCGGTGAGCATGATTACCTGATTGAAGACGGAACTTATATTCAATTTGATACTAAGAATGAATTTTTAGAGTTTCTGTTACGCCACCCAACAAAAAAACAAACTCAGAAAGCGTTAGATCCAAATTCACCAGCGCCTGCTGCCTTATCAATTCCAGATGATGCCTGCCATTATCATCATGACGAATTACGTACTTTAACGGTACGAGAGATGGCTAGAATACAGTCTTTCCCTGATAGTTTTGTTTTTAGGTCAAAGGTGACAACTGGTGGGCAGCAAAGAAAATTTGAAGTACCTCAATATACACAGGTAGGAAACGCTGTACCGCCATTATTAGGTCGAGCATTAGGACTATCACTTCAAAACCTGATACAACGATTATAACAGCTGCCTATACCAATAAGGTATAGGCAGTGTTTTCAATGATTACAGCGCTTGCTCTAATTCTTTTAATGCACCTGAATTAAACATGGCCGCATAATCGAAGTTAGGATAGCGATTTAGAATTATCTTTAAAAATCGAATGATTTTACTCGTAACAGGAAATACGCCAAGTATCACTTTCGATTTTTCAGGATTACCTGCAGAGCTCATGGCGCTAGGTGTGGTTGTATATAGACCATTGCTTAGGCTAGTTAGCCATTTAGAAAATTCACCGGGTTTCATATCTCTAACTATTCCGCACTTCTCCTGCGCCCATACACGCAAAAACATGCGCTTGAAAACAGCAATACTGTCATCGCCTTTTAGAACTCGAATATCGGTACCTTTAAGGCTAGAAGATAATTTGTAAAAATCTTCCCAGTTTTCATAATCATCCATGGTTATAAGACAGTTATTTTCACGCCAAATCTCAAAGCGTTGACGTTTCTTAATCATATCCTCAACTGTACGGTGTGGCACACTTGAGCATTGAAGGTGTTCAGTATCATCAACTTTCACCATACCTATAGGTAGTAGGTCGCGTTTTAGGTCTGGCTCCAATCCAAGTCGTTGTTCAGATATTTCCATCCCTAAATCCAAGTGATGGGTCATCATATTATTAGTCGAAGTGAGAGACTTCTGTAAGTAGGTATCTCCGGGCTTGCGCTGAAGGTATATCTCTTTCATTTTGCTAAGCTTGGCTTTATGAGTAGTATGTTCATCAGGTAATTGAACTCCTGTTTTAGCATTTACGCCATCCCAGCCTTTAGCCTGTTTACAGGTTACCTGTCCACGAGTGCGAATACCGAGTACCTGTAACATGCGGTTTTTCTCCTCCAGAATTTTTCCTTTATTCAAATCAATCATATGAAACCATTCAGTGAATCGTTGACACACAGGTTGCGATAAATCGATTTCCTTATCAGTAGCGTTGGTAATAAAACCATCTGTGGTTAAAGAAATAACTGTTCTATGTGTGGGTACCCCAATCAACATAGCTGATAACAGAGCTCTTGCAGTACCAGAAACGAACGCTGCAAAAAACGGATTTGTAACCTCTCCGCGTTGCAAACTTTTCATAAGCCCATCTTTGATATCAAAGACACGCTTATCTTTTAACCCCATTGCAAGTCGACCATATACAGAGTTGCCTTGCTCTTTCCAGAACTTTTCTAGAAACGGATTTTCATCTCCTTCTCTCTTATAGTGTTGACGCATATCACGTACTTTCTTCATGAATGGTGTAAAAATACGATTATCATTAAGCCAAGGTATAAAAAAGCCCTGCAAAATCTCGACCTGACAGCCCATATGCCTAGCAACTTCTAACTCAGCAGCCACACAATAAGATTCTCCTTGTAATGGATAGATAAGCCCGTATGGCTCGGCTCTTACAGGTAGGCAAGGATACTCTGTATTTTCAGGAAACTTAAAACGTACACGCGCCATGCCAAACACATCGCCCATAAAGTCATCGAGGTTTGTGGTCATTCGTGTATTGTCGTAATCCAATGCACGTAAACCATTTAAAATAACGGTATAGCAGCTGGGTGCATCATAATCATGCCACATATCAATATCAGACGGACCTGTTAAGTAACACTCATTACGCCCACCGTGATAACACTCTATAGCCATGGCTTCAAAGATATAAGCTGCGCTATTTAATACAGAGTTTGACTGAGTAACAGGGCTTAACTTAGTCGCTCCTTTTTTCTTAATCCACTTCTCTGTTTTAACCGTTTCCTTGCCAAATAGTTCTTCAAAATACTGCTTGAAGCTATTATCATTAACGCCAAGATTCTCTTTTATTTGATAACGTAATTTATAATCTTTAAGAACTGACTCTTTTAACGATTTAACTGCAATGCTACCAATGGTGAAGGGAAGATATGTATGCCCTTGTTTAACACATACTGAGTCGATGACTAACAACATGAACTTATAGACGATATAGGCATCTTGAATAGCGTAGTCTTTAAACGGCTTTGGAAAATCGACCAGAAATTGATGCATATTTTTTTTCTGTTCTTGGGTGATTTTTATTTTTTCTTCATCAACAAGCTCAGCAAGTTTTTCAAGACTTTGATAACCAGCTGGTGCAAAGAGCATGGAGTCATAAAAAGTGATAACCAATGTGTGCTTATTGCGATTTTTGTCATATACACTGTGTGGCTTACCATCAATACGCTTTTTTACTTCCTTGCTCACATCGACACCATAAGTATCACCTAAACTTGCAACGGTTTTACGTACTGAGCTGACTTGGGTTTTTATGTCCCGAAACGAGTTACTGAATGTGAACAGATCAGCTTTTAGGTAATGTGCTGCGACAATCACGTGCTCAGGCCACGCGGTTAGCACGCCTTCCTCAATTGCATCTTCAATAGCTAAGGATAAAAATTTTTCAAAGGTATAACGGTCTTTTTTAGCCATTGATTTGGTATACCGAATACCTTTACAGAACTTACCGTTGAAACCCACCACATACTGGTATGACAAAATCCCATTTTCATCACCTAAACACTGATACTCTGTATCAATGGAGATGATTGGCATCATCGCTGTGGGCATTCGTTTGACCTGTAATTCATCCTTAATTTTTTGCTGCGCTTCTTTGCGAATTTGCTTTTTAGTTTTTCGCACTTTAGGTGTCATTTCTTGCAATTCTTGGCGTTCATCAATACCAACTTGTTCGAGATATTCTTTATTGCTTTCGTCAGTATTGCGCCCGAAACTTGCTTCAATACCAATATTCAATCGTGATTTCGCCATTGATTCAAAGCTAAGCTCTTCTTCACCCTTGGAGGGTGATTGACTATTTCTACTTTTTTCTTTTGCAGGTATTTGGTGTGTCATAAATAAAAAAGCCCTGATTACTCAGGGCAGTCTCACTGTGAAAATGAAAAGGGATGTAAGAAAAAAATTAAGCGTTGCGGTATGCGTCCCACTCAACGGCAGCTACCTTATCTATGCTTAGGTCCATCAATACGGTTTGCACTTCTTTAAGTAGCGAATCCATCTCTGGAAAGTCTTCAGCTTTTACGATACAAAGTGCGGTATCAGGGGCAATGGAAGTAATGATCAAATTGCCACTTTTAGGGCTGATATATGCATCACCAATGATTTGTAACGGTACTTTCCCGCCACAGGCTAATGTGAATGTATCTTGATTTCTTAAGCTGTCATTAATTGCTTTGACTACGCTAGCTTTCACCTCATCGCTGATATCATCTTTGAGCCACATCTTCGACCAACCAAAACGATCGTACGTGATGATATCTTCACCATTACATGCATATCCGACAGATTGGGCAACATTTGAAATGGTACCGTATGAATCCTTTGCGAAAATCTTCTTATTTACTTTCATAATAAAACCTTTATTACGTTATTGCGTGGTTATTACCACGGTTAAAATTAACTGCGCACATGCGCGAATACTGTTGCCGTAGTTAAGGTGTGGCCCACCTATCATTGCTAGTTTCACCACCTCCTTACACATCAAATACAGTGAAAGAAGAAGGTTAAGATTTCTGCTTAAACGATAAGCTAGAGCCATTTAGCAACGCATCAGCCGTTTGTTCACTGGCTTCCAGTAATCGGTCATCGGCGTGGTAGGTGTAAATTTGTGTGGTCTTGCAATCTGCATGACCTAAAGACTGCTGGACTAAGCGAATATCACCACAGGTTCTTAGTTGATATGAGGCAAAACTTCTACGTAAATCATGGCAAGTGAAATGTCCGTTTAATACGCCTTTATCCTGCATGTATTGGCGTAAACGATTCATACACGTAGTAGGCTTACTGATATGACTTTCACCTGTTAGTGATGTAAATAGGTACTTCCCGGGACTATAAGACAGAGCCTCTAACACGATAGAGCGACCAATGTGGTTCAGCGCAATTTGTTGGGGTTTACCTGATTTAGTCATGGGAATATTTAAAATATGGTAATCATTGCTAAGCCATGACAGTTCAATGCTGATCACATTGCCCTGACGTAACCCTGTGAATAAGCAAAGTAGGATGGCCAAAGCTTGAACCTGATTTTGATCTTGCAGTAGCGCTTCAATTGCGACAGCGACTTCTTTCAACTCTAGTACCCGGGTGCGAGGTGGATTATTTTTAGGACGCGGCAATCCCTGACAAGGGTTCTTATCCAAATAATCCATCGCCACGGCTAAGCTAAATACCTTACTAAAGGCCGATTGATACTTGCCAAGGGTTGGCGGTTGAACTGTAGGGGCAATATCATTTAGCAACAACATAATGTGCTTTTTACGTACCCCCCGTAGTGATAAATGTCCGTAGCATTTTTTTAGTTTTTCAACTTTTCTGATGAAGCCTTTGTGATCACGATGATTTTGTAAGCTCCATGGCTTGACAATATCGGTGATGAAATCACCAAGTAATTCGTCATATTCATCATCATCAAGAGTTTCAGACTCTAACAATTGGACTAATTTTCCAATGATGTGTTGACGCTCTGACTGTCGGGTGTATACTTCTATGGGTGATTGAATTGAATTATTATTAATATTCTCAATCAGTTGCGTATCAATGTTTCCCATCTAA
>TARA_R110000744_G_scaffold84678_3_pt1 | contig 53431 bp, 56 predicted proteins | sample TARA_R110000744 | Tara Oceans TARA_R110000744 (sample SAMEA4398083) | marine metagenome | biome: Polar Biome; feature: [DCM] deep chlorophyll maximum layer (ENVO:01000326); material: water (ENVO:00002006), including particulate matter (ENVO:01000060) such as... | depth 36 m | reverse complement strand
ATGGCCCAGGCCCAGGAGCCATACCGGCTGCCGCCGCAGGAGATTGTCGACATCGTCGACGCCCAGCCCACCCCCTGGACATCGCCCTCCCCGGCACGCGACACAATTGCCCTGCTGCAGCGCGAGAGCCTGCCTCCGGTATCCGAGCTGGCGCGGCCGATGGAGCGGCTGGCCGGTTTGCGGCTGGATGCTGAAACGAATGGCCGTCACGGACCGCGCAGTGTCGTCGGGCTCAGCCTGCTGGATATCGCGACGGGCGAGGAAAGGTCTGTGGCCCTGCCCGAAAATGTCGGGATTTCGAATGTCAGCTGGTCCCATGACGGATCGAAAATCGCCATGGTCATTACCCGTGGCGACCAGCTCAGCGTCTGGGTTGTCGATGTCGCCCGCGCACGGGCGCGCCAGATCATTGCATCGGGGGTCAATGCGGTCTTCTCGCCGCTCAGCTGGATGCCGGATGGCGAAACCCTCCTGGTCAGCCTGGTCTCGCCCGACCGCGGCCCGAGGCCTGTGCGCTCCCGGGTACCCGACGGGCCGGTTATCCAGGAGGCCAGTGGCCAGGAATCGCCCGTGCGGACCTATCAGGACCTGCTGCGTGATAGCGATGATGCCGATCTCTTCGCCTGGCTGGCCAGCAGCCAGCTGGTTCTCGTCAATGCCGACGGGCGCAATCAACGCCGGATCGGCGCGCCGGGCCTCTATTACAGCGCCAGCCCGGCCCCCGGGGGCGAATATATCCTCGCCGAATCGATCCGCCGGCCTTTCTCATTCCTGCAGCCCTGGTATCGCCTCGCCGATCAGAGCCAGGTGCTTGATCTGCGCGGCCGTGTCGTCGCCGAGATCGCTCAGCAACCCATCGCAGATGCTGTTCCCATTGGCGGTGTGATCACCGGACGCCGCAATATTGGCTGGCAGGCTTCACACCCGGCGCGGCTGGTATGGGCCGAGGCGCTCGATGGGGGTGACCCACGCGTCGAGATCGATCAGCGCGACAGCGTCTGGGCCCTGGAAGCGCCGTTCGATGGCGAGCCGAGGGAGATTCTGCGCACCGAAGACCGTTATTACGGAACCCAGTTCACCAATATCGGCGAAGCCGGCTTCGCGGCTGAATATGACCGCGATACGCGGGTGATCCGGCGCTGGCTGGTGGATTTCGCCAATCCTGATATCGAGCCCCGCCTGGTCGAGGAACGCAATAACCAGGACAGTTATGCCGATCCCGGCGACCCGCTCACCGTGCGCAACCAATACGGCCAGAGCGTGATCGGCGTCGAGGATGGGTTCATGTATTTCGCCGGCGATGGCGCGACGCCCGAGGGAAACCGGCCCTTCCTGCACCGGGTCAGTTTCGAGACATTTGAGGCGGAGGAGATCTGGCGCAATAGCGGTGAGGTCTATGAGCGCGTCATCAGCCTGGTCGCACCGGATGCCTCCTCATTCCTGATCTCGCGCGAAGATCCGGTCACTCCCGCCAATCTCTATCTGCACTCCGGCGATGGCGAAATGGCCCTGACGCAATTCGTCAGCCCGCATCCGCAACTCAATGAAATTTCGCGCCGTATGATCACCTATGAACGGGCCGATGGTGTCTCGCTTTCGGCGACGCTCTATCTGCCGGCCGATTACGAAGAGGGTGACAGCCTGCCCGTTCTGGTCTGGGCCTATCCGCGTGAATATAATGATGCCGCCACTGCGGGACAGGTGCGCGGTTCGCCCTGGGAATTCACCCGGATTTCAGGCACCAGCCCGCGCTTCCTCGTCACCCAGGGCTATGCCCTGCTTGAAAATGCCACCATGCCGGTGATCGGCGATGATCCCGAAACCGTCAATGACACCTTCATCGAGCAATTGGTCATGTCCGCCGAGGCCGCGATTGATGAAACCGTGGCGCTCGGCTTTGGCGATGGTGAACGCGTCGCCATTGCCGGCCACAGCTATGGCGCCTTCATGACGGCTCACCTGCTGGCGGCCAGTGACCGCTTCCGCGCCGGCATTGCCCGCTCCGGCGCCTATAACCGGACCCTGACGCCCTTCGGCTTCCAGTCCGAACGGCGCACCTTCTGGGCCGCCCCGGAGGTCTATTTCGAGCTGAGCCCCTTCATGCATGCCGATGCGATCAATGAGCCTCTGCTGATGATCCATGGCCTTCTGGACAATAATTCGGGGACATTCCCGATCCAGTCCGAGCGGATGTTTGCGGCGGTCAAGGGCAATGGCGGCACTGCACGCCTGGTCATGCTGCCCTATGAAAGCCATGGCTATCGCGGCCGCGAGAGCGTGCTCCACGTGCTCGCCGAGAGCATTGACTGGCTCGACCGCTGGGTGAAGCCCATCGAGGATCCGCGCGGCGAGGGTGATGCTCTGGAGGATGAGGATTTGATGGAGTGAGGTTCAGCTCACCCTGACCTGATGAAAAACCCCGCCAGATTGCTCTGGCGGGGTTTTTTGTGACTTCTGGTTATGACAGCGGGAGAGCCGCTAATCATCCCCGTCCATGCTCGGCACGCCGACAGCGTGGAAGCCGGCATCGACGTGGAGTGTTTCGGCGGTGCAGGACTGGCCGAGATCGGAGAGCAAATAGAGTGCGGCGCCGGCGACGCCTTCGATCTTGGTGTCTTCCTTCATCATCGACCATTCGCGGCCGGTGCGCATCAGCGCCTTGCCGCCGGAAATCCCGGCCATGGCGAGGGTACGCATCGGTCCGGCCGAGAGCGCATTGACGCGGATGCCGGCCGGGCCGAGATCGCGTGCCATATAGCGCATCGAGGCTTCCAGGGCCGCCTTGGCGACGCCCATGACATTGTAGGACGGCACGACACGTTCCGAGCCGAGATAGGTCAGCGTCACCATGGCGCCGCCATTGGGCATGATGTGCGAGGCGCGCTTGCCGGCATCGACAAAGGAGAAGGCGGAGATTTCCATCGCCCGGCGCCAGCCTTCGCGCGTGGTATTCTCGGTGAAGGAGCCGACCAGCTCGTCCTTGCCGGCAAAGGCAATGGCGTGAACCAGGAAATCGATCGTGCCCCACTTGTCCTCAAGCGCCTTGAAACAGGCATCCATCGAGGCTTCGTCGGTGACATCGGCCGCGACCATGAAGGGCTCGCCGCCAAGGCTTTCCACCAGAGGCCGCACGCGGCGCTCGAGTTCCTGCCCCTGATAGGAGAAGGCAATCTCCGCGCCCTGGGCGGCCAATTGCTGGGCAATGCCCCAGGCGATCGAATTCTTGTTGGCGACGCCCATGATCAGGCCCCGCTTGCCCTTCATCAGAGTTCCGGTGGGGAATTGGTTCTCACTCATCATGTATCTCCTCGCCTGCGATCACAGGCAATGTGGGATCAGACTTTCTGGAATACGACCGTGCCATTGGTGCCACCAAAGCCGAAACTGTTCGACATGGCGGTCTGGATATCGGCATCGCGCGTTTCGGTGATGATCGGCAGGTTGAGGGCCGCGATCTCCGGATCCATCTCGAAAATATTGATCGAGGGGGCGACGAAGCCATGCTTCATCATCAGCAGCGTATAGATGGCCTCATGCACGCCGGCCGCGCCGAGGGAGTGGCCGGTCATCGATTTCGTGCCGGAGATCATCGGCGCATTATCACCGAAGACTTCCTTGACCGCGCCCATCTCCTTGATGTCACCAACCGGTGTCGCAGTCGCGTGCGGGTTGAGATAATCGACTGGCTTGGTGACCGTTTCCATTGCCAGCTTCATCGAGCGCACGGCGCCTTCGCCGGACGGGGCGACCATGTCGTAACCGTCGGAAGTGGCACCATAACCGGTGACTTCTGCATAAATGGTCGCGCCGCGCTTCTTGGCGCGCTCATATTCCTCGAGCACGACAACGCCGGCGCCGGCACCGCCGACAAAGCCATCGCGATCCTTGTCGAAGGCGCGCGAGGCGAGTTCCGGCGTATCATTATACTTCGTCGACATGGCGCCCATCGCGTCGAACAGGTTGGAGAGGGCCCAATGGATCTCCTCGCAACCGCCGGCGAACATGACATCCTGCTTGCCCCACTGGATCTGCTCGGTGGCCGCGCCGATGCAATGCAGCGAGGTCGTGCAGGCGGAGGTGATGGTGTAGTTGACGCCAAGGATCTTGAACGGGGTCGCCAGCGTGGCCGAGGCGGTTGAGCTCATCGCCTTGGGAACGGCAAAGGGGCCAACGCGTTTGGGGCCTTTTTCACGGGTGATATCGGCCGCGGCGACGATCGTACCGGCCGACGGGCCGCCGGACCCCATGATGATCCCGGTGCGTGTGTTGGAAATATCCGATTCAGGCAGGCCCGCATCGGCGATCGCCTGCGCCATCGCCATATAATTCCAGCCGGCACCTTCCGACATGAAGCGGTAGATACGCTTGTCGACATGCTCGGCTGGATCGACCGTCGGCTTGCCGCCAACCTGGCAGCGGAAATTATACTGCGCGAAGCTCTCCATGTGGCGGATGCCACTTTTGCCTTCTTGCAGGGATTGGGTGACGTCGGCGGCATTATTCCCGATGGGAGAAATTATGCCGAGACCGGTGACAACAACACGGCGCATCGCGAACTCCTGGATCAGTCTTCTTGAGTTTCGGCGGGCTGGAACAGGCCCACACGCAGGTCTTTGGCCGTATAGATGATCTTGCCGTCGGCTTCGACATGGCCATCACCAATGGCCATGATGAGCCTGCGCTGAATCACCCGTTTCAGGTGGATGACATAACGGACTTTCTTGGTTTCCGGTGTGATCTCGCCGGTGAATTTGACCTCGCCAACGCCGAGCGCCCGGCCCTTGCCGGGATTGCCCTTCCAGCACAGGAAGAAACCGACCAGCTGCCACATCGCATCGAGGCCGAGGCAGCCTGGCATCACCGGGTCGCCCTTGAAGTGGCAGGCGAAAAACCAGAGGTCCGGATTGATGTCGAGTTCGGCGACGATATAGCCCTTGCCGTGATCGCCGGTATCGTCGTCGATATGGGTGATGCGGTCCATCATCAGCATGGGGGGGGCGGGCAGACGCGACCGGTCGGGACCCCACATGCCACCATCTCCGGCGGCGATCAGATCTTCGTAGCTAAAAGAGCTTTGGCGTTCAGTCATGTAACCGATCGGCTGCGCCACGGGGCGGGCAGCAAATGCTGCCCCTCGCCGGGCTGGGAATGGGGACCCGGTCTTGCGTGAAAACCGGGAGGATCAGCGCAGAGCGGTATCACGCGCCGGTGAGCCGCTCAAGGCGGGGCTGCCGTCATTTTCGCCACCACGCTCGTCGCCACGCTCATTGGCATAGACGCCCCAGAGCGCGTCCGCCCTTGCCCAGCCGCGATATCCCTGACCTTCAACCCGGCACCAACCGGTCCGGCAACGCTCCAGGGCGAGAATGACGCCGGCTTCGGCAATCGCCTCGGCGGAGGCTTCCTCATCGGCGCGAGCGCGCAGGGTGGTGTCCTCGGTTGTGACCACGGTTCGCCGGCCGGACAGGATGGACCGGTGCATCCAGGTCAGTTCGCCGCCCGGATCACGGACCCGGCGCCAGTCCGGGGTCTCGGCCACGACTTCCATTGGCAGGCCGGCGCGCACATAGCGCCAGGCGACGGGGTGCGAGCGGCTGGGACCGGAACGGCCGTTGGCAACGTCGAATTTCAGGCTCACGAAGCGTGGCACTTCCTGGCCCGAAGGAGTCGAGGGATCTGCGTCTTGCGCCTGGGCCGGCACGAGACAGCACAGCATGACAATCAGGGTCGCAAGCGAGCGCATGGGAAACTCCTCTCCCCTATCCCTGTGCCTGACACGGTGAATAGGTGGTAAAGATTCACGGAATGAAGGGGCAGGGATGATGAAGGCTTCGCTCAGGCCCGGGGCATCGGTTGCGCTGGGAATTGCCATTGGCACGGCTGTTGGCGTGGCTCTGGATCAGCTCGCGATGGGCGTGGCGCTCGGGGTAGGCCCCGGCGTGGCGTTCGAAGCGCGCGCTTCCCGCCGCCGGTCGCCGCCTGCCGGTCCCGATGCCGGGGACGGTGATTCGGACACCGGGGGTGCAAACGAGAAATAAGCACCTATATCCTCCTGACGTCAGGTCGCATTGAGGGGCCGGCGAAATTCAAAGGGGATATCATGCGCTTTCGTTTGGCCATTACGACCGCAGCCGCCCTGCTGGCTGCCAACTCATTGCCCGCATTGGCGATCTCCGCCCATGCGCAGGACGAACAGCCACAGGTTTCTGTGGAGAGCACGGATCTCGGTGACGGCCTCTACATGCTGTCGACCGGAGTGGCCGGAAATCTCGCCGTATTGAACGGCCCTGACGGCGTCGTCATGGTCGATGACCAATTGCCCAATACCGGCGGCCTGATCGAAGGCGCAGTCGTCGAGATTACGGGCGGCGATGCGCCCCGTTTCATCGTCAACACCCACTGGCATGGCGACCATACCGGCGGTAATGCCCATTTCGCCCAGCTCGGCACGACGATCGCGGCGCATCATAATATCCGCGCCCGTCTCGACGATGCCGAGGCCGAATGGGCCCAGGCGCCGGGCATATTGCCCATCCTCACCTTTGGCGATGATCTGACCTTTCACATGAATGGCCAGACGGTTGAGGCCGTCCACATTCCCCACGCCCACACCGATGGCGACGCCATGGTGCATTTCCGTGAGGCGAATGTCCTGCATATGGGCGACACCTTCTTCTCCGGGCGTTTCCCCTATATCGATCTGTCTGCGGGCGGTTCGGTCGACGGCTTTGCTGCGGCGATGGAGCGCGGGCTGGAGATTGCCGGCGATGAGACGCGCATCATCCCGGGCCATGGGCCGCTCTCGACACGTGTCGAGCTGCAGGCCTCGCTCGATATGCTGCGCGAAGCGGCCTTCCGGGTTCGCAATCTGGTCGAAGCCGGCGCCGATCTGGCAACGGTCCGCGCTGCGGCGCCCCTGGCTGATTTTCATGATGACTGGAATTGGGGTTTCATCACCACCGATCGCATGGTGCAGACGCTGTATAATGACGCCGCCGGCAATGCCTACGCTTACGAATAAGCGCCATCAGGGCTGAAGCGGGGGCGGGAAATCTGAACAGGATTTATACCCGCCCCCAGCTTCCCGACAGGCGTGATCGTCCAGATTGGCCGGCATGACGCCCCCTGATCGACTCCCGCCGCCTTCGACCCCACCGCAAGTCCGAAAATCCCTTGGTCTCGCTGCCGGAATTGGCGCGGGCCTGATGCTTTGGCTGATCATCGGTCTGAGCACGGACAACGCCCTGCTCGGTCTGCTATTTGGCTTCCTGCCCGGTCTCGTGATCGGGATCGCATTGCGGCTGACAGCGCGACCTTGAAGCTCAGCGTTCTGCGCACCCCTGACACTCCGGATCGCGCCGCAGCTTTACCGTCCGGCTTTCCATCGCCAGCCCGTCGAACAGCAGGATGCGGCCGTCGAGCGTCTGACCGGCGTCGCAAATGTGCTTGATCGCTTCCAGTGCCATCATCGAACCGATCAGGCCGGGCAAGGCGCCGACCACGCCGACGCGGGCGCAGGTTTCGGCATCGGGCGGGATTTCCGGCACCCAGCAGCGATAGCAGGGGGCGTCGGGGCTGGCGTTGAACAGCGAGACCTGACCGTCCCAGCGACCGATGGCGCCGGAGACCAGCGGGATGCCAAGCGCGCGGCTGGCGGCATTGACGGCGAAACGGGTCTCGAAATTATCGCAGCCATCGAGGATGAGATCGGCGCCGGCGAGCAGTTCGCGCGCATTGTCCGCGTCCAGCGCGGCCGGGATCGCGATCACCTGCGTGCCCGGATTGAGCGCCCGCAGCGCCACCGCTCCGGTCCCGGCCTTGGATTGGCCGATATCATCGGTGCGAAACAGGATCTGCCGCTGCAGATTGTCGAGGCTGACCGTATCGGGGTCGATCAGGGTGATGTGTCCGACGCCCGCCGCCGTCAGATACAGGCTCGCCGGAGCGCCCAGGCCCCCGGCGCCGACAATCGCCACCCGGGCGCGGCCCAGCGCCTGCTGACCGGGGCCGCCAATCTCGCGCAGCACGATGTGGCGCGCGAAGCGTTCGATATCGATGGGAGTGCTCATGGGTGAAGAGGTGGCCGAGAAGACGCTGCCAATCAAGTGCATTCCTGTTGGCTTGAACGGCGAACAGACGCAGTTTGCCGCCATGTCCGACACGCCACTCACCACCCGCGCCGAACCGACGCTGTCCGAAGTCCAGCTCAATCTTCTGGGCTGGCTCAGGCGCGACAAGCCGAATATCTTCCTGACCGGCCGGGCCGGCACCGGCAAGACGACATTGATGCGCGAGCTGTTGCGTCAGGCGGGCAACAAGGCCGCGGTGCTGGCCCCGACCGGGGTTGCCGCGATGCAGGCCGGCGGGCAGACGATCCACAGCTTCTTCCACCTGCCACCGCGCGTCATCACCGGCCGCGATATCCGCAAGGTGCGCCATAGCCGTGTCGTCAAGGCGCTCGAGACGCTGGTGATTGACGAGATCTCGATGGTGCGCTCCGACATGATGTGGGCGATCGACCAGTCGCTGCGCCTCAACCGCGAATGCAATGAACCCTTTGGCGGCGTGCAGATGGTGATTGTCGGCGATCTGGCGCAATTGCCGCCGGTGGTGCAGGGCGGCGAGGCGGAATATCTCGAAACCACCCATGGCGGCCCCTTCTTCTTCAATCCGCAATGCTTCCGCGAGGCCGGTTTTGCCCTGGTCGAGCTGGAAGAGGTGTTTCGCCAGACCGATGAGGATTTCATCCATCTTCTCAATGTGGTGCGTGAGGGCGATGTCCGCGCCGACGAGGCCGAGCGGCTCAATGAGCGCGTCACCGGCCGCTCCGGCCTGGAGGCGAGCCTGAGCCATGTCGTGCTGACGGCGACCAATGAGACCGCCTTTCGCATCAATAATGCCCGTCTCGAGGGCCTGCCGACCACGCCGCACGCCTTCAATGCCAAGGTCGAGGGCCAGTTTGATCAGCGCCTCTTCCCGGCCGAGGAGCCCTTGGTGCTCAAGATCGGGGCCCGCGTGATGATGACGCGCAATGATCCGCAGGGGCGCTGGGTCAATGGCACGCTCGCCGAGGTCGAGGGGTTTGACGAGAAGGCCGTGCGCGTGCGCATCGGCGACAATGTCTGGTCGATCGAGCCGGCCAAGTGGGAGCGCAATGCCTATGCCTTCGACGAGGCGACGCGAGCCCTGACCAAGACCACCGCCGGCGCCTTCACGCAATATCCGCTGCGTCTGGCCTGGGCGATGACCATCCACAAGGCCCAGGGCCTCACCCTCGACAAGGTCTATCTCGACCTCGCCCGCCGCCTCTTCGCCCATGGGCAGGCCTATGTCGCGCTCTCCCGCGCCCGCACGCTGGAGGGCCTGGAACTGTCACGCCCGCTGACCCCGGGCGATATCATCTGCGACCAGCGGATTTTCGACGTGAAGAGCTTCTGCGATCCGGTGCCGATGAGTTTGCGGGGTTAGTCCTCAAACAGCGCCGTCGACAGATAGCGCTCGGCTGAACTCGCCAGCACCACGACAATCGTCTTGCCCGCAATGTCATCGCGTTTGGCGACATCCAGGGCGGCTTGAATGGCGGCGCCGGATGAGATGCCGGCCGGAATGCCTTCGACGCGCGCGGCTTCGCGGGCCATGGCGAAGGCCTGGTCATTACTGACCTGGACGGTTTCGTCGATCAGGGAGATGTCGAGATTGTCGGGAATGAAGCCGGCGCCGATGCCCTGGATCTTGTGCGGGCCCGGCTTGCCACCGGAGATGACCGGGCTGTCAGTGGGTTCCACCGCGATGATGCGGACGCCGGGCTTTTTCGCTTTCAGCACCGAGGCGACGCCGGTCAGCGTGCCGCCGGTGCCGACGCCGGCGATGAAGACATCGACCTCGCCGGTCGTGTCATTCCAGATTTCCAGCGCGGTGGTCTGGCGGTGAATTTCCGGATTGGCCGGATTGGAGAACTGGCTCGGCATCACCGCGCCGGGCGTCGCCTCGATCAATTCCCTCGCTTTGGCGATGGCGCCATTCATGCCCTTGGCGGGATCGGTGAGGACGAGTTCGGCGCCGAGATGGGCCAACAGTTTGCGGCGCTCGATCGACATGCTTTCCGGCATGGTCAGGATCAGGCGGTGGCCCCGGGCAGCGGCGACGAAAGCGAGGCCGATACCGGTATTGCCCGAGGTCGGCTCGATCATGACGCTGCCTTCGCCCAGCTTGCCGGCGGCTTCCAGCGCATCGATCATCGCGACGCCGATCCGGTCCTTGACGCTGGAGAGCGGGTTGAAGAATTCCAGCTTGGCCAGGATGCGGGCTTTCGCGCCATGCTTGGCGGCCAGCGCCGAGAGCTCGACCAGCGGCGTATTGCCGATGGTGTCGGCGATGGAGCTGTAGATGCGGCCGCGGCCCGGAGTGTCGGTCATGGGAAAACCCTCAATGGAAGCTGGTGGCTATGTAGGGGCGGCGGGTCGCCCTGTCACTGTGGGCCGCGATCACGCTTTCTCGATCACACACCGGTGGAGCCGAAACCGCCACTGCCGCGCTGGGTCTCGCTGAGCTCGTCGGTGACCAGCCAGAGCGCCTGCATCACCGGCGCGATCACCATTTGCGCGATGCGGTCGCCGCGATTGATGACGAAGTCTTCCGGCCCGTGATTGATCAGATTGACCCGGATCTCGCCGCGATAATCGGCATCGACCGTGCCGGGTGAATTGACACAGGCAATTCCCTTCTTGGCCGCAAGCCCCGAGCGCGGCCGCACTTGCGCCTCGAAACCGTCGGGCAGGGCAATCGCGATCCCGACCGGGACCAGGCGCCATTCGCCATGCGGGATGATGACCGGCTCGTCTTCGGGAATGGCGGCGCGCAGATCCATGCCGGCCGATTGCGGCGTCTCATAGGCCGGCAGGGCCAGGCCCTCATAATGCGGCAGCGGCTTGATCTGGACGTGGAGGGTTTTCATCGGGCGGGGTCCGGCACAGTGGCAGATGGGCTGATTGAAGCGCGGCAGCGGCGGGCTGGCCAGTGCGCACGGCAGGCCGGCTGGGGAAAACTAGAGCGCGCCGGCGATGCGGGACGCCAGCCGGGCCGCGATTTCGCCCTTGGGTGCACGTTGCCAGTGTTCGCTGCCCTGTGGTGTGACCAGGGTGACGGCATTCTCGGTGCCGCCCATGACATCGCCGGAGACATCATTGGCGACGATCCAGTCGCAACCCTTGCGCAGGCGCTTGGCGGTGGCGAGGGCTTCGACATCATGGGTTTCGGCGGCAAAACCGACCACCAGGCCGGGACGGCCTTTGGCGAGCTGGCTGATGGTTTTGAGAATGTCGGGGTTCTCCACCAGCGGCAGCGATGAAACGCTCGCCTTGTCGGCCTTGATCTTGGTGTCGGAGGGCGCGGCGGGGCGCCAGTCGGCGACGGCGGCGACCGCGATGAAGACATCGGCCGGCAGGGCGGCCTCGACGGCGGCGAGCATCTCCAGCGCGGTTTCAATCCGCACCACGCTCATGCCCTCAGGATCGGCCAGGGCTGTCGGGCCGGAGACAAGCGTCACACGGGCGCCGAGCGCGGCGCAAGCCGAGGCAATCGCGTAGCCTTGCTGGCCGGAGGAGTGGTTGGAGATATAGCGGACCGGATCAATCGGCTCGCGGGTCGGGCCGGCGGTGATCAGCACATGGCGTCCGGCGAGCGGCTCAGCCATGCAGCAGGCCCTCGATGGCGTCGGCGATGGCGACCGGTTCGGCCATGCGGCCGGGACCGAATTCGCCGCAGGCCATCTCGCCCTCATCGGGGCCGACCAAGTGGATGCCATCCTGTTTCAGCGTCGCCAGATTGCGCTGCGTCGCCTTGTGCTCCCACATCCGCACATTCATCGCCGGCGCCATCAGGACCGGCTTGTCGGTCGCCAGCAATGTGGTCGAGGCGAGGTCATTGGCCAGTCCCTGGGCGGCCTTGGCCATCAGATCGGCGGTGGCCGGAGCGACCACGACGAGGTCGGCCGAGCGCGACAGCTCGATATGGCCCATGTCGGATTCGTCGGTGAGATCGAACAATTGGCTAAAGACGCGCTCGCCCGACAGGGCCGAGACGCTGAGCGGGGTGACGAATTCGCCGCCGGCAGAGGTCAGGATACAGCGCGAGCCGATGCCGCGCCGTTGCAATTCACGGATCAGCAGCAGGCTTTTATAGGCGGCGATCCCGCCACCGATGATCAAGAGGATCCGCTTGTCGGACACGGCCATGCTCCCAGTTCAATACCGGGACTAACTAGCGGCTCGTGCCCAAAATCCCAAGCCCCTTGTCGGCTTGCGGTCTTTGGCCGCGATGCCGGTGGCGGGTCTCAGCTGGCGAGGCGGCGGTCGGCCATCATGTCGCGGACTTTTTCGGTGTCGGCATAGAGCGCGGCCTGTTTGTCCAGCTGGTGCCGGAAGAAGGCGGCAATGGTCAATTCCATGTCATAGATCGAAATGCGCGTAATGGCAGACAAATCCTCGGCATCGAGCTTGCGGTCGGCTTCCAGGCCGTGGCGCATGATGCCCGCCATCAGATTGGCATAGGCCGAGGAATAGGCGTGCGACGGGTAGTCCAGCTTGCTGTGACGCAATCCCATCTGATCGACCGCCTCATAATACTTTTTGTCAAAGCGTGCCGAGAAGACGAGCTCGCAATGGGCCAGCATGCCGTCGCGCAGATAGCGGGTATTGTCGGAAATCTCGAAATAATCACCGACCTCGGGATTTGAGGTGAGGTGATCGAACAGCGTTTCAAGTGTCTCGGCTGCATAGCCCATAATGCGTGGCTTCAGCCGTTGTATGCGCGCGACAGTCGCCGCGTCGATACGGAAGAACTCGCGTTGAAGTTCGAGATGCTCTGGAGTGGGGCTTTTGCTCAGTGTCATGCTCATATTAAAGCACAAGAGTATTACCGGAGCGTGTCATCAGGGTTTCGGATTTTACAAAATGGCCCACATGACAGCAGCGCCCGCCAGGGCCGCAGCGCCCAGCCAGGCGAGTCGGATTGCCCAGGGCCGCGGCGGCGGTGCCGTGCACAGGGTGAGTTCACCCGACTTCAGGCGCGCACCGATATCGGCCCAGTCCTCAATAGTATCGGGCAGGACGCGCAGGGCGCCGTAGAGGCGCTCCATATCCTCGCCAAAATCGCGGATGCGGCCCTCCGGCCCCAGTTCGCGCCTCATCCAGGCCTCGACCACCGGTGTCGCGGCGGCCCACATATTGTGCTGCGGATCGAGGGAGCGCGCGACGCCTTCGCACTGGACCATGGTCTTTTGCAGCATCACCAGCTCGGGCCGCAGGCGCATGTCGAACAAATCAGTGATCTCGAACAACTGCATCAGGACGCGCGACATCGGCACTTCGTCGGCCTGCTTGCCGAAGATCGGCTCGCCGACCGCGCGGAGCGCGCTGGCGAAATCGGCCACGGCATGTTCGTCCGGCACGTATCCGGCGGCGAAATGCGCCCGCGCTGCGGCCATGTAATCGCGCGTCAGGAAGCCGTGCAGGATGAGCGCCAGAAAACGGCGTTCCGGCCGGCCAATCCGGCCCATAATGCCGAAATCGACGGCCCAGAGATCGCCATTGGCCGCCGCGAACAGGTTTCCGGCATGCATGTCGGCATGAAACACGCCGCGATCGAGGGCCGTGCCGAGAAAGGCGCGCGTGAGGGTCGTGGCCAGTGCTGCCTTGTCCAGGCCAAGTGTCTCCACCCGGGCCGGGTCGCTGAGCGGTGCACCCATAACCCAGTGCGTGGTCAGGATGCGTTTGGACGACAAGGTCCACTCGACCTCGGGGATGCGATATTGCTCGACCGCCATCGCAGCTTCGGACAATTCCGACGCGGCGGCGGCCTCCAGCCGCAAATCGGTTTCGAAGCTCAGCGAGCGGGCGATCGTGGCGACAAACTTTTGCGGCTCCAGACGGCGGCTGGCCGGGACCAGTTTTTCCGCGAGCGCGGCGCCCAGTGAGAGGGTGCGGATATCGCGCGCGATGCGCAGCTCGATATCGGGGCGCAGGACCTTGACGGCGACCTCGACACCGCCTTGCGTCGTTGCGCGATGAACCTGGGCGATGGAGGCGGCGGCGATCGGCGGCCCGAAGGTTTTGAACAGTGTTTCGACCGGTGCGCCAAGCTCGGCCGCGATGATGGCGCGGGCCTTGGCATCGTCGAAGGGGGGCATCCGGTCCTGCAGCCGCGACAGGCCGCGCGCGAAGCGTTCGCCGATTACATCGCCGCGTGTGGCGAGGATCTGACCGAATTTGACGTAGGAGGGGCCAAGCTTTTCCAGTGCGCGGGCCAGTCGCTCGCCTGGATTGTCGGCCGTGTCATGCCGGGCAAACAGACGCGCCAGTCGTCCGGCCAGCCGCGCTGGGGCCGGATAGAACGCCTGATACTCGACGGGGAGAATCGCGTCGTGCCGCATCAGGGTGAGCAGGGCGCGTAGCAATCGCGCGAAGGAGGCCAGAGTCGCAAACATGTCGGAGCTGTTTAGAGGCAGCGGCTGTGATTGGCGAGGGCGGCGTGGAGTCGCGGTGCGCCGGGCAACATCCCTCCTTGCTCTGTGCTTGCCAAAGGTTAGCATCAGGCAGGAGCCAGTCTTGAGATGCGCCACACAATCGAGTTCGATCATGAGAACCGGTGGGTTTTGACCAGTTTTCATGGCCCGCTGCGGATTGAAGACGCTGTGGCATTGTTGCGGCAATCAGTCCTGTTCCCGGGCTGGACGCCAGAGTGGGACCGCATCATTGATTATAGCGACGGCCTGCTGGGCGATCTCGATATCGAAGCGGTTGCGCGCGGCAAGGCCGATCTGGGCGAGATTCTCCGGTCCGCCTATGCAGGTAAGCCGACACTGAGCGCCCAGGTCTGTGCGGACCCGATGAAACTGCCGCTCGTCAAATACTGGATCGGGCTCGGAGCCGGCGATTACCCAGCTGGGCTGAAATTATTCGACAGTATTGCCGAGGCCCAGGCCTGGATAATGGCGAGCCGGGACGCGCGCTGAGGGATCAGGCCCAGCCGGTGTGGAGGGCTGCAATTCCGCCGGAAAAATTCGTGTAACCGACCTGGCTGAAGCCGGCGTCGCGCAATTCGGCGGCAAAGCTCTCCTGGTCGGGGAAACGTCGGATGGATTCGACCAGGTATTGATAGCTGGCGCGGTCCTTGGCGACATGCTCCCCGAGTTCAGGCATTACATTGAATGACCAGGCGTCGTAGAGGGATTCCCAGGCTCGGCTGGTCGGGCGCGAAAACTCGAGGCATAGGAAGCGGCCGCCCGGTTTCAGAACGCGCCGCATATCCTTGAGCGCCGCTGCACGGTCGGTGACATTTCGGATCCCGGTCGAGATCGTGACGCAATCAAAACTGTGATCCTTCAGCGGCAGGCATTCGGCATTGCCGGTCACCCAGTCGATCCGCCCCGTATGGCTGGCCTCGACGCCGCGCTTGATGCCGGCTCGCAGCATTTGCTCATTGATGTCCAGCACGATCGCTTCGGCGCGGCGCGGGTCTGCGCGGCGTTGACCGGCCCGGTCCGCCTTGGTCAGGAAGCTGCGCGCCAGATCGCCCGTGCCGCCAGCCACATCCAGCAATCGCTCGCCGGGCTGCGGGTTGGCGCGTGTCATCACCATGTCTTTCCAGGCGCGATGCACGCCCAGCGACATCAGATCATTCATGAGGTCATAGCGGCGTGCCGAGCGATCAAACACGTTTCGAACCAGCCCGGCCTTTTGCGTGCGGTCGACATCTTCAAAGCCGAATGGAACGGTATCGGCTTGCGCGGCTGGATCGGGAAAATCGCTCATGCGCCGACAATAAGTGAAGCGGGCGCCCACGCAAAGCGGCCTCGGCGGTTCGTGATGCCGCAGGCCGGGCTGTACCGGGCGGGTCGGCGGACTTGCTCGCGCCGACCTGGTGTGGCCAGCTGGATCGCCGCCTGGGTCCCGGGATCGTTGCGGCCCGTTACATCAAAACTGCCAGCCTGGGCGAATGACCCGGCCCGGCGTGGATCTGAACTGGAGCGCCCGTGCCTGAACTGCCTGAAGTGGAAACCGTCCGGTCCGGTCTGATCCCGGCCCTGCAAGGCCGCCGGGTCGAGCAGGTCGTGCTCAATCGCCCCAATCTGCGCTTCCCCTTCCCCGAAGGCATGGTCGAGCGGCTCGCCGGACATCGCGTCGAACGGATCGACCGGCGCGCCAAGTATCTCCTGCTGCGGTTGACCAGCGGCGAGACCCTGCTGGTCCATCTAGGCATGTCGGGCCGGTTTTCGATCGAGGCGGCGGCGGCGATGCGGCAGCCCGGAGACTTTGTCTACGCCGCGCCCGCCAATCCCAAACATGATCATGTAGTGTTCGAGATCGAGGGCGGGGTCACCATTCGCTACAATGATCCCAGACGTTTTGGCTTCATGTTGATGTTCGAGACCGGCAGTGAGGCTGGCCAGCCCAACCTCGCCGGCCTTGGGCCCGAACCCAATTCGAACACGTTTTCCGGCCCGGCGCTGGGCGCGGCGCTGGCGGGCAAGCGAACCCCCGTCAAGTCCGCCCTGCTTGACCAGCGCGTTGTCGCTGGCCTGGGCAATATCTATGTGTGCGAGGCCTTGCACCGCGCCGGTATCAGCCCGCTGCGCGAGGCGCGCAATATTCCCGGCGTACGTGCCGAGCGCCTGGCGACGGCGATCCGCAATGTCATCGAGGAGGCCATCGCGGCTGGCGGCTCTACCTTGAAGGACTTTGCCGGTGCGGATGGCGCGCTGGGCTATTTCCAGCATCGTTTCAACGTCTATGGCCGCGAGGGTGCAGCGTGTCCGACTTCCGGGTGCGGCGGGGCGATCACCCGTATCGTCCAGGCCGGCCGCTCGACTTTCTTTTGCCCGTCCTGCCAGCGTTAGGCCTGCCAAAGGGGGGATGGGCGCGCGAATTTTCCCGTGACGTAATCTGGCCTGAACTGGCTAATATCCTGGCAATATTCAAATCTGATCTGGAGTAGGCCGCATGACTCGCCAAACCAAATTCCTTCACCGCCTGGCGTCCACCTGCGGCGCGATCTTCGCTGCCACAGGGCTGGCCATGTCCGCCGCCGCCGGCGCATCCCATGCTCAACTGGCCGATTATTCCGACCTCGAGGCCTCGCCGGCCTTGTGGCATATGTCCGATGCCGATTCAGATATCTATCTGTTCGGCACCTTCCACCTCTTGCCACCCAGCCTGGATTGGCAGACCGGTGAATTGCGCGCCCATCTCGCAAGTGCGGACTCGCTCTATCTCGAGGCCGATGTCCAGGGCGAGGGCGCGCAGGCCCGGGTGCAGGCATTGGTCGTCCAGCTCGGGCTCAACCCGCAAGGCGTGACGCTGTCTTCATTGCTGGATGCCGAGGCGATTGCCCTGTTGGCGAGCGTCGCGCCGAGCGTTGGCGCGACGCCGCAAATGCTGGAGCCGATGCGGCCCTGGCTGGCACAGATCGTCCTGTCCGTGGCGCAAATGCAGGCGCTCGGGCTCGATCCGGAAGCGGGCGTCGAGAAGGCGCTCCTGACCGCAATCGCCGGTTCTGATGTCGAAATCGGGTATTTTGAGACCGCCGAACAACAGGTTCGGGTTCTCGCCGACTTGCCGGACGAGGTGCAGGTGCGCGGTTTTACCGAAGGCTTGCGTGAAATGGAGCGGACCCCGGCCCTGCTCGACGACATGGTTCGGGCCTGGGCGGCGGGCGATGTCGACGCCATTGACCGGATCGTGAATGCCGAGATGCGCGAGGGCGCGCCCGAGATGTATCAGGCGCTGATTGTCCAGCGCAATCATGACTGGGTGCCGCAAATCCAGGAGTTGCTCGACGGCGAGGGCACAGTCTTCGTCGCGGTCGGCGCGGCGCACTTGAGTGGCGAAAACGGTGTCGTGGAGCTTTTGCGCGATTCCGGCATTATCGTTGAGCGGCAATAGCTTGGTCAGTGCCGCCTGAGTCCCGGACTGCTGCCGGTATCGACCGGCGCTCCGGTCTGCGTTATAGCGGCGCGGTTTTTTCGCGCGGAGCTTCCGCGCCGGCATACGGAGCGCCGACATGGCTTACAAGACGATTCAAGTGAAGACCGAAGGTCGCGTCGGGGTAATCACCTTTTCGCGCCCTGAGGCCCTCAACGCGCTGTGCGACGAGTTGACCACGGAACTCGCAACAGTACTTGCCGCATTCGAGAAGGATGCCGGGATTGGCTGTGTTGTGCTGACCGGTTCGAAGAAAGCCTTCGCCGCGGGTGCCGACATCAAGGAATTGCAGGCTCGCGATTTCGTCGGCCTCTACATGCACGACCCCTTTGCCGAGACCTGGGAGGCGGTGGCCCGCTTCCGCAAGCCGATCATTGCTGCGGTCTCCGGGTATGCGCTCGGCGGTGGCTGTGAAATCGCCATGATGTGCGATTTCATCATCGCATCGCAGACTGCCAAATTCGGCCAGCCGGAAATCAATCTTGGTGTCATGCCGGGCTCTGGTGGAACGCAGCGCCTTCCCCGTGCCGTTGGCAAGGCAAAGGCGATGGATATGTGCCTGACCGGGCGCATGATGGATGCTGAAGAGGCCGAACGCTCTGGCCTGGTCTCGCGTGTCGTGCCCGCAGAAGACTTGCTGGACGTGGCCATGGAGGCCGCTGAGGCGATTGCCGTCAAATCCCTGCCGGTTGCGATGATGACCAAGGAATCGGTCAATCGCGCCTTTGAAATCGGCCTGACGGAAGGCGTGCGTTTCGAACGCCGGGTCTTCCAGTCGCAGTTCGCGCTGGAAGATCAGAGCGAAGGCATGTCTGCCTTTGCCGAGAAGCGCGCTGCGCATTTCAAGCATCGTTAGTCAAACTGGCGGCAGGGGCAGTTGACGCCCCGGCTTCTAGGGCCTATACGCCGCCGCTCACGGATTTAATCGGGCTCTGGTCCCGGTCGCATGAAGAGGTTAGAACCCATGGCCAATACAAGCTCGGCCAAGAAAATGGTCCGCAAGATTGCGCGCCGCACTGCCGTCAACAAGGCTCGTCGCTCCCGCGTTCGGACTTATGTGAAGAAGGTCGAACTTGCGATCGCCGCTGGCGATCAGGCTGTGGCGAAAGCCGCACTGGTGACCGCGGAGTCAGAAATGATGCGCGCTGTCAGCAAGGGCGTGTTCCACAAGAACACCAGCTCACGCAAAGTCTCGCGCCTGTCGGCTCGCGTGAAGGCAATGGCTGCCTGATTTCGCGCCAGGGCTGAATGAATTGAATACGTCCGGAACTCGCGTTCCGGGCGTATTTTTCTGTCCGTTCGCCAAGCCACTTCTTGCGCCGGGCTGCTGACCCAAACAGCGCCGTGGTCATATAATATTCCTGATACGGAGCTGTTTTTGCTGCGCCTTTCATGCCAGGCGACCCCCTGTTCCATAAGAGAATCTTGTGGTGGATTCGAACCATTCGCCGCAGAAAAAAAAATAACACATTTGCCAAGCTTCGGCCCGGTCACAGATTTCCCGTGTCAAGCGAAGAATCTCGAAATGCGGGCGTTGAATCATGTTGACCGACTTTCGGGAAGCGGTAACCTTTGACGCTCTGAGGGCGATCATTCCGATGCGGAAAAATTCCGGCTTCAACGCGGCAGGGCGGCGCGTTGAGAAAGCGTGAATGTGCCATAATAACAAACACCTAGCTCTCACCTCGACGTGGAGCAACTGACAAGTGTGGCGGACGATGGCATATAAAAAATTGGCAGTTTCCGAGACGAGGACAGCGGCATTCGAGGCGCATGGGGCGACCGAAATTGCGGCGGTCTGGCGTGCGGTCCGGGCTCGTCTTCGGACCGAGCTGGGCGATGCGCTCTACTCCCAGGAAATTGCCCGTTTGCGTGTGCGTTTGTCCGATGCCGGTGCGATCATCGTCCTGGCTCCAAGTACCTTCAATCGCGACTGGATTGAGGATCATGTCGGAGCGCGGATTCGCGCGATTTGGACCGAACTCGATTCCATGCGCCGCGACCTGCTTGTCCTCGCCGAGGGTCAGGCCGAGCCACAATCAGACGTGGTGCGCGATCGGTCGCAGCCTGCAGCACCCGCCGGAACCGCTATCGTGCCCGGCGCGCGCCAGGCTGATGCGATCGAGCCACGTTTCAGTTTCGACTCCTTCCGCGTCGGGCCCGCCAATGAAGTCGCGGCTGCCGCGGCACGCAGTATTGTTTCGGCGGCCCGTCCGCCCTTCAATCCGGTTTTCTTCTATGGCGATTACGGTGTCGGCAAGACGCATCTCATGCATGCAGTCGCCAGCGCCGTCACCCAGTCACCAAGCCCGCGCAAGGCGCTCTACCTCACGGCCGAGGAATTCCTGTCCGGCTTCGTGACGGCGATGCGCGCGCGCGACACCATAACCTTCAAGGAGACGGTCCGCGGGGTCGATTTCCTGCTGATCGATGATGTCCATTTCATTGCCGGCAAGCCGAAGACCGAGGATGAATTCCTCAATACGATCGCGGCGCTGATCGCCGAGAACAAACAGGTCGTGCTGGCATCGCATCGTCCGCCTGCCGAGCTGGCTATTGCTGATGACCGTCTGCGCTCCTTGCTGACAGGCGGCCTGGCCTGCCCGTTGAGCAAGCCGGACCTGGATTTGCGGCGCCAGATTCTCGACTGCAAGATCGCCCAGGCGAAATGCCATTACCCTGTGTTGAACGTATCCGAGCCGGTGCGCGATTTCCTCGCGGCCCGCATCACGACCGGTCCGCGTGAACTGGAAGGCGTGCTCAATAATGTCATCTGCCGCACAGCCCTGCTGGGCCTGCCGGTGACGATGGAGGCGGTGTCTACGGCCCTGCGCGATTTGTCTCTGAGCGCCGAGAAGCGCCTGACGGTTGATGAGATCCAGAAAGCCGTCGCGACCCATTTCGGTGTCACCACGACAGATATCTGCTCCAAACGCCGCACCCAGAGCGTGGTGCGTCCGCGCCATGTGGCGATGTATCTCGCCAAGGTGCTCACCACGCGCTCCCTGCCGGATATCGGGCGTCGTTTCGGCGGCCGGGATCATTCGACTGTGATTCACGCGGTCAACAAGATCATCGCGATGATCGAGTCCGGGGATCCGATCGGTCAGGACATTGACGCCCTGACCCGTGAGTTGCGGGACTGATTTCCGCTGGAAAAAGCGTCCGCGGCTGGATAATTGTCTTGCGGTTGCGGTTTTTCATGTATCCTCTTTTACCCACCCTTTCCGGTGTCGGCTGATTTGCCAGCACGCCACCGACTCACGAAGACGTCAAAGCGGAACGCGAGATATGAAGCTGACGATCGAGCGTGCTACGCTCCTCAAGGCCCTTGGCCATGTTCAGGCCGTGGTTGAGAAGCGCAACACGATCCCCATCCTCTCAAATGTGCTGATTTCGGCGGGGCCCAATGGCGCGAGTTTCGCAGCCACTGACCTGGACATCGAGATACTCGAGACCACCGAGGCGCGTTGTGATGGCGAAGGCATGGTCACGGCGCCCGCTCACACCCTTTACGACATCACCCGCAAATTGCCGGATGGCGCTGACGTGACGCTGGAAATGACCGGCGAGGACCCTCGTCTGGTGCTCAAGGCAGGCCGCTCGAACTTCTCGCTGCCCTCCCTGCCGCCGGGGGATTTCCCGGTCATGCCGACCGAGGATCTCGAACATAGTTTCGCCTTGCCCGCGGCGGCGCTTGCGCGGTTGATCGACAAGACCCGTTTCGCGATCTCGACCGAAGAAACGCGCTATTATCTCAATGGCATCCATTTCCACGCCTCCGATCAGGATGGCCGCAAGACCTTGCGTGCCGTGGCGACTGACGGGGTCCGGCTAGCGCTGGCGGAGGTCGACCTCCCCGATGGCGCGGCCGGAATGCCGGGCGTGATCGTGCCGCGCAAGACCGTGCAGGAAATTCGCCGTTTGCTGGAAGACGCCAGCGAGGATGTCGAAATATCGGTCTCGGAAGGCAAGATCCGCTTCCGTCTCGGCCGGGCTGTGCTGACCTCGAAACTCATCGACGGGGCCTTCCCGGATTATGAGCGCGTCATTCCGCGCGGCAATACACGCATGATGTCGGTCGAGAACAAGCGCTTCGCTGAAGCGGTTGATCGCGTGGCGACGATCTCGATGGAAAAGTCGCGTTCGGTAAAGCTCTCCCTCGGTGCGGACACGCTGGTTCTGGCGGTCAATAATCCGGAGAGCGGGCAGGCCGAGGAAGAGCTGGCCGTCTCCTATAGCGATGAAGGTTTTGCGATCGGTTTCAACGCGCGCTACATGCTCGATGTTGCCTCGCAGATCGAGGGCGACCAGGCGCAATTCCATTTTGCTGATGCTGCATCTCCGGCGCTCGTCACCGATAGCGGCGACCCGGATGCGCTTTACGTGTTGATGCCGCTGCGGGTGTGAGCAAGCCTGCCGATACAAACGACATGACTTCACCGCCGCCGGTCGTCCCGGCGGCGGTTCGTCGTTTGCGGCTGACCGATTTTCGCTGTTATCAGACCCTCGACCTCGAGGTCGATGCCCGCCCCGTCGCGCTGTTTGGCGAGAACGGGTCCGGCAAGACCAATTTGCTGGAGGCCCTTTCCTTTCTGGCGCCAGGGCGGGGTCTGCGCTCGGCCGGCGCTGACGGGGTTGCGCGCAAGCAAGACGGCGTTGCGGCGCCGGCCTGGGCCGTGTTCGCTGAAGTCGAGACCTATGATGGTCGGTTCAAGCTCGGTGTTGGTGCGCGCGCCGGTGGCCGGCGTGAAACCCGGATTGATGGCGATCCGGTGCAGCAGGTCGAGCTCTCGCGCCTGGTCCCGATGATCTGGCTGACCCCGGCCCAGGACCGGCTATTTGCCGGGCCTCGGGCCGACCGGCTGAAATTCTTTGACCGTCTGGTTTATGCCGCCGACCCGGCGCATGCCGAGGCGGCGACGGCCTATGAAAAGACCCGGGTCCGGCGCCAGCGCCTGCTTGATGATGGCCGTACCGACCCGGTCTGGATCGACGCGCTCGAGACGGAGATGGCCGGACATGGCGTTGCCGTCGCCGCGGCGCGGCTCGAGGCGTTGATCCGCTTGCAGGCCGAAATCGATGCGCGGCCCGAAGGCGCCTTTCCCCAGGCTGATCTCGCGCTTGATGGTGCGGTCGAGGCCGATCTGGCTTCGGGCATCTCAGCGCCCGAAGCGGAGGACCGGTTCGCGCGTGCCCTGCGAGACGGGCGCGGCCGCGACGGGGCCGTTGGACGGACGCTGACCCGCGGCCCTCATCGCACCGAGCTGGTGACCCGGCATCGCGACAAGGACCAGCCCGCCGGCGATTGCTCGACCGGGGAGCAAAAAGCCCTCATCCTCACCCTGGCCCTGGCCCAGGCCCGCGTGCTTTCCGGCCGCAATTCGATCGCGCCGCTTCTGTTATTTGATGAGGCCTGTGCCCATCTCGATGCGGCCCGTCGGGAGGGTCTGGCCCGGGAGATCCTCGCAACGGGCTCCCAGGCCTGGCTGACGGGCGTGGAGCGGGTCTTGTTCGAGCCGTTTGGCAATCAGGCGCAATTCCTGAGGGTGCGCGATGCCGGCTTGTTGGCGGATGGTGAAGACGGATGCCGTGCCGGCAGTCCTGAAACACCCTAACAGACCCGCAACCTGCCACAGCCTGTGAGAGCGTCAGGCTGCTGCCGCATCGGCCTCGGCGTACTGGTCGCTGACCCGGAACAGGACGCCCGCTGCGACATCGGCCAGGATGTGCAGCACAATCACCGGCCAGAGCGAATCGCCGACCAGGAAGATCAGGGTCAGGCCGATGGTGATCGGCACCGTATTCAACATACCGTGCAGACCCTGATAGGCATGGCCCAGAACGAAGAGGCCCGCCGCAATCACTGCGGCCAGCCAGAGCGGAAATGCTAGGGCAAGGGCGCCGATCAGGAAGCCGCGAAACAGGATTTCCTCGGTGATACCGGCGGTGATCGCCAGCAGGAAGAAGCGGTCCTGTTCGCGAGCCGTCTCCGGGTGGATCAACCCGAAATCGCCGGATTGTCCCAACTGCTCGCGTAACTGCACGCGTGCTTTTCTGGAGAAGCGGACCTGGAGCAGGGACGCCATCATGTAGCTGGCGGCGAGACCGACAATTGACCAGCTCAGCAGCGAGCGCCAGCCCTGTCCGGCCCTCAGCCCCAGTTCGGCCAGGGTCAGGCCCGAGGTGACCCAGAGCGCCGTGCAGGCCATGGCGAGCAGCCAAAGCGTCGCGATGGTGCTGTTGTAGAGCTGCAGCCGTGCATCGGGTTTTGACGCATCGAGCATGGCGGCCCTGTCGGCTTTCTCACGCAGGGCGTTCCAGGCCAGCAGCGCCAGGATCAGGCCGATGCCGATCGCGAGTTCGAGGGGCAGATTTGAAATATGCATCATGGCCGGTTTCCTTCAATTGCCGGCTTGACCCGGCGGCCTCTGCCGTGTTCGCTATAAACTCAAAACGGAATGCGAATTCACATTCACATAAATGAGGATTGGTGGATGAGTCAAGGTGTACGGCCGGCCCAGCAGTCGCGCTCACGTCAGACCCGGGCGAAACTGGTTGCCGCGCTTGAAGAATTGCTGCGGCAACGCAGCTTTGAAGATATTTCGATCGCCGATCTCGCCGCCGAGGCCGGTCTCTCGGTAGGGACGGTCTATCGCCGCTTCGACAACAGGGATGCGCTGATCCCGGTCATCTTCGAGCTCTATGCCGAACGGGTGGCCCACTATGCCGCGGCGCCCTCGGCCCGATTGACCCTGGAAGAGGGCGCAGGATTGCGTACGGCCTTGCGGCAGATGGTGTCCCTGGCCTGGAGGTTTCTCACTGCAGAGGCGCATCTGGTTCGCGCCGCCCATCTCTATGCCCGGCTGCGGCCGGACCTGGTCGGCGAGGAGTGGGAGGCGTTTCTCGAAGCCTCGGTGGCGCAGTCCGAGGCGTTGATCGAGCACTTCAGCGCCGAGGTCAGTGTCCCCAACCGGCGCCATGCGGCTGAAATCCTGACCTATCTGTTCAACACCTCGCTGATCGAGCGGGCGCTCTACCCGCAGGACGGGCCGGCTTTCGCCCTGACGATGTCGGACGCGGTTTTTACCGCGGCGATGGCGGATGCAATTTATGGCTATCTGACCGCTCCCGATGTCCCGGTGCGCCCATGAGCCCGGAAACCCTGCTGCTGTTCGCTGGCGCCCTGCTAATTCTGTTCGTGACGCCCGGACCCGGCATTGCGGCGATGATTGCGCGCACGCTTGATGCCGGACCCTGGTATGCGGCGATGTACGGGGCGGGCATTCTGACCGGCGATATTTTCTGGTTCACGCTGGCGGTCACGGGGCTTTCTGCGGTCGCGCAGCAACTCGAGGCGATGTGGCTGGCGGCCAAACTGGTCGGGGCCGGCTATCTGTTGTGGATGGCAGGAAGCGCCTATTGGAGCGCCTGGACCGGGGCGCGGCCCAAACCGGTTTTCGCCGCAGGTTCAAGGCGCGGATGGGCCGGAACCTATCTGGCCGGTCTGGCAATGCCATTGTCCAATCCCAAGCCGATTATCTTCTACCTCACACTGGTGCCAGCCTTCATCCCGCTCGAATCGATCACGCCACCGGTTTATGCGTTGATGTTGCTGATCATGCTGGCGCTCGCTGTGCCGACGGCCGGGGCCTATATTGGCGCCGCCCACAAGGCCCGTGACTGGCTGAAAACCCCCGCTGTCCGGCGAGGTGCCGACATTCTGACCGGCAGCGTGATGCTGGCAATCGCGGTCGTGCTTCTGTTGCGCTGACAGAAGACTCACGCGTGCGCGCGCGTATGGCCACAGGACTCCGTGTGCGGTAGAATCACACCATGACCGAACACCCGAATCACGAATACGACGCGGAATCGATCAAGGTCCTCAAAGGCCTTGATGCTGTCCGCAAACGTCCAGGCATGTATATCGGTGATACCGATGACGGCTCGGGCCTGCACCACATGGTTTATGAGGTCGTCGACAACGCGATCGACGAAGCCCTCGCCGGCCATTGTTCCGAAGTCCTGGTGACGCTGCATGCCGACGGCTCGGCCAGTGTGCGCGATGACGGTCGCGGTATTCCGACTGATTTCCACAAGGGCGAGGGCATGTCGGCGGCCCAGGTCATCATGACCCAGCTGCATGCCGGCGGGAAGTTCGACCAGAATTCCTACAAGGTCTCCGGCGGTCTGCACGGGGTGGGCGTTTCGGTGGTCAATGCCCTGTCGGTCTGGATGGACCTGACGATCTGGCGCAAGGGCAAGGAGCATCATATGCGCTTCCGCCACGGCGTTGCCGACGAAGACCTGAAGGTGATGGGCGATGTCGATCCGGGCAAGACGGGCACGGAAGTGCGCTTCATGCCGTCGGAAGAAACCTTCACCATGACCGAATTTGACCGCGATACGCTGCAGCACCGCCTGCGCGAGCTCGCCTTCCTGAATTCGGGCGTCAAGATCACCTTGCGCGATGAGCGCGAAGACGAGGTCTGGTCCGACACCATGGTCTATGAGGGCGGCGTTGCAGCCTTCGTCTCCCATCTTGATCGCACCAAGACCCCGATCTTCCCGGAGCCGGTCCTGATCCAGGGCGAGCGCGATGGTGTGATGGTCGAGGCGGCACTCGAGTGGAATGACAGCTATCACGAGAATGTTCTCTGCTTCACCAACAACATCCCGCAGCGCGATGGCGGCACCCATCTGGCCGGATTCCGCGGCGCGCTGACGCGTATCGTCAACAGCTATGCGGCCTCTTCGGGACTGGCAGCGAAGGCGAAAATCTCCATCACCGGCGATGACGCCCGCGAAGGCCTGACCTGCGTGCTCTCGGCCAAGGTGCCGGACCCGAAATTCTCCTCCCAGACCAAGGACAAGCTGGTCTCCTCCGAAGTGCGTCCGGCGGTTGAAGGCATTGTCGGCGAGGCGCTGGCGGAATGGTTTGAAGAACATCCGATCGAAGCCAAGCAGATCGTTGGCAAAATCATCGAGGCCGCTGCGGCCCGCGAGGCGGCGCGCAAGGCGCGTGAGCTGACGCGGCGCAAATCGGCGCTGGAAATCTCTTCCCTGCCCGGCAAGCTGGCCGATTGCCAGGAGAAGGATCCGGCGAAGTCTGAAATCTTCATCGTCGAGGGCGATTCCGCCGGCGGTTCTGCCAAGCAGGGCCGGCATCGGGGCAATCAGGCCGTGCTGCCGCTGCGCGGCAAAATCCTCAATGTCGAGCGCGCGCGTTTTGACCGCATGCTGGGCTCGGAACAGGTCGGCACCCTGATCACGGCGCTTGGCACCGGCATCGGCCGCGACCAGATCAATTACGACAAGCTGCGCTACCACAAAGTCATCATCATGACCGATGCTGATGTCGACGGCGCCCATATCCGCACGCTTTTGTTGACCTTTTTCTATCGCCAAATGCCTGAACTGATCGAGCGCGGCCATCTCTATATCGCCCAGCCGCCGCTCTACAAAATCACCAAGGGTCGCTCGGAACGCTATGTCAAAGACCAGGCCGAAATGGATGCCTATCTGATCGAGGAAGGCACCAGTGAAGCCGATCTGCGCCTGGCCAATGGCGAGGTCATCACCGGCGCCGATCTGGCCGACCGCGTGGGCACGGCGCGGGCCGTCAAGGCATCGGTCGATCGACTGCGGGTTCGAGCGCCCGGTTTCGCACTTGAGGCCGCAGCCCTGTCGGGCGCGCTGGTTCCCGAGCCCCCGGCGGCTGCGATCCAGGCCACGGCCGAACGGCTCAACGGCTTTGCGGACGAGGGTGAAAACACCTGGGTTGGTGAGCTGAATGCCGATAATAATCTGGTGTTTACCCGCGATGTCCGCGGCGTTACCGAGACCGTGGTGCTCAATGCGCCACTGCGCGAAAGCCCCGATGCCCGGCGTCTGTCCGAGCGTGGCCTGGCGATTGCCGATGTCTATATCGGTCCGGCCGTCTTCACCTCCAAGGCCGGCAGTGTAACGACCTTCAGTCCGACCCAGCTGGTCGATGCTGTCGTCACGGCGGGCTCCAAAGGCATGAAAGTCCAGCGCTATAAGGGTCTGGGCGAAATGAATCCGGAACAGCTCTGGGAAACCACGCTGGATCCGAATGTGCGCACCCTGTTGCAGGTCTCGGTCACCCATGCGGATACCGCCGACGAGCTCTTCACCAAGCTTATGGGCGATGTCGTTGAACCGCGGCGTGAATTCATCCAGGAGCACGCGCTGGAAGCCGAGGTCGACGCCTGATCCGGTCGGGTGTCGCCTTGATTGCCTGCCGGATTGCCGTTGGCTCGCTGCTTGTCTGCCGTTGGCATGGCGTAGCTCTGCCCTTGATTGCCCCCTTGATTGCCCCCTCGCTTGCGGCCGGGGGCAGGCGCTGTCTCAATCATGCCTGCGGGCGCGGATTCCGCCGTGATCGCCTCTGAATACGGCATTCAACTGCACCGCCGCCGAGCCAGCATCGCGACAGGCCGTTATCGCCAGCCCCGGGGCCGGCTCGAGCTGGATGGCATCATCGATTTCGCCCGCCGCGGTAACATGCCAGGCGCCGCCGACGAAATCTGCAGGCCCGGCCGTGATCACGAGAACCCCGTCCTGCGTGGCAGCGTGTAATGGGTTCATTGGTGCCCGGAAGCCCCGGATCGCGATCTCGCCGCCGGGCAGTGCGGCGCTCTCATAATATTCCAGCCAGTCGACGCCTTCGACACGGGAATGGCGGAATTCGCTATCGCCGGTCTCGAGCCGTGTGCGTCCATGGCACAGGGCGAAGACTTCGAGGATGGGAATGCCCCAGGACAGCTGGTCTGCGAGCACCGCTTCAAACCCGCTCACCGGCCCCACCTCATCGGCATCTCCGCGCCGGATCCCCGGGTCTGCCGTCTCGGCACGCGCGGGCAGGCGATCCGGTCCGGCAGGGCTGAATTGCCCAGGCCGGGCAGGCGGCCAATACCCTTCGGCGCGCAACCAGCCGGAAACGGCAATCGCCAGCGCGCCCAGGGCAAGGGACCCGGCAATGCTCGCAAGCCCGCGCGCAAATTCGCTCTTGAGTGACATGCCTGGTCTCCGTCCTGGCAGACAATATTCAACTGTCGTGCCAGCAGGATGGGCCAGGCCAGAGACGGGTCAGGCCAGAGCGGCGCGATAGCCGGCCATGGTTTCCGGGCGGACGGTGCCACAGCCCTCCAGCGTGTCGCAGAAGCGTTGCAGCAAGTGGGCCCGCAAGTCCGCATCGAGGGGAATGCTGTCCGGATCGGAGTCCGGTGCGGCGGAGCGGATGGCATCGAGCTGAGCGAGCGCTGCCGCATCGCCGAACTCGCCAATCTGACTGGCGGCGCCGCGAGCTCCGGTGCGCCATTCAAACAGAAGCGCGGTGCGTTCGCGTTTGACATGGCCGGGCACCGGCGCGAGTTCATCCCAGGCCCGGGTGATGATCTCGCATTGCCGCTTGAATCCGGTAAGGCCAGCCGGTCCGTTCACATCGAACACGGCTTCGAGGGTCGCATCGCTGGCATGTTCGGCAAGACGGCGCGCTGCCCAGCGCCCGCCATTACGGAATTGCGCGATGAATTGCGTGCGGGCATGGGCTGCAGGACCAGACAGGCCTTCGAGTTCCGCCCAGAGATCAGCGATCGCGCGCGTCTGCCGGTTGAGTCGGGCCAGCCAGGCCTGCCGGGCACCGAGCGACCGATTGGCGCGCCTGTCATCGGCCAGCACCGCATCGAGAATCGATTGCGCCGGCGCCGGTACGCCCAGCACCTCGGCATAGACCGACCAGAAATGTTCCGGCTCCTGGCGCATCTCATCGGCGGAGAGAAAGACGACCCGCTTGAAAAAGGCCCCGAAAACCGCCTGCAAACGCGCCAGATCGAGGACATGCTCGACCAGGCCCCGATGCAGTCTGATAAAGTCAGATCCGGTCTCGCTGCCGCCCTCCTTGAGCGTCTGCTCGCGGGCGGCGCGGATCCAGTCGACGGGATTGCGCACCATGAACAAGACCGTCTCGGACAGCGCGCAATTGCCGGCGAGGCTGGCCGCCATCCGCTGCAGTTCGGGCAGCAAGTATTGCCGGGCGGGGCGGTCCATGAAGCTCCAGCTCAAGGCCTCGGAACTGGCGATCAGGGTCTGGCCGGCCACGGCCTTCAAGCCGTGGTCGAGCTGAGGCAGCTTGCCGGTATGCCCGGCCACTGCGTATCGCCGCGCCGCCTGGCCCGCCGCGAGCAGGTTGACCGTCGCGCAGGCCGGGTCACGGCTCCAGACCTGTTGCAGGAAACTACTGCCGCATTTGCCGAGCCCGGCATGGATGAAGGCGGCTGGATTTGACATGGACGGGCTCGGCGAGTGGCGTGGCCGGCAGGGTGGGGTGGTTCGCGGGCGGGATCAATCGCCGGGAGGCGCGTCGCCCGGATCCGGCTTCGGTTCAACCGGCCAGACCGGCCCCCAGGGTGGGATCCACATTCCGTCCCTGCGCTCCAGCCACAGGGTCATATCCTCCCGGACATGTCCGGGAGCGAAGGTCCATTGCTGAATGGCGGCCTCGATGGCCACGGCGGTGTCGTAATCGGTGATGTTGGCGTGGACGCCATAGGGATAGCCCTGGCGCGATACCGAGAACACTACAGGCACACCGCCCTCCGGCAGGACTTGATCCGCGGTCGTGACCGGCGCGATGAAGTGGCACGGCCAGCGATCATCGCTCCAGCAGGGTTCGTCGAGAATCAAAGCGAGGGCAGCGATGAGGATCATGCCGTCATCAAAGCCGCGAAATGTGCCGCTGGCAAGGAGGGGCCCCTAAAGCCCCTCCGCCTTCGCCTTGCGCCAGAAAATCACCGCCAACGCCGTGGTCACGGCCGGCATCATCAGCCCGTATTCGCCGGTCCACAGGCTGGTCTGGCCGGTGTCGATAGTGAGCGGATTGAACAGCTTGTCGAAATAGACATTGTGGGCGGCGTGAAAGCACACGGCTGGCCACAGGCTGCCGGACTTGAAGGTGAAATAGGTCATGATCACCGACATGCCGGTAATCATCACGGTGAAGGCCGACATTTGCAGCCAGGCCTCGCCGCCGCCGTAAAACACCACGATCGGCCAGTGCCAGAAGGCCCAGATCACGCCGCTGAACAGGGCGACAGCGCCAAACGGCATCACCTTGCGCAATTCCCAGACGAAAAAGCCGCGCCAGCCAATCTCCTCACCGACAATCGTGCTCGCCGCGCGGATACAGCCAATCGTGCCGATCAACACCACCATCACGCCGATCAGCACCGGCGTGGAGACGTCCAGCCCGGTCTCGCCCGCCCATTCGGCCAGCGTCTCGGGATCGGGGAAACCGCCCAGTCCGAGCCCCCAGATCAGCCCATAGGCGATCGCGACATAGAGAATGGGCATGGCAAAGGCGCCCAGATTGAAGCGCCACTTGCCCCATCGCCACGGCAGCGAGGACAGCTTGCGCCCCCGGATCGCCAGCGTCGCAAACGCCGCCAGCGCCGGACACCACATCAGCGGCCCGACATAGAGGCTGGTCGGATTGAGATTGACGATGGCGTAGTGAAACACGGCGCTCAGTGCCGTGACGATGACCAGGAAGATGGCAATCGTGTTCCAGGCCTTGCGGCGCTCGGTCGTGTCAGTGCTCATGTCGCGTGTCCCTGCGCTGATGATCGCAGCGGTTTAGGCGCGGGGGCGGGACGAAAAAAGGGGGATGGTTCCGTGCGGAGTCCCGGGTAGGCATTGCTGGAGAGCTCGGCGCCGCCCCCCTCACCCGCCCCTGCGGGGCACCCTCTCCCCAGGGAGAGGGTGATGTGTTGCGCGTCTTCCTTCTCCGTGAGGAGAAGGTGCCCGAAGGGCGGATGAGGCGGGTGGTGTAAACGCGGGCCGACAAAGTCGGAGCCTTAGGGGACGGCGATTTAGACGCGGGCCCCCAATGGTCCCACAACCCCAAAGCACCTTCCCCCGGAGGAGCACAGCGAATTCCGGGGCCTGCCATTCGTGGCCGATGCTGGCTCAATCCTCCATTCGATAAACAAGCGTAGTTTCGGCGCCCTGTCTGGGGTGGCCCGGTGCGTAAAGCCACTGACTGACGGCCCGTTCGGACGTGCGCTTGAACATGGCGAACCCCTCGGGTGCCTGGGAATTGGTTACCTCGGTCGAGCCATCGTCGAGGATATTAAAAAACACCTGAACCGAAACGCCTTCCGGCGGGACGCGGAGGTGCAGGTGCATCGGCGTGGTTGGAAATTGAGGTGCTACCGTCAGGCATGGAACTTCAAAGTCGATCAGGCAGGTTTCGCTTGCCGGTGTCGGCGGAAGCTGAGCGTAGAGCGCGAAGGCGATGATCAACAACATATGGGCATTTCAATCGCTGAATGTGGTTCTGTGATGGCGGAGCATCCGTCAGGGATGACCACGGCAGTTGTTTCAAGGAGGATATGCCGATCATCCATCTTCAAGGAGCCGATGCCGGGAGGAGCAATTCTGGCGGGCTCAGCCGGCCGACCACCGACCAGCCCTGCCTGCTCCGCTCCAGCAACAGGTCGGCCACCCGCTGTTGGCCCATATCCGTACAGGTCTCGAAAACCCTGATTGATGCGAGGCCGTTGGCTTCCTGGATTTCGGGCTCGGCGAGGAAAAGGCAGGCGATTCTGGCCGGGCGTTCGGCGTCTGCTGTAATCTCATACATCCAGGGTATCCAGGCGGTCCCCTGGGCGGAAAGCTCCATCACCATTGGGCGCGTCGTGGTCTGCAGCGGGATGCAGGGTTCGAAGTCGTGGAGCCGGCGCCAGACCGGTTTGTACTCGCTATCGAGCCCCCAGTCGTCGGATGCGACCCAGATGCGGTCGCCTGGCGGTGGCCCGAAGACCGTGGCCGCGTGAATGAGGATATGGGAGGCGTCGGCGTGACGGGCGATTTCAGCGTTCAGCGCGGTGTGGATGATTTCGCACTGCAGTGGGCTCGCAGACACGATTCGCGGCTGGGACTGGGTGTTGTAGATCTGCAAAAACTTCCAGAAAAATACCGGCAGCAATATCAGCGCGACAAGACCTATCCCCCGATTCACCTGCCGCCCCCACGCTGTCAGAAACCTGAGGGTGCATTGAAGCTGTCTTCAGGTCCAGCTTTCTAATGCGCCTCGCCCCACGTGCGCCCGGCATTGGCATCCACATCCAGCGGCACGCTGAGCTCAAGCGCCGGCCGGCAAGCCTCGCTCATCACCGTCTTCGCCAATCCGATCATGTCATCGGCCTGGGCTTCGGGCACTTCGAAGATGAGCTCGTCATGGACCTGCAACAGCATGCGGGCGTCGAGTTTGGCGCGGGCGATGGCGTCGGGCATGCGGATCATGGCGCGGCGGATGATGTCGGCGGCGGCGCCCTGTAGCGGGGCGTTGATGGCCTGGCGTTCGGCGAACTGGCGCATATTCGGGTTCTTGTCGGCAATGCCGGGGAAGTGGCAGCGGCGGCCGAAGATGGTTTCGACGTAGCCGCGGGCTTTCACCTCGTCCTTCATGGCGTCCATATAGGCCATGATGCCGGGGAATTTCTCGAAATAGGCGTTGATGAAATTCTTGGCGTCTTCGCGGCTGACATCGATCTGCTTGGCCAGACCGAAGGCGGAAATGCCGTAGATGACGCCGAAATTGATCGCCTTGGCCTTGCGCCGCACCATCGGGTCCATGCCCTCGATGGGCACGCCAAACACTTCCGACGCCGTCATGGCGTGGATATCGGCGCCGTTTCGGAAGGCGTCCTTCAGGGTCTCGACCTCGGCGATTTCGGCCAGCAGGCGCAGCTCGATCTGGGAATAGTCCGCCGCGACCAGGACATTGCCCGGCTCGGCGATGAAGACCTCGCGGATGCGGCGGCCTTCCTCGGTGCGGATCGGGATGTTTTGCAGATTGGGCTCGTTGGACGAGAGCCGGCCCGTCGTCGTCGCGGCGAGCGAGAAGGAGGTGTGCACCCGGCCGGTCTTGGGATTGATCGCGGCGAAGAGCGCGTCGGCATAGGTCGATTTCAGCTTGGCGAACTGGCGGTATTCCAAGAGCGCGACGGGCAGGGCATGGCCCTCGGCGGCGAGATCGTCGAGCATGGCGGCATCGGTCGACCAGGCGCCGGTCTTGGTCTTCTTGCCGCCGGGCAGGCCCATTTCGTCAAACAGGATCTCGCCCAATTGCTTGGGGCTGGCGACATTGAATGTGCGGCCCGCCGCTTCATGCGCCGCGGCCTCGGCGCCGGCCATTTTCTGGGCGAATTCCGAGGACAGGCGTTTGAGCTGGTCGGGATCGACCTTGATGCCGCAATTTTCCATCGCGGAGAGCACGGCCGGCATCGGGCGTTCAAGGGTTTCGTAGACGGTGGATTTCTTCTTGGCGACCATGGCGGGCTTGAGGATTTCCCACAGGCGCAGGGTCACATCGGCGTCTTCGGCGGCATATTCCGTCGCCTTGTCGAGCGGCACCTTGTCGAAGCTGATCTGGTTCTTGCCGGAGCCGCAAACTTCCTTGAAGGGCACGCAGGTGTGGCCGAGATGCATTTCGGCGAGCGCGTCCATGCCATGGCCGTGCAGTCCGGCATCCATCACATAGGAGATCAGCATGGTGTCATCGATCGGCGCGACATCGATGCCATAGCGGGTCAGCACGCCGAGATCATATTTGAAATTCTGGCCGATCTTGAGCACTGCCGGATCTTCCAGCAGCGGTTTCAGCGCCGCGAGCGCGTCATCCATCGGCAATTGTTCCGGTGCCTTGCCGGTGTCGAACATATCGCCCGTCGCGGCCGGGTCGATATGGGCGAGCGGGATATAGCAGGCCTTGCCGGGCGCTGTGGCCATCGAGATGCCGACCAGGCCGGCGGCATTGGAGGAGAGCGCATCGGTCTCGGTATCAACCGCGATGACGCCGGCGGTATGGCAGCGCTCGATCCAGTCCCTCAGCTGCGCCATGGTGGTGACGCACTCATATTGCGAACGGTCGATCGGGGCCGTGGCCGAGCCGGTTTCGTCGGCGGCAGGCCCGCCAAGCGTTTCCTCGACCTTGCGGGTGAAGGTGCGAAACTCCATCGATTTGAGGAAGGTGACCAGCGGTTCGGCATCGGGATCGGTGATGCCGAATTCGTCGAGCTGGGCATTGAGCGGGCTGTCGCAATCGAGGGTGACCAGCCGGCGCGACATGCGGGCATCATCGGCGTGGGCGATGAGCTTTTCGCGGCGGGCATTCTGCTTGATCTCGCCGGCGCGCTCGAGCAGCGTGTCGAGATCGCCATATTCATTGATCAAGAGCGCCGCCGTCTTGACGCCGATCCCGGGCACGCCGGGCACATTATCGGCACTGTCGCCGGCCAGCGCCTGGACATCGATCACGCGGTCGGGTCCGACGCCGAATTTCTCGAACACGCCGTCGGCATCGATGCGCTTGTTTTTCATGGTGTCGAGCAGGGTGATCTTGTCGGACACCAGCTGCATCAGATCCTTGTCGGAGGAGACAATCGAGACCCGCGCGCCCTTGGCCTCGGCCTGGCGGGCATAGGTGGCGATCAGATCATCGGCCTCGTAATTCTCGACCTCGACGCAAGGCGCACCAAAGGCGCGCGTCGCCTCGCGGATCAGCGCGAATTGCGGCACCAGGTCTTCCGGTGCCGGCGGACGGTGGGCCTTGTAGAGCGGGTAGAGATCATTGCGGAAGGTCTTGCCGGAATAGTCGAAAATCACCGCCATATGGGTCGGTTTCTCGCCGTGATTGATGTCTTCCAGCAGCTTCCACAACATGTTGCAAAAGCCCTGTACGGCGCCCACCGGCGTCCCGTCCGAGCGCGTCAGCGGCGGCAGCGCATGATAGGCGCGGAAAATATAGCCCGATCCGTCGATCAGATAGACATGGCTGGAAGCATCGACGGGTCTGTGAACGGCCATGGGAGAATCCTCGGGATTTCGGTTTGGCGCAGACTAGCGCGGTGCGCGGCGCAGGTCATGGGGGAGTTGCGGCGGCGGGGGGACTGGATTCGTGTTTCAGGCGTGTTGATATCCGATCGCTCCCGGCAGGGCCGAATTCCGGAATTTCTGGCCGGATTTGACGGTGACCAGCAATTTAAGACTCTGTTAACCCGAAAATTATCGTAAATCAGACACTTGCCGGATGCGTCGATGCCGCGAGGCCGGCATTTCCCCTGCAATGAGTCTGTGATAATAATTATCTATGCGCCCTTGCGATGGAGCTATTCCCATGCCCAGCAGTTATGCCCTCGGTCCGCGTTTCGAGGCGTTGATGACCGAGTTGATCAAGTCGGGGCGCTATAATTCCAAGAGCGAAATCCTGCGCGACGGGCTGCGCATGGTCGAGGAGCGCGAGGCGAAATTTCTCTCCGAGCTGGAGGAATTGCGTGAGGCGGTCAGGCTGGGCGCGGAAAGCGGGCCGGGGATTCCTATCGAAGTGGTTCGGGATCGGTTGATGGAAAAATACACGGCGATGGCAAAGGATCAGGGCTTGCTCCCCTAAAAACAACATCTTGTCATCCCGGCCGGATGCCCGGCCTTGAGCCGGGCGCAGCGCCGGGACCTACCCGTCATTCCAGCTGGAGACACGGGTAGGTCGCTGATCTGCGCCCCGCATGCGCGGGGCATCCGTCAGGGATGACAAGAATTTTCTGTGTGAGGTGGTAGCTCGCGGTCGGCCCCGGACTAACCCCCAAACCCCAGCTGCCCGGCCACAATCCCGATCGCCGTGATGATCAGGATCGCGGCGATATTCAGCCGGAAGCCGGCCTTGATCATCTGGCCCTGGGTGACGGCGCCGGAGGCGTAGACGATGGCATTCGGCGCGGTTGCGACCGGCAGCATGAAGGCGGTCGAGGCGGCGATGGCGACCGGCAGGACGAGCTGTTCCGGTGGCACGCCGGCGCTGACGGCGAGCACGCCGAGCACGGGCAGGAAGGCCGTGGTGGTGGCGACATTCGAGGTCAGCTCGGTCAGGAAAACCACCGTGGCGACCATCACCAGGATGAGGAGCGGAATCGGCCAGTCGGAGACGAAGGAGAGCTGGCCGCCAAGCCAGTCGGCCAGACCCGTCGAGGACAGCGCTGCCGCGAGCGAGAGGCCGCCGCCGAACAGGATGACGACATTCCACGGCAGGCGGGCGAGCCCGTCCCAATTCATCAGTGCCTCGCCTTTGGCCTCGCCCCTGGCGCCGGCCGGGATCAGGAAGGTGGCGAGCGCGCCCATCACCGCGATCTGGGTATCGGTCATCTGGATCGCGACGGGGATGCCCAAGCTGCCGGTCAGCCAGGCGAGCAGCGGGTTCCAGCCCCAATTCCAGCCCTCGCCGGAGAAGAAGGGCGTCCAGGTCAGCAATTCAGCCGGCAGGGAACGGCCCATCCATAGAAGGGCGACCGTGCCGAACAAGGTGGCGACGCGGATTTCCGGGATCGTCATCTTGCCCAGACCGGTCAGTTCGCGCTGGACCATGTCTTCGGCGGCATCGCTTTCGCGGGCGCCCTTGAGATTGAAGGCCAGCCGCGTCAGCACGAACCAGCCGACCGGGATCATCAACAACACGGCTGGCAGGCCCATCCCCATCCAGGTCGCGAAATCGAGCGAATGGCCGAATTCATTGCGCAGATATCCAATGGCGATGAGATTGGTCGGCGTGCCGACGGGCGTGCCCATCCCGCCGATCGAGGCGGCATAGGCGACGCCGAGCGCCAGGGCCGGGGCGAAGTATTTCGAACTGACGCCCTCGCGCTCGACCTCCTGCGCCACCCGCAGGGCAATCGGGATCATCATCAATGTGGTGGCGGTATTGGAGATCCACATCGACAAGAGGGCCGAGGCGAGCATGAAACCGCCAATCAAGGCTGCCGGGTGACCACCGAATTTGGCGACGATATTCAGTGCGATACGGGTGTGGAGATTCCATTTCTCGATCGATAGCGCAACGATGAAACCGCCCAGCAAGAGCATCACGATCGGGCTGGCATAGGGGGCGGTGGCGCCGCCGGTCGTGGTGATGCCCAGTAGCGGGAAAATGGCGATCGGGATCAGGGCTGTGGCGGCGATGGGTATCGCTTCGGTCGCCCACCAGCTGGCCATCAGCAGACCGAGCGAGGCGAGCAGCCAGGCTTCGCGGCTGAGGCCTTCGGGCAGGGGAATGAATTGCAGGCCGATGGCGAGCACGATGCCCGTGAATAGTCCGATCGTCTGGCTCGAGATTCCGGACATGCAGCGCCTCCCCAGACGGTTACGTCTCACTCACGCGGCAGTGTCAGATCAGGCTTTTGGATCCTGCGCCGAGCCGGCCTTGACGAAACGCCGGTCACAATAGGGGCATTCGACGAAATCGTCCTGGCCCATTTCCAGGAAGACACGCGGATGGCCGAGTGCGCCGCCGCCGCCATCACAGGCGATGCGGTGACCCGTGACCGGGATGATTTCAGACGGTGGAATCGTGTTTGCGGCGTCGGCCATGCATCAGCCCTCATGGACAGGGGATCGGAGGATGCCTAGTTATGGCGTTCCCCAGCTGGCCGTCAATTCCGAGGCGACATGTCCGACACATCAAATTTGCCCGAATATGCGCTTGAAGCGATCGATTTGCGCAAAACCTATCGCGGTGGCGGCAAGGCTCCGGACAAGGAAGCGCTCAAGGGAATCGATCTCAAGGTCAAGCGGGGCTCATTCTTTGGTCTGCTCGGCCCCAATGGCGCCGGCAAATCCACCTTCATCAATATTTTCGCCGGCCTGACCAACAAGACCAGCGGTGTGGCGCGGACCTGGGGCGTTGATATCGACCAGGACAGCCGCGCCGCGCGCGCTGCGATCGGTGTCGTGCCGCAGGAAATCAGCGCCGACGTGTTTTTCACCCCCTATGAGACGCTGGAATTGATGGCCGGCTTCTATGGCGTGCCCAAGAAGGAGCGCCGCACCGACGAGCTGCTCGAAGTGCTCGGCCTGACCGACAAGCGCGACGCCTATGTGCGGCAATTATCCGGCGGCATGAAACGCCGGCTCCTGGTCGCCAAGGCAATGGTGCATACGCCGCCGGTGCTGGTGCTCGACGAGCCGACTGCCGGGGTTGATATCGAATTGCGCCGCCAATTGTGGGAGTTCGTGCGCGAACTGCATGCCAAGGGCACCACGATCGTCCTCACCACGCATTATCTCGAGGAAGCCCAGGAATTGTGCGACGAGATTGCCATTATCGATCACGGCAAGGTGATCGCCTGCGAACCCAAGGAAACCCTGCTCAAGCGCATGGACCGCAAGACGCTGGTGATTACGCCGGGCGAGGCCCTGGGCGCGGTGCCGGCCTCCCTCGACGGGCTCGATGCGGAGATCCGCGATGATGGCTCATTGGCCATCTCCTATCGCTTTGGCGAGGTGTCGGTTGCCGAAATGATCGAGCGCTTCCATGCGTCGGGCGCGCGCATCGCCGATCTGCGCACCGAGGAAGCCGATCTGGAAGATGTCTTCCTGTCGCTGACCTATAATCGCGAGGACGCGTAGGGCGCGGCCGTCAACTTTCCCGCCCGGCCTGCCGCTTTTTCGGCAAGTTTGCCGCCGATAGTGTTGAAGACGGGCCGCATTGCCCGCCGAACAGGGAGGCAGGGACGATGATGAGATGGATCCGGCAGGGTTTCGCACTCCTGATTGCGGCGCCCCTATTTGTCTTTCTGGCCTGGTTCTTCGGGATTTTCATGCAGCCACAGGGCACGGTCGGGGCTGGTCTGGCGCTGGTTCTGATCCTGGGCAGCGCGATCACCGCCCTTCTGACCTATCGCTGGCTCGCCCGGCCCGGCCCCAAGCTGTCTTTCCGCAATCGCGGCGTTGATGGCGTCGATTCCGGTGTCGGCATCGGCATGATGGGGCTGAGCCAGCATGACAGTGCCGGCCGTCGCCGTGATGATAATGGCAGCGATCATTTCGGCGATTTCGGTTCGGATGGCAGCGACTGAGGCCGCGCAATATCGGCTTGACATTGTTTAGATGATTAGCTAATCGTCTACTCATGAATGATGTTTTCAAAGCCCTCGCCGATCCCACGCGCCGCCGTGTCCTGCAGCTCCTCAAGGCGGGGCCGCAATCGGCCGGACAGTTATCGGACGCCTTTCCGGTCTCGAAACCAACCATGTCGGCGCATTTCACCGTGCTGAAACAGGCGGGTCTCGTGACGTCGGAAAAGTCCGGAAAATCCGTCATCTATTATCTCAATGTATCCGTGCTGGAAGACGCCTTGCTGGGCTTTTCCGACGCGTTCGGCTTTGGCCGTGGCGATGCGGACAATAATGCGGAGACACCCCAATGATCACACGTAATGTCGCCTTCTCATTCATACTGGCCCTCGGCTTTGTCGGTATCTGCCTCGCCTCTGTCCTGGCCAGATCGGCCGATCTGGTCGGTGCGGGCTTTCCCGACCGGGTCGCCGGTGTCGGGACCGGCCTGATCCTGGCTCTCTTCTCCAACGTCCTGGCCAAGCGGATCGCCGGCACGCCGGCACCCGGCAAGGACGGCGCCCGGCGTTTCATGGGCCTGGCCATGGTGCTGGCCGGACTGGTCTATGCCGGCGCCTTCCTGCTGGCCCCGGTCGAGCTCGCGCCCCGGATCGGCGTTGCTGTGGTGGTGATAGCGATGATCGTGACCGCGATACGCTTTCTGGCCGGCGGCAAGGCGTCCCGATCGGACCCCGGCGAGGACTGAAACGGCAACGCGCTACCCGATTGCGCCCGCGAGGCGCATCGGGTAAGCCTGCCCAATAGTGCGCACCCGTAGCTCAGCTGGATAGAGCGCTGCCCTCCGAAGGCAGAGGTCATGAGTTCGAATCTCGTCGGGTGCACCATCCCTTTTTGTTTGCAGACACGCCTCGGTTCCGTCCAGAAACGGGTTATAGACAGGCATTGGCTGCGACCCGAAAAGGACTCCGACTTGGACATGGCCCGTAGACGTTGCGGCTTCCCCCTGCTCTGGGTCGCCGCGCTATTGATCTCGATGAGCGTGTTGGGCGATCGCGCCCAGGCGCAACAAGCCGAACCGTCTCCCCAGGGGAGTGTGATTCGCACGACAAGCGATGCGAATTCAGACGCCGCCATTCGCGATCGCCTGCAGGGAATCTACGCCCAGATCGGCGATCTGTCGGAGGTCGAGGTCAACGTCGCCGATGGCGTTGTGACATTGGATGGAGTCATCGCGAACCAGACGTATGCACAGCAGGCTGCCGCCATCGCGAATCGGGTCGATGGCGTTGTGGCCGTGCAGAACAATATTTCGGCGAGCGTCGATGTCGGCGAACGGATATCGCCATTCTTTGACCGTCTGAGCGGCATGTTCGAAACGGCAGGCACCGCGGCGCCCTTGTTTCTGCTGGCGCTGGCCGTGTTCGGCGTCATCCTTGCCCTGGGGTGGTGGGTGGCGTCCTGGACCCGGTTCTGGCGCCGCGTCTCGCCCAACCCCTTCATCGGCGATCTCCTGGCCCAGGCGGTGCGGGTTTCGGGGTTTGTGCTGGGCGTGGTCATTGCCCTCAATCTCATCGGCGCGAGTGCCCTGATGGGAACTGTTCTGGGCGGCGCAGGCGTGGTCGGCCTCGCGATCGGGTTCGCGGTGCGCGACTCGCTGGAGAATTATATCGCCAGCATCATGCTCAGCCTGCGACAGCCATTCCGGGCGAATGATCATGTCGTCGTGGACGGGAATGAGGGAAAGGTCGTGCGCCTGACTTCGCGGGCGACGATATTGATGACGCCCGATGGCAATCATTTGCGCATCCCGAATACGATTGTCTTCAAGGCCGTCATCATCAACTATACGACCAATCCGGAGCGTCGGCTGGACTTCCAGTTGGGGGTGGATGCCAATGATGATCCGCAAGCCGCGATCGAGACCGGCAGCAAGGCGCTCGCTGATCTGGAATTCGTTCTCGCCGACCCGCCACCCAACGGTGTCATCATGTCGGTCGGGGACAGTAATATCATTCTGAAATTCACCGCCTGGATCAATCAGGAGCGCGCCGATTTCCTGAAAGCCCGAAGCCGCGCAATCCGCGCGACCAAGATGGCCGTCGAGGCGGCCGGATTCACATTGCCGGAACCGATCTATCGATTGCGCATCGACAACCGGCCAGCCGGCATTGATTTCGCAACAGGTCATGCTCCGGGCGATCAGCCGGCTGCGCGGCCGCGAGCCCAGCCGGTCCCGCAGGGAGATGCGTCCGTAGAACCCGACGATCATCTCGATGAGAAGATCGCCGAGGAGCGCCGTGACAGTGAGGCTGAGGATTTGCTGAACACCAAACGGCCGGTGGAATGAGCCGCGCCGGGGCCCACCGGCCGGACGCCTGAGCGCGGTCTGTCGCGGTCTGCAATGACCCGAGACGCTCATCATCCCTTTCCGAGACGGGGGCGTCCACAGATGACAAGGCCGGGAAAATCAGCTGTACTCCAGGCACGGACGCTCGCCTCGCCTGGATGAAGCCCAGGGATTGGGTCAGTGGCATTCATTCCCCCGCCGTCTTGTATCGGTGCCTGAGGCTGGAGGTTCGCTATCCATGAAAACACTCGCGATCGTTCTCAATCCCAGAGCCGGGAGCGCGCGTGCGTTCGGCGAAGATGATCTGCGCGAAGCGACCAAGGCGGCCGCGAGTTGGGCCGAGCTGGAATTCTTCGACGCCAGCGATGATGTGCCCGGCGCCGCGCGGGCGGCCTGCGCCAGCGGTGCCGACGCGGTCGTCACCGCCGGGGGCGATGGCACCGCCGCGGCGGTGCTGGACGCGGCGCGGGAGGCCGGTTGTGCCTCGCTGATGGTTCCGCTGCCGCTCGGCACGGCGAACATGCTGCCACACAGGCTCTATGGCGATCGTGATTTCCAGACCGTGCTGGCCGAATTGCCTCACTATCGCGCTGTGACGCTACATGCCGGCCAGGCGTCGGGACGCACATTCTATGTCGCACTCATGGCGGGTGTGCCGGTGCATTTCGGCCAGGCGCGCGAGGCGCTGAGGCCTGACGGTGCCGGGCGGCGCCTGAGCGAGGCGTTCCGGCGCCTGCGCCAGGGGCTGGCCAGCATGGCCCGCGCGCACATGCGCCTGAAGCTCGACGACGGCGAGCACCGCGTGTCGCGATCCTGCGCCCTGGTCGTTGCGCCGGGCGGGTTCGCTGCGGTGCGCGGCAGCGCGGATGCGGCGGGGCCGGCGGTGCTGGAACACCTTATGATGAAGCCCGGCGACCCGGCTGACTTTGCGGTGAAGACCGCGTCCTTTCTTGCTGGATTGTCCACGCCTGACGATGCCGTTCTCCTGAGCCGGCGCCCGGCAATCCTGTCGGGGCCGAAACGCATTGAGCTCATGCTGGACGGCGAAGTGTTCAAGGCAAAGACGCCCGTCGAGATATCCCTCATAGAAAACGCCGCGTCCTTCGCAGCCCCAGCCGACTGAACCCGCCCCGCGATGCCAAGACTTGTGCAAATTTCCGATATTCACTTCGGCGCGGAAGACCCCGCGCTCATCGCCCCCCTGACCGAGGCGATCAACGCGCTCGCGCCGGATCTGGTCGTGGTGACCGGTGACGTCACCCAGTATGGCCGCCGGCGTGAGTTCGCGGCGGCGCGCGCTTTCCTAGACGCGCTGGAATCGCCCATTGTGGGCGCGCCGGGCAATCATGACACACCGTATTTCGACCTGATTGCGCGACTGACTTCGCCCTGGGCGCGGTTCGAACGATGGCTCGGTCCGCGTGTTCAGCCGCGCGCCGAGGCGAGCGGTGTCCGGGTGGAGATGTTGCCCACGGCGCGCGGCGCGCAGGCCCGTCTGGACTGGTCGCTGGGGCGGGTCAGCGAAGGCGATGCGCTGAAGGCAGGCGAGGCGCTTTCCGGTTCTGACGGGCTGAAAGTCCTCGGCGGCCACCACCCACTAATGGCCCCGGGAGGGCTGACGGGACGGGCGAAGACCATTGGCGGCGCACGGGCGGCGGAGCTGATCGCGTGCGCCGGGGTCGATCTCTATCTCAGCGGCCATCTGCATCAGGTGTTCAGCGAGAAAATCGAGCGCCGCGACGGAACAGTGTGCTGGTTTGTCGGTGCCGGTACCGCGCTGTCGCGGCGCACACGCGGCGAGCCGGCGAGCTTCAATCTCATTGAAACCGGCCCGGACTCGCACCTGACCGTCTGGTCCGCAGGCGAAGTGCCGGTTTTCACGCCAGGCGAGCCTGTCATGCTGGCCGGACTCGGCGGGGCTTAGGCAGACGCCGGGCGCGGGCATGGTGTCCTGGCGGGCAATCCGTTCAGGCTGCGCCGCATATCATCGGTCCCTCATTTGTCCTTCCTCATTCTGCCCCGAGCAGAGTCAATCAGCAGTCCATCCCCACGGCCTCAAGCCCTGACGCTTCGCCCGTCCAAGTCCCGCAGCCATGGTCCGGTCTCATCTCCCGGTGTCCGGAGACGCCATTTCGGAGCGGCGCGCCCGGACCTCCCTAATCCGGGGCCCAGCCTGCGGGGTCGAGGCGCAGCAGGCTCTCCAATTGCCGGTAGATCCCGGCTTCCTCGCGTTTCAGCTCGGCTGGCCGTTCGAAGAAGGTTTCGACCGCCACCGCGAAGAATTCTTCCGGACCGGTGGCGCCGTAGGCATCCAGGACCGTCGGGTAACCGCTTTCGACCTTGCGACTGTGCGCCTTGAACGCCGTGACGAAGACGCGCTCCCATTCGGCGAAGCTCTGTCCCTTGTCCAGGACGGGCACGCCATCGGTGTGCCCCGAGAGGTCATCGAGCTGGTGGGCGAATTCATGGAAGACGACATTGTGGCCATCGCTGTCGTCGATCGCGCCTTGCCTGGCATCAGCCCAGGACAGGATCACGGGGCCGCGGGCCCAGCTTTCTCCCGTGCGCACTGTCTCGCGTTCCGTCACCACATAGCCATTATGCTCGGCTCTTCGCGACTTGAAAGCGCCGGGATAGATGAGCACGGTGAGGAGGTTGACGTACCAGGCATCGGTATTGACGACGAGCAGGCAGGCCTGTGCCGCAATCGACAGTCTCATCTCCTCGGTCACTTCAACCCCGTCGCAGCCGATAAATTCGATCTGGTGCAGAAACAGGGCGATCTTGCCCTCCAGGGTCTGGCGGAGTGCACCCGGGAGTCTTCGAACGAGCGGAACCGAGCGCATCACAATCGCGCGCTGATCAGGCGACAGCTGTGACGCCAGAAGCTGTTTGCGCTGACGCCGCGCCGACCAGTGGCGAACGGCCAGAAATCCGACGCCAAGGAGTAGAAGGAGCAAGAGTGAGAGGAGAAACGGCATGCAGCCTTGCTACGCCGGTTGGTGGCGCCGGGAAAGTGGAATGCTGCGCATCGTCGAATTGACTGATTAGTCAGTCAAGGCTATGTCTCTCCCATGACCGACAAACGCACCCGACTGATCGAGACCGCCATCCGCCTGTTCCACGAGCGTGGATTCTGGGACACGCCGACGGCGTTGATTGCCCGCGAGGCCGGTGTCGCCAATGGCACATTGTTCAATTATTTCCCGTCCAAGGCGGCGCTGGTCGAGGCGGTCTATCTGAGCCTGAAACAGTCCTGGGCGACGCATTTACAGGCCGCGGCGCCGTCCTCCGGCAGCGTGCACGATCGGCTGGCCGGCTATTGGACCGGCGCGATCGACTGGGCCCGGGCGCATCCAGACCGTTATGCCCTGCTGGGGCAATTGAAGCTTTCCGACGAGATTGGCGACGGCGCGCGCGCCCACGGGATCGACATGTTCGGCGCGACGCTGGAGCTGATCGGCGAGGCGATGGCGCACGGTGTGATCCACCCGATCGAGCCTGACCTGCTCAAGACGCTCGCCGAGGCCCAGATCAGCGCCGCCATCGAATTCCTCGGGAAGCATCCCGACGCGTCCGTCGCCGAAACCGCCCGCACATCCTACGAGATTTTCTGGCGCGGCATTGCCGTCGCCCTGACAGGAGACTGAACCCATGACACAGATCAATCCGCAGGCCCCGATCATGGTCACCGGCGCGACCGGCTATCTCGCCGGCGTCATCGTCAAGCAATTGCTCGAGGCGGGCCATACCGTCCACGCTACGGTGCGCAATCCGGACAAGGTCGAGGGGCTGAAATATCTCAACGCCATCGCCGCGGGCACGCCGGGCCAGATCAAGTATTTCAAGGCTGATCTGATGGATGCCGCCTCATTCGAGGCACCCATGGCCGGCTGCGAGCTGGTGATCCACACCGCCTCGCCATTTACACTGAACGTCAAGGATCCGCAGACCGAGCTGGTCGATCCGGCGGTGAATGGTGTGCGCAATGTACTTAATGCCGCCAATGCGACGGCAACGGTGAAGCGTGTGGTGATGACATCGAGTTGCGCGGCGATTTACGGCACCAATGCCGATATCAAGCATATGCCGAAGAAAATGCTCACCGAGGCCGAGTGGAATACGAGTTCCAGCCTGACCAATGAGCCCTATGCCTATTCCAAGACCCTGGCCGAGAAGGAAGGCTGGAAGCTTGCCGGCGAGCAGGACCGCTGGGATCTGATCGCGATCAATCCGTCCTTTATTCTCGGGCCGGGCATCAATCCTGAGACGACCGGCGAGAGCTATGCGATCATGATGCAGTTCGGCAGCGGTGCAATGGCCAATGGCGTGCCCAATTTCCGCATTGGCATGGTCGATGTCCGCGAAGTCGCGGCGGCGCATATCAAGGCCGGTTTCACGCCGGAAGCGAGCGGGCGCTATATCCTGTCGGCGCATGATTCCGGCTTTCCGGAGATGGCGGCGGCGCTGCGGGCGCATTACGGCAATCAATTCAAGATCTCTGACAAGGGCATGGCGAAATTCCTCGTCTGGCTGGTAGGTCCGATGATCAACCCGGCCCTGACGCGCAAACGGGTCAGCGAGAGTGTCGGGGTCGATTTTCATGCCGATCACTCCAAGAGCGTGCGCGAGCTCGGGATCGAATACCGGCCGATGGCGGACTCGGTGGTCGAGCTGTTCCAGCAATTGATCGATGCCGGCCGGCTGACGCCGAAACAGGGATAGGCGCAGCGTCTTGCGCCGGGTGACAGCAGGCCTAGACTGCCGCTTCACCGCTGGATGGAGAGTGGGCGATGCGCCGGATGTTGATTTTGGCCGCCTTGTTGCTGGGCGCCGCTGCCTGCCAGGGCCAGGCGCCGGGCGGCGACGAGGCCAGCGGCGACATCCTCACCATCTATGGTGAGATCGGCACTGTTGATCGAGGCCCTGTCGACCCGGTGGCCGAGCCGCTCTTCAACGCTTTCGGCATGGAATTCGATGCGGCCTGCCGGTTCAACTGGGCCAGCCTGAGGGGGCTCGACCAGCATTCGATTGAAACAGATTTCCCGCTTGGCGGTCCGGTCCGCCGCTTCTCCGGGCCGCTCTTGCGCGCTGTGATCGATATCGCAGATCCGCGTGGCGACACGCTGATCGTGACGGCGCTCGATGGCTATCAGCGCGAGATCAGCCTTGCGCGTGTCCGCGATCATGACGTTATCCTCGCCCTGCAGATGGATGGCCAGCCACTGGGGATAGGCGGTTTCGGCCCCGCCATGCTGGTCTGGCCGCGCGGCAGCGATCCGGCGCTGGCCGGCATGCCTGATGATGACTGGCTGTGGGGCGTGTTTGCGATCGAGCTTGTCTCTGCAGCGGCGCCATAGGCCGGACCTGCGCGGCGGCCGCACAAAACCTGTTCCAATCCGGCCCACTCCTGCCTAATGTGCCGCAAAGCAGAAATCGGGGAAGATTATGCAAGATGTGACTGGGGCTGCTGACGCAGCGACGACACTCGATGTCGTCACAGGCTATGTGGATTTCGTAAATGGCATGGTGTGGGGTCCGCCCATGCTGATCCTGTTGCTGGGCACGGGCATTTATTTGACCGTGGGTCTGGGCTTCATGCCGCTGCGCAAGATCGGTTACGCCTTTGGCGAACTGATGAAGGGCCGCAAGTCCGAAGGTGAGGGCGATGTCACTCCGTTCGGCGCCCTGATGACCGCGCTGTCATCGACCATCGGCACCGGCAATATCGCCGGCGTCGCCGTGGCCATCGCGATTGGCGGGCCGGGTGCCCTGTTCTGGATGTGGATGACGGCCCTGGTCGGCATGGCCACCAAATATTCCGAAGGCGTGCTGGCGGTGAAATTCCGCGAAGTGGACGCCGATGGCCGCCGCGTTGGCGGGCCGATGTATTATATCAAGAACGGTATGGGCAAGAGCTGGGTCTGGCTGGGCGGCCTGTTCGCCCTGTTCGGCGTCCTGGCGGGTCTGGGAACCGGCAATGCGATCCAGACCGTTGAGGTCGTTCGCACGATCGGTGACACCTATGGCGTCGAATACTGGATCACCGGCGCTGTGATCGCTGTGCTGGCCGGGCTGGTTATCCTGGGCGGGATCAAGCGGATTGCCAGTGTTGCCGAGAAGATCGTTCCGGCGATGGCGATCACCTATATCGCGGTCGGCCTTGTTGTGGTTGCGCTCAACTATACCGTTATTCCGGAAGCCTTTGTCCGCATTTTCACCAATGCCTTCGGCTTTGGCGCGGCGGCGGGTGGCTTCTCCGGTGCCTTGATCATGCTGGCCATGCAGCGCGGCGTTGCCCGCGGTATCTTCTCCAATGAAGCGGGCCAGGGTTCGGCGCCAATCGCGCACGCTGCGGCGCAGAATAATGATCCGGTCGACCAGGGCATTATCGCCATGCTCGGCACTTTCATCGATACGATCATGGTGTGCACGATTACCGGCCTGGCCATTCTGACCTCGGGCGTGATCCCGGCGGACTGCGATGCCGGTCTGTTCGCCCTCGGCGGCAATTCGCCGGAGATCTGCGAAACCGGCGCGCGCATTACCAGCGATGCCTTCGCCTCGGCTTTGCCGGGCTTCGGGCAGCACTTCGTGGCCGCAGCACTGGCCCTGTTCGCCTTCACCACCATTCTGGGCTGGTCCTATTATGGCGAGCGTTGCGCGGAATATCTGTTCGGCGAGAAAATCGTCACGCCATTCCGCTGGTTGTGGATCGCGATGATCATGGCCGCGACCATGCTGCTCTATGCAGGCGATAACATCACCGAGCTGATGAATACCATCTGGCTGACGACGGATACACTGACCGGACTGATGGCAGCACCAAATCTGGTGGCGTTGCTGGCCCTGTCTCCGCTGGTCTTCAAGATGACCAAGGAGTATTTCGCCAAGCTGGAGGCCGAGAAGGCTGCGGCAGCTTCAGCCAGCGAGTAGTCCGCGATCCCAGAGACTGAGAAGGCCCCGCTTCGGCGGGGCCTTTTTTGTGTCGGTGCGCGGCCCTGCGGCTGTGTCAGCCTGGACGTGCCTGCCGGAAGAGATTGGCGAATATCAGGCCAAGTCCGATGCCAATCAGATCGGCGGCGACGTCGGCGGCCGAGGCAGAGCGCCCGATTGCGGCCGTGCCCTGCACCAGCTCGATGCCGACCCCGTAACAGACGAGGATGCCCGACATCAACCAGCCGCGCCACGGCCAACCCATCCGGGCCAGCACAGTGAGCACGAAGAAGGCGAGCAGGTGCTCGATCTTGTCGGGGCCGAAAATCACAGGCGGTGTCGGGAGGCCGGGCTGCAGAGCGAGATCGGTGATCAGCAGGGCAGTGGTCAGAAACAGTACACGCCCCGCCCAGCGCAGTCCCGCATCTGGACGCGCGCCTCCACTCTTCATAGGGTCGCCGGAATTGTTTCGGGGCTGATGATCCATGACCGCATTACTCAATGATATCGACCTTCTCGTGCAAGCACGCTCGGACTGGACGCGTGAACAAGCGGCGGAAATCTACCGCGCCCCGTTCAACGACCTCGTCTTCGCAGCGCAGTCCGTGCACAGACGGTGCCATGTCGCCAACCAGGTGCAGACCAGTCAGCTCTTGTCGATCAAGACGGGCGGTTGCGCCGAGGATTGCGGCTATTGCAGCCAGTCGGCGCATTTTGACACCGGCCTGAGCGCGTCCAAGCTGATGCCGCTTGATGAAGTCCTGGTTGCGGCTGAGCGCGCCAAGGCCGGCGGCGCGACGCGCTTCTGCATGGGCGCCGCCTGGCGCTCGCTGAAACCGCGCGACGAGGAGAAGGTTTGCGCCATGATTTCCGGCGTCAAGGCGATGGGCATGGAGACCTGTGTCACGCTCGGCATGCTCGATGATGGCCAGGCTGAAAAATTGCGCGATGCGGGGCTGGACTATTACAATCACAATCTCGATACGGCGCCGGAAGATTATGGCCGGGTGATCTCGACGCGGACCTATCAGGACCGGCTCGACACGCTGGCCCAGGTGCGCGGTGCGGGGATTCATGTCTGCACCGGCGGGATTGTCGGCATGGGCGAGAGCGAGGATGCGCGCATTGGTCTGCTGACCGAGCTGGCGATCATGTCGCCGCAGCCCGAGAGCGTGCCGATCAATCACCTTGTCGCCGTGCCGGGCACGCCCCTGGGTGACAGCAAGCCGCTTGATGGCATCGATTTCGTCCGCACAATCGCGACGGCGCGCATCATGATGCCGAAATCCTTCGTGCGGCTGTCGGCCGGGCGCGAGGAAATGAGCCGTGAACTGCACGCGCTCTGCTTCCTGGCCGGGGCCAATTCGATCTTTGTCGGTGAGGAATTGCTGACAACGCCCAATCCCGATCAGCACGATGATCTGGCGATGTTCAAGGCGCTGGGTCTGCAGGCCATGGAATTGCCGGCCGGCTGATCAGCTCTCGCCGATGCGCGGCGGGCCGCCCTTCATTGTCTGCGAGGGCCCGAAGGCCCGGTCGAGCAGGGCGGTGGAGTCCATGGCAAGTTCGATGGCGTCGGAAATATGCTGCAGGATGGCCATGTTGTTGGCCATCACTTCCAGGGCTTCGGGGCGCAGATCGCCGGATATCTTGGTGCAGCGGGTGAGGATATCGGCGCGAAGCTCGACCAGAATATCTTCGAGCTTGCGCCCGTCGGGATTTTCCTCGGATACCAGAAAATGGGTCATGCCCTTGCTCCATGCATCGGTTTGACCGGTAATATGCTCGCAAGAGAGTTAAATTTCGCCTCACGCGCGATTGCGCTGCCGAAGGATGGAGCCAAGTCATGACGACACACACACCAGGCCAGAAGATGGGCGCGCAAGCCGCCGTAAAAGCCCTGGATGGCTGGGCGCCGGCCGAAGGCAAGGATGCCATCCACAAATCCTATCGCTTCGCCGATTTCAACGAAGCCTGGGGTTTCATGAGCCGGGTGGCGATCAAGGCAGAGGTGATGAATCACCATCCCGAATGGTTCAATGTCTGGAATCGGGTGGATGTGACGCTCACCACCCATGACGCCAATGGCGTCACCGCGCTCGATCTCGAGCTCGCCCGTTTCATGGATTCCATCGCCGGCTAATCCAGGGAAAATTGTGCCACGGCTTGTGATTTCTCCCGTCCTGCACGAAGATTATCCTTTCGGCGGGAGGGTTGAATATGTCAGGCATGATGATCGCGTTCGCATTGATCCTGCAGCAGGCCGACGGGCTCGCCGCGGAAAACACGGCCGCTCTGCCGATGATCGAGCGTACGGAAAGACTTGAAATTGACCGCTTTCGCCAGGATCGACGCAATCAGTGGCGCGCCGGCGAATGGACCGGCCAATGGTCGGGCATGGGCACGTCCAGCTCCGGCTTCGGGCGCCAGCGCAATTATTCGCGCGCCAGTTTCACCGTCACGGGGCCAGGCTTCGAATCCGGTATGGTGACTGCTGATTGCGAGGGCGGGCAGCTCGATTGGGATTTTCTGTGGATCGAATGGGCCCATGAAGACCTGGCCTATGTCTGCACATTTTCCCGCGATGGTGTCCTGATCGAGGATGCGCGTTTTGAACTGGCTCTGGAGCGAAGCCGGGGTTTTGCCGGCATGGGCCGCAATGAGCGCGCCGGACAGATTACCTATGGCGGACAGACCTTGCGACTGAGAACCCAGAGGTTGAGCGGGGCGGCTTTCCCGTCAGGGCGCGTGCCCGGCTATGTCATTCTTGACGGCGATGAGGAAATTGGCGGCATGGATTACGGTGTCTTCAAATCAAAGCTCTACCTGCCGCCGGAAGGTGCACAGACGCGCGCGATCGCGCTGCTGGCGGGATTGGCGGTTGCCCATTTCATGGACCCGGCCAACAGCAATCATTGAGACCTGTCAGTCTGAATTGATAATCACCATGCCGATCAGGACACGGGCACCCTCGGTGCCAAGCGTCGTGTCGGTCGCGTCCTGGAGCAGCTGGGCAATCCGGTCGGCATCGGGCACGCCGCCATAGCGGTAATTGACGCCCGTATAGGTGCTCAGGGCTGTGACATAGGCATTGCGCAGCCGCGGCATGGATTGTTCGACACGGCGGCGAAGCCGGGAATCCTCCACTTCGAGCCCGGCCTCGATCTGCAAATTGCCGCGGGCCCGGTAATTGGCCTGCACCGTCGCCATCAAGGGCGGCAGCGGCAGATAGCTGTCGGATGTCGTCAGGCCGCGATGCCGGCTTTCCTCGGCCGGGGCCGCGCTGCCGCCACCGCCACCCGATGCGAGCGCGACGCCTCCGGGAGCCAGCGACAGGCAAAGGGCTGCCACAGCAAAAATCAGGGCGGGTCGTTGCGGAAATCTGGTCGAATATCTCATCCCGTCACTCTAGCCCATGGCCGGTAAAAGAAGCGTTCCCGCCGCTGATTTCGCGGAAACCAACCCGGCTCGACTGGAATGACTGCCCGAAATTATTGGACAATTCGCGCCCTCCGTGACCGCCGTCATGGGTGGTCCGGGATGTTTTATGCTGTTCTGCAGTCTGAACCTGTCATCGGGTTCACCGGGCCGGAGTCGTTGGAATTGCCCGCCTCTTCCCTGCCTGGCCCAACCGGGAGATCTGCCATGCCACTGCCCGTCGGGCATGCCGGCCGGAGTGCAACCTATATGAAGCGCGTCCTGCTCGTCGAAGATCACGAATCCGATGTCGCCGAGATCAAGGCCGCATTCGAGCGGTTTTCGCTCGACGTTCAGCTTGAACATTCCCGTTCGACGGAGCTGGCGTGGGAATTGATGCAGTGCTGGGCAGCCGCACCCGGCGGGCGGCGTCCGGTCTGCGTCCTGCTGGGCCAATTGGCCGGGCCGCGCGATGGTCTCTGGCTGCTGGAGCGGATGCAGGAGGACCGGCTGTTTCGACAATTGCCGGTGATTGCCCTGTCCCGCGAAGCCGGCATGTCGGACCGGGTACGCGTGTTTTCAAATGTGGTGGGCGCACTGGAGCGCCCCGTCGACGAGCTGGCCTGGCGCCGCGTGATCAGCGCCGTCGCCCGCATCAGTCAGTCTCTGCCCCATCTGGCCGGCGCCTGACATCCTTCGCCCGGTTTAGCGTTGGGCCTGCCCAGCCGAAGCTCGCGGAGCGAGCGCCCAAAGGGTGTCGAGAGTTTGATGTTCGGGGTGTCCGCCTTCGCCGAAGGCTACGGCGTGACAGCCTTCGCCCGGTTTAGCGA
>TARA_R110000744_G_scaffold125730_7_pt1 | contig 54771 bp, 50 predicted proteins | sample TARA_R110000744 | Tara Oceans TARA_R110000744 (sample SAMEA4398083) | marine metagenome | biome: Polar Biome; feature: [DCM] deep chlorophyll maximum layer (ENVO:01000326); material: water (ENVO:00002006), including particulate matter (ENVO:01000060) such as... | depth 36 m | reverse complement strand
CGGCCGGCACCGGGACGGTGCCGGACACGCTCGCCAAACCCGTTATGAAGCCGGGACCGGATCCTTTCCCTCGGGCGAGGCGAAAATACTGCCCGCGGCGTGTCCAAGTTCAGTCAGATCACCGCCGACGATTTCCTCATCGGGTGAGAGGCGGATACCGACCGTGATTTTCAGGATCAGCCAGACAGCGAAGCTGGCGGTGAAGACGAAGGCACCGATGGCGCCGACACCGACGGCCTGGCCGTAGAAGCTGGCATCGCTATTGGTCAGCGGCACGGCCATCGTGCCCCAGATGCCGGCGAACAGGTGGACCGGGATGGCACCGACGACATCATCGATCCGGACCAGTTCGAGCAGTTTGGCACCGAAGGTGGCGATGACGGCACCGACCGCACCGATCAGGATCGCATCCATGATGGTCGGGGTGAGCGGTTCGGCGGTGATCGAGACCAGGCCGGCCAGGGCCCCGTTGAGGCAATAGGCGAGATTGGCCTTGCCGCGTCCGAGGATCAAAGAGAGCACATAGGCCGTCACCACACCGCCGGCTGCCGCCATATTGGTATTGGCGAAGACCTGGGAGATGGCGACCGCATCGGCCGCCGAGCCGAGCGCCAGCTGGGAGGCGCCGTTAAAGCCGAACCAGCCGAACCAGAGCAGGAATGTGCCCAGGGTCGCCAGCGGCAGCGAAGAGGGCTGCATCGGGCTGGAATTGGGTCCGAAGCGTCCCGAACGGGCACCCAGCAGGATGGCACCGGCCAGGGCGGCCCAGCCACCGGTCGAGTGAACCAGCGTCGAACCGGCGAAGTCGGAGAAGCCGAACTGGGCATCAAGCCAGCCGCCGCCCCATTCCCAGGAGCCCTGGATCGGGTAGATCGCGGCCGTTAGCACGACAACAAACAGGAAGAAGGGCCCGATCTTGACCCGCTCGGCGACGGCGCCGGAGACGATCGATGCGGTCGTGGCCACGAACACCATCTGGAAGAACCAGTCGGAAGCCGAGGCATAGCCGGTCGAAAGATCGATCTCGGCATCGCCGGTCAGTTCGGACGGGCTCCAGATCGCGGGCATGCCAAAATAGGCGGTCTCGCCGCCATACATGACCTGGTAACCGGCGAGGTAGAACATCACCCCGGCAATGGCGTAGAGCGCGATATTCTTGAGGCAGATCGCGGCCGCGTGCTTGGTGCGGACAAAACCGACCTCAAGCATGGCGAAACCGGCCGCCATCAGCATGACGAGAAAGCCGCCAATCAGGAATAGCAGAGTGTTGAAGACAAAGGCGGTCTCTTCGCTGACCTCGGCCGCGGCCGGGGTTGTGATGGCCAGGCTGGCGCCAAGCGCCGCGCAACCGATGGCGGCCATCGCTCCGTATTTCAGTTTCTTGCCACGCATGGCGATCCCCCTTTTCAGGTGTGAAATTCCCGATCAGGCGCGACGGATTCACGCCGGTGACCGGCCTGCCCCATGGCAGAACGAAAATTTCTCTTGGATCTCGGGTCGTTCTGGGCCGTGCGGCCCGGGCCCGGCGTGTGCCGGGCATCTACCCATGATCCGCATCGCCGATCGGCAATGACGGATCCCATATGTGCGATCTGTGGTCGGGCGCGTTGGTGCGCCTCTTGATATCTGAAGGCTAGATCGGGAAATGTTGCGATGCAACAAATTTATCCGAATTGAAAAAATTCCGCAGATTCTCTCTCGATTTGTTGTTTTTTGTCCCTGTAGCGCAATTTTATGCCGCAAAAGAAAGTGCTGGCGTCGGCCGCCGCCAGCAAGTCAATCCACAGAGTCGCGACAACAGGAATGCCGCCGTCAAATTGCTGCAGCTGCTCACACGGAGGTCAACCGGATTCATCGCTTTCGCTGAGACTCGCCCGCCAGCGCCCGGAATCGGGCAGGCATGCCCGCTTTTGCAGCAAGGCCTGCCCGGCTCAAGCCACAATGCCGCCACTATAGAAGTGTCGATCCGGGCAATTTATTGCCGCATTTGACCCCGGCCAGAGCCCGAACGCACATTTAGTGCACATTTCTGCTTGCCATCGCGGCAAGGCCACGTCACCTTGCACTGCAACACAAGTCAGGAATTGCCCGCGTCATGCGTAACAACGTCACCCATCAGCCGATTTCATCGGCCGCCGTCCTGCCGGACGCGCGGGTGCTCGTCAGCGCACTCCTCCTCGTACTTGTACTTATTCTTACCTCCATAACGGGAGCGGTTTCCGCGCCTGCCAGCTAGCAAACACAAGCTCGGCAGACATGAAAAACCCCGCTCCCGGAACCCGGAGCGGGGTTTTTCGTGTCTGCAACACGGGAAATTCTGATGTCGACTGAAAAACCGAAGACTTCCGACACCATCACGCTCGGCGCGGCACGCTCGCCGGCGCGCGCCATGCTGCGGGCGACCGGCATGTCGGATGAGGATTTCGACAAGCCGATGATTGCGGTGGTCAATACCTGGACCACGGTAACGCCCTGCAATATGCACCTGGCCGAGCTGGCCGCCCCGGTGCGCGATGCGATCCGCGAGGCTGGCGGTGTGCCGGTCGATTTCAACACCATCGTCGTTTCCGACGGCATCTCGATGGGCACGCAGGGCATGCGCGCCTCGCTGATCTCGCGCGAAGTCATCGCCGACTCGATCGAGCTGGCCGTTCGCGGTCACTCGTTGGACGGGCTGATCGTGCTGGTTGGCTGCGACAAGACCATTCCGGCCGCCGCCATGGCGCTGGCGCGGATGGATATCCCCGGCTGCATCCTCTATGGCGGCACGATCATGCCGGGCCGCCAGGGCGACAAGGATCTGTCGATCCAGGATGTGTTCGAGGCCGTCGGCGCTCATGCCTGCGGCGCGCTCGACGATGCCGGACTGGCCGAAGTCGAGAAATCCGCCTGCCCCGGGGCCGGTGCCTGCGGCGGCCAGTTCACCGCCAATACGATGGCGATGATCCTGTCGATCATGGGCCTGTCGCCGATGGGTGCCAACGACATTCCCGCACCCCATCCCGACAAGGCGGACGCCGCCGCGCGTTGCGGCCGGCTGGTGGTCGATCTGGTGAAATCCGGTACGCGCCCCCGCAGCTTCATCACCGAAACATCGCTGCGCAATGGTGCCATTGCGGCCTCGGCCAGTGGCGGCTCGACCAATGCCATCCTGCATCTCGCCGCCATCGCAGCGGAGGCAGGCGTGCCCTTCTCCATCGATGTCTTCGATAAAGTGTCTGCAACGGCACCGGTCATCACCGACCTGAAGCCGGGCGGGCGCTTTCTGGCGCATCACCTCTTCCTGGCGGGCGGTACACGCCTGTTCGGACAGCGCCTGATGGAGGGTGGCCGCCTGGTCGATGCGCCGACCGTGACCGGCAAGACCCTGTTCGAGGAATTTGCCAGCGCCGTTGAATCGCCTGGCCAGCGCGTCGTGCGCACCGTCGCCGATCCCGTCAAACCCGACGGCGGCTTCCGCATCCTCTATGGCGATCTGGCGAGCCAGGGCTCGGTGCTGAAACTGTCCGGTCACTCCCATACCCGTTTCGAGGGCCCGGCCCGCGTTTTCGAACGCGAGGAAGATGCCTTCGATGCCGTCGAGCATAATCGTATCAAGCGCGGCGATGTCATCATCATCCGCAATGAGGGGCCGCGCGGCGGTCCCGGCATGCGCGAAATGCTGGGCATCACCGGTGCCCTGGTCGGCCAGGGCCTGAGCGAACATGTCGCCCTGATCACGGATGGCCGCTTCTCCGGCGCCTCCAAGGGTTTCGTCATCGGTCATGTCTGCCCGGAGAGCGTCGCGGGCGGCGCCATCGGCCTGATCCATGAGGGCGACACGATCCGCATCGATGTCGCCGCCCGCCGCATTGACTGCGATGCCGATCTGGATGCCCGCCGCAAAAACTGGACCCCGCCCCTGCCCAATCCGATGGGCGGCGTCTTCACTAAATATTCCCGCCTCGTTTCATCGGCCTCCCAGGGAGCCGTGACGATCCAATCCACCACCACACCATCCTTTGAGCAATCCGAGACCACCCAGGAGAGAAGCGCATGACCAACCCTCAGACACCGACCCGCCGCATGGCGTTCGAGATCGACACGGCCGATTTCAAGTCCCGGCCTGTCGCCGTCATCGGCTATGGCAGCCAGGGCCGCGCCCATGCGCTGAACATGAAGGATAGCGGCTGCGATGTGATCGTCGGCGTCCGCCCCGGCGGCAAGGGCGATATCCGCGCCAAGGCCGATGGCCTGCGCACCGCACCGATCGCCGAAGCCGCCAAAGCCGCTTCGATGATCGCCATTCTGACGCCCGACATGACGCATGAAGCCATTTTCCGCGACGAGATCGCGCCGAATATCAGTGCCGGCGATGCCGTCCTGTTCGCCCATGGTTTCACCGTGCATTACGGCCGCATCCAGGCTCCGGAGGGGGTCGACATCATCCTCGTTGCTCCAAAGGGTCCTGGCGATCTCGTCCGCCGCGAATTCGAACGTGGCCGCGGTGTGCCCTGCCTGTTCGCCATCCATCAGGACGCCACCGGCACCGCCAGGGACCGCGCCCTGAGCTATACCGCCTGTATCGGCGGCTCCACTGCCGGGGTGATCGAAACCAGCTTCGCCGAAGAGACCGAAACCGATCTGTTCGGCGAACAGGCCGTTCTGTGCGGCGGCGCCACCGAACTGGTCCTGGCCGGCTATGAGACGCTGACCGAGGCCGGATACCAGCCGGAAGTCGCCTATTTTGAATGCATGCATGAGCTCAAGCTGATCGTTGACCTGCTCTATGAGGGCGGGCTCGCCAAAATGCATGAATTCATCTCGGAAACCGCGATCTATGGCGATCTGCGCTCGGGCCCTCGCGTCATCAATGCCGAGACCAAGGCACGGATGAAGGAAGTTCTCACCGACATCCAGGACGGCACATTTGCCCGCGACTGGATCATGGAGAACCAGGCCGGCAAGCCGCAATACAACGCCCTGCTGCGCAAGGATCTCGAACATCCGATCGAAAAAACCGGGGCCGCACTGCGCGCCGAAATGCCGTGGCTGCAAGCCGGCTCCAACACCTGAACACCCCTGTCTGGACCTGAAAATGACCATGCTGTCGACCTTGCCAAAGACCGAAACCGCCCCCCAGGAACGCGCCCGTAATACGGGTGCGCACCTGGTGGTGCGGACGCTGGAGAAACTCGGCGTGACCCGGATCTTCGGTTATCCGGGCGGCGCGATCATGCCCGTCTATGACGCGCTGACGGGTTCGAGTCTGAGCCATGTTCTGGTCCGCCATGAACAGGCGGCCGCCTTTGCCGCCGACGCCCAGGCCCGGATCACCGGCAAGGCGGGCGTCTGCCTGGCCACCTCGGGGCCGGGTGCCACCAATCTCCTGACCGGCATCGCCAATGCCTATATGGACTCAGTTCCGATGGTCATTCTGACCGGGCAGGTCCCGTCCGGCCTGATGGGGACGGACGCCTTCCAGGAAGTTGATGTCTTCGGCATGACACTGCCGGTGGTGAAGCATTCCATCATCATCCGCGATGCCAACCGGATCCCCGAATTGATCGAGGAAGCCTTCCGGATCGCCGAGGAGGGCCGCCCCGGCCCGGTTTTGATCGACCTGCCCAAGGACGTGTTACAGGCCGAGGCCTCGCCGCCATCCCCCGGCGCCCCTCGCCCTGCAGCAAAGCCGTTGCTGGCCTCTCCCCCCCTCTTGGAGGCGGCAACGGCCTTGCTGGCCCAGGCCCGGCGTCCGGTCCTGTATATCGGCGGCGGTGTCGGACTGGGCGGAGCGGTCGAACCCCTGCGCGATTTCATGGCCCGCACCGGTATTCCCGCCGTCGCAACCCTGAAAGGGCTCGGCACACCGCACCCGGATGCATTGAATTTCCTCGGCATGCTCGGCATGCACGGTACCCGAACAGCCAATATGGCGGTCAATGAAAGCGATCTCCTGATATGCGTCGGTGCCCGCTTTGACGACCGCGCCACCGGCAAGCCCGACACGTTCGCGCCCGATGCCCGCATCATCCATATCGACGGTGATCCGGCAGAGATCGGCAAGCTGCGCTGGGCCGATATCGCCCTGCATTGCGATATCGCCGACGCGTTGACGCGTCTGGATCCCGGCTATCTGGCAATCGAGGACTGGCGCCAGACCTGTGCCGGCCGCCTGAAAACCTTTGCCTTCGACTATGACGCGCCCGGATCGGGCATTTTCGCCCCGGCCCTGCTGAAGCAATTGTCCGAGGCGGCCGGCGATGATTTCATCGCCGCCTGCGATGTCGGCCAGCACCAGATGTGGGTGGCGCAGCATTGCCGTTTCGCGCGCCCCTCCTCTCACCTGACCAGCGCCGGACTGGGCGCGATGGGCTATGGCCTGCCCGCCGGGATCGGTGCGGCGATGGAACGACCCGACATGAAAGTCGTCACCATCACCGGCGATGGCTCGATCATGATGAATATCCAGGAGCTGGCCACCGCCCGCCGCTATGGCGTGCCGATCAAGATTCTGCTGCTGGACAATGGCACGCTGGGCCTGGTGCGGCAGTGGCAGGAGTATTTCTTCGAGCAGAATTTTTCCGAGATCGACCTCTACGACAATCCCGATTTTGCCGAAGTCGCCCGTGCCTTCGGCGTCGAGGCCTTCACCGTGCATGCGCGCGATGAAGTGCCTGGCGCGATTGACCGCCTGTTGCGGTCACGCGGTCCGATCCTGGCCCATGTGCTGATCGACCCCCGCGAGAACGTCTGGCCGCTCGTGCCGCCCGGCGCGTCCAATGCTGACATGATGGAGAATTGACCATGAGCAATACCCTGAATATCGAAATCTTCGAGACCGAAGGTGCGCTCGTACGGCTCATCGGACTGATCGAGCGCCGCGGCTTCGTCATTTCCTCCATGGCGATGTCGGCACCGAGCAATGGCAGCGCCCGGGTCACGGTCGATGTCGCCGCCCGCGGCGGTGCGCGCCAGATCGACGTGCTGACGCGCCAGATCGAACGCCTGTTCGACGTTCATGCGGTAATCGCCGCCCCCGTGGGGGCGCTGGACTTCACCGCGGGCATGGCCCCCGCCAATGCAAATGAATGGAGGGCTGAATGTCCAAGCCAACCGTAATGCGCGCCCCGCAAACCGATGAACGCGTCTACATCTTCGACACCACACTGCGCGATGGCGAGCAGGCCCCCGGCTTCTCGATGTCGCCGTCGGACAAGCTGGCGATTGCGCGCATGCTGGAGCGTGTCCGCGTCGACACGATCGAGGCCGGCTTTGCCGCCGCTTCACCTGGCGATAGCGAAGCGATCCGGCAGATCGCCTCGGAGATCACCGGCCCGACCATCTGCTCACTGGCGCGGGCCAGCGAGGCTGATGTCGACGCGGCTGCGCGGGCGCTGGAGCCGGCACGGCGCAAACGCCTGCATGTCTTCCTCGCCACCAGCCCGATCCACCGCGAAGCCAAGCTGAAAATGTCCCGTCTGGAAGTCTTGCGGGCGATCGAGAAGGCGCTGTTGCATGCGCGCGGACGCTTCGACGAAATCGAGTTTTCAGCCGAGGATGCGCTGCGCACCGAGCCTGAATTTCTGATCGAGGCGATGAGCTGCGCCGCCAGCTTCGGCGCTGATGTTCTCAACGTGCCCGACACGGTCGGTGTCAGCGAACCGGGCGAAATTCGGGCCCTGTTTGCCAGTCTGACTGAAAAGGTGGAGCGGCCGGAACACGTGATCTTCTCGGCCCATTGCCATGATGATCTCGGCCTGGCCGTCGCCAACAGCCTGGCCGCCGTCCAGGGCGGCGCCCGCCAGATCGAGTGCTCGATCAATGGCATCGGCGAGCGCGCCGGCAATTGCTCGCTCGAGGAAGTCGTGATGGCCCTGCGGGTGCGCGCCGACATCTATGGTGTCGACACCCATCTGGACACGACCGGTCTGTGGCCGGCGAGCCAGAAGCTGACCCGGGTTACCGGGGCGGCGCTGTCACCGAACAAGGCGATTGTCGGCAAGAATGCCTTTTCGCATGAGGCCGGCATTCACCAGCACGGCATGCTGTCGGACCGGCGCACCTATGAAATCATGACACCGGAAAGCGTCGGCTCGCCGGGCAGCGCACTGGTACTCGGCAAGCATTCGGGCAAGCACGCCCTGGCCCAACGCCTGTCCCAGCTGGGCTATCAGCCCGATCCGGACACGCTCAACACCACCTTCATCGCCTTCAAGGCCTATGCCGACGAGCACGGCGAGGCCACCGACGCCGATCTGGTGGCGCTGATGGAGCACCGCTCCCAAAGCGGTTGCCAATGGACGGTCCTGCGTACCGAATTGCGCACGACAACCGGGCCGAGACCGCAACAATTCGCCCGCGTCGAGCTGGAACACCCCGAACGCGGCCGCGTCTCCGACATCGCCTCAGGCGACGGGCCGATGGCCTCGGCCTTCGCCGCAGTGCAGCGCATTACCGGCACCACGGCCACAGTGATCGGTCTGGAGACCCGGCTCGTCAATTCGCCGGCCGGCCGCGATTTCGTTGCCGAAATCCGGCTCGATCTCAACGGCAAACACGTCTCTGGCCGCGCCCGCGGCCCGGATGTGGTCACCGCAGCGATCGATGCCTTCTTGTTTACCCTCGACCGGGGTCAAGCCTTTGACACGACCGGCGAAGCCCACCCCCAACCGGCAATCGCCGTCTGACCAGGAGAAATATCATGGCAATTCAGGAAACCGATTTCATCTGGCGCAATGGCGAGCTGGTCGACTGGCACGATGCCCAGACGCATGTGCTCAGCCACGCGCTGCATTACGGAACCTCGGTGTTCGAGGGCATCCGCTGCTACGACACGCCGAACGGCCCGCAAATCTTCCGGTTGAAGGAACATGTCCGGCGTCTGTTCGACTCGGCGCGCGTCTATCACATGCCACTGCCCTATACCGAGGCCGAGCTCGAGGAGGCCTGCAAACAGGTGATCCGCTGCAACCGCCTCAAGGACGCCTATATCCGCCCCGTGGCCTTTTTCGGCTATGGCGGGATCGGCGTGCTGCCGGGCAAGGACACCAAGATCGAAGTCTGTATCGCCGCCTTCCCCTGGGGCGCCTATCTGGGCGAAGAGGCCCTGACCCAGGGCGTTAATTGCTGCATCTCGAGCTGGAATCGTCCGGCGCCGAACACCATCCCGACCGGGGCCAAGGCCGGCGGCAATTATCTCTCCTCGGTGCTGATCAGCCATGAGGCGCATTCGCGCGGCTTTGACGAGGGCATTGGCCTCGACGTCAATGGCCTGGTCTCCGAAGGTGCGGGCGAGAATATCTTCGTCGTCTCCGATGGCATTATCCGCACGCCACCCACCTCGGCCTCCATCCTGTCCGGCCTGACCCGCGATGCGGTGATCAAGCTGGCCGAGGCCGAAGGCTATGATGTGCGCGAACAGACCCTGTCGCGCGAAAGCCTCTATGTCGCCGACGAGATCTTCTTCACCGGCACGGCTGCGGAAATCACCCCGGTGCGCTCGGTCGATGGTCATGTCGTGCGCTGCGAGGGTCGCGGCCCGATTGCCGAGCTGATGCAGAAACGCTTCTTCGGCCTGTTCACCGGCGAGACCCCGGATCGCCATGGCTGGCTGCACCCGGCCCATGGCAATGGCATGGAGGTCCAGCATGTCGCCTGACGACGGCACGCCGCGTTCCCTGTTCGAAAAAGTCTGGGACAGCCACCAGGTCTCGGCGGAAACCGCCGGGACGCCTGGCGTGCTCTATATCGACCTGCATCTGATCCATGAAGTGACCTCGCCGCAGGCCTTCTCGGCCCTGGCCGCGCGCGGTCTGAAAGTGCGCCGTCCGGACCGCACCCTGGCGACGATCGATCATTCGACGCCGACGCTGGACTTCAGCGCCGGCGAGACGCCGCCCTATGCCACCGAGGCGGCGCAGCTCCAGGTCGAGATGCTCGAAGCGAATGCCGCCGCCCATGCCATCCCGCTGCATGGCTGGGGCAGCGATTATCGCGGTGTCGTGCATGTGATGGGCCCGGAACTGGGCGCGACCCGGCCGGGGATGACGGTTGTCTGTGGCGACAGCCATACCGCCACCCATGGCGCCTTCGGGGCGCTCGCCTTCGGCATTGGCACCACGGAAGTGGGCCATGTGCTCGCCAGCCAGTGCCTGTTGCAGCGCAAGCCGAAATCCCTGCGCGTTACCGTCAGGGGCCGCACCGGACCCGGCGTGTCGGCCAAGGACATCGTGCTGGCGATCATTGCCCGGCTCGGGATTGATGGCGGCACGGGCAGCGTGATCGAATATGCCGGCGAGGCGATCGAGGCGCTCGACATGGAAGGCCGGATGACGGTCTGCAATATGTCGATCGAGGCCGGCGCCCGCGCCGGCATGATCGCGCCCGACGCCACCACCTTCGCCTGGCTGAAAGGCCGCCGGCTCGTTCCCCAGGGTAGCGCCTGGGACGAGGCGGTTGAACGCTGGTCGCAGCTCGCCAGCGATCCCGGTGCCCGCTTTGATCGCGAGATCGAGCTGGATGCTGCTGATATTTCGCCGATGGTCACCTGGGGCACGGCGCCCGATACCGGGATCAACATTGGCGACCATGTGCCCGAGGCACGCTCCGCCTCGCACCAGAAATCCCTCGATTACATGCAGTTCGAAGCCGGCCAGCCGATTGCCGGCACCAAGGTCAACCAGGTCTTCATCGGGTCCTGCACCAATTCACGCATCACCGACCTGCGCCAGGCTGCCGAAATCATGCGCGGCCGTCAGGTCGCGCCGGGTGTGAGGGCGCTGGTCGTACCGGGCTCGGTGCAGGTGCGCCGCCAGGCCGAGGCCGAGGGGCTGGACCAGGTCTTCATCGCCGCCGGGGCGCAGTGGCGCCAGCCGGGCTGTTCGATGTGTATCGCCATGAATGGTGATCGCGGCGAGGCCGGCGAGCTGGTGGTCTCGACCTCCAACCGCAATTTCGAGGGCCGCCAGGGTCCCGGTGCCCGCACCGTGCTGGCCAGCCCGGCAACGGCCGCCGCAGCCGCCGTGACCGGCCGCATCACCGACCCGCGCAGCCTGATGGAGAGCGCCCATGTCTGACAATCCGGCCGGACTGGCGCACCTGCACAGCCGCACCTTCCTGTTGCCACAGGAGGATATCGATACCGACCAGATCATCCCGGCGCGTTTCCTGACCACGACAACGCGCGAGGGCCTTGGCAAGCTGGCCTTTCATGACTGGCGCTATGACAAGGACGGCCAGGAACGCAGCGATTGCGCCCTCAACACGCTGGACACGGGCGAATTCGCCATCCTCGTGGCCGGACGCAATTTCGGCTGCGGCTCCTCGCGCGAGCATGCGCCCTGGGCGCTGCACGAGTTCGGCGTCCGTGCCGTGATCTCCAGCGAGATCGCCGACATTTTCCGCTCCAATGCGGCGAAGAACAATATCCTGCCCATCGTCGCACCGCCGGACTCCCATGCCTGGCTGCTGGCGCATGAGGGCGTGGAGGTGAAAATCGATCTGGAGCGGCAATATGTTGATCTGGGCAATGGTCCCGGCTTCCATTTCGAGATCGAATCCTTCGCCAAGCATTGCCTGATCGAGGGCACCGACCCGCTCGGCTTCCTGCTCTCGCACGGCGACGACATCACAGCTTACGAGGCCCGCAGCGCATGAAAACCTACAAAATAGCCCTGCTTCCCGGCGACGGGATCGGACCGGAAGTCACCGCCGTCGCCCGCGCGGCGATGGAATGCGTCGCCGCGATGTCGGGCTTTCGCCTGAGCTTATCCGAGCATGCCTTTGGGGGTGCCTCGATCGACCAGTATGGCGAACCCCTCACCGATGAGACACTCAAGGCCTGCCAGGCCAGCGATGCGATTTTCCTTGGCGCCGTGGGCGGGCCGAAATGGGACCAGGCGCCGTCGCGGCCCGAGGCCGGCCTGCTCGGTCTGCGCAAGGCGCTGCAGGTCTATGCCAATCTTCGCCCTGTCAGCGTGCATCCGGCCCTGGCCGGTAAATCGCCCCTGCGCGCCGAACTGGTTGCCGGCGTCGACATGCTGATCGTGCGCGAGCTGACCGGCGGCATTTATTTTGGCGCCCGGCAAAAGCGCCAGGACTATGCCAGCGATGAGTGCGCCTATAGCCGCGCCGAGATCGAGCGCGTCGCCCATATCGCCTTCCGGCAGGCGCGTCTGCGCCGCGGCAGACTGATGTCGGTCGACAAGGCCAATGTGCTGGAAACCAGCCGTCTGTGGCGTTCCGTCGTCAGCGAGATGGGGGCCAATACCTATCCCGATATCGAGCTCGACCACATGTATGTCGATGCCGCCGCCATGCACTTGCTGCGCGACCCGGCCTCATTCGATGTCGTGCTGACGGAGAATATGTTCGGCGACATCCTCTCCGACGAGGCCTCGATGCTGCCCGGCTCGATCGGCCTGCTCGGCTCGGCCTCGCTCGGCGACCAGCGTCCCGGCCTGTTCGAACCCATCCACGGCTCAGCCCCCGATATCGCCGGCCAGGACAAGGCCAACCCCTTCGGCGCGATCGAAAGCGTGGCGCAATTGTTCGAGGCCGGTCTCGGCGAGACCGAGGCGGCGGCGCGGCTGCGCACCGCTGTCGGCGCCATGCACGAAGCCGGCGAATGGACCGGCGATCTCGGCGGTTCGCTTGCCTGCTCGCAAGCCGGCATTCGGCTGATCACACATCTTGAGCGCCAGCCGGCGATGGCGGCGGGCTAGCGGCGGGCGGCCAGATCCAGCAGCGCAGTTTGCAGGTTCTGGCCAAAGGCGACGGCATTACATAGCGGAGACACAGCTACCTCATGGCGCAGCGAACGGCGAATCTCGTCCAGGGCGGGCAAGTTGCGAGCCAACGCTACGGCCTTGGCAATATAATCATCTCGCGAATTTGCGATCCATTCCGTGCGCCCGATATTGGTGAGATGGCTGGTTGAGTGCCGCCCGGCGAAGGTCGGTCCGGGCAGCGTCACCACCGGATTTCCCATCCACAGCGCCTCGCACGTGGTGAGCCCGCCGGAATATGGCCAGGTATCGAGCGCGATATCGGACCGGTTATAGGTGTCGAGCAGCTCGCGGTGCGGGACGGCTGGCTCCATGAGAATGCGGTGCCGCTCTATCCCGTGGCTCTCGAACCAGCCATGGACCAGCCGCCGCGCCGCCAGCGAGGTGAAACCGCTGCCCTTCAGGATCAGCCGGCTATCCGAAAGCTGATTGAATATGCTGGCCCAGACGCCGACGATTTCCGCGTTGATCTTGGCCGGATTGTTGAAGCTGCAAAACGTCACATGCTGATTGGCGAGGCCGGGCGCTTCGCCGACCTCGGGCGCATAGTCAGGTGGGTCATAGACGACATAACCATCAGGCAAGCGGTAGATGTTCTCTGAATAGAGATATTCATCGGCCTCCGGGAGCTGGGCCGCATCGGCCAGGAGCCAGTCGATGCACGTCATGCCGGTCGTATTGTAGAGACCACCCACCCATTTGATCTGCACCGGCGCGGGCTTGCGAGCCATGACACCGGGGCGCCCCTGGTTCGAGCCCGCCATATCGATCAGGATATCGAGTCCGTCCGCACGCATCCTTTCGGCGACGGCGTCATCGGAAGCCGAACGGATATCACGCCAGGCCGAACACGCGCCTTGCAAGCGCCCGGTGAAATCATCACGCCGCCCGCCATTGGCATAGGCGAACAGCTCGATGACCTCCCGGTCCATCGCTTCGAGGCCAGACAGGGACAAATAGAGTGCAGGATGTCGATGGAAACTGCCCGACAGAAGCCCGACCCTGAGCGGCTTGCCGGGTTTGCGCGCCGGAGACGGAACGGGCGCGGTCACGCCCTGCATTGCGGCCCGGGCGTAGTGATCGATTTCGGTCCGGATCCGGTCCGGCGGGATTCCCGCGATATAATGCATCGACATGGCGGCATTGCCGAGAGGAATCGGATTGGAAGGTTCGCGCTCCACCGCGTTTCTGAATGCTTCCAATGCAGCGCTTGGCCGGCAGGTTTCCTGCAGGATCAAGCCGAGGCTATTGTAGGTTCGCCAGCAGCCTTTGCCCAGTTGCAAGGCCTGTTCCATACATTGTTCGGCCTCCTGATAGCAACCGCAGTCGCGATGGGCGACCGCGAGCAGTGACCATGTGCCGCCATCGCCAGGAGCCAACTCCCTCGCCTTCTGCAAAAACTGCAAGGCCGGCGTCGGCTGTCCGGCTATGAGGCAGGCTGTGGCCGCGGTCAGGAGCGCGATATGGGGCGCATCTGACACCCCGGACAGTCTGAGAACTTCGGCATAGAGCTTCACGTTCCGGGCACCGCTCGGCCAGGCCTGCACCAGGCGCTCACCATACTTCGCCGCTGCGGCGAAATCGCGCGACCGAAGACAGGATAGGCACAGGACGGAATAATCCGTCTCCTTTTCGCGACCCAACCCGATCGCCCGCTCCAGCGCCTGCCTCGCACGGCCATAATCGCGCACGGCGAAGTGCAGGAAGCCCAGGTGGGCATGACGATTGGGGTTCTGAGGGTCCAGGGCGGCGGCGCGCTTGCAGTTTTCACGCGCCTCTTGCCACCGCCCTGCCTCGGCCTGGCTGGCGGCCAGCGCGGTGAGAAGCTCGGGATATCCGGCGCCGCTCCCGGTGCGCGAGGACACGTAGGCTTCGGCCCGGTCGAAACTGTTTTCGCGCGCAAAGGACAGGATGGTTGCGACATCAGGATTATCGGTCGCAAGGGAGAAGGCAAATTTCATGGGTGACGCACTCACTCAGGGGCAGGTTAAATCCAGGGTCAGCCGACCCCCACAGCAGGAAGACGATTCGGTCTTGCCGTTTCGGGTCGCCCCCCGATTGCAGTGGATTGCCTGCCGAATTTAAGTATAAACCGTCCATTCCGTCCAGAAGCTGGAACAATGGCATGACAGAACAATCAGCGAAACGCCCTTTCTCGCCCAATGACTTGTCGGCCTGCCCAGCCTGTTCCGGCGTGTCATTTCCGCTCGACTACCGGGTCGACAAAATCCCGACCAATAGCGTGCGTATCCTGCGCTCGAAAACGGCAGCGGCAGACGTGGCCACCGCGGATATGGAGCTGCTGGCCTGCACCGCATGCGGCTTTGTCTGGAATGCGAAATTCGATCCCGCTCAAGTCGACTACTCGAGTGATTACGAAGCGACCCAGGCTTTCTCCGGGACCTATAGCCGTTTCCTCCAGGCCCAGGCGCGCGAATTTGCGCAAGCCCATGGCTTGCAGCGCAAGACAATCATTGAAATCGGATGCGGCCATGGCGAATTTCTCGCAGCCCTGTGCGAGGCCGGCGAAAATACGGGAATCGGGTTTGACCCGGCCTTTTCTGCGGATCGGGCTCCCGCGATCAGCCGCGGCAGCTATGAAGTCCGGACCCGGATGTTCAACGAACGCACCCGCTTGCCGGACGCTGATTTCATTTGTTGCCGCAATACGCTTGAACACATCCAGGATGTTGGCGATTTCCTCAGGGCTCTGCGCGCAGCGATCGGAAGTCAGGGGGACCCGATCGTATTTTTCCAAGTTCCATCCTGGGAGAGGATCGCGAAAGAAGGCGCGTTTTGGGACGTCTATTACGAGCACTGCTCCTATTTCACGGCAAAATCCCTGCGCGCTCTATTCGAGATGAATGGCTTCGAAGTCTCCACTTGTGAGCTGAGCTATGGCGACCAGTATCTCACCCTTCTGGCGCGCCCGGCACTGAACGGGCCAAGCCCTTCGCCGAGGGCGGGTTGTGACCGGCTCGCGCACCAGCAGAGCGGCAACCGCTTGAATGCCCAAGTCGAAACATGGTCGAAACAGTTGAGCGCCGCGGCGTCAGATAGTAAACGGACAGTGCTCTGGGGAGGTGGATCAAAGGCCGTTGCATTGCTGACCACTTGCGGTGACCGCATTGCGGTAGACGGCGTAGTCGACATCAACCCGCACAAGAATGGCACCTTCCTTCCGCTCTCGGCTCACCGCGTCATGGCACCCGAGGAACTTCCAGCCCTGCGTCCGGATCGCATCATTATTTTGAATCCAATCTATTCTCGTGAGATACGGGCCCAATTGGCCGAGTTAGACATACACACCGAGGTCCTGGAGTTGGGGGCCGCGTAGATAGGGTCCAAACCCGGCCCAACATGTTTCAGGTAGAAGTAATGACCGCAAAAATTGAAGTCTGCATACCGGTGCGCAATGAGACGAAACACATTGGCGCTACGATCAACGCTCTGAACAACCAAACGTTTCGAAACTTTACAATAAACGTGTTCGACAACAACTCCGATGACAACACGCTCGACATCTGCAAGGCCCAGCAAAAAGATATTGAAATAAGAACTCATCGTCGCAGTTTTAATGTCGGGCAAACTTCTAACATCAATGAGTCATTTATCAACGCAGAGGCGGAATTCGTTGCCCTTCTGAGCGGAAATGACCTTGTTTCCGAAAATTATCTCGAAGTATTGCTCGGCGAGCTGGAGCGAGATGCGCAACTGGGCACGGCCTATGGTCACGCCGCGTATGTCGATGACAATGGAACCCCTTTCGCCAGTCAGCCGACGAATTGGGATTTCTACGCATTGCTGGACGATGACCCGCTGGTGCGAGCGTCTGACGCCATTGCAAAATACTGCCAGGCCTCCAGCTTCTTCGCTCTGTACCGCAAAACCGTGCTTGACCGGATGCAGCCGCAACCCTTCTGCTATGGCGGCGACCATATTTTCGCCTGTGAAGCCGCGATCTACGGAAAGGTCGCGTTCAACGACCAGGCGCGCGTCGGCCGCAGCCTGCCACCCGGCGCCAGCTCGCCCGGGAGGCGCGTGGAGCATCTGGTCAATCTGTTCTCGCTCGACCAGCAGCGCGGGCTGCCGAATAATTCGAGGATGAATGCATTCGAGAGGATTACGCCGATCGTCGACATGTTTCACGGCTATCTGAACATGTTCCGTCTGGCCGACCTTCCCCATGATGACCGCGCCAGACTGGTCAGCACCGGATCCCGTGCCTTCCTGGCGCGCTATGGCAACGCGCTCGAAGGCGATATCCGGCGCTTTGCACCAATCGCCAAACGTGTCGTGGAAGCCGCAGCATCGAAGGATATTGTGACGCGGATGATGGTCAATCAGGCGCTTCGCAAAATTGATCAATGCCTCTTCCTGAAATCCGATTCAGAGATGATCAGCATTCGTCGGGAATTGTCCGACGCCTATTGCGGAACGACAGCTTGATCCCCCGCGGACCGGCTCCCCATCGACAGCCGCCACCGGCCAACAGGTGCACGCCGTGAAGGTCGTGATCCTGGCGGGTGGCCAGGGCTCGCGGCTGGGTGAAGCCGGGAAGGACAAGCCGAAGGCTCTGGTCGAACTCGCGGGCATACCCGTCATTGAGCGCGTCATGGCGATCTATGCCGGATATGGACATAGCGACTTCCTGGTCGCCACGGGTTTCAAGGCAGACCAGGTGGCGGCGCATTTCGAGCGCCGCCTTGCCGTACAGGCGAACCAGCCGGCCTGGCGCTCGGGATGGTCCGTCGACTGCGTCGAGACCGGCGCAGAAACGGGAACGGGTGGCCGCATCAAACGCCTCGAACACCATCTCGCGAATGACACCTTCATGCTCACCTGGACTGATGGCCTCGCCGATCTCGACATTGAACGGCTGCTTCGCTTCCATCGCCAGCACGGCAGGCTGGCAAGTGTCACCGCCGTTCGCCCGCCACCAAGGTTTGGCCATCTGACGCTCGAGGCTGATCGCGTCGAGGCCTTTGAGGAAAAACCTTCCGCGCGGGAAGGCTGGATCAATGGTGCCTTCTTCGTTCTCGAGCCTGGCGTGCTGGACTATATCAACGGCGATGAGGCGCAATTTGAGCGGGGCCCGCTGCAGGCACTGGCCCGGGACGGAGAGCTCATGGCGTACCGGCATGAAGGCTTCTGGAACTGCATGGATACACCGGCCGACATCGAGAAACTGGAAGTGATGGCGCGAGACGGACACCTGCCTGGAGGCGCCCCATGGTGAGCGGTCACAGAATTCTGGTCACAGGTGACCGGGGTTATTTCGGCAGTATCCTGGTCCCGATGCTGGTTGAGGCAGGGCATTTTGTCCAAGGCATGGACCAAGGGTATTATGCTGGTTGCGCGTTCGGAGAATTCCAGCCCGCGGCGGCGTCGTTGCGAAAGGATATACGCGCGATCACCGCTGACGACCTGCGCGGTTTCGACACGGTCATCCACCTCGCCGCGCTCTCGAATGACCCCCTGGGCGACATCAATCCCGAGCTGACCCTTGCAATCAATCATCGCGCCTCGGTTCGACTGGCGCGCCTCGCCAAGGCCGCCGGTGTCACACGTTTTGTGATGTCCTCCAGTTGCAGCACTTATGGCAGGTCGGACGGAGCCATCATTTCCGAAACCTCGCCGCTCAACCCTGTCACGCCCTATGGCCGGTCAAAAGTGATGGCGGAACACGGAATTTCCGAGCTGGTCGACACGGATTTCTGTCCGGTATTTCTGCGCCATGCGACCGTGTACGGGCTCGCCCCCATGCTCAGATTTGACCTGGTCGTGAATAATCTGGTCGCCTATGCCGTGGCTACGGGCCGGGTGCATTTGAAGAGCGACGGCCAGGCCTGGCGGCCGCTGGTGCATATCGAGGATGTCTGCCGGGCTTGTATCGCTGCCGCCACGGCCGAAGCCGGTCTCGTCAGGAATGAAGTTTTCAATATCGGCCAGACTGTCGACAATTATCAGATATTCCAGATCGCCGACATGATTGCCGATACAGTTCCAGGGTCGCGCGTTGAAATGGCTGATGGTGCCTCGCCCGATGAACGCTCGTACAATGTCAATTTCTCCAAGGCTGAAAACGGCTTGCCCGGATTTGAACCCCAATGGTCGGTGCAGCGCGGGGTTGATCAGCTATTCCGGGCCTATACCGGGGTGGGGCTGCGCACCGGCGATTTCGAGGGGGTGCGTTATAGCCGTCTCGCCCGGATCATCGATCTGATGGACGCGGGCAAACTCGATTCAGAGCTGAACTGGCGCGACCGTGCACGGCCGCATGGCGACCAGGCCGAGGCCGATGTTTGAACCGGTGTCCCGCTGCAGGTCCTGCCAGAGCGAGGCGGTATTCCCGGCGATATCGCTGGGCGTGACCCCCTTGGCGGACCGATTGCTGCATCGGAAGGAGCCGGGTGATAGCGAGCCGACAGCCCCGCTCGCACTGATCACTTGCGCCGATTGCAGCCTCGTTCAGCTCTCCGGGACCGTGCCCCCCGACCTGCTCTTCGGCAATGATTACCCGTATTATTCCTCGGTGTCGCCGCAGCTGATGCGCCATTTCGAAATGAGCGCCCGCTCACTGATTGAAACGCAACAGCTCGGCCCGGACTCCCTGGTCATCGAGGCCGCGAGCAATGACGGATATCTGCTGCGCCATTTCGCGTCTGCGGGCATACCGGTGCTGGGGATCGATCCGGCGAGCGGCCAGGCCGGACGCGCCAATGCCATCGGCGTTCCGACGCGCTGCGCCTTCTTCAATCTGGCCCTGGCCGAACATCTCCGCGACGTCGAGGGCATCACCGCCGATCTCTTCCTCGCCAATAATGTCCTGGCGCATGTCCCCGAAATCAACGATTTCGCGGCGGGCATTGCCACCATCCTGAAGCGCGATGGTGTCGCGGTGATTGAAACGCCATACCTGCTGGATCTGATCGGAAAGACCGAGTTCGATACGATTTATCATCAGCATGTTTTCTATTATTCGGTCACAGCACTGAAATCGCTGTTTGAACGGCACGGGCTTTTCCTCAACCGGATCCAGCCCCTCGATATCCATGGCGGCTCGATACGGATATTCGTCTCCCGCTCACCCGTCACCACGGACGGGTCCATCGCTGCGCATCTCGGGCGCGAGCAGGCCGTGAGGATCAAGGAGCCTGACCTCTATACCGGCCTCGAGACGCAGGCCCGGCGCGTCAGATCAGAGCTGGTGGCCTGGCTGGATGAGGCAAAGGCGACGGGGTTACAGGTGGTGGGCTATGGCGCTGCGGCCAAGGCCACGACCCTGCTGGCCTATTGCGGCATTGGCCGGGAGCAGCTCGATTACATTGTTGACCGCAGTCCGGACAAACACGGAAAATATATGGGCGGCAACCATCTGGAGATATTTCCGCCCGGGCAATTGCTTGTGGACCAGCCTGATTACCTGCTGATCCTGGCCTGGAATTTCGCCGAAGAAATCATCGAGCAACAGGCCGAGTATCGCCGCCGCGGCGGCCAATTCATAATCCCTCTGCCGAACTTGCAGATCTTGAGCTGATCGGACATTTCGAACACTGACGGCGATGGCAGCGGGTTAGGCCCTCCGGAAAATTTTACGGGACTCGGGAAAACCGGCTGCTATTACGACTATTATTACCGCGGGTGCGCTGGAACGGGGAAAGTCCATCGCCCGGCGGGTGGCCGGATACGGGGTGGGTGATTCACGGGTTCAAAGAGCCTGAGGATTGTCGCACGGGGCAGGCGGGGCGGGGATAAGCCGCCTCACGCTACATCGCCAGCCAGGCCAGCAACCCCACCCCCAGCGCGATGCGGTAGATCACAAACGGCAGAAACCCGACCCGGTCGACCAGGCGCATCAGGACCGCAATTGCCCCCAGCGCCGAGACGAAGGACAGGCCGGCGACGATCAGGCCGTCATGCAAATCAGCCGCGCCGGTGCCGGATTCGCCCATCAACTCGATCACCGAGATCACGGCGAAGGCGGCAATGACCGGGATCGACATCAGCATGGAAAACCTCGCGCTCTCGCTGCGGCCGAGACCGAGCGCGCGACCGGCGGTCATGGTGACGCCGGAACGTGAGGCGCCGGGGATGAGGGCGGCGGCCTGGGCGAGGCCAATCAGCGCGGCGTCCCTGAATGTCATGGTCTCGATGGATTTGACGCTGGGGCCATAGCGATCGGCGAGCCAGAGCGGGACGGCAAAGAGAAGGGTTGAGATCGCGATCACCAAGGGCGAGCGCAGGGCGTCGACCAGGTTGAGGGCGAACAGCGCGCCGCCGAAAATCAGTACCGGTGGCAGCGAGACGGCAACCAGCAGGGCGAGGCGCCCGCCTGGTGTGATGCGGCCGGTCAGCAGGGCGAATTTGCCGATGGCGACATCGCGGATATCACGCCAGAAATAGACCAGCACCGCCAGCAGGGTGCCGCCATGGGCCATGACATCGATCAGGGGGCCCTGATCGGCCTCGCCCAGCAAGGCGGGGGTGAGGATCAGGTGCGCCGAAGAGCTGATCGGCAGGAATTCGGTGATACCCTGAATCAGGGCGAGGACGACAAGATGGATCAGGGTCATGATGGCCGTTTTGCTTGATTTGACGGCATCTTCGATCACTTGCCGGGGCTTGGCCAGTGGATTGTCACCGGCCGGCCAGAGCGGGCCGGGAGCAGGGGCATGAAGGTCTGGATCGACACGGATGGCGGCGTCGATGATGCGCTGGCAATTGCCTGCGCATTCGCATCGCCGCGCTTTGAGCTGGCCGGGATCACGACCGTGTTCGGCAATGTCGCGCCGCGCAAGGCGGCCCGCAATGCGGCGCTGGTGCAATCCTTTTTCGCGCCGCCGCACATCACCATCAGTGTGGGCGCGGTGGCGCCCCTGATCGGCAGCTGGCGCGATGCGCGGGTAATCCATGGCGAGGACGGGCTGGGCGGGGCGACAGCCGGGCATGTGCTTGGCTATGAGGCAGGGCATGTGCAGGAAGACGGGCCGGAGGTCTGTGCCCGGCGGATTGCCGCATTCGCGCGCGAGGCCGGGGCGGATGATGCGATCATCTGTATCGGACCGCTGACCAATCTCGCCATTTCGCTGCGCCTTTATCCCGATGCCTTTGACGGTCTCGACCGGATTATCTGCATGGGCGGAGCCCTGGGTATTCCGCCCTCCCGGCGCGGCACAGTGGAATTCAATTTCGGTTCCGACCTGGAGGCGGTGCGCGGCGTGCTGGCTTCAGCGCCGCGCCTGACCGTCATCCCTCTCGACACCTGCCGCCATGTGGTCTTGCGCCGGGCGCGCCTCGCTGCGATTGCTGAAGCGGCCGGCACGCCGCTAACGCGCTTCCTGCAACGGGCGCATAACCACTATATGGACAGTTATCGCGCCAGTGACGGTATTGATGGCTGCTACCCGCATGACGCGCTCGCCATTGCGGCGCTGGCCGAGCCCGGTGTGTTCAATCTCCAGACGCTGGCACTGGAATTGTCCGATGATGCGAGCTTCCCGGGCCTGCTGCGAGAAAGCCCCCACGGCCGGCCGGTGCAAATCGCGACCGCGGTGGACCAGCGCGCGGCGCTCGACTGGATCGAGGCGTGCATTTGCGCCCCCGCCCCGCATTGACGCGCCTTGTCAGTGCGCCATAAAGCTGGCTGAGAGGTTTTACGTCATGCCCCACGATCTTTCCCACGATTCCGGCGGCCCGGGCCGCCTCGCACCGGCCGAGGCGCGCCGCGTCACCGGCCTGGCGACCTCCGCCTCGGTTGCGGTCGCCGTGGTGCTGGTCGTGACCAAGGCCATCGTCTGGTATCTGTCCGGCTCGGTCGCCCTGCTCGCCTCGCTGGCCGACAGCGCGCTGGATCTGACCGCCTCGCTGACCGTCTTGTTCGCCGTGCGCTATGCCGCCGAACCGGCCGATGCCGAACACCGTTATGGCCACGGCAAGGCGGAGGCCTTTGCCGGCGTGATGCAGGCGATTTTCGTGGCGGCCTCGGCAGCGCTGCTGTTCCGCGAAGGTATTCAGCACGTACTTGAACCGGTCGAGATCCAGGCCAGCGGCTGGGCCCTGGCTGTGATGGTCCTGTCGATCGTGCTGACCATCGGCCTGGTCATCATCCAGACACGGGCGGTCGAGCAGACGGGCTCGATCGCGGTCGAGGGCGACCGGGCTCATTATTATTCCGATCTCGGTGCCAATCTCGCCGTCATGGCCGGCATTGCCGGCTCTGTCTTTCTCGGCTGGCTCTGGCTCGATGCCGCTGTCGCGCTCGGCGTGGCCGTCTGGCTCGGCATCACCGCCTGGGGCGTTGCCAGGGGTGCCCTCGATCAATTGATGGACCGCGAATTGCCCGATGAGGAGCGCGAACGCATCCGCCAGCTCGCGCTAGGCGAGGATCCGCGCATTATCGACCTGCATCAATTGCGCACCCGGGCTTCGGGCCCCCTGGTGCACATCCAGTTCCATCTCGGCCTGCCCGCCGATCTCAGCCTGCGCGAGGCGCACGAGATCGAGGTCGAGTGCGAGCGGCGTTTGATGGCGGTCTATCCGGCCGCTGACATCATGATCCATGCCGACCCGCACGGGGCCGCCGAGCCGCACGGCACCGCTTTCTTCCGCGCCGGGCTTGCGCCCAATCATGAACATTAGTCGTTAAGCGAAACCGGATTAGTCTGACGCCATGCGCGTTCTCCATTTCTGGCCCCTCGATCCCTTCTCGCGCCAGGTCCGTGTGGCCCTCGACGAGAAATCCCTGAAGCACCAGCTTCAGCTCGAGACGCCGTGGGAGCAGGCCGACCATCTGCAATCGCTCAATCCGGCCGGCACGACGCCTGTTCTGGTGGACGAATCCGGCGGTGGCCGCCGCGTCATCATCGAAACCCGCGCCATCCTGGAATATCTCGAGGAAACCTCGCCCAGCCCCTGCCTCCTGCCCGGCGGACCGGCCGACCGCGCCGAGGCCCGGCGGTTGATGGACTGGTTCGACCGCAAGTTCGACGGCGAGGTCAATGCCTACCTCCTGCACGAAAAACTGGAAAAACGCGTCCAGGGCCTCGGCTCGCCCGACCCGGCCGCGATCCGCCAGGGCCGCGAGCATTTGCGCTGGCATCTCGATCATATGGCCTGGCTGCTGGAAAGCCGCGATGGCCTCGCCGGCCCGCGCTACACGCTGGCCGATATCGCCGCGGCGGCGCATCTGTCCTGCGTCGACTATCTCGGCGATGTGCCCTGGGACGAGTTCGAGCCGGTCAAGCAATGGTATCTGCGGGTGAAATGCCGCCCCGCCTTCCGCGGCCTGCTCACCGATAAATTGCCCGGCACCCAGCCTTCGGCGCATTATGCGGATCTGGATTTCTGAGGGAGAATTGGCGGGTAACGGTGCTCCTGTATATGTGCTAATGTGGGTTTGTGGGGATTGACGGAGTTTGTCACATGAGCCGCCTGACCATCGACATGACCGACCAGCAGCACCAGAGCCTGAAGGCGCTGGCTGCCCTGCAGGGCAAGACGATCAAGCAGTATGCACTCGAACGGCTATTCCCCGGCGATACGGATGCCGAGCGGGCATGGCAGGAGCTGAAGACCCTGCTGGAATCGCGCATCGAAGAGGCTCAGGCGGGAAAGGTGTCCGCCCGGAGCATCGGCGAGATTCTCGATGAAGAACTGGCGGCAGGCCGCCGCGCTTGACCCGGCACAATTATGTTCTGACGGATGCGGCGGAAGCCGATATACGCGGAATCATCCACTACACACGCCAGCAATGGGGCGACGCGCAGCTGCGCCGATATATGGCCGGGCTGGAGAGCGGCATTGCCCGCCTGGCGACCGGCCAGGGAAGTTTCAGGGACATGAGCGCGCTCTACCCGGCGCTGCGCATGGCGCGCTGCGAGCATCATTACGTCTTCTGCCTGCCGCGCGAGACTGCTCCTGCGCTGATCGTCGCGATCTTCCACGAACGCATGGACCTGATGGCACGCCTGGCCGACAGGCTGGCGCCGCGATAGCCCTGTATTCAGTCCCACCCCATGCCCTGCCAGCTATCACCCCCGGCCTCTTCCCGCTAATATCCACCCCATGCACACCGCCGCGCTGAAAGCCGAAGCCCTCGCCTCCGGCTTCACCACCGTCCGCATCTGCCGTGCCGATGAGGCCTGGGAGGCGGGTGAGCGGCTGGCGGAGTTTGTTGGCGGCGGCATGCATGGCGAGATGGGCTGGATGGCGGAGACGCTCGCGCGGCGCCAGCATCCGACCGCGATGTGGCCCGATGCGAAATCGGCCGTGGTGGTGGCGCTCAATTACGGGCCCGATCACGATCCGCTCACCGCGCTGGAACGCAAGTCCGAAGGCGTAATCTCGGTCTATGCGCAGAACACCGATTATCACGACCTGATGAAGAAGCGGCTGAAGCATTTCGCCCGCGCCTTTGTCGACAAGACCGGGGCCGAGGTGAAGGTGTTTGTCGATACCGCGCCTCTGATGGAAAAGCCGCTGGCGGCCAAGGCAGGCTTGGGCTGGCAGGGCAAGCACACCAATCTGGTCAGCCGCGAACACGGTTCCTGGTTGTTCCTCGGTGTCATGCTGACGGCGGCCGAGCTCGAGCCCGACGCGCCGGAAACCGATCATTGCGGCACGTGCACAGCCTGTCTCGATATCTGCCCGACCAAGGCCTTTCCCGGCCCCTACCGGCTCGATGCGCGGCGCTGCATTTCCTATCTCACCATCGAGCACAAGGGCCCGATCCCGGTCGAGTTTCGCGCCGCAATGGGCAATCGCATCTATGGCTGTGATGACTGCCTGGCGGTGTGCCCGTGGAACAAGTTCGCCGCGGTGACCGCGGAAACGGCCTTCCACCCGCGCCCGGAGCTCAAGGGACCGCTGCTCAGCGAGCTCGCGGCGCTCGATGACGAGAGTTTCCGCCAGGTCTTCACGGCCTCGCCTGTCAAGCGAATCGGGCGGGGCAGATTCGTGCGAAATGTGATGATCGCAATCGGCAATTCGCAGGACCTGACCCTGCTGCCCGCGGTCCGCGCCAGTGTTCAGGACGAAGACGCCATAGTGCGCGGCGCTGCCATCTGGGCCCTGTCGCAACTGGCACCGCAGGAGGCGCACGCGCTGGCCATGGCCGGTCCGGGCGATGAGGACGATGCCGATGTGCTGGACGAATGGCGCAGCGTGCTGGCGGCGCACGCGGACGGCTAGGCGCGACTAGCCTTCGCTCAGCGCCGCGAGCCGGCGGGCTTCATTGATCCGGCCCCGCAGGACCAGAATTTCGATATTGTCCGGTGCGATCTCCCGCGCCGTTTCCATATCCTGCCAGGCGCCATCGAGCGTCCCGGTTTCAAGCCGCGCCGCGGCGCGCAAGCGCCAGGCCTCGGCCAGATCCGGTGCCTGGGCGATGGCCGCCGCAGCAGCGGTTTGCGCCAGCGCCCAATCCTCCAGCGCCAAACCGGTCCTGGCCTCCCCGAGCAGGGCGTCGAGATCGTCGGGCACCAGATCAAGCGCGGACTGGAAAGCACGCTGCGCGTCTTCGCTGCGCTCGACCGTCAGCCAGGCCTTGCCGGCCTCGACCAGCATGGCGGTGCGGATTGACCGGTCGCGGCCGCCCGCTTCGGTATTGGCCAGTTCTTCCAGCGTCGAGGCGCCGGCCATCACATCGCCGAGTGCGACCAGGGCGCGCGCCTCGCAATGGGCCGCCGGCCAGCCACCACCCTCCATCCGCCAGCTCAGGGCGTCTTCGAACGCCTGGTCCTGCTCGGTTTCGACCCGGTCGAGGCAGTCGAGATAACGCGCCGTCTCGATCTCGATCGCCGGGGTCTGGGCGTGAGCCGGGCTGATGGCGAGAGTGAGAAGGCAGGCGGAGAGGAAAACACGCATCGGGGCATCCGGTTTTGCGGCAGGGCGATGGCGGGCAGATTAATCACCACTCGCGGCCCGGTCCATCGCCGGTTCAGCGCCCGTGAGCGGTGCGGCTTGGCGGAGAGGGTCGGCACGGTAGGGGTCGGGGCGGGAGACTTCCATGGCGCGCTCGGGTGATTTCAGCGGCGTATAGCCAAACCTGGCATAGAGTGGCTGGGCATCGGCGGTCATCAGCATCAAACGGCGGCAGGCCTGGATCTCGGGCAGGCTGTGCAGGCACTCCACCAGCCATTTGCCCAGGCCATGGCCGCGATGGGCCGGGTCGATGATGACGTCGGCGAGATAGGCGAAGGTCGCCCGGTCGGTGATGAAACGCGCCATGCCGGCAAATTCGCCATCGGGCGCGAGCAGGCAGAAGGTCCAGGCATTGGCCGCGGCTTTCGCGACCGTTTCCGGCGGAATACCCGGCGACCAGTAGGATGTGCTCAGCAGACGGTGGGCCGAGGCGAGGTCAAAGGCGCTGCGCTGGTCGGTGATCCGGTACCCACTCCGCTCGAAACTGTTTTCCTGCATCACCCTTGCTCCTGCACACGAGACCGGTCCGGAGCGGTAGCATGACGACGGCGGGGGTCTATTCAAGATTTCCGTCATTGTGTGACCGGGGCTGAGTACGACCGGGCCGGGCAGCAAGCTGGCCAGGTTCGCTGCGGATTCGTTTGTCACAGGCGCGCGCTTGTGAAAAAACCCGGACCTGTCCACGATTTGCAAATCCGATAGCGCTGCCACGCCATGAATCTTCTCCAGGTCATTCCCCAGCTCGAGGCTGGCGGCGCCGAACGCACCACCCTGGAAGTGGCGCAGGCGGTTGTCGCCGCTGGCGGGCGCGCCCTGGTGGCCAGCCAGGGTGGCCGGCTCGAAGGCGAATTGGCGGCCCTTGGCGGTGAATTGATCCGCCTTCCCATGGGCAGCAAGAACCCCTGGACCGTCTGGCGCAATGCCGAGCGTCTGGCCCGCATCGTGCGGGCCGAGAAAATCGATTTGATCCATGCCCGCTCACGCGCGCCCGCCTGGAGCGCCAAATGGGCCGCCGACCGCACAGGCGCGCATTTCATCACCACCTATCATGGCACCTATAACGGCAAGACCGGGCTGAAACGCTGGTATAATGCGATCATGGCGCGCGGTGAGCTGGTGATCGCGAATTCGCAATTTATCGCGGCCCATATCCGCACCCAGCACCCCTTTGCCGCCGATCGCGTCCGCGTGATCCCGCGCGGGGTCGATCTCGACCGCTTCGATCCGCAGGTGATTGCACCGGACCGCGTCGCCGGACTCGCCGCATCCTGGGATATCGCCTGGCCGTCAGACCGGTTGATCGCGCTTTTCCCGGCCCGGCTGACCGGCTGGAAAGGACAGCGCGAAACCCTCGCCGCGCTCGGCCAGCTCAAGGCCGACGGCCTCGCCCTGCCGCTGACCCTGCTGGCCGGCGATGCCCAGGGCCGCGATGGCTATCTCGCCGAACTTGAGACCCTGATCCGTCAGCATGACCTGTCTGGCGATGTGCGGATTGTCGGCCATTGCAGCGACATGCCCGCCGCCTTCGCGCTGGCGGATATCGCGCTGGCCCCCTCGGTCGAGCCTGAAGCCTTCGGCCGCACCGCCGCCGAGGCCGGTGCCATGCATGTCCCGGTGATCGCCGCCGATCATGGCGGTGCCCGCGAAGTCGTCCTGCCGGGCCAGACCGGCTGGCGGGTCGAACCCGGCACTCCGGCAGCACTGGCCGAGGCCATCCGGGAAGCCGTGTCGATGACGAAGGCGCAACGCAGCGAAATCGGCGCGCAGGCCGCCCGTCATGTCCGGACACAGTTCTCGACACGCGCCCTGCAAGCTGCGACTTTGCGCGTTTATGAAGAGGCTCTAAGCTCGCAGCCATGATCGAACCGCAACGCGATACCATTTATGTCCTGCATTGGGGGGATTTGACGTCGACCGTGCGGATGCTCGCTTCGGCGAAAACACTCCGCCAGGCGCACAAGCGTGACCGGATCGTGCTGCTGACAACACCGGAATACGAGTCCTTCCTCAAACACAGCCCGTTCTTCAATGCGATCGAGATCGATGCCCGGCCCGAAGGACGGCCGCAAACGGTTGCGCGTGACAAGCGCCTGAAGTCCGCGCATCCGGCCCGGGTCTACGATCTGGTCGGCGATGCCATTTCGCGAAAACTCAAGGGCCTGTTCCGCTTTTCAAAATGTGACTGGGTGGAAATCCTCCCGACGCGCAGATCGAGCGAACACCCGGTCGACGAGCTGGCCGGCGTGCTCAATGCGGCGATCGGCAGCGGCCCGACCTATTTCCCCCTCGGCGGCGCGCCATCGCCGGACGCGAGCTGGGTCGATTTCCTGGCACGCAAATCGCGCATGCTCGATCCGGAATATTTTGGCCTGAACGGCCCCTTTGCCCTGCTCGCGCCGGCCGGCGAAGAGGTCAAGCCGCCCTTGCGCTGGCCGCGCGAGAAATGGGCCAACCTGGCGCATGAATTGCTGCAGGCCGGCATTACACCGGCCCTGGTCGGTGGCCCGGACACCCGCGAAATCGGCCGTTATGTCTCGCAGGTTGCCCCGGGCGCGCGCGACATTACCGGCAAGGCGAAACTGCCCCAGCTTGCCGGCCTTGCCCGCCGCACGCGCTTCGTCTTCGGTGAGGATACGCCGCTGCTTCACCTTCTGGTCGCGGCCGGCGCGCCGGCTCTGGCGCTCTATGCCGGCGTTACGGACCCGGCATTGAATGCGCCGCGCGGCGATGCACCGGTGATTTTGATGCACGCGCCCGTTCTGGCGCAGGTCGCACCGTCCGAGGCGATTGCCGCGATGCGCTTCGCAGGCGGGTTTTCTGACCGCACAGCTGCGGCGTGAACCGCGTGCGACGCTTGCTTAATGTGATCATTTCACCATAGTGCGCGGCTCTCCGGCAGGGTGGCGGCTCATTTGAGCCAGTTTGGACTTGATCCAGCTGCGCCGCCGGAGGATTACTAAGTATTGCTCGCAGGCCATAAGGGAGAAGCGGCCATAGCCCGTAGACCACAATCTGCGCAACCGCCAAAAAAAGACGGACCGCGTATGAATCTAGACATCCGCGTACCGCGGGTGCTTCTGATCGACGAACATGGAGAGAAGCAGGGGATCGTGCCGACCGAGGCCGCTCTTGAGGCGGCCGCACAGGCCGGACTCGACCTTGTGGAAGTCTCACCGAACGCTGATCCGCCCGTTTGCAAAATCATCGATTATGGCAAGCTGAAATACCAGGAACAGAAGAAAAAGGCCGAAGCTCGCAAGAAGCAGAAAACCGTCGAGATCAAAGAGATCAAGATGCGGCCCAATATCGATGTGCACGACTATCAGGTGAAAACCAAAGCGATGCACCGCTTCTTCGAATCCGGCGACAAGGTGAAGATTACCCTGCGATTCCGGGGCCGTGAAATGGCTCACCAGGATCGCGGCATGGACATCATGCGCCGCGTCAAGGAAGACTTCGCCGAAGTTGCCAAAGTCGAATTCGAGCCCAAGCTCGAAGGCCGGCTGATGGTGATGGTGATGGCGCCGCGCTAGGCGCGATTGCCCGCAAATCCCGAATTGCGACTGAACCCGGCCCCTTTGGAGGCGGCGGCGTTCAGTCGCGGTTCAGTTCACCTGTTTTCAGATGATATCCTCTGCAAAGCATGCTCAATTGTGGGCAACTGGCCGGATCCGGAAATGGCGGGCCAGGGGTATCGGGGATTTGAATGATCAGACTGTCCGCAGTTTTAATCGCAATGATCGCATCGGGCGGCGTCGCCGCCGCGGACAACCCGTCCCCCATGCCGAGCGCCGGCAATGCCTCGCTGTCTGCGGGTTTCACACCCGACCCCTACCGTGTCCGCCTGCCGACCGGTGGCCCGATCGATGCCAGCGAGGCGCGCGGTCAGGACTGCGATGGTTTCATCGCCGCCATGCCCGACTTCAATCTTTTCTACAATTCCGCTTCCTTGCCATTGATCATCTCGGTTGATGCCGAGGTCGACACCACACTGGTGATCCAGACACCGGACGGCAATTGGCACTGCGATGATGACAGTGGCGACGGCCTCAATCCGTCGATCCGCTTTGCCGCGCCACAATCGGGAAATTACGACATCTGGATCGGCACCTATGCCGACGCCTCCCGGGAGGAGGCGACGCTTTCGATATCCGAACTTTTCAGCGAGTAAGATCGCACATCAGGGGAGACATATGATGAGCTATAAATGGGCGGCCGGTGCCGCAGCAGTGATCATGTTGGGCGGGGTTGCACAGGCACAGGGTGTCGAGGCGGCACCGGCCTATGGATCGGTCAACCTGTCGGCGGGCTTTGCCGAGGATCCGACATCGGTCGGGATCCAGGCCGGCGGCGCCATTTATGCCGGCGATCTCGCCAATGCCTGCTCCGGCTATATCTCCTACCAGCCTTCCCTCAACGTGCAATACAATGCCGGTGACTACCCGCTCTACATCTCGGCGGCTTCCGACGCCGACACGACGCTGATCATCAATGCACCGGACGGCAGCTGGCACTGCAATGATGATGCACCAGGCCAGGGCCTCAATCCCGGCGTCGAATTCGCCGCGCCGCAATCGGGCGTCTATAATATCTGGGTCGGCACCCTGTCAGCAGGGAGTGGCTATGAGCCGACCATGCTGCACATTTCCGAAGTCGGATTCTCCAGCGACAATGCCTATTCGCGAGCGCCGAATGCGGCGCTTCAGCCCAGTGCCGGCATCCTCAACCTGCGCGCCGGTTTCGGCGATGATCCGCGCCGCGTCGCCGTGCGTGCCGGCGGCGATCTCGACGGCAATCGCGGCACCGGCGGTTATTGCTGGGGCGAGATCAGCGAGGCACCCAGCGTCTGGCTGAATTATTCCGCCAATGATCAACACGATCTCTATCTGTCGATGGAGTCGGAGTACGATACGACGCTGATCGTCCAGGACCCCGACGGCAATTGGCATTGTGATGATGACGGCGCCGAAGACCTCAATCCGGGCATCCAGCTGACCAATCCGGTCGCCGGGCGCTATGCGATCTGGGCTGGCCGTTTTTCCGGTGGCACCCTCGCCGATGCAACACTCTTCGTCTCTGAAACCGGTTTCCGCGGCGAGATTGACGTGCCCGCCGTGCTCGATTTCAACCTGCCGGCCAATTACGGCTCGGTTTCACTGCAGGCGGGCTTCATTCCCGATCCCTACAATCTCGCCCTCCAGGCTGGCGGGGATGTTGAGATTTACGAGGCGATCGGCAGCAATTGTCGCGGTTTTTCGACCACGGCCCCGGATTTCAACCTGAATTATGAGGCCGGCTCGCTGGATCTCTACATCTCGGCAAGCTCGGACGGCGATACGACCCTGGTCGTCAACGCGCCGGACGGGAGCTGGTTCTGCGATGATGATGGCGCCGGCAACCTCAATCCCGGTGTGCATTTCGACCAGCCAGCCTCGGGCGTCTACAATATCTGGGTCGGCACCTATGGTGAGGTCGAGCCGGAAGATGCCACACTGCACATCTCCGAGCTGGCCTTTGGCGATGAATACCGGGGTGGCGGTGCGCTCGACTACTCCCTGGAGGCCAATTTCGGTTCGGTCGCGCTGACCGGCGGTTTCTCGCCCGACCCCCATGTCGTCGACGTCATCGCCGGCGGGAGCTTTGCCGCGCAATCAGCGGCCGATTCGATGTGCCGTGGCTATGTCTCCGCCGCGCCGGATTACGAGCTGACCTTTACCCCCGGTTCGCTCGACCTCTACATCTCCGTGCTCTCGGAGGCCGACACGACGCTGGTCATCAATGATCCCAGCGGCGATTGGATCTGCAATGATGACAATAACGGCCTCAATCCCGGCATTCATTTCGATCAGCCGGCTGCGGGAACCTACGACATCTGGGTTGGTACCTATCGCGAAGGCGAAAGCGCCCCGGCCCAGCTGGAAATCTCCGAACTCGGCTTTGCCGAATAGCCCCGGGGGCTGACGCCCCTGCTGCATGACGACTGAAAGCGGGCGGCTCCGACAAAGGGCCGCCCGTTTGCTGTCCGGCACGAACTGCGCATGGCAGAGGCCGGGGCTTTCATCGGCACGGATGTTATACTATATCATTTCCGACCAAAGCGGATGAAATCATGATGGCCCTGCTGCCCAAGCTCAATTTTGGAAATGGCTCCCTGGATCTGACCGGGATCAGCCTGTCAGCGGTTTGCGTCGCTCATTGCCTGGTTTTCCCGGTCGCGGCCGCCGCCGCGCCCATGCTGGCCCCCAATCTCGGCGAAGCGCTTGGCGCCAGCCATGCCTGGCATCTGGGCCTGTTGGCGATTGCGGCGCCGGTTTCGCTGCTGGCCCTGGGCTGGAGCGTGCGGTCCAGCCGGGCGCGCTGGCCGATTCTCGCCCTGGGCCTTCTGGGGCTGTCGCTGATGGCGGTCGGTGCCCTGCATCTGTCCAGCCAGCTGGTCGAAACCATCATTACCCTGTCCGGCGTCACCATCCTGGCCGCAGCGCATCTGATCAATTGGCGCAGCCAGGCGCGCGCCGGCCATGATCACATCAAGGATTGCGGCCTGTGCGAGCATGAGCACGCGGCCTGATTCAGACTCCCTCGCGCTGTTGCAATCCCCCGCCAGACGCGTATAAACCCCGCTCTCATATCACCAGTCTACCGGGCCAAATCGACATGCCCGCTGACTGTTCACACCCTCGGACCGGTTCGCCGATCCAGCAAAGGAGATGGAAATGTCGAAGATGAAGACCAAGAGCGGCGCCAAAAAGCGCTTCAAGCTCACTGCCACGGGCAAGATCAAAGCCGGTCAGACCGGCAAGCGTCACGGCATGATCAAGCGTACCCCCAAGCAGATCCGCGACAAGCGGGGACAGGTTGTCCTGTCCGCTCAGGATACGAAGATCATCAAGAAATATCTCCCGTACGGCCTTTAAGCCCCCGGCATTGAGTAGGAGCATACCATGTCACGAGTGACATCCGGCCCGGCTACGGCCATCCGCCACAAAAAAGTTATCAAGAAAGCGAAAGGCTATTACGGCCGTCGCAAGAACACTTTCCGCGCTGCCGTCCAGGCTGTCGAAAAGGCCGGCCAGTACGCCTATCGCGACCGCCGTGCCAAGAAGCGCACCTTCCGCGCCCTCTGGATCCAGCGCATCAATGCCGGCGCACGCCTGCACGGCATGACCTATTCGACCATGATGCACGGCCTGATCAAGGCCGGTATCGAGGTTGACCGCAAGGTCCTCTCCGACATCGCCATCCACGAGCCGGACGCCTTCAAGGCCCTGGTGGATCAGGCGCAGTCCGCGCTGGCCTAGGCTGGACGACTGAAGTTACGGGAAAGCCCGCTGGCGATGCCGGCGGGCTTTTTTCGTTTGGGGGTGCGGGGAGAGCGCGGCGCAGGTGGGATTCAATCAATTCCGCCAAATTTAGCGTCATCCCAGCGCAGGCTGGGACCCAGATTCAACCGCAGACGGACATTATGTTGGCGCTCCGCCGTCGCAGGCTGGCGCTCGACGAGCTGGGTCCCAGCCTGCGCTGGGATGACGCCATATTGTGCGTTGGGAGGGCTCTGCATCCCCCTTCACCGACAAGCCCTGTCGACACCTGAAATGCCAGACGCTAAACCCTTGCCCGACTGGCCAGGGACGAAGACATGACCGATACCGCTGCTCTCGACGCACTCGAAGCCGATGTGCTCGCACAGATCGCCGCCGCGACCGATGAGGCCGGCCTTGATGCCGTGCGCGTCGGGGCGCTGGGCAAGAAGGGGTCTGTCTCGCTGATGATGCGCGGCCTGGGTGGGATGAGCCCGGAGGAGCGCCAGGTGATGGGCCCGGCGCTGAATGGTCTCAAGGACCGACTCGGCGCGGCGATCGATGCGCGCAAGGCGATGCTGGAAGCGGCCGCGCTTGATGCGGCGCTCAGCAGTGAGACGATCGATGTCACCCTGCCGGTGCGGCCGGAGCCGCAAGGCTCGATCCACCCGATCACCCAGGTGATGGAAGAGCTTGCCGTGATTTTCGCCGATATGGGTTTTGCCGTCGCCGAAGGCTCGGACGTGGAGGATGACTTCCACAATTTCACCGCGCTGAATTTCCCCGAGGGCCATCCGGCGCGCGATACCCAGGACACCTTCTTCATGCAGCCGGATGCCGAGGGCCAGCGCAAGGTCTTGCGCACCCACACCTCGCCGGTCCAGATCCGCACCATGATGAGCCAGACGCCGCCGCTGCGCATTATCGCGCCGGGCCGGGTCTATCGCTGTGACTGGGACCAGACCCATACGCCGATGTTCCACCAGGTCGAAGGCCTGGTGATCGACAAGGAGACCCATATGGGTCACCTCAAGGGCGTGCTGGAGGATTTCCTCGCCGCCTTCTTCGAGACCGACCAGGTGGAAACCCGTTTCCGGCCCCACCACTTCCCCTTCACCGAGCCGTCGGCGGAGATGGATGTGCGCTATGAACGTGTCGGCCAGGCGGTGAAGGTGGGCTCCGGCGAGCAATGGATGGAGATCCTCGGCTGCGGCATGGTGCACCCGAATGTGATCCGCAATTGCGGCCTCGACCCGGACGAATACCAGGGCTTCGCCTTCGGCATGGGCGTCGATCGCCTCGCCATGCTCAAATACGGCGCGCCGGACCTGCGCGACTTCTTCAATTCCGAGCAGCGCTGGCTCGGCCATTACGGCTTCTCGCCGCTGCTGCAGGCGAATATGGCCACGGGCCTGAGCTAGTCATGTGGCGCTGGTTCACCCATAACCACCAGACCCTGACCGGGATCGGCGCGATGCTCGTGGGCATCGCGGCGCTCTATGTCGCCTGGGACCAGGGCCGGGTGATGCGCGATCAGCAGCATGGCTCGGTCTTTCCGGTGCTGCAGGTGGATGGTTTCGTCTCGACGACGCCAGAGGAGGCGAGTCTGGGCATCCGGATCGCCAATAATGGCGTCGGTCCAGCGCTGGTCGAATCGGTGACGCTTTACCGCAATGGCGTGGCCGTCGACTCGATGGAAGCCTATGGCGAGCAGCTCCCGGATGGCTATGACCTGTCCTGGGCCGTCCTGACCGGCCGCGCCCTGGCGCCGGACCAGCTTGTCACCCCGATCCGGATCCGCTGGGATCGCGCCGATATCACGCCCGAGGACCTGCAGGCCGCGGCCCGGGCCTGGGACGAATGGGAATTGCAGGTCTGCTACTGCTCGGTCTTCGGCCGCTGCTGGCAGACCTCGCCGGTCGGCGGGGCGCGGGCCGAGCGCGTGGCCATGTGCCAGCGCGGTGAATCCGATGTTTTCGAGAATTTGGGAGCGGCGCGTGCAGCGGCCGGATATCAATAATGAAATTCCCCCTCTCCTGGCTGAAATACCACCTCGAGACCACGGCCTCGCTCGACGAGATCGCCGAGGCCATGACCATGGCCGGTCTCGAGATCGAAGAGATCGACAATCCGGCCGAGAAATTCGGCGCCTTCACGGTCGCTTATGTCAAGGAGGCCGTCGCCCACCCCGATGCCGACAAGCTGCGTGTCTGCACCGTCGAGACCATTGACGGGATCAAGCAGATCGTCTGCGGCGCGCCCAATGCCCGCACCGGCATGCGTGCGGTCTATGCGCCGCTGGGCGCCTATATCCCGGGTCTGGATTTCTCGCTCGACAAGAAGCCGCGCAAGATCCGCGGCGTCGAAAGCTCGGGCATGATGTGTTCGGCCAAGGAGCTGGAACTCGGCGAGGATCATGACGGGATTATCGACCTTGAGGGCGATTGGGCGGTCGGCACGCCGGCGGTCGTGGCGCTCGGCCAGGACGATATCGTCATTGATTTCGAAGTTACGCCCAACCGTCCCGACTGGCTCGGCGTGCGCGGCATCGCCCGCGATCTCGCGGCCACCGGTATCGGCACCCTCAAGGATGTGCCGATCGAGCCGGTTCCAGGCACATTTCCCTGCCCGATCAAGGTCGAGCTCGACTGGCCGGACGCCTGTCCGGTCTTTGCCGGCCGGCTGATCCGCGGCGTGAAGAATGTCGCCTCGCCGGACTGGATCCAGACCCTGCTCAAATCCATCGGCCTGCGTCCGATCAATGCCCTCGCCGACATCACCAATCTGATCTCCTATGATCGCTGCCGCCCGCTGCACGTCTATGATGCGGCGAAGCTGACCGGCAATCTGCATGCGCGCCGCGGTGCCGGCGATAGCGACACGTTCGAAGCGCTGGACAAGAAGAGCTATGCGCCGACCGAGACCATGTGCGTCATCGCTGACGAGGCGCATTGCCTCGGCCTCGGCGGCATCATGGGCGGCACCTATTCGGGCTGCACTGAGGCCACCACCGATGTCTTCATCGAGAGCGCCTGGTTTGATCCGCTGATCACCCGCGCCACTGCCAAGGCGACCGGCATCGACAGCGACGCCAAATACCGCTTCGAGCGCGGCGTCGACCCGCAATCGGTGCGTGACGGCATCGAATACGCGACGCGGCTGATCCTGGACATCTGTGGCGGCGAAGCCTCCGAGACGGTCGTCTTCGGCGAAACGCCCGCCGCTCCGGCCGATATCGATTTCCCGATCACCGAGGTCAAACGCCTGACCGGGCTCGACCTGCCGCGCGCCGAAATCCTGCGCATCCTCACCACGCTCGGCTTCAAGCCGAGCGGAGCCGGCGATGTGCTGACCGTCGGTGTGCCGAGCTGGCGGATGGATTGCAGCCTGAAAGCCGATCTGGTCGAGGAAATCGCCCGCATCCACGGCTTCGACAAGCTGGTCGCGACTTCGCTGGAACGTCCCTCGGTACGCCGCCAGGCCCCGGCCACAGTGATGCAATTGCGCGCCCGCCACGCCCGCCGCGCCCTGGCCGTGCGGGGCTATCAAGAGGCGGTGACCTGGTCCTTCTGCGAGACTTCGCAGGCGGCGCTGTTTGGCGGTCACGGGACGGGCCTGGCGCTGGAAAACCCGATCTCCTCGGAGCTCGACGTGATGCGCCCGACGGCGCTGATCCATCTTCTGACGGCGCTGCAGGCCAATGCCGATCGCGGCCTTGCCGATGCACGCCTGTTTGAAGTTGGCCCGGTCTATCTCACCGATGCGCCCGACGGCCAGCTTCTGGTCGCCACCGGCGTACGCCGCATTACCAGCGGCCGTCACTGGACCGGCTCGCGCCAGCCCGATGTGTTCGATGTGAAAGCCGATGCGATGGCCGCTCTCGAGGCCGCCGGTGCGCCTGCCGCTTCGCTGCAGGTGGCGCCGGAAGCGCGCGACTGGTGGCATCCGGGCCGTTCCGGCGTTCTGCGCCAGGGGCCGAAGAATGTGATGGCCGAATTTGGCGAGATCCATCCGCGCGTGCTCAAGGCGCTGGGCATTGATGGCCGCGTACTGGCGTTCGAGATCGTGCTCGACGCCATCCCGCAGCCGCGCAAGGCCAACAGCCTCAAGGCCCGCACCCAGCTCGACCGCGCCGATCTGACGCCGGTGAAACGCGATTTCGCTTTCCTCGTCGACAAGAGCGTCGCCGCCGATGCCCTGATCCGCGCCGCCAAGGGCGCCGACAAGGCGTTGATCAGCGATGTCACCGTATTCGACGTCTATGAGGGCAAGGGTGTGCCCGAGGGCCAGACCTCGCTGGCGATCGAGGTCGTGCTGCAGCCGCGCGACAAGACGCTGACCGATGAGGATATCGACGCCGTCGCCGCCAAGGTAATCGCCAAGGTCTCCGGTGCCACCGGCGGCACGCTGCGCGGCTGATGCTCAACCCCCGCCGCCTCGCCAACGCTGGAGCTGACGCACAGCAGGCCTTTCTGGTCGAGGCGGTGGGGGCCAATCCGCTGGCGATGACGGTGCTGCAACGTGCCGCGGCGATGGAGCTGCCCGATCATGGCCTGATGGCCGGCGCCGTCTACCAGGCGGTGTGGAATGCCCTGACCGGGCGCGATCCGGCCTTTGGCGTCAATGATTATGACCTCGGCTATTACGACGCCTCCGATCTCAGCGAGGCGGCCGAGGATGTCGTCATCAAGGCCGGCGAGACCGTGTTCGCCGATCTCGATGCCATCGTCGAGATCCGCAACCAGGCCCGCGTCCATCTCTGGTTTGGCGCCAAGCATGGCGTCACCCGCGCGCCGCTGACGAGCACGGCCGACGCCGTCGCCCACTTCGCCTCCCACACCCATGCCGTCGCGGTCCGTCTCGACCGCAAGGGTGAAATGGAGGTGCTCGCCCCCTACGGGCTCGACGAGCTCTTCTCCCTGCACGTCCGCCCGGTCGAGGGCCTCGCCGACAAGACGGGCTGGAATGCAAAATGCCTGCGCCAGCACGCGCTCTGGCCAGAGATCCGTTTCGAGACGACCCGACTCGCCTGAAGGGAGAGTCAGATAGCGCCCATTCAACCTGTTGGAGAAAAAGCCATTTTCCCCGCTCGGTTGCCAAATTTTCCTGCAATCTCGCCTGAGGCGTATGGTGATATGCGGCACCTACAGCTAGTATGGTTAATGGTCGTTAACTGAAACTCGACGTGGTTCGGAACGGCGCGGGGGATGTGCGTAGATGATGGATCGGGTAACAGCCTTGCTGACACAGGCCGCGGCGACGATTCTGGTCGTCATCGGTCTGGTCGCGATCCTCGGCTTTACCCATTCGCGCGCCTATCGCGCGGGCTATTGTGCGGTCCAGGCCTGCCCGGATACGAATGAGCGCCGCTGGTGGTGGCCCTTCGGCGCCGACACCGTGCCGGATCCCACAGGCCCGGCCAGCCTTGCCCCGGACGGCAGTCGCGATAATTTCTATTCCTATCAGGACGGCACCTATCCGGACCAGGCCTACCAGGGCAGCCTTTTCCAGGACAGGCCAGCGGGCGGCTATAGCGGCGATGGGCTCAATACAGACCGGGTCATCTATGGCGATCCGGCCGGGACAAGCCCGACGCGGCCGCTCTCTTTCACAAACCAGCCCGTCTCCGGCGACTATCCGCGCTCCTACGCCAACCCGCGCTACACCTCGCGCTCGCGCTATTTCGGCACGCCCGGGGAACGCATTTGCCCGGCGCCCTATAGTGCCGAGGAGGCACGGCGGATGGCCCCCGACCTGGCGCGGTGCTGGCTGAATGTCGGCGATGCCTATCAGGCGATGGAGCAGATGGAACAGGCCCGCGATGCCTGGAACCGATCCTTGCATGCCGGCTCGCCGAGTGGCGTGCAGGCGACGCTGGCGGCCCAGCAGAGACTTCAGACTGCTGTGCTGCAATATTCCTGTCCCACCGATCCCGACAGTCTCGCACGCATCGCCTATGGCGCCGGCCAACCCGACAGTACGGGCGATATCATTCAGCTGATCGCCCGCCAGCGGGCGCTGGCCGCGCTTGGCTTCTATTCCGGCCCGGTCGACGGCTCCTACGGCCCGGTGACCCGGCGCTCGGTGCGCGATTTCCAGCGTGAAATGGGCTATGACCAGACCGGCGCGCTGACCTCGCAGGAAACCGTCACCCTGATCTGTCATGCAGCCATCAATGCCCGCGACGCCGATTCCCAGAATCTGATGGGCATTATGTTCGCCACCGGTCTGGGCGTGGTCCAGAGCATAGACAGCGCCATGGAATGGCTCGACACCGCCGCCGAGCGCGGCAATGGCGGTGCCAATTTCAATCTCGCCCTGATCTATGGCACCGGCACGGTCCAGGGCAGTTATCGCCTGTGCGGCCTGGTCGAGAGCCCGGAGCGCGCCGACAGCTACCTGCGCCGCGCCGCCGATCTCGGCCATGCAAGGGCGATACAGCTGCGCCGTGAATTCACCAGCAGCAGTGGCACCCCCTCCGAACGCTGGACCCGCATTTCCCGGGCCCTGCTCCGGGAAGCGGAAAGCACGGGTGATCGCTTCTATGTCGCCTGGCAACAACGCGTCGCCGAGGCGCGGCGCAGCAATGGGCATGAGCTCGATCAGCCCGGCTGCTACCAGGCCGCAATGGATGACGGTCAGGCCGGGCCCGCCAGCCCGCTTGCCAGTGACTCACAAAGGAATTGATATCCATGAGAAAAATCACACTTTTCCTGGCTGCCGCGAGCGTCCTGTCGGCCTGTGCCACGACCCAGTCGCCAGGCAGCATGCCGCCACATTCCCACCCGTCCCCGCCGCCGCCGCGCGCCGTCGACACCGTCGAGCCCGCAACCAATATGTGCCAGGTTGCCGGCCTGGCCGAACAACGCCTGGGCATGCTGGAGGAGATCCACCGCTATCGGGAGACCATCCAGGTTGATCCGGGCCGCTCGGCCAGTGTGGCGGATACACAGACCCAGGAGTTGATCGCCGCGTTCGAAACCGATCTCGACGCGTCCTATCGGTTCGCGACCGCCTCTTGCCGGACCTATAATCGCTGCCTGGAGGAGAACCGCTTCGACGAAGCGCGCTGCCAGGACACGGCCCGGCTCTGGCATGAAGGCCAGGACCGGTTCCATGATCTGTCACTCCAGCTGGCAGCGGTTCGCGAGCGTATCGCCTCGGGCTGCACCAGCTGTGCCGCTCCCGGGACCGCTCCGCAGGAACGGCCCTACCAGCACAGTCATGAGTCGCGCCAATCAGACGATCTGCTTGGTTCGGTCTTCTCGACCGGAGGCCATCGCTAGAGCGGCGCGGCCTGCTGTCCGGCCAGTTCGCGGCGCGCCTGGGTCAGGATCTGGAAGGCCGAGCTGAGGAAGAGGCCGGCCATACCGACCGCGACAATGATATCGGGCCAGTGGCTGTGAGTGAGCCAGACAATACCGGCCGAGACGAAGACGGCGATATTGCCGATCGCGTCATTGCGTGAGCACAGCCAGACCGAGCGCACATTGGCATCGCCATCGCGCCAGCGCATCAGGATCAACACGCTGATCACATTCGCCACCAGTGCCAGCAGCGCGATCCCGCCCATCAATTCTGCCACCGGCTGGGCGACAAAGATCGCCCGGTAGAGTGCCAGCGCGAGAATCGAGGCGCCCATCACAAACAGGCTGCCCGCCTTCACCAGGGCGGCATTGGCGCGCCAGCCCGGCGGCTTGCCGATCACCCAGAGGGAGAGCCCGTAGGTCGCGGCATCAGCGAAGAAATCAAGCGCATCGGCCTTCAGCGCCTGTGACTGGGCAGCGGCCCCGGCCAGCATCTCGACCACGAACATGGCGGCATTGATGATGATGACCGCGATCAGGGCGCGCCGGAATCCGGGGCTCATGCCGTCGAATTCCCTGGCTTCGCAACAACTTCCCGACATCAAATCCACTCCTTGCCAATCGCTTCAGGAACACCCTAATCTCTCTAGTCACTAGAGGTTCAAGAGCCAATGTCAGACCTGTCGATCGGAAAGCTGTCGCGGGCGAGCGGGGTCAAGGTCCCGACCATCCGCTATTATGAGACCATCGGCCTGCTCGCCGCACCGCCGCGCTCAGGCGGTGGCCAGCGGCGCTATGACAAGGCCGATATCGAGCGCCTGCGCTTCATCCGCCATGGCCGGGCGCTCGGCTTCGGGCTCGATGATCTGCGCGCGCTGCAGGAACTCTCCGACCGGCCCAGCCAGTCGTGCGAGCGCGCCGATGCCATTGCCAGCCGGCAATTGGCCGAGGTCGAGCGCCGCATTGCCGGGCTGGAGGCGGTGCGGATGGAGCTGGCACGCATGCTCGATCACTGCGCCCATGGCGAGGTCGATCAATGCCGCGTCATCGAGACGCTGTCGGATCACGCCCTGTGCGAGGGCGATCACGTCAAGATCAGCTAGGCCTGAGGGTCAGAAACTACCGCCAATGCGGTTTTTCCAATAGCCGACATCCTCGGCATATTTGCCGACGATCTCGCCGAGCACATTTTCCAGCAACAGGCTGTCGAACCCGATCCATTCATCTTGGTTGATCTCGTCAATGCTCGCCATCGAACGGCGCAGGAAGACGGCGTAGATGCTGACCAGCACCACGAACAGGATCAGGAAGATAATTCCGAGATCCGCCAGACGGGCGCCGGCATCGAAGCCGGTCCACTCGATCAGGGCCAGGTTGAGCCCGGCCAGCACGACGGTAAAGATCAGCGGCACAAAGACCAGATAATAGCCGGAATTTCGCAGCATCTGGAACATGATATTGCGAACGAAACTCTCGATAAAAAAGATCCGCTGGGCGATCCAGAGCACATTCGTATGCCACATCCGCGCCGAGTGCGAGAATTTCGCAGCATCCTTTTCCTGACCGACAGTGACTGATTTGGCCTGGCCGTCAGCGGTGCGGAAATGGTCGTTGAGGCGGGCGAGATAGCGGGTGACGAAATTGGATAATTCACGGAAGTTATTGCGCTGATAGGGCACATATTCCATGAAATAGATAATCCACATCGCAAACGCACCGCCAATCGTCGACAGGCCCGCAAACATGGCCTGGCTGAGATCGGCCGCACTCATGGTGAAGGGGCCCAGCGACATCGGCCCGGCCAGTGCGATCAGGCTTCCGTCATTATAGAGCAGGTTGATGATCAGCACGATGGCGATAATGGTCGAGAAGACGACGGTCAGCTTGCGGACATTGGAGTTGATCGTCTTGCGCATTTCGTTGAGGAGATAGAGACAACCGGCATCGGCCGGGAAATATTCGGCGATAACCGCGCCTTCCTCATCCTCATATAGATTTTGCGGATTGGCGGATATCTTGACCCGGCCATTGAGAAATGTCGCGCCCTGCCGGTAATAGTCCTCGGCCACCTCGAGCGTCAGTTCGCCGGGCGTGCGGATATAGCCAACCTTGACGCCGGTCCAGTGGAACAGAAAGCCATGGCGCTTGAGATGCGCATCCTCATGCGCGAAATCGGCACCGAGGGCTTTTTCGGTTTCGGTCTGCGAACGCGCCGCGCGTGAGAGCGCGGCCCAGGCGCTCGGCCCCATATGTGCCGGCCGCACCGAGCCGGGCCCCGCGCGCGTGATCGCCTTCAGGCCAAATAGTTTGCCGATAGGCCGGAAGACCGGCCCGACGATGCGCCCGATAATCTGGAAGGGGATCTGCCGGGCCAGCATCAGGACGAAGAGAGCGCCGATTCCGACCAGCAAGATCAGGCCGCCCATGGTACTGCCTTCGGTCATGTCGATCTCCCCCTTGGCTGCCACCAGCCGCATGTTTGCACACACAGTATCGCGCAATAATCCGCAGCGGTAGTGCGGGATCGCCGCAATGGCTTTCCCGCTTGCCGGGGCGGGCGCGGCGCGGGCTAGATGCGCCCAGCTTTACAAGGAATGGGAGTCTTCAATGATGCGCCTGCAAGCTGGAATATGTCTGATTGCACTCATGGCCACACCCGCATGGAGCCAGGAGGCCCCGGCGGCCGATCTCGACGCCCGTTTCGCGGAGCTCGACCGGCAGGTGTTCGAGCTGGGTTATAACGGCTGTGACCTCGAACTCATGGCCGAGCTGACGAGCGAGGACCTGGAATTCTACCACGATATCGGCGGCATCACCCTGGGTCGCACCGCCTTCATCGACAGCATAGACCGCAATATCTGCGGCCCGGATTATCATGTGACCCGGACCCTGGTCGACGGCTCGCTGGTCCTGCACCCGCTCTATGATAATGGCGTGCTCTATGGCGCGGTGCAGAGCGGCGAACACATGTTCAGCATCGTGCGCCCGGGCGCAGAACCCGAGCTGACCGGACGCGCCGGCTTCACGACGCTGTGGCGGCTGGAAGGCGATGCCTGGCGGATGTCACGCGTGCTCAGCTTTGATCACCAGGCGATCCACGCCGCTGACGGCCAGTAGGCTCAAACGCCATCAAAGGCAGGGTGATAAGCGATCCGGGTGCCGCGCGGCAGATGCGCGGCATCATTGAGGGCCTGCACCTGGAAGGCATTTCCGGTCTTGTCTTCCGGGTCATCGGCCCAATGCAGGTCGAGGGCGGGCGCTGGCTCAAAGCCGAAACGGCTATAGAAGTCCGGATCGCCGAGCACGATGCAATAGCTCGGCCCCAACGTACGGATAAAGTCGAGTCCGGCCTCGATCAGGGCCGCGCCAATGCCGCGATTTTGATAGTCTGGCAATACAGCGACGGGCCCGAGGCCGAGACCGGGAATTTCGCGCCCATCATCCAGCTTCGCCATCGCGGGGGAAAACATCGCGACGCCCGCAATCCGGCCATCTAGTTCGGCGACGAGCTCGAGCGTGTCGGCATCAGCCGCGCGCAGGGCGACCACCAGCCGTGCCTCACCCGGTTCGGGAAAGGCGCTTCGAAGCAGAGTGTCGACACCGGCATGATCGGCTGGCTCGCAGGGGCGTATCTTCACTAGAAAGGTAACCAGGCGCGGCGGCGGGTATAGGCCAGATAACCGACATTGGCGCCAGCGCGCAGGCCGACCCCGGAGCGGATCGGTGCCAGGGTGATATCGTCGGCGCGCTGATAATTCACGCCCATTCCAGCGACCAGATAGGCCGTGCCCTCAACACCCGGGAAGCGCTGGAACAGCAGGGCCGGGTCGTCGAGATTATAGACCAGCACGAAGACGCGGCTGGCATTGCCGCCTGCATCCCAGCCCACCGACGGACCGCGCCAGTAGACCTTCTCGCGCACACCGCTCTTCATCGTCAGATAGCCCTCGCCATAGCGCAGGCCGAAACCGACCGCGCCGGACACTTCCTCACCGGCGATATAGCCAACCGGGCGTCCCAGATCGGAGAAAATGCGTTCCATCATGCTGGCCGCCGCTTCGGCGGTGACCCCGAAAAAATCACTGACCGCCTCGGTCAGCTCATCCTGGGAATAGGTGTCGACCGGCTCGGAATACTCACTTGGCTGTCCGTATTCCGGGTCCTGCGCATGAGCGGGCACCAGGAAGCAGACGGACAGGGCGGCGATGGTGGCGGCAAGGATGCGCATGTGAGACCTCCGGTCGCTGAAAACAGGGCCCAGCTTATCAGCGGGGATTGCGGCGACAGCACGGCGAAAGGGTTAGCGTCAGGTAAACAGGCAAAAAATCCCGGCCTCGCTCGGCGCGGTTCCGGTATGCTAGCGTGCCGCTCCCGGGGAGCGAGCCATGACATCAGCACACGAGAGCGACGTTATCATCATCGGGGCCGGTCTGTCCGGCCTGCGTGCAGCGGACCTGCTCAGGGACCGTCATGACGTCATCCTGCTCGAGGCGCGTGACCGCGTTGGCGGACGGGCGCTGGCCCACAGCTTCGCCAATGGCGACACCGCCGATCTCGGCGGACAATGGGTCGGACCCGGCCAGGACCGGCTCTACGCCCTGATCGAACGCCTCGGCATGACGACATACCCGCTCTGGGACAGCGGCGACCGGCTGATCCTCAACCGCGAAAAGCTCGGCCGCTATACCGGCACCATCCCGAAACTGCCGCCGCACGTCCTGCTCAATGTGCATCTGATGATGACCCGCTTCGACGCCATGGCGGCCCAGCTCGACCCGGCGAGCCCGTGGGCCCACCCCAAGGCGGCTGAATGGGATCACCAGACGGTCGGGCAATGGATGCGCAAACAGGCCTTCACCCGCCAGGCCTTCGAGATTTTCGCCGTCGGGATCGGCGCTGTCTTCACCGCCGAGCCGCACGAGATCTCGCTCTTGCACGCGCTCTTCTATGCCCGCGCCGGCACCTCGCTCGACAATCTCCTCGCCACCACCGGCGGGGCGCAGCAGGACCGGGTGCATGGCGATATGGCCGGGGTGGCGCAGCGCCTGGCGGCGGGGCTTGGGGACCGGGTGAGGCTGAACCATCCGGTCGAACAGATCGCCTGGGGTGGTGACGGTGTTACGGTGACGGCCGCCGGCACACGCTTCACCGCCCGGCGCGCCATCCTTGCGGTGCCGCCGACCCAGGCTGTGCGGCTGCGCTATGATCCGGTCCTGCCCTCGCGCCGCGCCGCCCTCTGGCAACGCATGCCGCCAGGCGCCTGTATCAAGTGCATCGCCCAGTATGAGACGCCCTTCTGGCGCGAGGACGGGCTGGCGGGCCAGGCGGTCGGGCCTGATCTTGAGGTCCGCGTCACCTTCGACAATAGCGAACAGGGCAAGACGGCAGGCCTGTTGCTCGGCTTTATCGAGGGCGATCATGCCCGCCACTGGTCCGGCCGCGATCCCGGCGAGCGCCAGGCGGCGGTGCTGGCCGCCTTTGCCCGCTTCTTTGGCGAGCGGGCGCTGCATCCGATCGATTATGTCGACCAGGACTGGGTCGCCGAGGAATATACCCGCGGCTGCTATGCCGCGCTGATGGGCCCCGGCGTGTGGACCTCGCTCGGCATGGAATTGCGCCGCCCCTTCGGCCCGGTCCATGTCGCCGGCACCGAGACCGCGACGCAGTATTACGGCTATTTCGAAGGCGCGCTGCAGGCCGCTGAACGCGCGGCCGAAGAGGTGGAGGCGGCGCTCGCGGCGGGCTGAGCCCGGCGCCTCACTCGCCGGCAGGGCCCAGCGGCAGCAGGGTCAGCGCCGCACCGTCGAGGCCGTCGCTGACAAATACCGTGCGGCCTTCGACCGCGATATTGGTCCCGTCGGAGCCGAGATCCCACAACCGGCCCCGCAGATAGGCCGTCATGCCAAACTCCGCCCCGCCCGAGACCAGACGCCCGGCCAGGGCATGGCGCTGCCAGGCCTCACCCTCGGTGAGACGGCCGGCATCGGCCCGGTCGGCATCATCGGGCCAGCCGGTGGTATAGCCGCCCCAGGGCTGGTCCCAGACACCGGAGGGCTGCAGGAAGGCGGGCACGGCGATGATGTCGGCATCAAGCGCGCGGACGCTGGCATAGAGGTCGGGATGCCAGCTATCGGCGCAGATCAGCACCGCCAGACGCCCCGACGGTGTGTCGAACACCGGCAGGTTTTCCGCGGGCCAGGCGGCGGTGAAGGGCGTCTCGCTCGGGATCGGGTGGGATTTGCGCACCAGTTGCGGGTCGATCATGCCGTCGGGGTGGAACAGCGCAGCGGTATTGTAGAGCGGGCCATAACCGGCGATCAGCACGCCGTTTTCGACGCGCGGTTCGCTCAGCACGATGGAGCCGGCGGCAATGGTGACGCGATACTCGGCCGCCAGGGCAGAGAACACCGCCTGGTAGTCCCGCGCCATCGCCGCAGCGCGCATGCGGAAGATCGCCGCCGCCATGCGGTCCTCCTCGTCCGAGCCAAGCCAGGCTGCGGCAAAGCGTAGCGGATTGGCCGCCACCAGCGCCGTCATTGCGGCAGCGGTGGCGTCGGCGGTGAAGGCGGAATGCGGCGCGCCAGCGGCGACCAGCCAGGTACCGACATGCTCCGGAAACACGATGATCGAGCCCGGTTCGGCGTCAATTTCATCCCGGATTTCATCAAGATAGGCCGAGAGCCGTTGATACAGCGCGGCGGCGCTGTGATAATGGCCCGGCTCGAGCCAGGGCTGCACCCCGACCAGGTAGGGCCCCTCACCCGCCGCGGTCCGTTCAACGGCGCGCAGGCGCAGGTCCGGATCGGGTGTCAGGCTTGCAGGCTGGCGCCACACGCCCCACATCAACAACAGAGTGATCGTTGCGACCAGTATGATGGCGATGATCCGCACAGATCTGTCTCCGGTCCGGTGAAGGCCGACGGGAGCATCGTCTGCACCGCCCGCCCGATCAAGCGGCGGCGGCGGACAAGATGGTGAATTCTTAATTTTCCAGCCATGCGCGGAAGCGATAGGTTCGCCGCAACGAATTGACCCGAAAGGACCTGCCATGCGTCATCTGATGATGATTACCGTCAGCACCGCCGCGCTGTTTGCCGCGGCCTGCACCCCTGCTGACCAGACCACCACAGCCAGCCCGGCCGATACATCCACCACCACCGAGACCACGGAGACCGTCATGTCCTCAAACCCGCTGCTCGCGGAATGGACCGGCCCGTTCGGCGGTGTGCCGAATTTCGATACCGCCAGCCTTGACGACCTCAAGCCGGCCCTCGAAGAGGGCATGGCGCTCAATCTCGCCGAGATCGATGCCATCGCCAATAATCCCGAGCCTGCCAGCTTCGAGAACACCATCGTCGCAATGGAACGGGCCGGCGAGCCGCTCGGCAATGTCTTCCGCTATTGGGGCATCTGGTCGTCCAACATGTCGACGCCGGAATTCCGCGCCATCCAGGCCGAGATGGCCCCGCGCCTGTCGGCCTTCTCCTCGCAGATCACCCAGAATGCCGCGCTCTTCGCCCGCGTCCGCGCCGTCTATGAGGGCGATGAAATGGCGTCCCTGCGCCCCGACCAGCAGCGCCTGGTGCAGCTGACCTATGATGGCTTCGCCCGCAATGGCGCGACGCTGGAAGGCGCAGCCGCCGAGCGCTATGCCGCGATCGACCAGCGTCTGTCCGAGCTCTACACCGCCTTCTCGTCCAATCTTCTGCATGACGAGGAAAACTACGTCCATTACATCAGCGCCGACCAGCTTTCCGGCCTGCCGGACGGCTTCGTCCAGGCCTCGGCTGCGGCCGCCACCGCGCGCGGTCATGAGGGCGAATACGCCATCACCAATACCCGCTCCTCGATGGATCCTTTCCTGACCTTCTCCGACGAGCGCGATCTGCGCGAAATCGTCTGGCGGGATTACTATAATCGCGGCGATAATGGCGACGAATACGACAATAACGCCCTGATCATGGAAATCCTCGCCCTGCGCGACGAACGCGTCGAACTGCTGGGCTATGAGAATTACGCCCAGTGGCGTCTGGAAAACCGCATGGCCGGCACGCCGGAACGCGCGATGGAATTGATGGAAGGCGTCTGGACTGCCGCCGTCGCGCGCATCCATGAGGAAGTCGCCGACATGCAGGCGCTGGCCGACAGCGAAGGCGCCGACATCACCATCGCGCCCTGGGATTATCGCTATTATGCCGAGAAAGTGCGCGCCGCGCGCTATGATCTCGATAGCGAGGAAGTCAGCCAGTATCTCCAGCTCGACAATCTGCGCGAGGGGATGTTCTACGTCGCCGGCGAATTGTTCGGCTTCAACTTCTCCGAACTGCCCGAAGGCACCGTCTCGGTCTGGCACCCGACCGTGCGCGTCTGGGAAGTCACCGATCGCGACACCGGCGCCAATATCGGCCTGTGGTATCTCGACCCCTATGCCCGCACCGGCAAGTCCTCCGGCGCCTGGGCCAACAGCTTCCGCGGCCACACCACTTATGACGGCCAGACCAATGTCCTGGCGACGAATAATTCCAACTTCGTCGAGCCGGCACCGGGCCAGCCTGTCCTGGTCTCCTGGGATGATGCGACCACCTTCTTCCACGAATTCGGCCATGCCCTGCACGGCCTGTCCTCGAATGTCGCCTACCCGACCCTCAATGGCGGCGTCCGCGACTTCACCGAATTCCAGTCGCAATTGCTCGAGCGCTGGCTGCTGACCGACCCGGTGGTCAACAACTACCTGGTCAATGTCGATGGCGAGCCCATGCCCCAGGAATTGATCGCCCGCATCCGTGCGGCGAATAATTTCAACCAGGGCTTCTCGACCGGCGAATATCTCGCCTCCGCCCTGATGGACATGGCCTATCACATGACCCCGCCCGAAGAGATCGGCGATCCCGACACTTTCGAGCGCGAGACCCTGGAACGCCTCGGCATGCCCGATGAAATCGTCATGCGTCACCGCAGCCCGCAATTCGGGCATGTGTTCGAGGGCGAAGGCTATGCCACCGGTTATTACGGCTATATGTGGGCCGACGTCCTGACCGCCGATGCCGCCGAAGCCTTTGAAGAGGCTGGCAGCTATTACGATCCGGAAACTTCGCGCCGCCTGGTCGAAACCCTGTTCGCCCCGCGCAACTCGGTCGACCCGGGCGAAGCCTACCGCGCCTTCCGCGGCCGCGACGCCGACCCGCAAGCCCTGATGCGCGACCGCGGCTTCCCGGTCACCGAATAGCGCTTTCGGGCCTCACTGAATGCAACGGCCGGCGGAGCAATCCGCCGGCCGTTTGCGTTTGGGGGGAGCGGACAATCACCCACCTCTTCCTTGATGGAAGAGGTGCGCCGGACGCAGTCCGGGGCGGAGCTGGTGAGGATGACGCGCGCTACGCCCGCGTGAAATAGCGCCCCTCGCCATCGGTTTCGGCCTGACCGAGGGCTTCCAGCACCGAGAGCATATCGCCGACGCGGGCGATCTTGGCGGCGGTGTTCTTGCCGGCAAACAGGGCGGCAACGGCGCGGGCGTTGAGCGGTTTGCCGGCCCGCATCAGCGTCTCGCGCAACAGGCGGGCCTGGGCGGCGCGGTCTTTCGCCGGGAAGGCGGGCAGTTTGCCGGTTGCGGCGACGGCCTCGTCGGCGAGCGCCATCTCGCCCTGTTTGGCGGTGGATTTCGGGGCAAAGCGCGGGATCTGGAAATCCGGGCGCAGCCAGCGCACATGCCCGGCCTTCTCCTCCTCATGCCGCTCGAGATTGAGCGCCACCAGGCGTTCGAGAATCTGCTCCTCGCTCAAATCGGAGGGCCAGCCATAGGCCTCGAACACACACCCATCGATCTCGTCATGGATCGAGCGCAACACACCGACCAGCCCGGCCTCATAGATGTCGCGCTCGGCCTCGCTGAGGGGCGGCGGGCCGCTCTCTTCATTCACCCTTTCACCTGTCATCCCGGACGGATGCCCGGCGTCAGGCCGGGCGGAGATCCGGGACCCAGACGCGCTGGTGGTTCTGGGTCCCTGATCTGCGCCCGGATCGCTTCGCGTCCGGGCATCCGTCAGGGATGACAAGGATGAGTTGGATGAGGAGGAAGAAGCCTCCAGCGCCCGCACCCGTTCGAGCACATTGTAGAGCTTGGTCATGGTGAGGAAGTCATGCCTGGCCAGCACCGCCTTGCGATGCGCATCCAGCCGCTCGCCGAGCTCGTCGAGCCGGGCTTTCAGGGCCGGCTTGTCGGAGAGGTCGGGGAAGGGGAACCGATCGAGGCATGATGAGTTATAGACTGGGGTATTGGCCTTGCCGGTCCTGCCTCCAAGCCGCAGCGAAAAGTACTGGTGTGGTCTGCTGCTCAAGACGCCCAATACCGCGGCATCATCCGTTGCGGCCACTCTGAGTTTTTGATCGGGCACGACACCTGAATCTAAAAAGCAAAAATACCTTTGGGGTGAGTTTTCGAGCGTCACAATATATCGCGACAAGCCATTCAACGCGGCCCTCAGCCCTTCCCGATCCGCTTCAAACCGCCACCACTTCTCTCGAAGCTTGACGTTTTTTTCCGACATACGTTGCGGGCGAACGTAGTCGTTCAGATGCTGGAATACTTTGGGGTGATGATGAAGATCGTCCTCAGTATCGATACCAAATGTATCAATAATGTACCGACCCGAATCTCCTTGGCCGACATCCTGCCCTCTCAAGTATCTTCGAATAAGCCCACCGCTCTCCATGCCTGCTGTCAGGGCGTCAGCTTTCCTCTTGTCAACCACGAACCCCTGACCGTAGGGCTTTACCCCAGCACTCCCCACGCCTTTGCTGGCAATCAATTTTTGCGTCCCGCTGACGTCAACACTCGCACTCAAGTCGGCTGGGATATGCGACCGCTCAATGGACTGATAGCCGCTGAACCGCGGCGGATGGCCCGCAACGGTATCGTGGTCGGGCGCCAGCAACAGTACCTTGGGCTTAGGGCTGGGCGGTGCGACGCAAACCATTGCCACACGCACGGCAGCATCTCGCTCCCAATCATGGTCAGGAATCGCAAAATCTACTTCCCAAATCTTGCCTAGAAGGCCCGAGAAAACGGCGTTGTTTTGCTGGAGTCTGATCCTGCTTGTTGAGACCAAGCCAATGCTACGAGTGCCTGTCTGCAACGTTGCTTGATCCCAAAAATACATCACAAAATCTGTGGGTTGCGTCTGTCTAGGATAGGATTCCTTCAATGCATCGACGTATCCCTCGCCGAGGTCCCGTCGCATATCTCGATTGGCGACGAACGGTGGGTTTCCGATAATAAAATCAACGGCATCCCAAGTGGCTCGACGTGGGTTCACATAGTCGAGAACTTCTATTTGTGCTGACTCATCGGGAATTTCTTCATGAGTAATAGGGTCAACTTTCTTGGTTTTCCTGTCCCATGCAGTTACAGGGGCTCCCGCTGCATCCCTCCTCAATTCCACCCGATCATATGACAGCACGGCATCCCCACGACGAATGTTGTGAAAATCGCGCAAGACCGGATCGACCACCACGTCCTGGCCGCCGGTTTTCAGCTGCCATTTGATATAGCCGATCCACAAGACCAGCTCGGCAATCGCGGCTGCGCGCGGATTGAGCTCGATGCCGAGAAACTGGTGCGGATCGACGGTATGGCCCTGGAATTCCAGCGTTGCCTCGCCGCCAAGCTCGGTGATGAAATCGACGACATCGCCTTCAAGCTTCTTCATCATCTCCATGGCGACATAGAGAAAGTTTCCGGTGCCGCAGGCCGGATCGAGCACACGGACTTCGCACAGCTTCTCGTGGAAGCGCCGGGCGAGATTGCGCGCCTCGCCGGTCTTGCCGGCATCGATCAGCATCTGCGCCTCGACCAGCACATCGCGCCAGTCCTCGCGCAGGGGCTCGATAATTGTCGGCGTCACCAGCCGTTCGACATAGGAACGCGGCGTGTAATGGGCGCCGAGCTGGTGGCGCTCCTTCTTGTCGAGCGCCTGTTCCAGCAGCGTGCCGAAAATCGCCGGTTCGACATCGCGCCAGTCACGCCGCGCCGCGATGGTCAGTTCCGCAACCATTTCCGCCGTCAGCGGCAGGGCGCGGGCATCCCTGAACAGGCCGCCATTGAAGCGCCGCACCGGCTCGCGAATCCAGGCATTGAGCGCCGAGCCGGTATTCATGTCGGCCCAGAGCTGTTCCAGTGCCAGATGTGCCTTGCCGGGCATGCCCTGCAGCTCTTCCAGCATGGCGGTGAAGGAGCCCTTCTTGAGCAGCTCGACATCCTCGGCAAACATGGTGAAGAGGCAGCGCATCAGGAAAAGCGCAACGGTCTCGGCGTCATGGCGCTTTTCCAGATCCTTGGCGACGACGGCAAGGCGGGCGGCGATATCGCGCGTGACCTCGGCCGATTTCTTCGCCGGATCGAGCCCGTGCGGGTCGGTCCAGATATCGCGCAGGCGCTGGCGGATGACCGGATTCTTGAGGTCATCGAGCAGGATGCGGAAGCCGCGCCGGTCCGGGAAATGGGCGTAGTTTTTGCCCTGGCCGGAAAAGTCGGCATAGATTTCAAAGCAATAACCGACATCGCAGACGATCAGGAAAGGCGGCCAGCCATGGTCCGGCGGCAAGTCCTTGGCATAGGCCTCGGCTTGCTCACGCGCCTTGCGCATCGCCGTGACCCAGGCATTGGTGCCGCGCCTGGCCGTGCCGGTCTTGGTATTGCCGGCCTCGATGCCGTGTAGTTCGATCTGGGCGGGATCGGCTTTGGCCTTGCCGCCAGCGGCGCTCTGCTTGGCCTCGAGCACAAAGGCGCCGCGCTTGTAGAGATCGAGAAAGCGGGTCGAGGTGTGGCCGTCGGAATGATTGCGCGTCACCGAGCGTTCAAACACATAATCATTGCGGGCATTGATTTCCTGCGCCGGATCAGCGCGGGGCAGCTCAAGCAGATCGCATAATTCGTTGATGAAGCTCTGGGTATTGGAGCGCTCGGCGCCGCCGGACTCGGACCAGCGCGTGATAAAGCCCGTCACCCGTTCCGGGTCGAGCCCGTCATCAATTTCACTATCGCTCATGACCCCTCGGCGCGCCTGCTTTCGCGTGTTTCGCAACCTAGCCAGCTTCGGCGGCGGAGTACAACTGGCATGCGCCAGCCTTGAGACGCCCGCGCGAGGCCGTCACCAGCTCCGGCGCCTTCGGCGCCACCTCTTCCATCAAGGAAGAGGAGGGGGATTATCGCAAACGTTGCGCCTGTCTCCTCCTCTTCCTTGATGGAAGAGGTGCGCCGGACGAAGTCCGGGGCGGAGCTGGTGAGGATGACGGGCGCGGCGGACCTCGCTTTGCCCGCTTATCCCCACCGCCGACAGTTATCCCGCGTCATCCCGGCGAAGGCCGGGACCTCGATATAGCAGGCTCGGAGCCCGGTCGTCCGAGGTCCTGACTTGCGTCAGGATGACGAATTTTTGGTGATGTTATCCCCACCCCCTCCAGCTGCGCTTATGCTTGCAG
>TARA_R110000744_G_scaffold84678_4_pt1 | contig 57015 bp, 52 predicted proteins | sample TARA_R110000744 | Tara Oceans TARA_R110000744 (sample SAMEA4398083) | marine metagenome | biome: Polar Biome; feature: [DCM] deep chlorophyll maximum layer (ENVO:01000326); material: water (ENVO:00002006), including particulate matter (ENVO:01000060) such as... | depth 36 m | reverse complement strand
GGGCCTTTTTTTTGCCTGGTGCTAGTGCTGGGCCGGCAGTTCGGGTGGTTCGCCCTCCGAGGGCGGCATGTAGTCGATCGCCGTCATCGGTATCGAGCGGCCATTGGCCTGCACCAGCCTGACATGCTTGCGCCGCAATAGCCGCGGCTCGGCGACGCCGCAGGAATGGGCGATGATCTCGACATGCTCGCGCACGGTATTGGCGTAGTGGGCAACTTTTTCAGACTTTTCCGTGACCACCAGACCACGCTGCAGGCGTTTGTCGTGAGTGGTGACGCCGGTCGGACACGTATTTTTGTGGCATTTCATCGCCTGGATACAGCCCAGCGCGAACATGAAACCGCGGCCGCACTGGATGAAGTCCGCACCGGCGGCCAGCGCCCAGGCAACGGAACCCGGCGTCAGCAGTTTGCCCGAGGCTATAATGCGTATCCGGCCACGCAGCCCGTGCCGCTCAAGGATGGTGACGGCGATCGGCAGGCTTTCGCGGATCGGCAGGCCGACATTGTCCATCAGGGCCATGGGCGCGGCACCGGTGCCGCCATCGCCGCTATCGATGGTGAAGAAATCCGGGGCACTGTCGACGCCGCGCTGCTTTATCTTCAGGCATAATTCCTCGAGCCAGCCATAGGCGCCGATACAGGCCTTGAAACCGACCGGCTTGCCGGTGACCTCGCGTAGATGGGCGATCATGTCGAGCAGGTCTTCGGTATTGGCGACTTCGGGATGGCGATTGGGAGAGATCGAGGCCTGGCCGGCCGGAATCCCGCGGATCGCCGCGATCTCCTCGGTGACCTTCTCTGCCGGCAGAATTCCACCCTTGCCGGGCTTGGCGCCCTGGCTGAGCTTGAGCTCGAACATTTTGACCTGCGGAATGGCGGCGACTTCGCGCAGCTTTTCTTCCGAGAACCCGCCGAGCGCGTCGCGGACGCCGTATTTGGCGGTACCGATCTGGAAAACGATGTCGCAACCGCCATCCAGATGCATTTCGGTGAGACCGCCTTCGCCGGTATTCATCCAGATCCCGGCCTTGGCGGCCCCGCGCGACAGGGCGCGCACGGCCGGTTTGGACAGGGCGCCATAGCTCATGCCGGAAATATTGAAGAAGGAGGGCGCGTCATAGGGCTGGCGCGCCGTCGGCCCTATGCGCAGCGCCTGGGTGGCGGCCGCGTGATCATCGAGCGGCGGGAAGGCACAATTGGAGAAGATCGCGGTGCCCACCGGGGTGAGCGGCTTGGTCGAGCCGAAGGGCACCGTGCCGCCCTCGCCGCGGGCCGAGCGATAGACCCATTCGCGCTCGGCGCGGTTGAAGGGTAATTCCTCGCGATCCATGGCGAAGAAATACTGGCGAAAGAACTCGCCCAATGTCGTGAACAGGCCGCGGAACCGCCCGACCACAGGGTAGTTGCGGCGGATGGCATCGCTGGTCTGGGTGCGGTCGATGATGAAAAAGACCAGCGCGATCAGCGCCAGCACGCCCAGGGCGAGGATAAACGCCTGGGTCAGCACCGACATCGCCTGCACCGCCCAGTCAGGAAGCCCCATCATGCCGTATTCTCCCGATTCAAAACCGGCGCCATGATGACCCAGCCCGCCGTGCGAGGCGAGGGGCTATAGCGCCGGCTCCGGCCTTCGTGATCCGGTGTGACCGGCGCTATTCCGCGTTTGCCGCCTCGAGCTCCGCGGCAATCGCCTCGGCGCGGTCGATGCGCAGATCCGGTGTCTGGTCGGTGGCGCCCATTTCAAGCTGGCCAGCCTTCCATTGCATCGCCATGAAGACGCGGGCGCGCCCGGAGGGGTGATCGAACATGAACCATTCCTCCAGCGCACCCGGCTCGATCTTGCGGTAGGAGGCCAGGCGCAGGTCCACTGTGGCAGATCCGTCGGGCTCGCGCGCGGCATTGAGACCGAACAGATCGGCTGCGGCCTCATTGGTGCGGATGATGGTGTTGAAGACGGGCGTCGCGACGAAGAAGAAAACCGACAGGCAGGCCAGCAGAAGTGGCAGGCCGGCAATATCGCCAATGCCGGAGACGCCCCAATTCCTGCCCATCACGCGATTGGCCCAGCCGAACAGCCCGTTAGTGATGGCAAAGCCGATCGCCAGCAGCAGGGTGAACTTGGCGAACATTTCCCAGATATGGTTGAGCACGTAGTGGCCCATCTCGTGCGCCATCACGGCGAGGACTTCGTCGCGATCTGTGTTTTCGATCAGCGTGTCGGACAGGGCGATGCGGGTGGTGTCGAACAGGCCGGAGACATTGGCGGTGATGCGGTTGGACTGGCGCGAGACGTCGAACACGAACACGTCGTCGGCGGGAATGCCGTTGGCGTGGGCGATCGAGAGAATATCGTCGCGCAGCTCGCCCGCTTCCATCGGCTGATAATCATTGAAGAGCGGGTCGATATAGATCGGCGACAGAAACAGCATGAAGCCGAGGAAGAGTACTGACAGCGCCGTACCCCACATCCACCAGCTCGCCTTGGCAATCCGGATGACCGCGTAGAGCAGCGTGATGAAGACCGCGAACATCAGGGTCGAAACCCCGAGATTGATCGCCCATTCGCCCAGCCAGTCGGGCAGGCTCATGGTGGAGAGGTTGAAGGCGTGCTCGCGGTAGAAGCCTTCATACAGCGTCATCGGGAAGGTCAGGATCGAGGTGATCAGGGAGTAGACCGTGGCGAAGACCAGCGTCGTCAGCCAGTTGAACTTCACGGCGGCGCGCAGCTTGTCCCGCAGGGTTTTCGCAAAACCGGTTTGCAGCAGGATTCCGGCGACGATCAGGCCGATCACGAAATTGGCCAGGATCAGCCAGTAGCCGCCCTCGAAATAGGCGTCAGATCGGGCGCGGGCCGCGCCATCGAGGGTCGCAAGATAGGCCTGGGTTGCTGTTTCCGGATCGAAGGCCGGCGCCGCCTGCAGCGCCAGGCCAGCGAATTGGGTGATGATCATTCTTGTGTCCCCGCATTTTCGCACCGGCACAGGGCGGCGCTCTGGCGGCGATTAGAACGGCGTCATCACCCAATAGGCAAGCGTGAAGGTGAAGTGAGGGCCTGGATCAGGCCTTCATGTCGATGTGACCGCCGGGCTCGCCGCCTTGCGGGGCATCGCCTGCGGGCTGGCCGGCAGAGACGGCGACCATGGCGGCGCGCAAGGTGCGGCCGCCAATCGTGAAGCCGGTCTGCATGGCCGCCGCGATCGTGCCGGCCGGTTGATCGGACGGGATTTGCGCCACGGCCTGATGCAGATGCGGATCGAAGACATCGCCGGGCTGGGGATCGACCTTGCGCACACCATGGCGTTCCATCTTGGTCAGCATGGAGCGTTCGGTCATCGCCACGCCCTCGATCAGATTCTTCATCGGCTCGGAGGCATTGGTGATGGTGTCTTCATCCACCGCTGCAACGGCGCGCGACAGGCTGTCGGAGATGTCGAGCATGTCCTCGGCGAATTTGGAGACGGAGTATTCGCGGGCATCGCGGACTTCCTTCTCGGCCCGCTTGCGGGTGTTGTCGGCCTCGGCGACGGAGCGCAGCAGGCGGTCGCGTGTCGCTTCCAGCTCGGCATTCAGCTTGAAAATGATGTCATCGCGCCCGGCGGGGATATCCTCGGCGGCGTTATTGTCTTCGATTGCGTCGTCGGTCATGGAATCCTCGTTCTCGATGTCCTGAGGCGTGCCGTCGGTGGTATCAGTCATGCTTCTTCACTCTCAAGGTCTGGCGCCGTCCAGGATCTTGCCGACGACGCGGGCGGTATAGTCGACCAGGGGGATAACACGCGCATAGTTCAAACGGGTGGGGCCAATTACACCCAGCGCGCCGACAATCTCCTGATCCCTGTTCATATAGGGAGCCACGATCACACTTGAACCCGACAGGCTGAAGAGCGGGTTCTCGGCACCGATGAAAAGGCGCACCCCTTGGCCGTCCCGGGTCCTGTCCAGCAAGGCGATCAGCTCCTGCTTGCGCTCGAGATCGTCGAACAGCATGCGGATGCGTTCAAGATCATCGGCGGCCTCGAGGTTTTCCAGCAGACGGCCCTGGCCGCGCACGATCAGCGAGCGATGCTCGCCGCCACCGCCCCAGTCGGCCAGGCCCTGCTTGACCAGACCCTGGGCTGCGGCATCGAGCTGGGAGCGGTTTTCCGCGATCTCGCGCTCGATATCGAGGCGGGCCTGTTCGAGACCACGCCCGGTCAGGCGCGAGGAGAGGAAATTGCCGGCCTCCACCAGCGTCGCCGGCGGCAGGCCTTCGGGCGCGGTCATCAGCCGGTTCTCGATCGAGCCGTCAGAGAAGACCAGCACGGCGAGGACTTCATGGCGCGAGATCGGCACGAATTCGACATGGCGCAGCGGCGCATCGCGCTTGGGCGTGACGACAAGGCCGGCGCCTCCTGACAGTCCACCCAGCACGGCGGAGACCTCATTGAGCAGATCGGGGACGGTGCGGCCGGTGGTGGCGACCCGGCCTTCGATCGCGCCACGCTCGGAAGCGTTGAGCTCGCCGACCTGCAACAGCCCGTCCACGAAGAGGCGCAAGCCGGCATGCGTCGGCATGCGGCCGGCACTGGCATGGGGGGCGGAAAGCAAGCCCATCTGGGCGAGATCGGCCATCGTATTGCGGATCGAGGCCGGCGACAGGGAAAGCTTTCCCGCCTGGGCGAGGGTGCGTGAGCCGACCGGACCGCCCGATTGCAGGTAATTCTCGACAATCTCGCGGAAAATATCGCGCATCCGCTCATCGAGGGCGGCCAGGCCGGTCTTGGGTGTCGTGTCGGACATGTCCTTCAATTAGGCCTGACCGCGCCAAGGTTCAATTACCCTGTTCAATTGTCATGCTCTGCGGGTCCATGCCGGCATCTTCGCCGGTGTGAATGCTTGATGCGCGGCGGGATGAGAGCTAGAGCGGCTGTCAAACATCCTGTGGAGACACCTATGAGACCTTTTGGACGCGCCCCCGACGCAATGCGCGAAATCACCCTTGAGCCGGGCGTCTCGCTCTATGCAGAGGGCTCCTGCCTGGCCCGTTTCGGCGGCACCCACGTGCTGTGCACTGCCAGTATCGAGGACAATCTTCCGCCCTGGCTGCGCGGTGGCGGCAAGGGCTGGGTGACCGCCGAATACGGCATGCTGCCGCGCGCCACCCATACGCGTTCGCGCCGCGAAGCCGCCGCTGGCAAGCAATCGGGCCGGACCCAGGAAATCCAGCGCCTGATCGGCCGGTCCCTGCGCGCTGTGGTCGATCTCAAGGCCCTTGGCGAACGCCAGATCACCATCGATTGCGATGTGCTGCAGGCCGATGGCGGCACTCGCACGGCCGCGATCACCGGTGCCTGGGTCGCGCTGAAACAGGCGACCGCCTATCTGATGGAAGAAGGCTTGCTCAAGACCGATCCGGTCTATGGCCAGCTGGCCGCAATTTCCTGCGGCGTCATCGATGGCGAATCCCGCCTCGACCTCGAATACGAGGAAGACCGCCGCGCCGAAGCCGATGCCAATTTTGTCTTGTCGCCCAATGGCGGTATTGTCGAAATCCAGGCAACGGCGGAAGATCGGCCAATCCCTGAAAAGGCGTTCGAGGAATTGTTCGCGCTGGCCCGGGCCGGTGTGAGCGATCTCGGAGCCCTGCAACTGGCGGCGCTCAAGCGCTAGGGCCCAGAGGCGGGTCCCGGATTGGCCGGAAAGGCCGATTTGAGACCCGTCTCGAACTGCTGCTCGAACGCCATCCAGGTATGCCCCGAGACGAAGCGTTGAAAATGAGCTTCGGCGCCGGCGGCCAGGAGGGTTTCGCTGGCCTGTCGGCTGTCTTCCAGAAAAGTGGGTTCGAACTCGCCCGCGCTGATGTAGAAGGCCGGCCCCCCGGCATTGATTGCTGCTGTGTTCATGGCGTTCTCCCAGCCGAATGAGGCGGCCGTGACATGGCCGAAATCAGCGGGATGGAGCAGGCCGGTCGAGATGGCCCATGCGGCCCCGCTTGAAAAGCCGAACAGCATGCGCAGCTCACGGGCTTGCGCCGCATTGTGGTCGCGCACCGTCAGCGGAATGACTTCGTCCATCAGAAAGTCGTTATAGGCTTGGAACCGATCTGGATCGATGCCCCAGAGATATTCCTGGGAGCGCGAATCTGTTCTCGGGGAAAAGCCCTCCAGATTGCCTGTTGGAGCGGGCGCGTTCCAGAGACCGACAAGCATGAGCGGGACAATTTCGCCATGCTGGATGAGCGCGTCCGCGATCGGCGCCAGTCCCGCTACGGCGCGCCCGTCCGCCATATAAACCACGGGCCAGCCGTCTGTCGGGGGCTCGCCGGACGGGGTGTAGATAGTGAGCGTGCGGGTCATGCTCAGTGCGTCGCTGATGACTTCGGCGTCTTCGAGGGTGCCTGACAGGTCAGCCGATTTTGGTGGCTCGGGCGGCGCGTCCGGGCCCCTGTAAATCAGGACCTGTTGCTGGCCGTCGCTGCCGCCCTCCGTCTCGATTCGCGGTGAAACGCTGATGTCGAAAAAGGCTTGTTCGAGATCGGCGACCGCAAAGCGCGCGCCCCAGACTTGTTCACCATCGAGAAGGTCCAGTGATTCCTGAAGAGCGCAACAAAGCCGTGCGGCTTCGCCGCCGGCTGGTCGGCGGGCGGCGATGGCTATGGTCTCCCCGTCGATCCAGTAAGCGGTGTCGGAGCCGGTGAGGTGGGCTTGCGCGGTGGCCAGGGATATGCCGTCCAGAATTCGGCAGAAACTTGAGCCGTCGCTGTCGCAGCTTTGGGTGTCGGGGTGCCTTGGTACGGTATCGTCAGCGTGCGCCGCTGCTGTTGCCAACAAGATTGAGACTGCCAGTGATCGCAACATCATGCCCCCGCTCCATGAAACATCTTTAGGTTACATGAAGGGCTGATTGTGACCAAAGCGTGGCTGGTGAGGTGGCAGATGGTTTGCTCGCGAGGCCAAACCCGGTATCTTCGGAGATGGTGAAGCTTTCGGGCAACGCGCGTTCAGAGCATAGGCAGACGGCGGGAGTGCGCTGGGGGGCAGGAAATGGCCCGCTCGGACTCTCTTGGGAAGGGGTGTACCGTGCAGGCCCACTCCCGCCGTCTGATCCGCCCACCGATCCGGTGAACGAATTCCATTGTCATTGACGCGCCTATCTTGCGGCGTCGCGACCGTCTTCCTCGTCTTCGTCATCGAATGACAGCAGGTCGCCCGGCTGACATCCCAATTCACGGCACAATGCCTCCAGGGTCGAGAAACGCACGGCCTTGGCCTTGCCTGTCTTGAGGATGGACAGGTTGGCCATGGTGATTCCGACGCGGTCGCAGAGCTCGGTGAGCGACATGCGGCGCTCCAGCAGCATCCGATCGAGGGTGACGCGAATTGGCATATCTGGCGCTCCCCCTAGATCGTCAATTTTTGTTCTTGGCGCATTTTCGCACCTTCGCGGAACACTTCCGCAAACACCAGCAGGGTTACCACAGCGAACCAGGCGCCCAGGCTGATATTCGGCATTACGCCAAGCTCTGCACCGCCGATGACCGGCTCTTCCATGTCCATCAGGGTGAGGATCATGGCGACGGCACCCTGGGTGAGATGGCGCAACACCTGATAGGCGGCGATGGCGATCGCGATCACCTGGAGATGGCGCGCATTTTCCGGCACGAAGGGGTCGCCGGCGATCAGTGTGGCAAAGACCCGGCGCAGGCGGTCGACGACCACCATGGCAGCCACGATCTCTGCGATCAGGAAAGGATAGATCCAGCCCAGCCGCTGCACGACGTCAAACACCTGCGATGCCGGACCGGCCGAATAGCCGAGAATATCCATCAGGAAGGCGGCTGCGGCTGCAACCAGGACCAGCGAGGCGAAGGCCAGCAAGGCCCAACCCAGATACCAGGCGCCGCCCAGTATCAGTCTGAGAATCGATGTTATCGATCCGTGACCCAGCGTTTTCATGCCACCCCTTCCCAAAGTCATTGGGTGGGCCGGCGGCGGGTTGTCCCGCCGCCAGCCTCACCTGATGTCAACCATTACGCGACCATTGGCGCAATAGCGTAGAACGTACCGGCGGCGACTGAAATCAGCAGCACCATATTGATCGCGAATGATGCGAACATACGGAAGCCGGAATTCTCGGACCTGACCATCTGACTGTTTCCTTTGTGTTGAATCGAAACCATTACCGTTGTCATTTCTGCTAACAGGACGATGTCTCCCGTCCTTGTTGATTATCGATAAACGCGAACTGAAAGAGACGCAAGCAAAAAATATCGTTTTTCGATATTAATTTCTCGAAAGCCGATAAAATATCGGTAGGAAATCGGCCATGAGTGATCAGAAAACCTGGGTGTTGGCGAGCCATAATCCCGGAAAAATCAAAGAGTTGCAGGCCCTTCTTGCGAGCAGTGGAATCGCGCTGAAAGGGGCGGCGGGCCTGGGCCTGGATGAACCGAAAGAAACCGAGCCGACATTCGAGGGTAATGCTGCACTGAAGGCAAAAGCGGCCTGGCAGGTCACCGGGCTGACCTGTCTGTCCGATGATTCCGGTCTGTCGGTTGATGCGCTGGGCGGCGAGCCCGGCATATTTTCGGCCCGCTGGGCTGGCGAGGCGCGCGATTTCGCCATGGCGATGCGGCGCGTCCATCATGCCTTGCAGGCCAGTGGCAGCGAGGATCGCACGGCGCGCTTTGTTTGCGTTGTGGCGCTTTGCCGTCCGGATGGGGAGATCGCGCTATATCGCGGTGAAGTGGCGGGCCAGATTGTCTGGCCGCCGCGCGGCGAGGGCGGGTTTGGTTATGACGCCATCTTCCAGCCGCACGGCCATGACCGCACCTTCGCCGAGATGAGCGCCGCCGAGAAGCGCGCACTGAGCCATAGGGGCCGTGCCTTGGCGACCCTGATGGCGGCGGAATTCGGGCGATGATCCCGCTCGCCGATGCGCTCGGCCTCTATATTCACTGGCCCTATTGCGCCCGGATCTGCCCCTATTGCGATTTCAATGTCTACCGCCCGAAAGGCCAGGAGGATGCCCTGCTCGAGGCGATCCTCGCCGATATGAGCCATTGGCGGACCCGCACCGGCGCGCGGCCTCTGACCAGCCTTCATTTCGGTGGCGGTACGCCCTCCTTGATGACGGGCGCGCAGATCGACCGCCTGGTCAGCCATGCCGAATCCTTGTGGGGCCTGGAGGCGGAGGCCGAGATCGGGCTCGAGGCCAATCCGAACAATGTCGATCACTACGCTGATTTCATTGCTGCCGGGATCAACCGGCTATCGGTCGGGGTGCAGAGCCTTGACGATGCGGCCCTCAAACAGCTCGGCCGCGATCATGACGGAGCGCTGGCGCGGCGCGCGATCGAGCGCGCGATGGCCGTGTGCGAGCGCGTCTCCATCGATATGATCTATTCCCGCGCCGGGCAGACGGCGAAATCCTGGGAGGACGAGCTGCGCGAAATTCTGGCCTTTGGTGCAGGCCATATATCGCCCTACCAGCTGACGATTGAAGCCCGGACTGCCTTTGGCCGCCGCGCGGCGCGGGGCGAGCAGCTCGACAGTCCCGAGGAGCTGGCGGCGGATCTTTATGAACTCACACATGAGATCTGTGAGGCCGCTGGTCTGGCCACTTATGAAATCTCGAACCATGCCCGCTCACCGGCAGACCAGTCGCGTCACAACCGGCTCTATTGGGAGGGGGGCGACTGGATCGGTGTCGGCCCGGGCGCTCACGGGCGTGTCGGGTCGGCCAGCGAGACGGGGCGTCTGGCCTGCGAGGCGTGGCCGCAACCGAAAGCCTATCTCGACGCGGTCGCGGCCTCGGGCCATGGCCTGGGAAATACTGAAGCGCTCAGCGCTGCCGATGAGCGCGCGGAGCGGATATTGATGGGCTTGCGCCTGTCAGAGGGTCTCGATCTTCAGGTCTTGCAGCGCAAGACCGGCCTGACGCTCGACCTGGCCGCATTCGAGCGGCTGAGTTCACAAGGCCTCGTCGAGCGGGTCGCGGACCGTATCCGATTATTGCCGGCCGGCCGTATCTTCGCCGACCGGATTTCCGGTGAACTCGTTCCGGACGCGGCCTGACGCCTAATAGGCGAGCGGATCGAAGCTGAGTGGCGCCGGTTCGATTTCACGGAAGCCACGCGACTGCACTTCATAAATCGCCAGTCCGCGCTCGATCAGACCGGAGTGCGCGAAGCGGAACAGGCCGTCGATTCCGAGGAAGCCTTCAGGGTCCTCGATCGCCTCGCGGCTGAAGCCCAGCTCGCCGCCCTCCAGATGGGCCGCCAGCGCGATGGCATCATAGCCAAGGCTGGCAATATTCGAGGCTTCGCTGCCATAGGCGGCCTGATAGGACTGCTCAAAGCGCTCATGCGACGCCCGGTCCGGGCCGGCAAACCAGCCGCCATGCAGGGCCGGCTCGCGCAAGAGGTCGTCATCATTCCAAAGGCCGGTCCCCAGGAAGCGAACGACCAGCGGGTCGACCGCCTGCGAGATCAGGAGCGGGCCGAGTGTGCGCAGACGTGTGCTGCCCTCTGGCAACATCACCGCCTGGAAGGGCGCATCGGGAGCGGGAACCCATTCGGACTGGCGCAGGGCCAGCGCTTGTTCCGGCGTGATGGGTTCGAATACGCCGCGCGCCAGCCGCGAGGAGGCACTGGCCATTGCCTCGACATCACCGGTGTAGAAGGCCTCGGCCGCGAGCCGACCGCCGGTCAGCTCGGCATTCTGGCGCAGGGCGTCATTGACGGCCATGCCATAGCGGCTTTGCGGACCAAGATAAGCGTAACGCTGCACGCCCTGGCGCGAGGCGTATTCAATGACGCGGGCGACCTCGAGTTCAGGTGGGAAGCTGAGCAGATAGACGCCATTGCCAGCGGTGTTGGTGTCGGTGGAGAAGGCAATGACAGGAATATTCGCGCGGCGCGCGATCTGGCCAACCACGGTGACAGACTGTCCGAAAAGCGGTCCGACGATCAGGTCGGCGCCGTCTTCGAACGCCGCCATGGCCGCCGCACGGGCCCCTTCGGCCGTGCCCTGTGTGTCCTTGGGGATCAGCAGGAGATTGCTGCCGGCGCGCTCGAACAGGGCCAGTTCGGCCGCGCGCAGCAGACGCAGGGACTCGGCACGGGCTCCGGCGCTCTCACTCGAAAACGGCAGCAGGATCGCGACGCGTGCCGTGTCCCGGCCCTCCATGTGGGGCGGGACGAGGCCAACGGCTTCGTCGATGACGGGCTGCTCGACCGGCTGGACCGGAGCGGTGGTCTCCGGCGGCAATTCGACGACGACCGGTGGTGGCGGCGGGGTCGATGTCGTGCCGCAGGCACTGAGTGTCAGTGCCGCGATGATCGCGAACAGGCGCACGCCGCCTTTTTGTGTCATTCTCCCTGCGGCGCCAAACACGCGCAGTGCTACATCTGATGTCATGACTCAATCACCCAAGGATTTTCAGCCCGAAGCTATCCGCCCTGCACGCGGCGGGCAAGCGCTAGCGCCCGGCCTTTATCTGGTCGCGACCCCGATCGGCAATTTGCGCGACGTGACCTTGCGTTGCCTTGACGTGCTGGCCGGGGCTGATCGCGTGCTGGCCGAGGATACCCGTGTCACCCGGCGTCTGCTCGATGCCTATGGCATTGAGGCCAGGCTGCAGCCCTATCATGATCACAATGGCGACAAGGTCCGGCCGCGAGTGCTTGAGGCGATCGCTGCCGGGGAGATCATCGCCCTGGTCTCGGATGCCGGAACGCCGCTCGTGTCTGATCCGGGCTACAAGCTTGCCCATGCGGTGATCGAGGCCGGCTTGATGGTGACGGCGATCCCCGGTGCTTCCGCCGTACTCAGTGCCTTGTGCGTGGCTGGCCTGCCGACCGACTGCTTCACCTTTGCCGGCTTTCCGCCGCCCAAGACGGCGGCCCGGGAAGCCTGGCTAAAACCCTTCCGCGAAATTCGCGGTTCTCTGGTGATCTATGAAGGGGCCTCGCGGCTGGCCGCTTCACTGGCCAGCATGGCGAAAGTCCTGGGCACACGGCAGGCGGCGGTCTGCCGCGAGCTGACCAAATTCCACGAGGAAGTGCGCCGTGGCTCGCTCGAGGAGCTCGCGGCGCATTATGACGAGGCCGGTTCGCCGCGGGGGGAAATGGTGATCGTGGTCGGTCCCGGTCCCGAGGATCATTGGGATGAGGCGCGCATTGATGCGGCGCTGGGGCAGGTGATGGCCGAAATGCGTATCAAGGACGCCGCCGCCCGGATCGCCGACGTTTCCGGCTGGAGCAAGCGCGATGTCTATGCCCGCGCCCTGCTGCTCAAGGGGGATGGCGGGCCGGGAGACAAGGCGTGACGGCGCCGCGCCGGGCTGCTGAATCCCGCGGCCGCTGGGCCGAGCGGCTGGCCATGCTCTGGCTGAGCTGCAAGGGCTATCGCCTGCTCGACCATCGCGCCCGCACGGCCGCCGGCGAGATCGATCTGGTCGCGACCCGCGGCGACTACCTCGTTTTTGTCGAGGTCAAGGCTCGCCGAACCCTGACCGCCGCGCTGGAATCCTTCGGCGATCGTCAGCGCCGCCGCATCATCCGCGCTGCCTCGCTCTGGCGGGCCCGGCATCATGGATTTGAACATCTGCATATGCGTTATGACCTGTTTCTGGTCGCCGCCGGCCGCTGGCCGCAGCATCGCCGCGCGGCCTGGATTCCCGAAACCCGCGAGGCTCTCGATCTTCTGTAGGAAACAGCCTAGCTTGGCGGCGTGCAGGCCGATGCCTGCTCCGAAAGATTGTGCGGATCGCCCGATCCGCGTCCCAGACCGACAGGAGCCTGCCGGATGACGGCCCGAAACAAAATCAGCCTCCTTCTTCCCGTGCTCTGTGCGATCGCGAGCCTCGCGGCCTGTTCAGCGATCCAGCCCGAGCGCTCGATCGGGCGTGAGCTCGACGACACGAATGCCTCGTTGGCGATCAAATCGGCGATGTTGCGCAGTGAGGGTTTTGCCCTTGGCGGTGTCGATGTCGAAGTGACCGAGGGGATCGCCCTGCTGACCGGCGCCGTGCCGCGCGAGGATGACCGGTTGATGGCTGAATGCCTCGCCTGGTCGTCGGTGGCCGTGCGCTCTGTCGCCAATGAGCTCGAAGTCGGGGAGACAAGCGGGTTTCGCGACCGTAGCCGCGATGCCTGGATCACCCAGCGTGTGCGCGGCCAGCTCTTGTCCGACCGCAATGTCAGAAGTGTCAATTTCAATGTCGAGACCTATGCCGGCACCGTCTATCTGCTTGGCGTCGCACGTTCGCGCGGTGAACTCGAGCGGGTCAGCGCCCATGCCGCGCTGATTGGCGGTGTTGTCGAGGTGGTGAGCTATGTGCGCGTGGCAGGGGTCCCGAGCGAGCTGCCTTCGCGGGGCGAAAGACGCGACCAGGCCTGCGCGGGCGAATCCATGCCGGGTCTTGATTCCGGCGATAATCCACCCAATTCATCACCGCAATTGCTCGGTGCCGCGGGAGATCCCCAGTGAAAATGCGTGTTGCGGTCCAGATGGACCCGATCCAGACCGTCAATATTGACGGCGATACCTCCTTTGCCCTGATGGAAGAGGCCCAGGCCCGCGGCGCCTCGCTCTGGGTGTATCAGCCGGAACACCTCTCCTGGTGCGAAGGCCGCATCACGGCGCGGGCGCGGCCGGTGACGGTGCGGCATGTCCGCGGCGATCATGCGACGCTGGGCGAGGAGGTCCTGCTCGATCTCGCCGAGGACATTGATGTCATCCTGATGCGTCAGGATCCGCCCTTCGACATGGCCTATCAGACCGCAGCCCATATTCTCGAAATGCTTGAGGGCCGCACCCTCGTGCTCAACGATCCGGCCTGGGTCCGTTCCAGCCCGGAAAAAATCGTGCCGCTGCTTTTCCCGGATCTGGTGCCGCCAACCCTGATCAGCCGCGATGCGAAAGCGATCGAGGCCTTCCGCGACACGTATTCCGACATCATCATCAAGCCGCTCTACGGCAATGGCGGTGCCGGTGTGTTCCGGCTCAAGCCCGGCGATGGCAACTTCAAGGCCCTGCTGGAGATGTTCTTCGAGAGCAATCGCGAACCGGTCGTCACCCAGGCCTTCCTGCCGGCCGTCGAGAAGGGCGACAAGCGCGTCATCCTGATCGATGGCGAAGCGGTTGGCGCGATCAATCGCGTGCCCCTCAAGGGCGAAACCCGTTCCAACATGCATGTTGGCGGCAAGGCCGAGGCCTCGGCCCTGGATGCCGACGATCTGCGCATTTGCGCCGCGATCGGGCCGATGCTCAAGGCGCGTGGCCTGGTCCTGGTCGGGATTGACGTCATTGGCGGCCGCCTGACCGAAATCAATGTCACCTCGCCGACTGGCGTCCAGGAGCTCAAACGCTTTTCCGGGATTGATAGCTGCGCCCTGTTCTGGGATGCGGTCACCCGCCGACTGGCGTCGCCGGGCTGATGCACGCTTGACTTGCGGAGGTCATGGTTTCATTCTGCGTTCCTGTTTTGGACGTGGTTTGTTCTGATGCCTGTGGAAAACTCAACACCCGCAGCCATTTAGCGCAAAACCCGCCTTCGGGGGCGAGCTGAAAGCGGAACACCATCCCGCTTTTTTCCTGGATCACTCCCGAACCCGCTGGATTCGGAGAGGTCCGCGCATATGGCCGCGCGTACGACATCGGTTGCTTTCGAAGGCGCGGAGGCGCGTCTGGTCGACGTGCAGGTGCAGGTCGCTGGCGGGTCGCAGCCGATCTTCTCCATCGTCGGGCTGGGCGACAAGGCCGTCACCGAAAGCCGCGAACGGGTGCGGGCCGCCTTCGCGGCGCTGGGGCTGTCGATGCCCTCGCAGCGGCTGATCGTCAATCTCGCGCCCGCCGACCGGCCCAAGGAGGGCTCGCATTTCGATTTGCCGATTGCGCTCAGCGTACTGGCCGAGCTCGGCGTGGTGCCGCGCGATGCAGTGGAGGAGAATCTCGCCTTTGGTGAGCTGGGCGTTGACGCCTCGATCGCGTCGGCACCGGGAGCCCTGCCGGCCGCCGTCGCAGCGCAGGCCGCCGGACTGTCGCTGATCTGCCCCGAGGCCTGCGGTGCCGAAGCCGCCTGGGCGGGCGGTGATCTGCCCATCATTGCCCCGGCCAGCCTGATCCAGCTGATCAATCACTTCAAAGGCACGCAAGTCCTCTCGCGCCCGGCTCCGGGCGAGCTGGTCGAGAGTGCCAGGACGGCTGATCTCAACCAGGTCAAGGGCCAGGAAAGCGCCAAGCGGGCGCTCGAGATCGCGGCTGCCGGGCATCATAACCTGTTGATGGTTGGCCCGCCCGGGTCCGGCAAATCCATGATGGCCGAGCGCCTGCCCGGGCTCTTGCCACCGCTTTCGGCAGCCGAATTGCTCGATGTTTCGATGATCCACTCGGTGGCCGGCCTGCTCGAGCGCGGCTGTCTGCGGCGCGACCGGCCGTTTCGCTCGCCGCATCACTCCGCCTCGATGGCCGCCATGGTCGGCGGCGGCGCGCGGGCCAGGCCGGGCGAGGCTTCGCTGGCGCATCATGGCGTTCTCTTCCTCGATGAATTGCCCGAATTCCATCCGCAAGTGCTCGACAGTCTGCGACAGCCGCTCGAGGCCGGGCGCATCACCGTCGCCCGCGCCAATGCGCATATCTCCTATCCGGCGCGCTTCCAGCTGGTGGCGGCGATGAATCCCTGCCGTTGTGGCGGTGGCGGCCAGGACGGCCAGACCTGCCGCCGCGGTCCGCGCTGTGCCAGTGATTACCAGGCGCGCATTTCCGGCCCGATGCTCGACCGGATCGATCTGCAGATCCAGGTCCCGGCCGTCACCCCGGCCGATCTGGCCCTCCCGGCCCCGGTCGAGGGCACGCGGGAGGCTGCCGCACGGGTCGCCATTGCCCGCGCCGTGCAGGCCGAACGCGGCTGTCTCAATGCGCATCTGCCGCCCGACATCCTGGAACACGCTGCCGCGCCCGACCGTGCCGGCGAGGCCCTGCTCAACCAGGCCGCTCGGCAACACAGCCTCACCGCGCGCAGCTATCACCGCGTGCTGCGCGTCGCCCGCACCATCGCCGATCTCGATGGCAGCGAGGCGGTGCGCCGGGTGCATATCGCCGAGGCGCTCTCCTGCCGCCGCGGGTTGGTCCCGGCGGCGGGGCCAGCGCCGGCCGGTCAGCGCATCAGCGGCCTGGTGTAAGCCGCGACACCGTCAGGCACCCAGCCGGTGCGTGCCTCAACTGGCCGTGTCGGAGCGCGCGGAGGAAATCAGCAGCGGCACGCCCGATTGCCTGAGGCGCATGTGTCTCGACGGCCCTGTTCCCGGTGGTGCGGGGTGCCGGGTACACATCCCTGTTTTGTCGCCAGACCCTGCCCTCGCGACGACAGATCGTTAACCTCGAACCGCTAGCTTTGCCCCTGTCATGACACGCGAAACGCCGCCCGATAGCGAGGCCGGCCCCGAAGCGTCCAAGCCGGGGGCGGACGAGGAGAGATTTGCGACTGCGCCCGGTCTGGACGCGGCGGAATTTCTCATATCCGCGCTCGATGCCACCGGCGAGCTGATCCTGGTGCGCGGCCGCGGCGGCCGGGTGGTGCATGTCAATGCCGCCTTCATCGCTGCCTTCGGCGGCGTGCGCACCGATTGGGTCGGGCGCTGGTTCTCCGTTGCGCCGCCGGTTTCCGGCAATGGTCCACGCCGCTATGAAATGCTGATGCGCACCCGCCAGGGCCCGCTCTGGATTGAATGGGATGAGCGCCTCCTGCCGGATGGCCGCGGCGTCATCTCGGTCGGCCGCGATGTCAGTTCGCGCCGCGAGGCGCATGCCGATCTGGAAGCCTCGCAGCGCGCCAAGTCCCTGTTCTTTGCGGCCGTGACCCATGAAATGCGCACGCCGCTGGCCGGCGCGCTGGGGATTGCACGCCTGCTCGACGCGACGCCGCTGCGTCCCGACCAGGCCGATTATGTCCGCACCCTGGCCAGTTCCGCCGAGCATGCGCTGGCCATGGTCGATGATATTCTCGACCTGTCGCGGCTCGAGGCCGGCAAGCTCACCTTGCGCCCGGAACGGGTCGATATCGCCGAACTGGTGCGCGAGACGGCCGAGCTCGCCGCGCCGCGCGCCCAGGAAAAGGGGCTCGAGATCGGCATCGTCCAGTCGGCGGCGGCGCCGGGCCAGATCGAGGGCGACCCCGCGCGCTTGCGCCAGATCCTGTTCAACCTGATCGGCAATGCCGTCAAATTCACCCGGCAGGGCGGAATCCGGATCGAAATCGGCTGTGCGCCGGCCGGCGATGGCCGGGCCCGGCTCTCGCTCTCGGTCAGTGATACCGGGCCGGGGATATCCGAGCTCGACCAGCAATCCCTGTTTGAACATTTCGAGCGCGGCGCCGCCGAGCGCGATGGCGCCGAGAGCGGTGCCGGGCTTGGCCTCGCCATGGTGCGCCGCCTGGTCGAGGCGATGGATTCCTCCATGGGGGTGGAAAGCCGGCTCGGCGAGGGCGCCAAATTCTGGGTGATTTTTGACCTGCCGGTATTTGCCGGCGGACTGGGTGAGCCGATGGCCGGCCGCGAACTGGCGGTCGCCAGCCCCAATGCGGTCCTGCGCCAGACCCTGGCCGATCAGCTGCGTGAACTCGGCGGGGATGTCATCGCGATTGACCGCGTTGACAACATGCCAGCTGCCTCGGGTCGCGAATTATTGCTCGACGCCGTCTGGGCCCGCCATGCCAGCCAGGCGCACGCCCGCCATGTCTGGCAATTGGTAACGCCGGCCGGCAAGGATGATGTCATTGAAGACCGGCCCGATGGCGTCAATGGCTGGCTGGTCAAACCGGTTCGGCTGACCAGCCTGGTCGAACAGATCACCGGCACAGTCCCGGCGCGCGAGCCGGGTCCCGCGACCGGTCATGCCCTGCCGCTAGCGGCCCTCGATGGCCTGCAAATCCTTGTCGCCGAGGACGATCCGGTCAATGCCCTGATCGCCCGGCGGACGCTGGAGCGTCTCGGCGCGCATGTGACCATGGTCGAGACCGGCCCTTCCGCCCTGCGCGCGCTGGAGGCGGGCCGCTTCGATGCGGCGCTGCTCGACCAGCGCATGCCGGGCATGAATGGCCCCGATGTCGCGCGCATGGCACGGATGAGCGGACATGATCTGCCCCTGGTCGCCCTGACCGCCAATAGCAGCGAGGATGATCGCCGCAACTGCCTCGAAGCCGGGATGAATGATTTCCTGTCCAAACCGGTCGACCCGGATCTCCTGGCCCGGACACTCGCGCGCTTGTGCGAGGCCGGGAAGCAGGCCAGCATGGCGCGAAATACGCCAATGGGCTGAGGAGTTTCAGGGACATGACGCAGGCAGACATCGAGCGCAAGACGTCCTGGCGGCAAGCGATTGCGGTCTATGGCCGCCCCATCATGCTGGCGATGCTGATCCTGGGCTTCGCCTCCGGCCTGCCGCTGATGATGGTGTTTTCCAAACTGTCCTACTGGCTGCGCGATGTCGGGATTGAACGCTCCACCATCGGTTTCTTCTACTGGATCACCATCTCCTACACGCTCAAACCGCTTTGGGCGCCGATGGTCGACCGCCTCTCCATTCCCCTCCTCACAGCGGCCCTGGGCAAACGCCGCTCCTGGATGATGGTGGCGATCCTGGGCACGATGACCGGCCTGATCATCATCGCCTTCTCCGACCCCTCGCAAGGCCTGTGGCTGACCCTGGCGGGCGCTTTCATCCTCTCCTATTCCGGCGCGACGCTGGATATCTCGATCGATGCCTGGCGCATTGAATCCGGGCCACGCGAGGAGCAGGCCAATATGGCCGCCGCCTATGTGCTCGGCTATCGCGGCGCGATTTTCTTCTCCGGTTTCGGCCTGGCGCTCTCCTCCTGGACCAACTGGACCGTTTCCTTTTGCGTCATGGCGCTGACGATGGGGATTTGCGGTCTGCTGGTGCTGGTGATGAAGGAGCCGCTGCACAGCGTGCGCCTGCAAACCGCCGGCAGTTTCGGCCGCCGTGTCGCCGATGCCATCATTGAGCCCTTCAAACAGTTTGCCACCCGTCTGGGCGCCTGGATCGTACCGGTCTTCCTGCTGGTCGCCTTCTACCGCCTGAGCGATTTCACCATGGGCGTAATGGCCAGCCCGCTCTATTCCGATATCGGTTTCGACCGCGCCATTGTCGGCGGTATCCAGAGCGGACCGGGCCTTATCGCCACCATTGCCGGCGGTTTTCTCGGCGGGCTGATCGCCTATAAATTCGGCGTGCTGCGGGCGATGCTGATCGGCGCCTTTATCACCTTCGCCACCAATGGCGCCTATGCCTGGCTGGCCGCAACCGGCACGCCCGACAGTATCGGCCTGCTCGGCCTGGTGATCAGCGGCGACAATATCGCTGCCGGCTTCGTCGGCACTGTCTTTATCGCCTATCTCTCCTCACTGACCGACCCGATCAACGCCGCCACCCAATACGCCCTCCTCTCATCGCTCTACGCCCTGATCAATAAATTCGTCGCCGGCTTCTCCGGCGTGATGGCCGATGCGATCGGCTATGTGAATTTCTTCCTGCTGACAGCGGGCTATGCCCTGCCGGCCGCGGCGCTGGTGATGTTCATCATGATGAAGGGCTCGCCGGCGGCGAAGGGGCTGGTGCGCTATGACGGCAAGGCGGATGAGGCGGCGTAAGAGCTTCTCTCAACCCTCTTGATTTCCAAAGGCTTGTCATCCCTGACGGATGCCCCGCGCCTGCGGGGCGCAGATCAGGGACCCAGAACCGCCAACGCATAACCCGTTGAATCGAAGAGGCCATCACGGCACCCCAGTCACCAGCCGCCGGGCGTCTGGGTCCCTGATCTGCGCCCGGATCGCTTCGCGCCCGGGCATCCGTCAGGGATGACAACGGGTGTTGTTGGCGGTGGCCCCTATTCCCCCATCACCCCGACTTCATGCTTCTCCGGATCATAGGCCGCCAGCGCCGCCAGCGTCGTGATCTCGCTCACCGAAGCGCCCAGGCGGGCGATCTGGACCGGGAGTTCGAAGCCGAGCAGCATTGGCCCGATCACTGTGGCGCCGCCGCCGACGCGCAGGAGTTTGGTGGCGATCGAGGCGGAGTGGATGGCCGGCATGACCAGGACATTGGCCGGGCCGGACAGGCGCGAGAAGGGGTAGAGGAAGCGGTGTGAGGGGTCGAGGGCGACGTCGACATTCATCTCGCCCTCGTATTCGAAATCGACGCCGAGCCTGTCCAGCGTGTCGACAGCTTCCTGGAGTTTTTCCGAACGTTCGCCGGCCGGATTGCCGAAGGTCGAATAGGACAGGAAGGCCACGCGCGGGGTGAAGCCAAAGCCCTTTGCCGCTGCCGCCGCCTCGATGGCGATATCGGCGAGGGCGTCGCTATCGGGGAATTCGGTGACATTGGTGTCGGCGATGAAGAGGGTGCGGTTCTTCGCCAGCGCGACTGACATGCCGATCACGCGCTGGCCGGGCGCGGCATCAATCACCAGTTTCACATCGCGCAGGGCGGCGTCATAGCTGCGCGTCGTGCCGGTGACGATGCCGTCGGCATCGCCCAGCTTGACCATGCAGGCGGAGAAGACATTGCGGTCATTATTGACCAGGCGCTGCACGTCGCGGCGCAGATAGCCCTGTCGCTGCAGGCGTTTATAGAGGAAGTCGGCATAATCGGAATTGCGTTCCGAAAGCGCGGCATTGACGATTGTGATCGCATCCTCCGGCACCCCGACCAGGCGCATATTGGCGCGGGTAATGTCTTCGCGGCCGACCAGTATGGCCTTGCCGAGCTCCTGGCTCTGGAAGGCATAGGCGGCGCGGATTACGGCCGGTTCCTCGCCCTCGGCGAAGACGATGCGGCGGCCCTGGCCCATCACCGCGCCCTGGATGCGCTGCAGCAGGGCAGCGGTCGGATCGAGCCGGCGGGCCAGCGAATGGCGGTAGGCGGACATGTCGGCAATCGGCTTGCGCGCGACCCCGCTATCCATCGCGGCCTGGGCGACATAGGGCGGGACATAGGAAATCAGGCGCGGATCAAAGGGTGAGGGAATGATATAGCCGCGGCCGAATTTCGGGCGGGCGCCATGATAGGCGGCGGCGACCTCGTCGGGCACGTCCTCCTTGGCCAGGGCGGCGAGCGCATGGGCGGCGGCGATCTTCATTTCCTCATTGATGGTGCGGGCGCGGACATCGAGGGCACCGCGGAAAATATAGGGAAAGCCGAGGACATTATTGACCTGGTTGGGATAGTCCGACCGGCCTGTCGCCATGATGGCGTCATCGCGCACGGCCTCGACCTCTTCCGGCGAGATTTCCGGGTCCGGATTGGCCATCGCGAAAATGATCGGGTTATCGGCCATCGACTTGATCATTTCGCCGGTAAAGGCGCCCGCCACCGACAGGCCGAGCACGCAATCGGCGCCATCGAGCGCTTCGGCGAGGGAGCGCTTGTCGGTCTCGACCGCATGGGCGGCCTTCCACTGATTGAGGTCGTCGCGGCCGGTATGGATGATACCCTTGCTGTCACACAGCACGGCATTATTGGCATCGACACCCATCGCCTTGAGCAGTTCGAGAACCGCAATCCCGGCGGCCCCGGCGCCATTGACCACGACTTTCAGGTCGGCCATGCGGCGGCCGGTGATCTCGCAGGCATTGATGATGCCGGCGGCGGAAATGATGGCGGTGCCGTGCTGGTCGTCATGGAAGACGGGGATATCGAGCAATTCACGCAGCCGCTGCTCGATGATGAAGCTTTCCGGCGCCTTGATGTCTTCCAGATTGATGCCGCCGAATGTATTGCCGAAACGGCGCACGCATTCGATGAAGGCCTCGCCGTCTTCCTCCTCGACCTCGATATCGATCGCATCGATATCGGCGAAGCGCTTGAACAGGACGGCCTTGCCTTCCATCACGGGCTTGGAGGCCATGGCGCCGAGATTGCCGAGGCCGAGAATGGCCGTGCCGTTGGAGATGACGGCGACCATATTGCCCTTGGACGTATAGTCATAAACCTTGTCCGGGTCGGCGGCGATCGCCTTGACCGGGGCGGCAACGCCGGGACTGTAGGCGAGGGAGAGGTCGCGCTGGGTGGCCATGGGCTTGGTGGCGGCCATGGCGATTTTGCCGGGGGTCGGGTCGCGGTGAAAGGCCAGGGCTTCTTCGTCATCAACCTTGCTGATTCTGTCGCTCATCACTGCCATCCTTGCCCGCGCGGGATTTTCCCATAGAACTAGGCCTCTAGCCGCTTCGCCCCCTTGCACGCAAGACGAAACCTCGTCATGGACCGCCTCGATGAATGCGATGACACAAATGCCGGTACCGGCCGACCGGCAATTTCCGGACCCGGAAGGCGCCACGCCGATGATGGCGCAATACCTCGCCCTGCGTGCCCAGGCGCCCGGCGATGCGCTGTTGTTTTACCGCATGGGCGACTTCTACGAACTCTTCTTCGACGATGCCGTGCGCGCTTCCGCCGCACTCGATATTGCCCTGACCAAGCGCGGCGAACACCAGGGCGAGCCGATCCAGATGTGCGGCGTTCCCGCCGCTGCATCCGAGGCCTATCTGGCACGGCTGATCAAGGCCGGATTCAAGGTCGCGGTCGGTGAGCAGACCGAGGATCCCAAGGCCGCCAAGGCGCGTGGTTCCAAATCCGTCGTCAATCGCGCCATCCGCCGCATCGTCACCCCCGGCACGCTGACCGAGGACACCCTGCTCGATCCGCGCCGTGCCAATCGCATCGCAGCGCTGGCCCGTCTGGCCAGCGGTGAATGCGCAATTGCCTGGGCCGAGGTCTCGACGGGTGAGTTTGCGGTCATGCTGGTGGCAGCCGAAAATCTCGGCGCCGAACTCGCGGCGATGAATCCGGTCGAGCTTCTGGTCGAGGAGACCCGGTTCAAGGAAGGCGGCGAACTGGCGCCGCGCGCGACGGTCACCCCGCTCGCCCGCGCCAAATTCGACGCTGCCTCTGCCGAACGGCAACTTAAAGCGCACTTTGCGGTACATGAACTGACGGCTTACGGCGAGTTTACGCGTGCTGAACGGTCAGCTCTCGGCGCATTGCTTGATTATCTCGCCCTGTCGCAAGCCGGAGCGCCGGCCAAGCTTGCCCCGCCCCGCCAGATCGCTGAAGGCAGCGTCCTCGCCGTCGATCCGGCGACCCGCGCCAGCCTCGAAATTGACCGAACCCTGAGCGGCAATCGCGCCGGCTCCCTGCTCGACGCGATTGATCGCACCGTCACAGCACCGGGCGCCCGATGCCTCGCCGAACGCCTGGCGCGGCCGCTGACCGATGTCGTGCAGATCGAACAACGCCTTGATGCGATAAGTTTTTTCGAGACGTCCTCGGAATTGCGGCGCGACACGCGCGAGCGTCTGAAATCGGCCGGTGATCCGGAACGCGCCCTGTCGCGTCTGCTGCTCGGGCGCGGTGGACCGCGTGATCTCAAGGCCCTGGCGGCAGCCCTGGCCGAAGGCGAGGCGCTCGCGACCCGCATTCTCGCTGCACCGCTCACCACCCCGCCGCCCATGGTGGCGGCCAACCTGGCCGCGCTATCCCTCGCCGACAAGCCGGAATTGTCTGCCCTGGTTGGTGATCTGGAGCGCGCTATCCTCGATGAGCCACCCTTGCTGGCGCGCGATGGCGGATTCGTCGCGCCCGATTGGCGGCCCGAGCTCGACGAGACCCGCAAACTGCGCGACGCCTCACGCCGGATCGTCGCCGGCCTGCAGCAGACCTATGCCGAGGCGACCGGCGTTACGGGCTTGAAAATACGTCATAATAACGTGCTGGGCTATTTCGCCGAAGTAACCGCAAAACACGCCGACGCGCTGATGGGCCGCGAGGATTTCATCCACCGCCAGACGATGGCGAATGTGGTGCGTTTCTCGACGGTCGAACTGGCCGATCTGGAATCCCGCATTTCCAGCGCCGGCGAGCGGGCTCTGGCGATGGAAGTTGAGGTTTTTCAAGGGCTTTGCGGGCGGGTCGAAGCTCTGGCTGATCTCGTCCGCCAGTCCGCCCGCGCCCTGGCCGAGCTCGATGTCGCGGCTGGCCTGGCCGAATGGGCGATCGAAACCGAGGCCTGCCGTCCGGTGGTCGAGGACAGTTCGGTCTTTGCCGTCTCCGGCGGCCGTCACCCGGTCGTCGAACGCGCCCTGCAGCGCACGGGTGAGGGCCGTTTTACGCCCAATGACTGCATGCTCGACGGCGCCGGTGCAGCGGCGGCGCGTCTGATCTTCGTCACCGGCCCGAACATGGCCGGCAAGTCCACGTATTTGCGGCAGAATGCGCTGATCCTGATGCTGGCGCAGGCGGGCTGTTTCGTGCCCGCACGGTCGGCCCGGATCGGCATTGCCGACCGATTATATTCGCGCGTTGGTGCCGCTGATGATCTGGCGCGCGGGCGCTCGACTTTCATGGCTGAAATGATTGAGGCTTCGGCGATCCTCAACCAGGCGACGGGCCGCAGCTTCGTCATTCTCGACGAGATTGGCCGTGGAACGGCGACCTTTGACGGGCTCTCCATTGCCTGGGCGGCGGCGGAACACCTGCACGGTATCAATCAGTGCCGCGCCTTGTTCGCCACACATTATCATGAACTTACCCGACTGGCCGATGATCTCGATGCGGCGGGCAATTGCTCGCTCAAGGCGCGCGAGTGGAAGGGCGAGCTGGTCTTCCTGCACGAGGTCGGGCCGGGCGCTGCCGACCGCTCCTACGGTATCGAGGTTGCGCGCCGCGCCGGCCTGCCACCGGTGGCGATCCGGCGGGCGAAGACGATCTTGTCGCGGCTGGAATCGGAGGGCGCACCGGCAGCGGCGCTCGCCGACCTGCCCCTGTTCGCGCTTTCCGAACCGGTTGTCGAGTCACGGCAATCGGCGGTCGAATTGCGATTGTCCGATGTTGAACCCGACGGGCTGGCACCGCGCGAGGCGCTCGATATCCTCTATCAGCTCAAGGCGCTGATGAAGAATGAGTGACGCTGTGCTGCCCCTTGCATTAGGCTGAGATCCAGATGACCCACCCGGCCCTGCCCGCTTCGCTGAATGCCTTGACGCTGCGCGCCCAGCTGGCGGCGGCTATCGCCAAACAGGGCTGGGATTCCCCGGCGGCGAGGGCAACGGCGCTGGGCCATGTCCGGGCGGCACTTGACCGCTTTCGCGACCAGGCGGTCGACTGCCTGTCGAAAAGCGGCGGCGGCGCGCTGGCGGCCCAGGCTTTGAGCGACGGGATGAGTGTCAGCCTGCATGCCTTGTTTGACTCCATGGCTGCGGGCGATCTGGAAGGCTCCCGCGGCGTCTCGCTTTGCGCTCTCGGCGGTTTCGGGGCTGGCGAACTGGCGCCATTCTCCGATGTCGATCTGCTTCTGATCAAGCCGGATGATGGTGATGCTGCGACCGATGCCTTTCTCCAGCGTGTGCTCTATGCCCTGTGGGATATCAAGATCGATGTCGGCGGTGGTGCCTGCCGTACGATCGATGAAACCCTGGAAATCACCCGTGAAAATGCCTCCGAACGGACGGCATTGCTGAGCCTGCGCTATCTCGCCGGCGATGAGGCGCAGGCTATTGCGCTCGCCAGCCGTTTTCGCGAAGAGGTCATCGCGGGCGACAAGACTGGCTTCGTTGAAGCCAAATTGCGCGAGCGCGATGCGCGGATCGAGAAGGCCGGCCGGTCGCGCTATACGGTTGAGCCGAATATAAAATCGGGCAAGGGCGCCCTGCGCGATCTGCAGCTGATGCGCTGGCTGGCGCAATTTCTCTACGGCGCCGATGCGTTCGAACGCTGGGTCGGAAGCCGCCTGCTTTCGGTCGATGATGTCGTCAAATACGTCGCTGCTGATGATCTGTTGTGGACGATCCGTTTCCACCTTCACGCCCTGTCCGGCGGAAAGGATGAAAGGCTGACCTTCGACCTGCAGCCGGAAATCGCAGCCCGGATGGGGTTTGAGGATGGCGAGGATGAAAGCGCCGTCGAGCGCTTCATGCGCGCCTATTTCCGCGCGGCGATGGATGTCGGGGCGTTGACGCGTCTGGTTTGCGCCAAGCTGGAATCCGATGCCTGGAAATCGAAGCCGCGTGGCCTGGCGCGCTTTCTGCCCGGCCAGGATCCGGAGGAGAATCCGGATCTGGGCAAATTCGTGCTGCGCGATGGCCGGCTCGATTTCGCCAATCCGACCCAGATCGCGGACGATCCGGTCTGCCTGATCCGCTTCTTCCATGTTGCCTCTTCGCGGCGGCTGGACCTGCACCCCGAGGCGGTGGCGCGGATCGGACGGACGTTGCACCATGTCGACGAGAAATTCCGCGAGGATCCGCGCGCAGCCCGTGCCTTCTTCGCGGTCTTGCTGGATTCGCCGGCTCCGATGCCGGTCCTGCGACTGATGACCGAGGCGGGCCTGCTTGGTCGCTATATTCCGGAATTCGGTGATATCGTCGCGCGCACCCAGTTCAATATGTACCACCATTACACGGTCGATGAGCACACCCTGCAGGCGCTGGGGATATTGCGCGAGATCGAGGATGGCCAGCACCCGCTCGATCACCCATTGACGACCCGGATCATGCCGCTGATCAAGCGGCGGCGCGCCCTGCACCTGGCGGTCCTGCTTCACGACACCGGCAAGGGGTCAGGCGATCAATGCATTGAGGGCGCGATCCGTGCGCGTACCGCCTGCAAACGGCTTGGCCTCGACGAGACGGAGACCGAGCTGGTCGCCTGGTTGATCCAGACTCACCTTCTGCTCAGCGATACTGCCCAGCGCCGCGATCTCAGCGATCCCCAGACCGTGGCCGATTTTGCTGCGGCGGTGGGGACAGTGGAACGCCTGCGCCTCCTCACTGTGCTGACCGTGGTCGATATCCGCGCCGTCGGACCGGGTGTTTGGAATGGCTGGAAAGGCCAGTTGATCCGCGATCTGTACGCAGCGACCGAGCAGGTGCTCAAAGGCGAGGGTGCCGGGCTTGAGCGCGCGCGCGAAACCCTGGCCGACAAGGCTCGGGCGACACGCGACAAGGCGCTGCCGCGGCTGGCGCGGATCAATCCGGATTTTGCTGAGTGGTGGGCAGCGGAATTGAATGATGCCTATTGGGTTTCATTCTCGGAAGAGGACCGCTTCCGGCATGCGGCCTTCGCCCGGCATGTGTTCGAGACGGGCCGCGCATCGGCCGCCGCAGTCCGGGTCGACCGGCGTCGGGCGGCGACGGAAGTCATGATCTGGTCGCCGGATCGTGAGCGCGTCTTCGCCGATATGGCGGCTGCCCTGGCCGATATGGGTGCGGATGTTGTCGGCGCGACGATCAACACCACGAATTCCGGGCATGTGTTTGATATTTTTCATATTCAGGATGCGGCCGGCCAGCCTTATGGTCATCATGATACGCCGCAGCGCGATGCGCTGGTTGCCTATCTGCGGGTTGTTGCAACAGGCGAATTCCCGGTGCGGCGCCGACGCATCATGCCAATGAAGCATCGCGACGCGGCTTTCCGGGTCGAGCCGCATGTCAGCATTTCCAATGAATTGGCCGAGCACGCAACGGTGATCGAGGCCTCGGGCCGTGACCGGCCAAGCCTGCTGGCAGATCTGGCCGACGCCATCGCTGATGAAAACCTGTCACTGACTTCCGCCCAGATTGATGGCTATGGCGAGCGCGCCACGGATGTGTTTTACGTCACACATATGGGCCACAAGCTGGAAGATGCGTCGGTGATTGAACGTCTCCATGCCGGCCTGATCGCGGTTCTGAGCGAGAGCGAGACAGCGCTCGATGAGAAGGCCGCCGAAAGGGGCATCGCCCGCGCCCGAGCCAGTGTTTTGAGGTAGGTCGTCACCGATGAGGTTCGCTCACCGGGACGGCTGGCCGGCGCACAGGGCTTGCCATGAGGCCGGCTATTTCAAGGGTGGGGCCTGAGCGAGCGGCCATCGGGCAAATCATTAATATCTATTTGTATTATATATAACAATAGCCTGATGCCTGGCCGGCCAACGCCCGATGGACACGCCGAGAGGGCGTGACCGCCAAGATGGTTCGCAGTGTTGATATTCTTAATGAAAGCTTGTTCGGTATAGCCAGCGGCTCTGCCTGTGGAGGGTTTGATGCGTCTCTTGCGATCGTCGGCAGTGGTTGGCGCTTTTACCATGGTCAGCCGCGTGCTGGGCTTCGTTCGCGACATGATGCTGGCTGCCGCCCTGGGCACGGGACCGGTCGCCGAGGCCTTTGTCGTCGCCCTGCGGTTTCCCAATCTGTTTCGCCGTCTGTTTGCCGAGGGTGCTTTCAATGCGGCCTTCATACCCCTTTATGCCGGCCGGGTTGAGGCTGATGGCGAGGTCGTGGCGCGCCTGTTCCTGAAACAGGTTTTGTCAGTCCTGATCATGGCCCTGGCCATTTTTGTGGTGCTCGCCCAGCTGGTGATGCCATGGCTGATGATGCTGATCGTGCCGGGTTTCGCGATCGGTGGACTGGACCACCGATATGAATTGGCGGTGCTCTTCACGCAGATCACCATGCCCTATATTCTGCTGATGTCGCTCTCGGCGATGCTGGGCGGCGTGCTCAACTCGCACAACCGGTTTGCGGTCGCCGCCGCTGCGCCGATCATTCTCAATCTCGTCCTGATCTCCATTCTGGCAACAGCTCCGGACAGCCCGGATATCTCCGGGCTGCGTCTGAGCATCGGCGTGACGCTGTCCGGCATCCTGCAGGCCGGATTTCTGTTCTGGGGCTGCCGCCGGCTGGGGATCCGCTTCGGCCTCGCCCTGCCGCGCCTGACGCCCGATGTGAGACGGCTTATCGCGCTGGGCGTTCCCGGCTCTTTTGCGGCCGGAATTACCCAGATCAATATTGTGGTCAGCCAACAGATCGCGTCGCTGCAGGATGGCGCGGTGGCGCTGCTCTATTATGCCGACCGGCTGTATCAGCTCCCGCTGGGTGTTGTCGGGATTGCGATGGGTGTGGCGCTGCTCCCGACCCTGTCCCGCCGCCTTCGCGCGGACGACCAGGACGGCGCGCGCAATGCCATGAACCGGGCGCTGGAAATGTCGATGGCGCTGACCGTGCCGGCCGCGGTGGCGATGATCGTGATGCCCAATTTCCTGGTCGAAGGCCTGTTCATGCGTGGGAGTTTCACCCTCCAGACCGCACGGGAAACGGCGCTGGCGGTCCAGGCTTTCGCTGTCGGTCTGCCGGCCTTCGTGCTGATCAAGGTGATTTCGCCCGGCTTCTTTGCCCGTCAGGATACCAAGACGCCGATGCAATTCGCCGGGCTGTCGATGATTGTGAACATTGTCGCCGGACTGGCGCTGTTTTTCCTGATTCGCCAACAATTTCCCGAATATGGCCATGCCGGGCTGGCGGCAGCGACGAGCCTGGCCGGCTGGATCAATGCGGTCATGCTAATCGTCACGCTCAGACGTCGTGCCGGGCTGAATATTGATGACCGTCTGAAATCCCGCATTGTGCGGGTTCTGCTGGCATCGGCGGTCATGGGGATCGCCCTGGCATTGGCAGTATCCCAGGCTGATCTTGTCATCAGCCTCGCCTTTGGCAGTCAGCTCCTGGCACTCGTGCTTGTGAGTGGAGCGGGCCTCGTGGTCTTCGGTCTGGCCAGTATTGTCACCGGAGCCTTGCGTCCGTCGGAGGTGATGGATGCCCTGGGCCGTCGCTAGACAGCGGCCGCCTACTGGCTTGAGCCAGGGCAGAGGCCTTGAGCGCCGCCGCTGCGCTCGCTAAGACCACAGCCTTCTTTCACCCTCATTCCACCCGAGGCATCCCATGAGTGACAATCCGACCGAATACAACGGCCCCAAGCGCATCTTTTCCGGCATGCAGCCGACAGGTCAGCTGCATCTGGGCAATTATCTCGGGGCGCTCAAGAATTGGGTCGCCTTGCAGGATGAGGGTAGCTTCGAGTGCTTTTATTGCGTCGTCGACATGCACGCGATCACCATGCCGCATGACCCCAAGGCGCTGCCCGGCGCGGTCCGCGCGGCCGCTGCGGCCTATATTGCCGCCGGTGTTGATCCGGCCAAGAGCGCGCTCTTCGCACAATCGGCGGTTCCCGAACATGCTGAACTGGCGTGGATTTTCAACTGCGTCGCCCGCATGGGTTGGGCCGAGCGCATGACCCAGTTCAAGGACAAGGCCGGCAAGGACAAGGAGCGCGCCTCCGTTGGCCTGTTCACCTACCCGGTCCTGATGGCGGCCGATATCCTGGTCTACAAGGCGACCCATGTACCGGTCGGTGACGATCAGAAACAGCATCTCGAATTGTGCCGCGACGTCGCCGCCCGTTTCAACCGGGACTATGGTGAGGGCGAGATGATCTTCCCGATTACCGAACCGGTGATCCAGGGGCCCGGCGCGCGGATCATGAGCCTGCGTGACGGTCTGTCGAAAATGTCAAAGTCGGACGTGTCCGACAATTCGCGCATCAATCTGCATGATGATGCCGATACGATCGCGAAGAAGATCCGCAAGGCCAAGACCGATCCGGAACCGCTGCCCGATACGCTTGAGGCGCTCAATGCGCGTCCCGAAGCGACCAATCTGGTCGGGATTTATGCGGCCCTGACGGGCCGCACCAAGGCTGATGTGCTGGCCGAATTTGCCGGCCAGGGCTTCGGCGTGTTCAAGCCGGCGCTGGCTGATGTCGCCGTCGAGTATCTCGCGCCGATTTCCGATGAGTTCCGTCGCCTGGTGGCGGATCGCGCCGAGATCGACCGGATTCTCACCGACGGGGCAGAGCGGGCGCGTGCCGTGGCGGCGCCCGTGCTCAAGCAAGCCAAGCAAATCATCGGATATTGGAGCTAGCCTCCGGTCCGGGACAGTTGGCCGCACTGACAGGGCAGCGGCTCCGGGCTAACTGGACAGGCGAAATCTGGAGACGCGTGATGTTGAGATTATCCCTGAGTGTGGCTGCGGCCGCGTTCCTGGCCGCCTGTGGCGGCGGGTCGGAAGACGTCGCTGTCAGCCATGATGGTGACCATGCCATGTCCGAAATGGCGCCGGCCGCGCCCGAGGCCTCTGCAGCGATGGCGCCCCTGCCCGATGATGGTGTTGCACCGGTGATCAATATCCGCGACGCCTGGATGCGGCCACACCCGCAGGGCCGTGACGTGACCGCTGCCTATTTCGCGGCCACGCTGGATGCGGGCACTGCTGACCGGCTGGTCTCGGCCCGGATTGATGGCGCGGCCCGCGTTGAACTGCATGGCCACACCATGGACCCGGATACCGGCATGATGCAGATGCGCCCGATCGGTCCGCAGGAAATTATGGCGGCCGGCCCGCTGCACTTCGCGCCGGGCGGCCATCATCTGATGGTGTTCGGGCTTGCGCCTGTGGCCGAGGGCGAGCGCGTCACCGGTGTGCTGGTGTTCGAACGCGCCGGCGAGCTGCCGGTCGCATTTGACGTGCGCTCGACGGCGCCCGCGAGCGGGCTCGACTAGGGCGTCAGCCTTCGTCCGGCCGGGTTGAGGCGCCGGGCACCAGCGGCTTCGCCAGCGCATAGCGATCGGGATCATAGGGTTTCGGCGCACGCGGCCAGAATAGCCGCATCAGCCAGGCGCCGGCCGCCACGCCAGGCAGGAAAAACAGGCCGGCGGCGTTTTCCTGCAGCAGGAAGAGCCAGACAAAACCGGCCAGGCAGGCGGCGCCGGCCACGGTTCCGACCGCGAACAGCTTCCACATGAAGCCGAGTTTCGGGCCCTCAAGAAAGAGGATTTCCTCGCGGCGCGGAGCGAGAGCCTGGTGCAGGCCGATGAGAACACTGCGAAACGTGTCGGCCTTTACTTCCCATGCGCCCGGGCGGACCCAGCTCATTGATCCGAAGACGAGCTCATTGCCCAGCGCGTCGCGAACACGGCAGACAACCTGGCTCGCAGGCCCGGCCATTTCGACATTCAGCCGGACCGAGCGAATATCGGCAAACGCCATGGATTGGGCCGCTTCGCCGCGGTCATTCGCCTGCACGAGGGACTCATCACTCACTTGTGTCGTGCGCAGGCCACTGGCCGCATTGCGCCGGTCCTCATGTTGAATCATGGCGGATTGCACCCTTGTTTCGCGCGCCCGGAAACCAAATACTGGACGAGACCGGTTGAACTCGCCAAACTCCACGACAATGTCAAATCGCACCCGAAAATTTCTCACCATCGCCGATGAAAGTCCCGAGTGCCGCAAGGCGCTCTATTTCGCCGCGCGTCGTGCTCACACACTCGGGGCCAAGGTGGCCATTCTCGCTACCTACCAGACCGGTGATTTCAACCACTGGATCGGGGTTGCCGAGACCGCCAAGCGTGAGGCCGAAGTGGCCGCAGAAGCCATGCTGGAATCGCTGGCCGAGGATGCCGAGGCGGTTACTGGCGAGCGCCCCGAACTGATCCTGCGCGAGGGCGAACGTCGTGCCGCTCTGGCCCAGGTGCTCGAGGAGGATCCGCTGATTTCGTTTCTGGTTCTCGGTGCCTCGGTTTCAAGCGAAGGTCCCGGCCCGCTGGTGATGGCGCTGGCACGGGGCAAGGGCTTGTTCAGCGGCCGCGCCGTTCCGGTGACGGTGGTGCCGGGTGATATGGAAAACTCCGAAATCGACGCCATGTCCTGATAACCCTGTCCATGAAGGGGTTGAACCTTGTCCGATTCAGCGCCAATTGAGGGACAAGGAGATGCCCGATGTTCATCCAGACTGAAGCCACGCCCAATCCCAATACGCTGAAATTCCTGCCCGGCCGTGAGATTTCTCCCGGCGGACCGCATGAATTCGAGACCGCAGACGCCGCCGAGGCCTCGCCGCTGGCGGCCGATCTCTTCCTGATCCAGGGCGTGACGGGCGTGTTCCTCGGCGAGGATTTCATCGCCATCACCAAGGATGGCGCGGTCGAGTGGGATCATGTCAAACCCTTCCTGCTGGGTGCCATCATGGACGGGCTGCAATCGGGCCGGCCGATTCTCGGTGACGCGGAAACCGAAAGCGGCCACGCTGCCTATGCCGGCGATGATGCCGAGATCGTCAAGGAAATCATTGAGCTGATCGATACGCGCGTGCGGCCGGCGGTGGCCCAGGATGGCGGCGATATCCTGTTCCATTCCTTTATTGCTGATAGCGGCACCGTGCGCCTGAAGATGCGCGGCGCCTGTTCCGGTTGCCCGTCCTCGACGATGACGCTGAAGGCCGGGATCGAAAATCTCCTCAAGCACTACATCCCGGAAATCCAGTCTGTCGAAGCGGTCGCCTGACGACTGCGTCCGGGACGAAGCAAGTCTTTTTCCAAATCGGCATATTAAATTTGGTTCCTGGCCTGTTTATGTCTGCCGCAACATCAATTCATTCTGCGGAGACCGAAACATGGCAGGCGAAGTGACCAGCAAACCGACCAATAACACCGTCATCAATGAAGACGCGATTGCGCAGGTCTTTCTCGATGCGCGCACCTATAATGACTTCGAGGACACCCCGATCCCGGAAGCGACGCTGAAGCGTTTGTACGACATCACGAAAATGGGCCCGACCAGCGCGAACAACTCGCCGGCCCGCTTTGTCTTCGTGCAGTCCGACGCAGCCAAGGCACGCCTCAAGCCATTTCTGGCCGAAGGCAATGTCGAGAAGTCGATGAAGGCCCCGGTGACGGTGATTTTCGCCTGGGACGAGAAATATTATGACAAGATTCCCCAATTGATGCCGCACAATCCCGGTGCCCGCGAATGGTTCACCGGCCCCGGCGCCGAGCTCAATGGCCGCCGCAATTCGGTTCTGCAGGCCGGTTATTTCCTGCTCGCGGCCCGAGCACTGGGGCTCGATACCGGACCGATGACCGGCTTTGACGCCGCCGGTGTCGATGCCGAATTCTTTGCCGGCAATCCGGGCACGGAAAACTGGAAGTCGGACATCCTGATCAATCTCGGGACCGGGACGACGAAGAATCTCTTCCCGCGTCTGCCGCGTCTGAGCTTCGACGAGGCCGCACAAATCATCTAGACCGCTCGCATGGCTTTGTTGGCGATCGATACGACCGGTTCTGACTGCTCCGTGGCGCTGCGCGTCGCGGGGCAGCCGGACCTGTGCCGCAGCGACCCGATCGGGCGCGGCCATGCTGAATATCTCGCCCCCATGATTGCCGGCATGCTGGACGAGGCGGGCCTGCAAGCGGCCCAGCTCACGCGGATCGGGGTAATGACGGGACCCGGCAGTTTTGCCGGCAGCCGGGTCGGGGTGGCCTTCGCCCGGGGCCTTGCGCTGGCGACCAGCGCGCAGGCTGTCGGGATCGGCAATCTGGCGGTTCTGGCCCGGGCCGCGGGAATTTCCGGCCCTCTGGCCGTGCTGCATGACGCCAAACGCGGCGATATTGTGGTTCAGGTCTGGCAGGGCGGTGCCGCGATGAGTGCGGAATTATTACCCGTTTCCGAGGTGGCGGCACGCATCCTGGAACTGGCCGGCGAGACCGGGCATATGACCGGCAGTGGTGCCAGTCTGATCGATTTGCCGCAATTCACCGACCTTGCCACGACAGCGATCGATTTGACGGCATTGCTGGATCTGACCGAACGCGCCGATGCGGCCCAGGCGCCGCCATTGCCCTTCTATGCGCGCCCTCCGGATGCGAAACTGCCCGGAGGCCGTCAGCCTTGAGCACGATACGGGTCGAGCGAACCGGGCCGGACTCGGCGGGCAAGATGGCGCAAATCCATTCGCTCTGTTTTCAACCCTTCTGGTCTGAGGGTGAAATCGCCGCGATGATGCATATGCCGACGACGGTCGGTCTGCTGGCGAGGCGGGGCGATGAGTGGGTGGGCATGGCCCTGTATCGGGTCGCGGCCGATGAGGCCGAGCTTTTGACGATCGGTGTCGTGCCTGCACAACGCGGCCAGGGAGCCGGGGCTCAAATCCTGGCCTGTGGCGAAGCGCAAGCCGCGGCGCGTGGTGCAGCGCGGTTGTTTCTGGAAGTTTCGACGCTCAACACCTCGGCGAAAGCATTGTATCTACGGACGGGTTACAGCCAGATCGGGCAAAGGCGGGCCTACTACCCAGACGGTAGTGACGCTCTGGTTCTTGAAAAATCACTGAGCGGTGATGGACAGCGCAGCGGTTCACGGCCTATCACTCCATTCAGCGAATAGGGGAATCACATGCCGGATCGGATCGAGAAGCTTTGTGTCGACAAGGGTCTGCGGATGACCGATCAACGCCGGGTGATTGCCCGCGTCCTGTCGGACTCCGAGGATCATCCCGATGCCGAGGAACTCCACCGTCGCGCCGCCGCGGAAGATCCGAGGATCTCGCTGGCGACCGTCTACCGGACCGTGCGCCTGTTTGAAGAAGCCGGCATTATCGAGCGTCATGATTTCCGCGACGGGCGTTCGCGCTATGAGGAAGTCGGCGACGAGCATCATGATCACCTGATCGATCTGAAATCCGGCGAGGTCATTGAATTCGTCAATGAGGAGATCGAACGGCTGCAGGAAGCGGTCGCGCGCAAGCTGGGCTACAAGCTTGTCGATCATCGCATGGAGTTATACGGCGTACCGCTCAAGAGCGCCGGGGAATAGGCGCCCGATCGAGGAGCGGTCATGTCCGCACGCCCACCCGGCAAACACGCCTTTGTCTTCATCTTCATCACCGTTTTGATCGATATGGTCGGTTTCGGCATCATCATCCCGGTGATGCCGCAATTGGTGATGTCGCTGACGGGCGAGCCTGTCGAGTCAGCCGCCGTGATGGGCGGGCTGTTGATGGGCGTTTTCGCCTTCACGCAATTCATCTTCGCCCCGATCATCGGCGGATTGAGTGATCGGTATGGCCGCCGTCGCGTCCTGTTGTTTGCGATGCTCGGTTTCACGATCGATTATCTGATCATGGGCACGGCGACGACCTTTGCGGTGTTGTTCATCGGCCGGATGCTGTCGGGGGTGTTCGGTGCCACATATACCACGGCCAACGCCTATATCGCTGATATCACTGACGCCAAAGACCGTGCCGGCCGTTTCGGCATGATGGGCGCGGCCTTCGGTCTTGGTTTTATCCTGGGCCCGGTGATCGGCGGCCTGCTGGGCGATGTCGACCCGCGCTACCCTTTCTTCGCCGCCGCAGCCCTGGCCGGCGCCAATGTGATTTATGGCTATTTCATCCTGCCGGAGACGCTGAGCGAGGAGAATCGGCGGCCCTTCAATATCCGGCGTGCCAACCCGTTCGGTTCCTTGATTCAAATGCACAAATACCCGGTCGTATTTGCCATGCTGGCTGCGGCCTTTCTCTTTTTTCTCGGTCATGCCGCCTTCCCGGCGCTCTGGACTTATTTCTCGACCCTGCGCTTTGACTGGACGCCGCGCGATATCGGCTTCTCGCTGATGGCGGTGGGGCTGGCCTCGGCGATTGTGCAGGGCGGGCTGACGCGGATTATTGTGGGCCGGATTGGCGAATGGCGGGCCTATGGGATCGGCTTCTCGATCGCGGCTGTGGCCTATATCGGTTATGGATTCGTCAGTGAAGTCTGGGTGTTCTACGTCATTATGGCCTTCGGGTCCTTTGCCGGAATCGGCGGGCCGGCGATGCAGTCGATCTGCTCGCGTCTCGTGCCGGCCAATAGCCAGGGCGAATTGCAGGGGGCGATGTCGAGCCTGCAGAGCCTGTCCATGGTGATCGGTCCGCTAACCCTGCCGTTGGTCTTCCGCTACTTCACCACTGATGACGCGCCGGTCTATCTTCCAGGTGCTGCTTTCCTGCTGGCCGCTGTCCTGACTGTGCTGGCGCTGGTCGTCGGCCTGTCATCGCGCGGCAAAGACGTCACAACGCTCAAGAAACCGGCCCTGGCCGAGGCGGAGTGAGGCGGCAGGTCTTGCCTTGAGGACGAGTTTCGCCCATAACGCGCGGCTTCCCCGGCATGGACCGGGACGGAAACAAGTCGACCGGTCGCGGTTGCCCCAGAGTGACGATGAGCTCGACGCGTAAACGCCTTTATATCAAGACCTATGGTTGCCAGATGAATGTCTATGATTCCGAAAGGATGAAAGACGTTCTGACGCCGCTTGGCTATGAGACGTCCGAGGAGGCCGAGGGCTCCGATCTCGTCATCATCAATACCTGCCATATCCGGGAAAAGGCGGCGGAGAAACTGTATTCCGATCTCGGACGCCTGCGCCCCTTCAAGGACGCCAAGGCAGAGCATGGCGGCATGACGATTGCCGTTGCCGGCTGTGTCGCCCAGGCTGAGGGTGCCGAGATCATGCGCCGCGCGCCGACGGTCGATCTCGTGGTCGGACCGCAGAGCTATCACAAGCTGCCGGAACTGATCGCCCGCGCCCACCGCGCCCGCGGCGAAGCGCTCGACACGGAATTCGAGGTCGAGGACAAGTTCGACCAATTGCCGAGCGAGCGCCATGTCGAGGGCTATTCGGCCTTCGTGACCGTGCAGGAAGGCTGCGACAAATTCTGCACTTTCTGCGTCGTGCCCTATACGCGCGGCGCCGAATGGTCGCGGCCGGTTGACCAGCTGGTCGACGAGATCCGCCGTCTCGCTGCCAAGGGCGTGCGCGAAATCACCCTGCTGGGTCAGAACGTCAACGCCTATCACGGCGCGCCGCCTGCTGGCCGCGAAGCCGATGGGTCCTGGGGGCTGGGTCAGCTCTTGCGCCATCTCGCCCTGATCGGCGGCATTGAGCGCGTGCGTTATCTCACCAGTCATCCGCGCGATATGGATGAGGCGCTGGTTGCAGCGCATCGCGATGAATCCAAGATCATGCCCTATCTGCACCTGCCCATTCAGAGCGGGTCGGACAAGATCCTCAAGGCGATGAACCGCCAGCACACCTATGCCGAATACGCCGAGCTGATCGCCCGCATGCGCGAGGTGCGGCCCGATATCGCGATTTCCGGCGATTTCATCGTCGGCTTCCCGGGCGAAACCGATGCCGACTTCGAGGACACGATGCGTTGCGTGCGCGAGATCGGTTATGCCAGCGCCTTCTCCTTCAAGTATTCGCGCCGTCCCGGAACGCCGGGCGCGGCGATGCCGAACCAGGTCGACGAGGCCGTGAAGACGACGCGCCTGCACGCCCTGCAGGCCCTGCTCGACGAACAGCAGACCGGTTTCAACCGTTCGCAGATCGGGCGGACCCTGCCGGTTCTGTTCGAGAAAGCCGGCCGGATTGCCGGGCAATTGCACGGCCGCAGCCCCTATCTGCAGTCGGTGCATGTTGACGGGCCGGCCGATCTGATCGGGCGTATCGGCATGGTCCGGATCGAGGATGCATCGCGCAATTCCCTGTCAGGCCAGCTGGTGGGTGCGGAGCGAGACGTCGCGTGAAGCCGCCCAAGACAACCCCCTCGAAAGCCCGAGCCGCCAAGCCGCGCCGTGAAGTCTCCGAAGGCCTGCATTTCGACGATGTCGAACGTCTGCGCGCCATGGTTGGTGCCGGTGACCGCTTCCTGATCCTGATCGAGGAAGAGCTCAATGTGCGCCTCAGTGCGCCCGGCGGTGGCCAGATCGTGATCGCGGCGGGTGACCCGCAGGCGCGCGATGATGCCAAGCGTGTGCTCAAGGGCCTGTATGCCAGTCTCGCCCATGGTCTGACTTGTGACGAGGCGACGGTGCGCGCCGCCTTGCGCATGCTCGATGGTGGCGATCTTCCGAGCCAGCCCGATGATGGTGTGATCCGCGTGCCGCGCGGCGCCAGCCTGATTGCCCGCACCGAGGGCCAGCGCGCCTATGTCCGCGCGCTGAAGAATGAAAAAGCCTATGACCTGATCTTCGGCGTCGGCCCGGCCGGCACCGGAAAGACGCTGCTGGCGGTCGCCTATGGCGCCTCCATGCTGGTGCAGCGCAAATTCGAGAAACTCATCATCACGCGTCCGGCCGTCGAGGCCGGCGAGAAGCTCGGCTTTCTGCCTGGCGATCTCAATGAGAAGGTCGACCCCTATCTCTTGCCGGTCTGGGACGCGCTGGCCGATACGCTGGGCCGGGCCGAGCTGGAGCGTATGCGCGCCGATGGCCGCATCGAGGTTGCGCCGATCGCCTTCATGCGCGGGCGCACGCTCAATCGTGCCTTCGTCATCGTCGATGAGGCGCAAAACACTTCGCGCGCCCAGATGCAGATGGTGCTGACCCGGCTGGGTGAAGGCTCACGCATGGCGGTGACCGGCGATCCGAGCCAGTGTGACCTGTTGCCGCGTGACCCGTCCGGCCTGCCGCATGCGCTCGAGATCCTCGCCGAGACCAAGGGTGTGGCGGCGATCCGCTTTACCCGGGCCGATGTTGTGCGCCATGATCTCGTGGCCCGCATTGTCGCGGCCTATGAAGATGATCTGAACAAGCGAGGCGGAGCCCGGACGTCATGAATGCTGTCGACGTCATCGTTGAAGACGAGACCTGGAAAGTCATCGAGGGCAAGACACGGCTGGTCGAGCAGGCCGTCGCAGCCGCCAGTGCGGAAATCACCAATGCCCGGCCTGGCGTGATTGCCGTCCTGCTGACCGATGACGCGGCCATGGCCGATCTCAATACGCGGTTTCGCCAGAAGTCAGGGCCGACCAATGTGCTCTCCTTCCCGGCATCGGAGCATACGGATAATCATCTTGGCGATATTGCCCTGGCGTCCGGTGTGGTCATCAGCGAGGCAAATGCGCGCTCGCTTCCCCTGGCCGATCACCTGCGTCATTTGATCGTGCATGGATTCCTGCATCTTCAGGGTTATGATCACCTCGAAGATGACGAGGCCCAGGTAATGGAATCGATCGAACGCCGGGCATTGGCCCGGCTGGGGGTTGCCGACCCTTATCTCGACATGGCTGACGGCGGGGCAGAAGCCGATGAGTAGCGTGGACGATACTTCCGAGGCTGATACCCGGTCCTGGTTCGGGCGAATTTTCGGCGGGCCGGATGATATCAAGGAATCGGCGCTCCCGATCGAGCCCGTCAAGCCGGCATCGCCGCCTGCGTTCGCGATCGACCCCGATGCCCTCGAGGATTTGCGGGTCGTCGATGTCATGGTGCCGCGCGCCGATATTATCGGCGTCGAGGTCTCCACGCCGCTTGGCGAGCTGGCGCACGCCTTTGCCAAGGCGGCCCATTCGCGTTTGCCGGTCTACCGGGAAACCCTCGATGACCCGATCGGCGTCGTCCATATCAAGGATCTGATCGCTCACCTCGCCCCGAATGAGGCGGGGGTGCGCGAGGCGGGCTGGGCCGATCTCCAGGTCTTGCCGGCGATCACGCGGCCGCTCCTCTTCGCGCCGCCCTCCATGCGGGCCACCGATTTGCTGCGCCGTATGCAGGGGCGTCGCATGCACCTGGCCCTGGTCGTCGATGAATATGGCGGGACTGACGGGCTGGTGACGTTTGAAGACCTGATCGAGCCGATCGTCGGGGATATTGAAGACGAGCATGACGACGAGGATGCGCCGGTGATCCGCGCCCGCGGGCCCGGCGTCTGGGATGTCGAGGCGCGGGCCGAGATCGATGCTTTCGAACAGGTGGTCGGCGAGGAAATTGCCGGTCCCGATGAGGATGAGGATGTCGATAGTCTGGGCGGACTCGTCTTCACCCTGACCGGCCGGGTTCCCGAACGTGGTGAGGTGATCCGTCACCCAAAGGGTTATGAGTTCGAGGTGCTGGAGGCGGACCCGCGGCGCATCAAGCGGATGCGGGTGCGGGCGACCCACTGGACTCATGCCGGCGCTGCGGCGGATGAAGGGGCCGAGGCGTCTTGACCCGCCATGCCTGGTATTCGCCCGGGCGATTGCGCACACGGATCGCCGCCGCGAGCGGATGGCAATTGGCCCTGATGCTGTGCCTGGGCGGCGCCGTGTCAGCCCTGGCGATGGCGCCGGTCTTTGCCTGGCCGGTTCTGATTGTGACCCTGGCAGTGTTGTTGTGGACTGTCGACGGTGCCCGCCGGCGCGCCAGGCCGTTGCGCGCAGCCTTCTGGCGCGGATTTCTGTTCGGCTTCGGCTATTTCCTCGCCGGCATGTTCTGGCTTGCCTATGCCTTCATCAATCGCGGCCCTGAATTTATTCCGCTCATCCCGCTGGCTGTGCCGGCCCTGGCGGCGCTGTTGGCCGCATTCTGGGGCGGTGCCATGGTCGCCTATGCCCTGCTGGCGCAACGCTCGGAATGGCGCGTGCTGGTGTTTGCGGTGTGTATCGCGGTGTTCGAGTGGTTGCGCGGGCACATGTTCGGCGGTTTGCCGTGGAATCTGCCAGCCTATGCCTGGCCAGCCGGTGGTGCGGTCAGCCAGACGGCCTCCTGGTTTGGCGTTTATGGCCTGAGCCTGCTCACGGTTTTAACGCTGGTCTCGCCTGCGGTTGCTGTCGGCCCCGCCTTCAATCTGAAACGAAGCATGCCCGCCATGGCAGGCGCGGCGATCTTGTTGATCATGTTCAGCTTTGGTGCATTGCGGTTGCAGGAATCCGATCCCGGCACGGTGCCGGACGTAAGGCTGCGGATCGTGCAATCCTCCATCACCCAGGCGGAAAAATGGGGATCGGATGGTGCCTTGCTGGCCCGGGACCGGTATCTCGGCCTTACCGCCGCGCCCGGTCTGGCTGATGTTACTCACGTGCTCTGGCCCGAGGGCGCGTTGCCGATCTACATGCTCGAGGACGGCGCCACGCTCAGCCTGATTGGCGAGTTATTTGCTAGTGACCAGGTCTTGATGACCGGGATTAGCCGCCGGGTGGTGGGGCCGGAGGACGATACCTATTACAACTCCCTGGCCGTCTTGCGCTATCAGGGCGGGGCACCGCGCATTGTCGGACTCTATGACAAGGTCCTGTTGGCCCCGTTTGGCGAGAGCATTCCCTTTTCCGGCCTGCTGTCGATGATCGGATTCGCCGATTTTGCCCGTCTGCAGTACACGCCCGGTGCCGGCCCCTTCGTGATGGATTTGCCGGGCGCGCCGCCGGTCATGCCACTGATCTGCTATGAGGGGATATTCCCCGGCTTTGTCCGTGCGGGCACGCCGCGCCCGTCCTGGTTGTTCAACCTGTCAAATGACGCCTGGTTCGGTGAGACCAGTGGCCCGCGTCAGCATGTCAACCAGACGCGCTACCGTTCGATCGAGACCGGCCTGCCGATGATTCGCTCCGCATCGCGGGGTGTCTCGGGCGTGATTGACGCCCTCGGCCGCATGCCGGTAGAGATCCAGCCGCGCAGTGAGGGCGCCTATGATGTCGATTTGCCGCGACCGGTTGCAGCACCGCTTTACGCCCTCTGGGGCGACTGGCCGTTCTGGATTATCAATGGCTTCCTGATTGCGGGCATCATTTTGCAGCGACGTAAAGTGGTAGAAAAATATTTAAAATACCGGCGCTGAACAGATAGTGATGATGCCGAGCCGCCGTGCTCATGTTAATTATAACGGCGATCGATGGCTATTTGGCCCGCAAACGAGGTAATTTTATGCAGAAGGTAAACCCCCGCATTCCCAATCCGGTTGATATGCATGTGGGGTCAAGAATTCGACTGCGTCGCCAGTTGATGAAGATGAGTCAGGAAAAACTCGGCGATGAGCTGGGTGTGACCTTCCAGCAGGTCCAGAAGTATGAACGCGGTGCAAATCGGGTTGGTGCGAGCCGGCTTTACCGGCTGTCGCGCGTGCTCGAAGTACCGGTCCAGTTCTTCTTCGAGGATCTGGCGGACAAGCCCAATGTCTCCGGCATGGCGGAAGGCGACCAGACGCCGATCGTCTATAACTTCATCCAGAGTTCTGACGGCGTCTCGCTGGCCGAGGCCTTTTCCCGGATCAGCGATGCGAAAGTCCGCCGGCGCGTACTCGAACTTGTGCGCACCCTGGCTGCCGAGCAGGACGAGCTCGCCCACTGACGTTGCGCGTGCAGGCGGCCACACAATTCGCTATGTCGTGCGCATGACCGACCAACTCAACGCTTCCGGGGACTTCCGGCTGTTTGGACGTGCCAAGGGCAAGCCGCTCTCGGCGCGCCAGCAGGCGCTTGTCGATGATGTCCTGCCGACCATTGATCTGCCGCCGGACGGGGAGATCGATCCGGCACGCCTGGCCGCCGGCAAGGCGGCGCATATTCTCGAGATCGGCTTTGGCAGCGGCGAGCACCTGGTGGCCCAGGCCGCGGCGCATCCGCAAAATCTCTATGTCGGTATCGAGCCCTTCCTCAATGGGGTCGCCAAGACACTGGCCGGGATTGATGATGGCGGGCTGGAGAATGTCCGTCTGCATCGCGGCGACGCGCGCGACGTCCTGCCGCGCTTCGCCGACGGGGTTTTCGACCGCATTTTCCTGCTCTTCCCCGACCCCTGGCACAAGAAGCGCCACGCCAAGCGCCGTTTCATCCAGCAATCATCGCGCGATGATTTTGCCCGTATTCTCAAGCCGGGCGGACAATTGCGCATTGCCACCGACGTGAAGTCCTATGCGGACCATGTGATGGCCGAGTTCGCTGGCGATGGGCGCTTCGAATGGACGGCGCAAACGGCTGCGGATTGGCGCCTGCCACCCGTTGATCATGTTCGCACCCGCTATGAGACCAAGAATCTCGGCGATTGCGCGCCGGTCTTCATGGATTTCATTTGCCGCTCGGGCGCTCCCTTGCCAAGCGGCCCCAAGGCGGCTATATAGCGCCCATACACAAGTTCGATCGCATTGGATGATGCTATCGAGCGGTCGCCTAACGGCGGCCGCTCTTTTTGTTACTGCAGACGGAGCCGCCGGCTTGAAGACGAAGACACCACAGGATATCCGCATTCTGAATCTGGCCGAGCCGGTTGCCGCCGAGCTCGGACTGGAGATTGTCCGCGTGCGCGTCCTCTCCGGAAAGCGCGCCCGCCTGCAAATCATGGCCGATCGCCCCGATAACGCCATTGACGTTGAAGATTGCGCGCGCCTGTCGCGCGGCATTTCCGGCGCCCTGGAGACCGAGGATCCGATTTCCGGAGAATTCGATCTTGAGGTATCATCACCGGGGATCGACCGGCCCTTGACCACCCTGCCGCATTTCGCGCGCTGGGAGGGCAATGAAGCCAAGATCGAGCTGGACCGCCTCGCGGATGGCCGCAAGCGATTCAGAGGTATTCTCGCCGGCGTCGAGGGGGATAATGTCCTGCTCGACGCGGATGGCGAAGAGGACACTACGCTGATCCCGTTTGACTGGATCACCGATGCCAAGCTGGTTTTGACGGACGCCTTGATCGAGGCGAATTTGAAAGCGCGCGCCGAGGCGCCCGCGACGACCGAAGGAGACGAATGATGTCGCAGTCCATCGTAACGGGGAACTTCCGATGAGCATTGGTGTCAGCGCCAACAGGCTTGAATTGCTGCAGATCGCGCGTGCCGTTGCGGCCGAGAAGTCGATCAGCGAATCGATCGTGATCGAGGCGATTGAGGAAGCGATTCAAAAGGCCGCCAAGTCTCGCTATGGCGCCGAAAACGACATCCGGGCCAAGATTGACCCGAAGACCGGCGAATTGTCGCTGACCCGTTGCATGACGGTCGCCGAAGAAGTCGAGAATGACAGCCAGGAAATTTCCCTCGTTGAGGCCCGCAAGATCGACAAGACCGCCGAGATCGGCACCGTCTTCTCCGACGAGCTGCCTCCGATCGAATTTGGCCGGGTCGCGTCGCAGACCGCCAAGCAGGTGATCACGCAGAAAGTGCGTGAAGCCGAGCGGGCGCGTCAGTTCGAGGAATACAAGGACCGTGTCGGCGAGATCATCAATGGTATCGTCAAGCGTGTTGAATATGGCAATGTGATCATGGATCTCGGCCGCGCCGAGGGCATTATCCGCCGCGCCGACGGCATCCCGCGCGAAAACCTGCAGACCAATGAGCGCGTCCGGGCCTATATCTATGACGTGCGTGAGGAAATCCGCGGACCGCAGATCTTCCTGTCCCGCGCCCATCCGGACTTCATGGCCGCCCTGTTCGCGCAGGAAGTGCCGGAAGTGTATGAAGGCATTATCGAGATCTCGGCCGTTGCCCGCGATCCCGGCAGCCGGGCCAAGATCGCCGTCATTTCCAATGACGCCTCGATCGATCCGGTCGGTGCCTGTGTCGGTATGCGCGGTTCGCGCGTCCAGGCTGTGGTCTCCGAACTGGCCGGCGAGAAGATCGATATCATTCCCTGGTCCGACGATCCGGCGACCTTTATCGTCAATGCGCTGCAGCCGGCCGAAGTGTCCAAGGTCGTCCTCGATGAGGAAGATCGCCGCATTGAAGTCGTGGTGCCTGACGAGCAGCTGTCGCTCGCCATTGGCCGCCGTGGCCAGAATGTGCGCCTCGCCTCGCAGCTGACCGGCTGGTCGATCGACATCCTCACCGAGGAAGAAGAATCCGAACGCCGCCAGCGCGAATTCGCTGAACGCACCGCCCTGTTCACCGGCGCGCTTGATGTCGACGAAGTCATCGCCCAGTTGCTGGCGACCGAAGGCTTCACCGATGTCTCGGAAATCGCCTATGTCGGCCTTGGCGAAATTGCCGCCATTGAGGGCTTCGACGATGATACGGCTGAAGAGATCCAGGCGCGTGCCCGGGATTATCTCGACCGCCTCGCCGGCGAACAGGATGCCAAGCGCAAGGAGCTCGGCGTCGAGGACGCCCTGCTCGAGGTCGAGGGTATTGATCTGCCCATGGCTGTCGCGCTCGGCGAAAATGACGTCAAGACGGTCGAGGATCTGGCCGGTCTCGTGACCGATGATCTGCGCGGCTGGTTTGAAACGGTCAATGGCGAACGCGTGCGTCAGCCTGGCGTGCTGGAGAGTTTCGAGCTCTCCGCCGATGATGCCGAAATGCTGATCATGCGCGCCCGCGTTGTTGCCGGCTGGATCTCCGAGGAGGACCTGCCGGTGCGCGAAGTCGAGGAAGTCGAGGATGAAGATCCTGACGCCCACGTCTTCGACGTCGAGAATATGGATCTGGCGGAGCTGGAAGCCGAGGCCGCTGCATTGGGCCTCGACCTAGACGCAGCTGACGCCGGCGAGGAGGAACAGAAGGCTGAGTAATCCGAAGGCGGCGACACAGGCGATCCGGGAGAAGCGTTGCATCGCTTCCGGAGAGGTCAAGGACGAGGCGGAACTGATCCGCCTTGTGATTGGCCCGGGAGACGAAGTCTTCCCCGACATCGCCGCCAAATTGCCCGGCCGTGGCATATGGGTCAGTGCCGATCGCGCTTCGGTCGACACGGCCGCCCGCAAGGGATTGTTCAACCGGTCAGCCGGACGGGCCGTCAAGGTTCCCGACGGCCTGGCCGACATGATCGAGGCGCAACTTGCCGCCCGTGCATTGAGCCTTCTGGGCCTGGCGCGGCGGGCCGGTGAGGTGGCGCTGGGATTTGATGCCGCACGCATCGCCCTGAAGGCCGGTCGGCCGGCCTGGCGGATCGAGGCGGTCGACGGCGCCGAGGACGGACGGGTCAAACTCGACCGTCTGGCCCAGGCGGCCTGGGGTGATATTCCGGTTGCCGGTGGATTTACCGCCGAGCAATTGGGCGAGGCACTCGGGCGCGGCACGGTCGTGCATGGAGTGCTTACCGGTGGTTCGCAGGTGCGGGCTTTCGGCGTGACAATGAGGAAGCTCGAGGGCTTCCGGCCGCCGGCTCCCTGAACCGGGAGCTGCGGCGCATGCCGCAACAGCGGTTGAATACGGGGTGGAGGTCGCTAGGTTAGCGAGCCTTCAGGCCGGACAAGGTATGAACAGCGCGGATTTCCGGCACTCGGCTACCGGAAAAGCCCGTCAAACGATAGCCGAACTTGGAAGGCTCGCATGAGCGACGCAGACGACAATAATTCCTCCGGCCGCCGGCCGCTTTCTCTGAAACGACCCGGTTCGGGCACCGTGCAGCAAAGTTTTGCGCGCGGACGTTCGAAAGCCGTGGTGGTCGAGAAGAAGCGCAAACGTGTGGTGACCCCTGGCAAGGACTCCGGTCCGGCCGGTGGGAGAGGTCCTGGTGGCGCCGGCGCCAGCAAGGGTGAGTCCGCGCTTGCCGCGAAAGCCCGTCAGCTGGGATTGTCCGAGGAAGAACTCGTATCGCGTCAGCGGGCGATTGCCCGTGCCCGTGCCGAGTCGGCCGATCGCGATGCCAAGAAGAAACAGGAAGAGGCTGAACGCTCGGCGCGTGCCGATGCCGAACGTCAAAACCTTGACGATCTGAAAGCCCGCGAGGCCGATGAGGCCAAGGCTGCCGAACGCGAAGCCGAAGCCGCGGCCGAAGCGCGCCGCCTGGCCGAAGCTGACGCCTCACGCGATGCCGATGATGGTCCGAAAAAAGGTGATGGCGAAGTTCGCCGCAAGCCTGCCGCTGAAAAGCGTCCACAGCGTCCGATGGATGGGGCAGACCTGCCCGACCCGGCCGCGACGCTCGACGCTATGGGTGGCCGTGTCAAACGCAAGGGTCCGCCCGTCAGTGCCGGTCCGGTCAAGCCCGGCCAGCAACAAACGCCAGCCCGCGCCAAGGCTGATAGCCGCCGCCGTGGCAAGCTGACGATCCAGAATATTCTCGAGGGCGATGAAGAGCGTCAACGCTCGCTTGCCTCGGTCCGCCGGGCCCGGGAACGTGAAAAACAACGCCGCAGCGACGGTACGACGGCGCGTGAGAAGATTTCCCGCGAAGTCATCATTCCGGAATCGATCACGGTTGCCGATCTGGCCAACCGGATGGCTGAGCGCTCCATGGACGTCATCAAATATCTGATGAAGCAGGGCCAGATGGTCCGCATGGATGATGTGCTCGAGGCCGATGATGCGGAACTCATCGTGGAAGACTTCGGCCACACGGTGAAGCGTGTCTCCGAATCCGACGTCGAAACCGGCTTTATCGCCAGTGACGATCCGGAAGAGAGCAAGGTCAAGCGCGCACCGGTCGTGGCGATCATGGGTCATGTCGATCACGGCAAGACCTCGCTGCTCGACGCCTTGCGTTCAACCGATGTCGTTTCGGGTGAAGCCGGCGGCATCACCCAGCATATCGGTGCCTATCAGGTGCAGTTGAAGTCCGGTGACAAGATCACCTTCCTCGACACGCCGGGACATGCGGCTTTCTCGGCCATGCGTTCGCGCGGTGCCGAAGCGACCGATATCGTCATCCTCGTCGTGGCCGCCGATGATTCCGTGAAGCCGCAAACCATCGAGGCGATCAAATTCGCCAAGGCGGCCGGCACGCCGATCATCGTCGCCGTCAACAAGATCGACAAGCACGAAGCCGATCCGCAAAAAGTCATCACGGACCTGCTGCAGCAGGACATCGTCGTCGAGGCCATGTCCGGCGACGTCCAGTCGGTCAATATCTCGGCGAAGAAGCGCACCGGTCTTGACGAGCTGACCGATGCCATTCTGCTTCAGGCCGAATTGCTGGATCTGAAAGCCAATCCGGACCGCGATGCCGAAGGCGTCGTGATCGAGAGCAAGATCGACAAGGGCCGCGGCTCTGTCGCGACGGTTCTGGTTCGCCGCGGCACGCTGAAGCGCGGCGACCTTCTGGTCGCTGGTGGTCAGTGGGGCCGTGTCCGCGCCCTGACCAATGAGCGCGGCCAGACCCTGGCTGAAGCCGGCCCGTCGGTACCCGTTGAAGTCCTCGGTCTCGACGGCGCTCCGGATCCGGGCGAAGTCTTTGCCGTGGTCGAGAATGAAGGCCGGGCGCGCGAAATCGCGATGTATCGCCAGCGCAAGACCCGGTCCGCCGGTGGCGCCCAGAATGTCGGCCTGGGCACATCGCTCGAGCAGATGATGGCGCGACTTCAGGAAAACCAGACCAAGGAAATGCCGCTGCTGATCAAGGCAGATGTGCAAGGTTCCGCCGAGGCCATCAAGCAGTCGCTTGAGCGTCTCGGGAATGACGAGGTCCAGGCGAAAATCGTGCTCGCCGCCGCAGGCGGCGTGAATGAGGGCGATGTCCTGCTGGCCAAGTCTTCGGGCTCGCCGATTTTCGCTTTCAATGTCCGCGCCAATAAACAGGCTCGCGACCTTGCCGAGCGTGAGAAAGTCGAAATCCGCTATTACTCGGTGATCTATGATGTCATCGATGATGTGCGCAATACGATGGAAGGCATGCTGGCTCCGGAGAAGCGCGAAAACTTCATCGGTTACGCCGACATCCTGGAGGTCTTCAATATCACCCGCTTCGGCAAGGCTGCCGGTTGCCGCGTGACCGAAGGCGTCGTCAAGCGTGGCTGTGGCGTCCGCCTGCTGCGCAACGACACCGTCGTGCACGAGGGCCATCTGTCGACCCTGAAACGCTTCAAGGAAGAAGTGAAGGAAGTGAAGGCCGGCACCGAGTGTGGCATGGGCTTCATCGAGTATCAGGAAATCCAGAAGGGCGACAAGATCGAGTGCTTCGAGATCATCGAAGTGCCGCGCAAGCTTGAGAGCAACGGCTAGACCGGGCTTTCATATCCGGAACAGGAAAAGGGCGGCTCCATCGGGCCGCCCTTTTTGTGTTGTGAAAGCCTCGCGGGGCGTGTGAGCCTGGATCTATTGCGCCGGGATCAGGCCCTGCTCGGGTGCGGCGTAATTGGCGAAGTCCTGATGGTGGACGACCAGCCCGTCGCGCACCGTGATCACGCTGACCTGGTCGGCCCGCCAGCGAAAGGTCTGGCCTTCGGTCTCGGTCGGGTAGAGGGCGTTGACATGCCCCGTGAAGACGACCCGGTCATTGCTCGCGAAGACCGTATCCCAGACGAAGCCGAGCTCGATCGGATTATAGGTGCTGATGAAGTCCCGCAGCATGGCCAGGCTGGCGTCGCGGCCCTCGCGGTGAATCCGGTCCGGGCCGAGGCCGTCGCCGAGCGCCGTCGGGTCATCGAACACCATGTCTTCGGCCATCAGGGGCTCCATGGCGTCGATATTCGCGGCCGAATAGGCGTCCATATAGGCCCGGGCAATGCTTTCGGCGCCGGGCGCGTCCTGCGCGCCGGCGCCGGCCGACAGGGCCATGATCGCGGCCAGGGCCACCAGAGTGCGTTTCATTATTCTCTCCTGATTTGACGGGATGGGGGTGCCGGCAGCTCGCGCGCGCCTGCGAAGTCTGTGTAGTCCCTGTGCTCGACGACCTTGCCGTCCTGCACAGTGATGATCGTTATGATCGGATAGACGAAGCGCCTCTCGCCGATCCCGGTCTGATAACTCACCACTGTGCGGCCATCGAAGATCACGGCATCCGAGGATTCATAGCTGCGATCGATTTCATAGCTCAATTGCGCAATGCCCCAGCTGGAAATGCCGGCGATGATGGCGTCGGCCCCGCGCCAGTCGATTGGCGGGGTGATCTGCGGAATCGCCAGTGAGGTCGGATCGATGAAACGCGCGGTCTCGGCATAGAGCGCCCGCATCGCATCATGGTCCTGGCGCTGATAGGCCGCGAGATAGGCCTCGGCGATGTTGCGTGAATTGCTGGCTGTGCCGGTTGCCCTGGCAGGCGCAGCCAGGGTCGGGCAGGCGAGCAGGCACAGGACAAGTCGGTTCATGGCAGGGCTCCGGCCGGGATGGCGGTCGTCACGATGTTTCGCATTGCCTTGTGTGCAGTGTGCGGCGGCCTGATCGCAAGACACGAGGCCGCACGCGGGGTCACATTTTCGCGTGCTTCTTGAACAGGCTGTAATCCGGGCCATCTTGACGGGCTCGCCCCCTGGCGCTTGCATCCATTGCGCAACCGGCGTACACCCGCGCGCCTTGCGGTGCAGCGATTTGACGCTTGTGCCCCCGACCTCGGAGAGGTGTTATGGCCCGTAGACCAACCCGCGAACCGAAGACAGCCACGCAGCGGCAACTCCGCGCGGGAGAAATTATCCGGCATGCGCTGGTGACCTTGCTGGCGCGCGGCGATCTGCGCGACCCCGAGCTCGAAAAGGCCCTGATCACGGTCAGTGAAGTGCGCATGAGCACGGATCTGCGGGTGGCGAAGGTCTATGTCGCACCGCTTGGTCCCGGTGAGCCGGCCGCGCTGGCCAAGGCACTCAATCGCGGTGCCGGCTTCCTGCGCGGGCGGCTGGGTCGCGAGATCGAGCTCAAATTCACGCCGGAACTGCATTTCCACGCCGATAACAGCTATGAGACCGCCAGCCATGTCGACCAGCTCCTGGCGCGGCCGCAGGTGCAGCGCGACCTCAAGGCTGAAGATGATGGCGACAGCCAGGACTAAACCGTCACCCGCTGATGGTATCGGGGGGCGTGAGGTTTCACGCCGCCGCCCTTTCGATCGAAATTGAGAGACAGACATGGCTCGCAAAAACAAGGGTCAGGACATCCATGGCTGGGTGATCCTCGACAAGCCCTTTGACATGACCTCGACCCAGGCGGTCTCCGCAGTTCGCCGGATCTTTGACGCCAACAAGGCCGGCCATGCCGGCACGCTCGACCCGCTGGCAACCGGCATCCTGCCAATCGCACTGGGCGAGGCGACGAAGACCGTTCCCTTCACCATGGAAGGTGACAAGGTCTATCGGTTCACGGTCAAATGGGGCGAGCGCACCGATACGCTGGACGCCGAGGGCAAGGTGGTCGCGACGTCTGATGTGCGGCCGCAGCGCAGTGCCATTGAGGCGGTCCTGCCGGGCTTTACCGGCGAGATCCAGCAAATTCCCCCCGTCTATTCGGCGATCCGGGTCAATGGTGAACGCGCCTATGACCTTGCGCGCGATGGAGAAGAGGTCGAACTCGAGGCGCGCACGATCCGGATCGATGCGCTCGAGCTGGTCGATTGTCCCGATCCCGATCATGCCGTGTTCGAGATGCGTTGCGGCAAGGGCTCCTATGTCCGTGCCATGGCACGCGACCTCGCTCATGCCCTCGGCTCGGAGGGCCATGTCGTGGCCCTGCGGCGGCTGGTTGTCGGGAGCTTCGTGGAGGCAGAATCCACAACGCTGGACGGATTGCGAGAAATGGCTCATAAGGGCGCCGCTTCGGAAGCTCTGCTCCCGGTACAGACCGCGCTGGACGACATCCCGGCGCTGGCCATCACCGGCGAGGAGGCATCCAATCTGAAGCTAGGACGGTCGATCGTCCTGCTCCCGCGTCAAGCGCAAGAGCTGAAAGCCCTTCGGCGCCCTCTTATGATAGCGGGCAAGGATTGTTCTTTCATGGCTCTGGCGACCCTGGACGGGCAGGCAGTGGCACTCGGCGAGGCGCGGGCCGGAAGGTTTCAGCCCGTGCGTGTATTCAACTTGCCCCTCACAGGGGTCGACAGAGTTTAGGAGAACCCGATGTCGATTACGCAAGAGCGCAAATCCGCGCTCATTACAGAGCATGCCCGTGGTAGCGCCGATACCGGCTCACCGGAGGTCCAGGTGGCCATCCTCACAGAGCGGATCGCCAACCTCACAGAGCATTTCAAGACCCATAAGAAGGACAACCACTCGCGTCGCGGCCTTCTGAAAATGGTCTCCCAGCGCCGCCGTCTTCTCGATTACGTGAAGAATAAAGACGATGCCCGCTATCGGGCAATCATCGAGAAGCTTGGCCTGCGCCGCTGATCCGCGACCGCATCCGTACGAAAGACGATATGTTCGATATTCAAAAAGAAACGATCGAGTGGGAGGGCCGCCCTCTCACTTTCGAAACCGGGCGTGTAGCCCGTCAGGCCAATGGCTCGGTCATGGTGACCTATGGCGAGACGACTGTTCTCGCCACCGCCGTTGGCGTCAAGACCGTCAAGGAAGGGGCCGACTTCTTCCCTCTCACGGTCAATTACCAGGAAAAGACCTTTGCCGCCGGCAAGATCCCGGGTGGGTTCTTCAAGCGCGAGGGCCGTCCATCGGAAAAAGAGACGCTGACCTCGCGCCTCATTGACCGTCCGATCCGTCCGCTCTTCCCCAAGGGCTTCAAGAACGAAGTCCAGGTGATGCTGACCGTGCTCTCGCACGACATGGAAAATGATCCTGACATTGTCGGCCTGATCGGCGCTTCCGCCGCCCTGGTCCTGTCGGGTCTGCCATTCATGGGTCCGATCGGCGCGGCTCGCGTCGGTTATTTCGACGGTGAATACGTCATCAACCCGCCTGTCTATGACATGGTCGACAGTGCGCTCGACCTCGTCGTTGCGGGCACGGGCGATGCCGTCATGATGGTTGAATCGGAAGCGAAAGAGCTTTCCGAGGAAATCATGCTTGGCGCCGTCATGGCCGGCCATGCTGCTTTCCAGCCGGTGATCGATGCGATCATCCGCCTGGCTGAAAAAGCGGCGAAAGAGCCTTGGGATTACGAGCCGGAAGATCATTCCGCCGTTGAGACCCAGGTTCGTGACCTGATTGGTGACGAGCTGGCTGCTGCCTATACCAATGTCGACAAGACAGCGCGTTATGCGGCTGTGGGCGTGGCCAAGGCGAAAGCCGTTGTGGCTCTGGCCCGTTCCGAAGAAAACCCTGACGGCCTGCCCGGCACGGTTCTCAAGGACGTGATGAAATCTGTTGAGGCCTCCATTGTTCGTGGCGGCATCATCAAGACCGGCAAGCGTATCGATGGCCGTGCCCTCGACACGGTCCGTCCGATTGTGTCCGAGGCCGGTATCCTGCCCCGCACACATGGTTCGGCCCTGTTCACCCGGGGTGAAACCCAGGCGATGGTCGTTGCCACGCTGGGCACCGGTGAGGACGAGCAATTCGTCGATGATCTGACGGGGACCTATAAGGAGCGCTTCATGCTCCATTATAACTTCCCGCCTTACTCGGTCGGTGAAACCTCCTTCCGCCTGGCTCCAGGACGCCGCGAAATCGGCCATGGCAAGCTTGCCTGGCGCGCTGTTCGTGCCGTCCTGCCATCGCATGTCGATTTCCCCTACACGATCCGTCTCGTGTCGGAGATCACCGAATCCAATGGATCGTCCTCGATGGCCACCGTGTGTGGTGCCTCGCTGGCGATGATGGATGCCGGTGTGCCTCTGACGCGCCCGGTCTCGGGTATCGCCATGGGCCTGATCAAGGATCCTGAAGGCATTGCCGTGCTGTCCGACATCTTGGGTGATGAAGATCATCTCGGCGATATGGACTTCAAGGTTGCCGGTACGTCCGAGGGCATCACATCGCTCCAGATGGACATCAAGATCGCCGGTATCGACGAGAAGATCATGCATACAGCCCTCGCCCAGGCGAAGGGTGGCCGTCTGCATATCCTCGACGAGATGGCCAAGGCTCTCGACACGTCGCGCACCGAGCTCGGCGAGTTTGCGCCGCGCATCGAAACCATCACCATTCCGACCGACAAGATCCGTGACGTGATCGGAACCGGCGGCAAGGTGATCCGCGAGATCGTCGAAAAGACCGGTGCCAAGGTCGACGTCAATGATGAAGGCGTGATCAAGGTCTCGTCTTCGGATGCGGCTTCGATCAAGGCTGCGCTCGACTGGATCATCGGCCTCACCGCCGAGCCTGAAGAAGGCAAGATCTACAAGGGCAAAGTCGTCAAGGTCATGGATTTCGGTGCCTTCGTGAACTTCTTCGGCCCGAAAGACGGCCTGGTCCATGTGTCTCAGCTTCGTGCCGAGCGCGTGAACCATCCGTCCGACCTGCTGAAGGAAGGCGATGAAGTCTACGTCAAGCTCCTGGGCTTTGACGATCGCGGCAAGGTCCGCCTGTCGATGAAAGTCGTCGACCAGGAAACCGGTCTCGAGCTCGCCAAGGATGGCGCGGAGGCGTAAGCCCCCTTGCTTCCTGACGCGTTCAGAACTGAATGAAGACCCCGCCGGAGCCATCCGGCGGGTTTTTCTATGCGGCTTCGAGCCGGTCGCGATAACGGCGACTGCCGGGGACGGTCTCGCCATTGGACAGGGTGAGGGTGACGTCGCCTTCTCCGGTCGGGGCGGTTTGCGCGATCATGTCGCGATTGACCAACCAGGAGCGGTGAACGCGAACCGAGTCCACGCCCGCCTCGCGCAGCAGCTGGTCCAGTTGATTCAACGTCATGCGCGCCAGGTGTTGACGCGTGCCGAAGCGTGCCTCGACATAATTTCCGGCCGCGCGGGCCGAGCTGAAATCGGACGCGGCAAGGTGCATGACACGGCCGCCGCATTTGAGATTGACCCGGTGATGGGTGCGCGCTTCCGTCCGGGCAGCGGCGGCTTCCAGCCGGTGCCATTCAATGGTGCGAAAACCGGTCAGGGTCAGCAGGACCGAGACATAGCTCAGCACATCCTTGCGCAATTCATAGATGAAGGTCTGCAGCGGGTTTTCGAAGAAGTGATAGTCCGTGTTGAACAGGACCGGATACAGCGCGTCGCGTGTGACGCCCATCGCGGTAACGTGCAGGAGCGAGAACACCAGGGCGCCGCCGATATGCGCGGGTAGCCAGCGCGTCCAGCTGGCGCCGCCGAGGGGGAAGCGACGCTCCCACGGTCCCACCGCTATCCAGCACAGGATCAGCAGGTAGACCGTGCTGCTACCCTCGAGAAACCACGCTTTCCAGGCATTGAAGCTTTCCCCGTCGCGCGCTTCCTCCATGATGATGGAGGTGGCGTTGACGACCCAGAAGGCCAGCGCCATCGCTGAGAAAGCGAGCAGGGCGTGCAGTCCGGCGCGGCGCTCGGCGTCCTGTTCGTTTTGAAAGTCGATCGTGTTCATGGCCTGATCATGCCATTGCTGCCCGCTGAGGCAAGCCGGGCACTGCGCCGCTTGGCCCTGCTCGCCGCCGCTTGTCCCCGGGCTGCAGCCGCCCGTCACAGCGGGCCGCTATCGATACCGGCCCGCTGGTCATCGGGCCGGGCGCCGGCGATGAAGGTGGCAATTCTTCTCTATCCGGGAGTCCAGGAAAATGACCAACCCTGCCAAGGCCGTCTCGCCCAGCACCCGCCGCTATGATCTCGACTGGCTTCGGATCGGTGTCTTCGGACTGCTGATCTTTTACCACATCGGCATGTTCTTCAACACGGAGGGCTGGCACGCCAAGAGCTCGCACATGAATGATGCAATGGAGCCGCTGATGTGGCTGTCCAGCCCCTGGCGCCTGCCCCTGCTTTTCTTCATCTCCGGCGTCGCGATCCGCTTCCTGTCCGACAAGCTGGGGGCGGGAAATTTTGCCCGTGACCGCTTTGTCCGGCTTTTCCCGGTCATCGTCTTCGCCATGTATGTGATTGTGCCGCCCCAGATGTGGGTCGAGCTGCAGCGTGCCGGCGAGATCGGTGCGAATTTCTGGACCTTCTATCAGAGCTATGCCTTCGAATGGTCCGGGCCCTGGTCGGAGCATTCACCCACCTGGAATCATATCTGGTATGTGGTCTATCTCTTCGTCTACTGCATGCTTCTGGCGCCGGTGATCCCGATCCTGCGGGCGATCGCCGACAGCAAGGCCCTCAAAGCCGTTGGCGAGCTGTTCCAGCGTCCGGTTCTGGGACCGATCCTGATGATCGTGCTGCCGCTCCTGCCCTTCGTTCTGATCCGCTTCACCCTGGTGGAACGTTTCCCGACCACTCATGACCTCACCAGCGACTGGGCCAATCACGCCAATAGTTTCCTGATCCTGCTCTATGGCTATTTCTTCGCCCGCAATGAGGCGCTCTGGCGCGCGGTTGACCGGGTCCTGCCCTGGGCCGCGACGCTCACGGTGACCTCCTTTGTCTTCCTCTACGCCTGCTATTCCACCTGGCCGGCGATCGAAAACAATATGCCGCTCATCTGGACCGCGCGCTTCGACCGCATCTTCTTTGCCTGGGGCATCATCCTGACCCTGCTGGGGGTCGCCCGCCGTTTCTTCAATCACGACAATGCCGCGCGCCGCTATCTCACCGAAGCCGTCTTCCCCTATTACATCCTGCACCAGACCATCATCGTGGTTGGCGGTTTCTGGATCGGCTCGATGGGGTTTGGTGTCTGGACCGAGTTCTGGGTGCTTGTCGCGATGACGGTAGTCGGGTGCGGGCTAGGCTATGAACTGGTGAGGCGGGTGCCGTTCCTGCGGCCGGTGATGGGGCTGAAATGGGTCGCCACACCGCGCAGCGGCCGCGCGGTGAGTTCGACGGTGTAGTTCGCGCCAATGTTACGAACTTGTCAGACTCGGGGGCGGCAATCTCATTTACCTTCCAGGCACAGGTCGGGCCGCCCGTGCGGCCTCCATGCAAGGGAAGCGAATGATGATGGCAATCCAGGGATGGTGGAAGACGGGCGCCGG